>Ga0208264_1000025_pt1 | contig 158347 bp, 106 predicted proteins | sample LakWasMet31_HOW6_2_FD_183873 | JGI IMG/M metagenome (GOLD analysis project Ga0208264, IMG submission 183873) | Freshwater sediment methanotrophic microbial communities from Lake Washington under simulated oxygen tension - Sediment Metagenome... | ecosystem: Environmental > Aquatic > Freshwater... | reverse complement strand
TCTACGGTTAGTGTCCAAATATCGCCCACCCCACGGCGGTCAAGATTTCCTGATGAGCCATGATGAATAATATGGGTACGTTGCCAGTCTTCATAAGGCGTAAAGGTCATGATGCCAGCGATGTAACCTAAAATCAGGTTAGCTCGTCGGAAAGGGAAAAAGGAATGATGGCAACAATCGTGAAACAGGATAAAAATACGTACTAAAAAACCGGATGCAACGACTGATAAAAGTAAGGTTACCCAATAAGGAAAATCATTTAATACGCTAAAAACCATCAAAGCCCACAGGCTCAGGTAGGGAACAAATGTATTTGAGATTTGCCATAAAGCTTTTTGATAATTGGGTTGTGCAAATTTCGTAATGGACTGAATCAAATTTTTTCGTGTGGACTGGATATGTGTTGGTTCTAAAGGTGCGTCCCCTTCTTTGGGGCATATTTTCTGTGACATGTGTATTGGCTGGTAAATTATGGGTTGCTGTTGAGCGCGGCTGTGTTGTATCAATCATATAAACGACACAAGTCGAGAAAGTGGTTGAAAACGGCAGTAAGGCTATAAATAAAAAAAACGGGAAAGCTGCTAAGGCGATCTGAAATTAACAATGCCGAAAATCGGCTGCAGGTTAAAGCGGTAAGCGGGTTAGATGCGAGGAATTTAAAGTAGCTCCGGTTTTTTGTAGATTCAGATGTTGTCTGGCTAAAAAAGGGGCAACCATTACTTGGGTCAATACTTGCTTTTAACTATAACTGCAACGTTAGGCACACAAATAAATATTAAAGTTCCCGGGTAACAATTAAACAATTACAAATAAATTAAAATGTGATGTCGAGGGAGCTTAAACTTTTTTTATCCAACGCCAGATTGGACTTGCTTGACGATTTTAAATGGCAAACAATACGTCAAAGCTAATCGTGTATTACAATCGAAAACAGTCTTCCCTATACGGAAGGCAATGTCAGCCCGGCACTTATATACTTTACGTCGTTAAGTGCACGGGTAAGCAAAGCAAGATTCATGTTTTAGGGAGTTAACTATGGTCAAGTTCTTAGAAGAAGCCATTAAAGAAGCTCAATTAGGTAATAATGAAGGAGGCATTCCCATTGGTGCCGTGCTTGTTATCAATGACAGAATTGTTGGTCGTGGTCACAACAGACGTATTCAAAATGACAGCGTCATCCGCCATGCCGAAATGGATTGCCTGGAGAACGCTGGTCGGCTCACTTCAGATCAATATGCTAATGCAACGCTCTATTCAACATTGTCGCCATGCGATATGTGCAGTGGGGCGGCACTGCTTTATAAAATACCTCGTATCGTCATCGGAGAAAATATCACGTTCCGAGGGCCGGAAGATTGGCTTAGAAAACGCGGGGTAGAGCTTCAAATAAGCAACGACGATCGATGCATTTCGATGATGCGGGATTTTATTCTGAAAAATCCCGGCTTATGGAATGAGGATATTGGCGAATAACTCTGATAACTTAGCTATATCAGCCCGGACTTGATCATAAACCCAGAATACTGGATTCAAATCGAGCTGCCAACACTGTCTGGGCGGCGGGTGCGGCCAAAGCTCTGACAAAGCGTGAAAAATAAAATCAGCAACTGACAGTTGTCCACTTTACTCGTCATAGACGCTACTCAATAACGTTAGATTGGGCTGGCGGAAAATCGAAGATTTCATTTCATAACACTTCTATTTGGATTCTGGCGTTTTCACAGTCTGGATTCAAAAGAAACCCCCAACCATCTTCAATAAACGTCTGGTTAACCTTGAAAAGCAGTCATACGTCACAGTTCTAGCTTATTGACTAATGCTCTCCATGAAAAAGAAGCGCTAAATCACAGTTCTAAATTACTAAAAACCTTTAAATGAATCTTCTTTATTTTTTTCCAAATTTAGTGCCTGCGGCAATTAAATAAATTAAAGATAAACTCAAATAACCATTTAAGGAATTAAATTTTGAAAATCAAAAATAAAATTGCAATATGCGCCGCGCTTAACGCGGTGTTCATTACATCTGCTTATGCCATTCCAATTGTCCAAACGACTTTACCTACAGATATAGACAATTATAGTTGGGGGTTTAAAGATCTAGGCACTATTGAATTAATGCAAGGGACTAATTCATTACTGGAACTAACTAGTTCGGCTATCGTATTTGATCAAGGTTGGGGTGGATATGATCCTTTTTCTAACGGTGTTTATATCGGCCTGTTTGTAAACGGTGTGAATTTGTATAATGAAAAAGTCGCTGACCTGTTACGTGGAGATAACCCAGCTCAAACTTATGATATAAGCTCTCATCCGACAAGTTTATTCAGTTTTAATGCTTTTATGGGAGCTATCGACTGGACCCCAAATACCACTGCAAATATTGAGATGTTCGCAAATCTGCAAGCATACGGCGGATGGCAAGAGCATGTCAGGGAAGCATCATTTAGCATTACAACGGCGGCGGCAGAATCTGTTCCAGAGCCAACTTCTATCGCGTTGCTGGCAATGGGCTTATTGAGTTTTTGTACTTTACGCAGAAAAAACCAAAAAACTCAAAATTTACCAAGCTATGTATAGCGCCATACCAGTTATTATTTAACGAAAAGAGCCAAAATTAAAGATTAATGCCATCTTACAAGATGGCTTTTTTATGCCCTGTTGTTTATAAATTTGCTGAACATATTCAAGCGGTTTTTTGATTGTAATGGTGGCAAGCTGTAATGGCTGCTAGAAAAGTGGTAACCCGGAAAATCAATTCCGGCGACTCGACTTAAGTAGACGCCGGCGATTTGTTCTTCTTGCTTATGGTTGTCTATTCTGATTTCAGAGTAGCCATGTCGATGGAAAATCGGTATTTTACATCCGACTTCAACAGTCTCTCATAGGCGTCGTTAACCTTTTGGATCGGGATCACTTCAACATCTGAAGTGATGTTATGTGTGCCACAGAAATCCAGCATCTCCTGAGTCTCCTTGATTCCACCGATAATAGAACCGGAGAGGCTGCGGCGACCAAACAACAAAGCAAAAGCTGAAACTGCCAGCGGTTTTTCCGGTGCGCCAACCAGCGTCAGGTTGCCGTCACGGCCGAGCAGGTTGAGGTAGGCATTGATGTCGTGATCGGCGGCAATGGTATCCAGGATGAAGTCGAAGCTGCCTGCGTGTTGTTGCATCTCCTCGGCTTGAGTGGAAACGATGACTTCATGGGCACCTAAGCGCAGCGCATCGTCTTTCTTCTTTGATGACGTTGTGATGACCACAACATGCGCGCCAAAAGCACGGGCAAATTTGACGCCCATGTGACCGAGACCGCCAAGTCCAGCCACGCCGACCTTTTTACCTTTAATGTCGCCCCAACGTCGTATCGGCGAGTAGGTAGTTATGCCGGCACAAAGCAATGGCGCAACCCCGGCCATGTCGAGATTTGCGGGTATATGCAGCACGAAGCGTTCATCGACAACAATAGATTCGGAGTAACCACCATAGGTGACGCCGCCAAGATGTTTGTCCGGAGAGTTGTAAGTGAACGCCGAGTTGGCACATAACTGCTCCAGGTTATCCTGGCAATTGGGGCAAGTATGGTCCGAATCAACCAAACAGCCGACCCCTGCCAGATCCCCCGGCTTGAACGCGGTAACGGCGGAACCGACCTTCGTGACCCGGCCAACGATTTCATGGCCGGGCACAATCGGGTAGACCGTTGGCATGGTGCTGTTCCATTCGTTACGTACCGAATGGAGATCGGAATGGCAAATGCCGCAGAAGAGAATCTCAATCTGCACGTCCCGTTCGGTCGGTTCACGTCTAGGAATGGTAGTGGAAGCCAGCGGCGATGTCGCACTGACAGCGGAGTATGCTTTAGCGTTGAACATGGGGATTTACTCCAGTTGGTTTTAGTTGAAGTTATAGTGGTTTCTTGATGTTCTGACTCAGCGGCCGGTCATTTGCTCCAGTTGTTCAGGATAGCGAGTCCCTTGCACGGTAATTTGTGCAGCAGCGGTTTCAATTTCACAAAGATCCTCGGGCGTCAGCTCAACGGCATTGGCACCGATGTTCTCATCCAGACGATGCAGTTTCGTGGTTCCGGGAATGGGCACAATCCAAGGTTTCTGAGCCAGCAGCCAGGCCAGCGCAATCTGGGCCGGAGTTGCATGTTTGCGCCCTGCAATGTTGTCGAGCAAATCAATCAGCGCCTGATTAGCCCTTAGCGCTTCCGGTTTGAAGCGAGGCAATGTGTTACGGAAGTCGGTGCTATCGAAGGTGGCGTTTGGGTCGATTTTTCCGGTTAAAAAGCCTCTCCCCAGCGGGCTGTAGGGGACGAGGCCGATCCCAAGTTCTTCTAATGTCGGTATGATTTCCGCCTCAGGACTCCGCCACCACAGCGAATATTCGCTTTGGAGTGCGGTGACCGGCTGGACAGCATGCGCACGGCGTATGGTCTGGACGCCGGCTTCGGAAAGGCCGAAATGCTTGACTTTACCTTGCTGAATTAATTCTTTTACGGCACCGGCAACCTCTTCGATTGGTACATCCGGATCGACACGGTGCTGATAGAACAGATCAATGGCATCAATGTTGAGACGCTTCAACGAAGCTTCCGCCACCGCTTTGATATGCTCGGGGCGGCTATTCAGGGCTGGTGCGCCTTTAGTGCCTCTGGGATCTATCCCGGTGTCAAAACCAAACTTGGTGGCTATAACCACACGATCACGGAGCGGGGAAAGTGCTTCCCCAAGCAATTCCTCGTTGGTGTACGGGCCGTAAACTTCTGCGGTGTCAAAGAAGGTCACACCTCGTTCGACGGCGGTCCGTAGCAATGAAATCATTTCTTGTTTATCTTTGGGTGGACCGTAGGAAAAACTCATCCCCATGCAGCCCAACCCGATAGCCGACACTTGCAAATTGTTGTTGCCAAGTTTGCGTATTTGCATTTTTAATCCCCTGTATGATGATCAAACTTGTGGAGTCACGCTTAAGTAGCCTACGAATTCAAATAAACGCAGATCCATAGCAAAAGAGCAATGACCAGTTAACTATTTAACCTTAAGCCCTTAGAATTAAGCATATTTTTAAAATACATTCTCCGTTTAATACTCTTTATCAAGCCCATATCCTGGCTTAAACACTTTTCTTTCGGATTTTAAATAAGGGATTAATCCTATCTTCGTTATTCGGAACGCTTTTGGAATCATTTTTCACTTTAGTACTCTGAGTTCCAGTTTGCGCTTAAGTTCGTTCTTTTATGAATTTTGCCGTTGAACGATTGCGAGCGCAAACTTTCTTGAATTATGTTCCGGGCTAGTATTTACGTGGCTCCGCTTTCATTTTGAGTGGTGAGCTGACAATGTCGGCCAATATGTAAATTACACGCTATGGAACCTGTTTATAACCAAAATAAAAACAGTCAGTTATGAAATTTTTATTAAATGTCATACAAGCTGTTCTTCATTGACCATTCCGTAATCATCTTGTCATTTATGGCTGAAATAATTCGGGCTTCTCAACATCTCTAGTTAGGAGCGAAAGCCATGAAACGGTTTAACAAAAACCCAGTAAACCCTGCAAAGTGTTTAAGTGTATTGACCCGTGTAACTGCGGCATCGCTTATTTTTTCCAGCGCATTTTCAACTCCTGCTATGGCCGCTACAGACGTCCCTGTTATGGAGCAAGGCATCCAAATCGGTGATGTCACAAATGGCCGCGCTATTGTATGGAGCCGGGCTGATCGTGCTTCTCGCATGATGATCGAGTACGCTTTTAACGAGCAATTTCAACAATCCAAAATTGTACGCGGCCCTTACGCAACGGAAAGTAGCGATTTTACTGCCAGACAAGATTTGACTGATCTACCGGAAGGTCAGGATGTTTTTGTTAAAGTCTGGTTTGAGGATTTAACTAACACACGTGGTAAAAGTGAGCCGGTCACAGGCCACTTTCATACGGTTGGAAAGCATGATGACATCCATTTTGTTTGGGGTGGAGACATTGCCGGTCAAGGTTGGGGCATTAACGAAGCTTTTGGCGGCATGAAAATCTATGAAGCAATGCGTGAAGTTCAACCACAATTTTTTATTGAAAGCGGTGACAGTGTATATTCCGACGGCCCTATATTACCTAGTGTAATCGCAGAAAATGGCCAAATCTGGAATAACCTGGTGACACCGGAAGTCAGCAAAGTGGCCGAAACCTTAAACGAATTTCGTGGCCGCTATAAATACAACCTGATGGATGAAAATATCCGTCGTTTTAACGCAGAAGTACCGCAAGTCTGGCAATGGGACGACCATGAAGTGGCCAATAACTGGTCAGATTCAAAAGACTTAAGCAAGGATGCCCGCTATGTTGTTAAAGATATACCAACCTTAATAGCTCGCGCCACTAAAGCTTTCCACGAATATGCACCTTTACGTCCTCACGATGCTGAAGAATCCGAACGTGTTTACCGGAAAATCTCCTACGGTAACCTGTTAGATGTATTCGTATTGGATATGCGCAGTTATAGAGGTCCCAATACGGCTAACTTGCAAACACAGGAAGGTGATCAAACCGCGTTTCTGGGTAACACACAAGTGGCCTGGTTGGAAGATGGCTTGAAGAATTCAACGGCTACCTGGAAAGTTATTTCTGCGGATATGCCAATTGGTTTAAATATTGGCGATGGTGTGGATGCCCAAGGCAAAGCGCGCTGGGAAGCAGTTGCCAATGGCAATAACGGCCCGGCAGCCGGTCGCGAACTGGAAATAGCTCGCCTGTTAAAATTTATTAAACGTCAGCATATTAACAATACCGTTTGGTTAACTGCCGATGTGCATTACGCGGCCGCTCATTACTACGATCCAAAAAAATCCACAGAAGATTTTGCGCCATTTTGGGAATTTGTAGCCGGTCCATTAAATGCTGGATCATTTGGGCCGAATACCACCGATGGCACATTTGGGCCACAAGTTGTGTTTTCAAAAGCACCGCCAGCTGGCAAAGCTAACCTTTCCCCTTACGCCGGTCTGCAATTTTTTGGCGATGTAAACATAGACAAACGTAGTCGTGCCTTAACTGTTGATTTTAGAGACATAAACGGTACTTCGGTATTCAGTAAAACGCTGCCTGCGGTTGAGCAAAAATTCGATTTTAACGATGACCGGAATCATGGTCATGATAGAAATTAATCGATAAGCAATGAATTAATAATTTTGATGGCTTGTTTACAGGGATTACATGGATTAGGGTGTTTGAGTTGGCATGGATGCTGTTTTAACAGGCTAAAAAACAACCAGTTACTTTATAAGTAGCTGGTTGCCTCTTGCTAAAAAATTAGTACAAATTAGGAACAATCAACTCCTTAGGCACAGGGTTTCGTAAATAATCAGGGTTATGTACCCGATTTGGCAAAGTGACTGGCGCATGTTCAATTTCGGCATACGGCACTTGACTTAACAGGTGTTGAATGCAATTCAGCCGGGCTTTTTTCTTATCATCGGCTTCAACTATCCACCACGGCGCTTCGGGGATATGGGTGCGATCCAGCATGGTTTCTTTTACTTTTGTGTATTGTTCCCAAAGTCGTCGGGATTCCAGATCCATTGGGCTTAACTTCCACTGCTTCAGTGGATCGTGTATTCGCATCATAAAACGTAAATGCTGTTCTTCATCGGAAATGGAAAACCAGTATTTGATTAAAATAATGCCTGATCTGACCAGCATTTTTTCAAACTCCGGTACGGAGCGGAAAAACTCTTCGTATTCATCATCACTACAAAATCCCATGACTTTTTCCACACCGGCACGGTTGTACCAACTGCGGTCAAACAAGACAATTTCTCCGCCGGCCGGAAGATGAGAAACATAGCGCTGGAAATACCACTGCGTTCTTTCACGTTCGTTCGGGGCAGGCAGGGCAGCCACATGACAAACCCGTGGATTAAGGCGTTGCGTAATGCGCTTGATGGCGCCGCCTTTACCCGCCGCATCACGGCCTTCAAATAACACGACGACTTTTAGTTTGTTAGCGACTACCCAATCCTGCAATTTGACCAGTTCGCCTTGTAAACGAAACAGTTCCTTAAAATACAGGTGCCGGTTTATATCGGTATGTTCATAAGACTCTGTCGCTTCGGAAACCAGTTCATTCATGCGGTCATCGTCAATTTCCATCTCTAATTCCTCATCAAAACTATCCAGCATTTCAGCGTGTAGTCGATGTTCGTATTCTATTTGTTCCTTGGATTTGTTGGTGCTCATGATGTTTTTCCGTATAGGTTTAGGCTTTAAACAAACGCTGCTATAGTTTGAAGATGATGATATTTTTAAAGTAAAACTAACAACGTCGGGCCAATTGAAAAAGATAAATTTATGATTGTTAACAGCATAGATAGCAAATTAGCTGAGATTGTTCCCCAGTTTTCAATCGGGATAACTGGTTAAGGTTAAGAAGAAAAATGCAGTTGCACAAAAACCGGGCGGTGATCGGACATAGGCTGACCGCTTTTGAGTGGCGTCGAATCAACCAGCCATTGCTCGGCTTTTACACGACACGGGCCGCCAACCTGGATGTGATCATCCAGTTGATCAGGATGCGTGTCGCTATCGGCATTTGAAGTCATTCTAAAGTAGGTGTTTTCCAATAATGGCGGATTCAGTTCTTCTCCGGTCAATCGCTGATAACGCCCTGATGCGGCAGTTGAATTGAAATCACCACTAACCACTAGTGGCAGGCCCTTGCTGAGCTTCGCGATACGCTCACGGAACAAGGTTGCACTGGGGTCTTTGTTCTTTCTGGCATTATCAAAGTGGGTGTTGACGAACATGAAGGTAAATCCTGTGGCTTTCTCCCGCAACATCACCCAATTGATGTAGCGAATCATAGCCAGTGGTTTAAAACCGAAAGACATCGGTAAATCAGGATTTGGCCCCAACCACACTTGCCCGTGGTCCAGTTGTTCAAACCGGGCTGTTTTATAAAGCAGGGCAGCATCGGCATAGTGCATGTTCCCGTAACGATAAGAGACCAAGGTGTATTCGTTTAGCGGAACGATGGTTTTGATGTCGGTTTCACCTTCCATTTCTTGTAAACCCAGCAGGTCCGGGGTGTAGCTGTTGATTCTATCGCGAATTTCCGGAGCCCGAACCGACCAGGGTAAAAAATCATCGCCAGTATTACCGGCATTCAGTTGATTGGCTACCGACTCAATCAGCGTGGAACCATAACGCACATTAAAGCTTAATACCCGAAGTGGATGAGCATCACAACTAACCGGATCCAGCGCTGCACTTATCTGAGGCAGGCGATTTGCAAAACCGCCGCCGGAATAGGCCGCAATATACTGCCAACTTTGACTGCCAGTTAAGGTTACCAATACGAGTGGGATTAATAAATTGAACATCAGGCGTTTTTGCCAGTACCACATATCCATACCCTAAAACATAAAATTGACAGGCTCATTAGCAAAACACGCGCTAATGGTTCATCAAATACGCTATTTATACACGTGAAATATGTAATTGTTATTACGGTAAAACCCGTTGACCAATCACTCCTCAACCCGGCACTGCGGTCCTTGCTTAGTCATTCCAAATAACTGCTGTCACGCCGCTGTCACAGTTTTTCTATACGATCACGAATTTTTCTAGCTTCCTAGCTTGGTAAGCAGGTTTATGAAATTATTTGCCAGTCGTTTCGCCAGCACCGTGACTATTACCTTTTTTTGTGCATTTTTCACTTATGGCATCATGCTAAGCGCCAATGCCAAAAAGCTGGAGTTATTTAAATTAACCCAACTGTTTTCAGCGGAAGCCGGCTCCTCTCTAACTATCGCTGACAGCATTATTGCCAATCCTTTGTTATATGAAGGACTGGATAAACCAGTTATCATCGTTCCTGCTTCCAATGGTGTAATCAGTTTTTTGGATCCGGATTCAGGTGGCAAGCTTGGGGAAGTTAAATTACCCACGCCAATAAATCAGCAAGCTCAATTGATTGCCACGCCGGTGTTAGCGGAAGGTAAATTGATTGTGGTCTATCAATGCCTTAAAGAGGGTGTTCGTGACAGCCATCGCATGGTAGTGATTGACGTAACCAGCCATGCAGTCGACAAGCAATTTCCTGTTTTGACCATCACGGCGGAAAAAGCTGCTGAAAATGGTGCAGGTAAAATCAGGTTTAACTCAGCAACCGCATTTTCTCACGCTGCTTTAAAATATCTACCCAGACCTCTAGCAACGCTGGGTTATGTCTATGCCGGATTTGGCAATTCCGGCGATGTGCAACCGTATCACGGGTGGTTGTTTGAAGTTGATCTTGATGCTTGGCTTAAGCAGGGTGTTAAACAAGCCATCCGGAATGTATTACTAACAACGCCGGAAACGGATTGTCCGGTATCCATGCAATATGGCACCCAGGAAATGATCTGCGGTGGCGGCATTTGGGCACCCTCCGGTCTGCAAATTACCGAACAAATTGGCCAGCCTGAATTACTAATTCCAACTGGCAACGGTCAGTTGGATCTGGCAAGACATGACTATGCCAATACCTTAATGCGAGTGCAGCCAGGTTTGCAATTTGACCCGCAATGCGATGACAATTTATGCGAAAACTTTAACCCAAGTCAGCCGAAAGAAGCGTGCATGGCTTCATGCAAAAACTTGTTTATTCCCAGACTGGCAACCGGCAATAAGCCATTAAAACCTGCCAATGGCGAATGTGATGATAAAACATTTGCTGAATGTTTGGCTTGGCTGGACTATGACTTGGGCGCTAACAGCCCAGCAACTGTAAAGTTGGCTAATGGGCAATCGGTAGTGGTTCAACCCGGTAAAGATGGCGGTGTGTACTTGCTGGATGCCGAGCAACTGGGCAAACAATATGATCGGCTGGAGCTGGTTGATGTGTGCGGAACTGCTTCTGACCCTTGCAAGGCGGCTTGGATGGGCATGATAGTGACTCAACCCGTAGTGACTTATTTTGAGAATCAGCCAATAATCATCGTGGCAACCTTTAATCCTGATAAAAGTCATGCGGCAGGGGTGATCGCATTAAAAATCGCTGAAAATAACGGTCAGCCAAAATTGCAACGGTTTTGGCAATTTCCCAATCCCAATGCGCCGGCTGCTATGCAGTCGTTTAGAAGTCATCCATCGCAGCCTTTGATAACTACGCCTGGAAAAAGCAAACAGCCAGTAGTTTGGGTGGTAGATATCAATACGCATGGCACGCTGTACGGCATTCGGGTTAAAGACGGGCGGCTGGTTGCAAAGCAACAATTACAGGGCGCGGGTAGACCGGATTCTGCACCCGTTGTTTATGAAGATAAGCTTTTTCTGCCATCAGTCATGCCGGATACCAATCAGGCCATGTTGGAAGTCTATCAAATTAATTTAGCGGAGTAGGTTAGCTCTAGTGTTATTTCGTTACAGAACTGTCATTACCTTGTCATAAGGTTTTTCAATAATGTGGCCAGAATTTCAAAGTTACTGGTGTTAATTATGCTGGACTCCCATCAACAATCGAGACGTCGCTTTATTAAATCGGTTGGTTTGGCAGTAGGGGCGGGTATAGCGCCTGCTACAACCGGACTGGCCAACTTAAGCTCATCATATCGCGTTGGCATGGCATCAGGTAATCCTGCTCTAACTCATGGTATTCAATTTGGTGATGTCAGCACTGATAAGGCAGTGGTGTGGAGTAGGAGCGATCGCCCAGCCCGAATGCTTGTGGAATACAGCATGCAGCCCGATTTTGCCAATGCAAAATTTGCCTTCGGAACACTGGCCACAGAAGCGACAGATTTTACCTCGCGAATTGATTTAACCGGTTTACCTGCTGCTCAGCAATGGTATGTTAGAGTCGTGTTTCAAGACTTAAACGATTCAAAAACGCACAGTGACACCAGTGTTGGTAAATTTCGTACCGCTCCCGATGAGTCCGGGAGTGTGCGTTTTCTTTGGTCCGGCGATACCTGTGGACAAGGTTGGGGGATTAATCCGGATATTGGCGGCATGCGCATCTATGAAACCATGCGCCTGACTGAGCCCGATTTTTTTATCCATTGCGGTGACGGTATCTACGCTGATTGCCCTATCCCAGAGGCACAAATTGTTGAAGAAACCGGCAAAATCTGGCGCAATCTGCTGATTCCTGAAGTAACCAAAGTGGCCGAAACCCTGGCCGAGTTTAGAGCGCGTTACAAATACAATCTGATGGACCACAATTTACGCCGGTTTAATGCCGAAGTGCCGACCATTTGGCTATGGGATGACCACGAAATTACCAACAACTGGTCACCAGCTAAAGATTTAACAGACGATGCCCGCTATCAGGAAAAGCAAATAGCCAATTTGGTGGCATCAGGCCGAAAAGCCGCATTGGAATATGCGCCAATGCGAACAGCTGCCAGTGATAAGCAACAACGCATCTACCGGATCGTGCCTTATGGGCCGCTGTTGGATGTGTTTGTACTGGATATGCGCTCTTATCGCGCAGCCAACAATTACAATCGCCAAGTTGAATCCAGTGATGAAACAGCGTATTTAGGATCAGAGCAATTAAACTGGTTAAAACAAAGCTTGCAAAATTCAACGGCAGTTTGGAAAGTGATAGCCGCAGATATGCCGCTGGGTTTACGTCTTGGTGATGGATTAGATGTGCAACAACGACAAAAATTTGAAAATGTAGCAAATGGCGATGGACCCGTATTAGGTCGAGAGCTTGAAATTGCCGAGCTGCTAAGTTTTGTAAAAGAGCAGGGCATAACCAACATGGTTTGGTTTACCGCTGATGTGCATTATTGCGCAGCCCATTATTACGACCCGGCCAAAGCCATGTTTACAGACTTTAACCCGTTTTGGGAATTCGTTTCCGGCCCGTTAAACGCAACCAGTTTTGGTGCTCAACCATTGGATAATACCTTCGGCCCACAATTAATATTTCAAAAAGCCGCCCCAAATGGAAATTTATCGCCCTTGTCAGGATTTCAGTTTTTTGGGCAAGTGGATATAAGGGCAGGCGATCAGGTTATGACTGTCACTTTGAAGGATATTGATAACAATACTTTGTTTGTGCAGGATATTTTGCCGCAGGGGTAACTCGGGAAAGCTGCACGTACCGATTGATTTTAAAGAACTATTGTAAATCAATTAACATTATTTGGTATGCACAGCGCACTCTCCCAAGCTTAAAACTTATCATTATAACATTGGCAAATTAACACAGAAGTTTGCAATAGAAATACATTTATCATGAAAATGGCCCTGTAAATAAACCAATAAATATTAGAAAAATAAGACTCTGGAATGGATATGAAAAGACAATAAAAACAGATATATAAGCCAAATATTCAAGATAAATATTTTCTTTGTGTTTTTCAACGTTTTTTAATGTTAATAAACCTACAATATCGCATATTAACCATAGTACAACAAATATAGTCCCCTTACATTTTCCATGATTTACTGCGTTTGGAATAAATTCCAAACAATACGGGCTTTCAAAATTCAAATAAATAATAGAAATAAATATTACTGGGTAAAAAATAAATAATAATGATTTAAATGAAGGTAGATTTCCATTATAAAAATCTATCCACAGTACCTTATAAGTATTTATCCATTGTTTCATTTTTTCTGAAAACATTTACGAAGATAACCTAACTATAACTTGAGATCCTAAGAGACGCAAAACATTGCGGTACATGATTGTCTATTTGTTTTAATAAAAGAAAAAAAATTTTAATACATTTATTTAGCAAAATTGAACATATCCTAAAATAAATGCAAAACCAATCACAAAATTGATTAAGCAATTCCCATGAGTTTACTAGATCAAGTCAGCAAGTAGCCGGATGAAGCCTGCGGAATCCAGGGTTTTGTGGCAACGATGTCCCGTATTCCGTTGCTCTCCTTTCGCACCACTTGCTTTCTGGTTTCATCCATCGTTTGATCAAACATGCGCCATTTAACAGCATCCCCAATAAATTTTGAAATGTCGCCTTTCTGCATGCCCAGTTCGGCCAAAAAGCACCGTAAAGAAATATCGGTTTCCTTAGAAGCAGGAACCGTCCATCGTGTTGTCGTCGTGCATGGCATAGAATTATCCTGATAAGTGATAATGTGCTTACGACCTTATAAATAAAATCAGGTTGTTGTTTAAATCTCTTTCCAGCCGACCAAAAACATTACCGCACTCTGTTTTTTACAATTGATAACGGTTTTTATCAATAGTAAGATGACAAATCAAAGCCTCAAGATTACTCAGCAAATCTTGCGGATGTTGTCACATAGAACATTCGTTCATACATTGGCACCAATTAAATAGAGTGAACATGAATAAAACGATCTACTTTACCCGCCACGGCGAAAGCATTGCGAATGCGGGTGGCGTGACGATGGAACACAATCTTATTCCTTTGTCCGATAAAGGTAGCCAACAAGCCCAGTTATTGGCTGAGACACTGGCCATCAAGCCGTCGCAGGTGTTTGTTTCGGAGTTAGTTCGCACCCAACAAACCGCCCAGCCTTTTTGCCACAAACACCAAGTCAGTTATCAGATAAACCCGCTATTGAATGAAGTCCATGCCATTTCCCATGAACTGATCGATGGTATGATCGGCGAGCAACGTCGTCCGATTGCGATGGCTTATTGGGCTGAGGGTGATGTGACAAAACGCATGGGCGAACATGCAGACACTTTCAACGAGTTCCGCGAACGGGTGGATGGTTTTATCAACGGAATGGCTGATTTATCCGATAATACCGTTATCTTTGGTCACGGTATCTGGTTTGGCTTGCTCGTTTGGCGGCTCTTGGGATTTGATGCGCACGACAAACAGGGCATGTTAGCGTTCAGGCGCTTTCAGAGCGGATTGCCCCTGTCCAACTGCATGACTTATGCACTGCATTCAAACGATGGCAGACACTGGAGTATCGAGGTACATCAGACTGGTAGGGTTGACAACGCCTTTCTGCCCACCAAATAAGTGCACATTGCTAGACGGTGGGCAAAACCGCCTGCTCACCCTTCTATGATGAAATTTAAATCAAGCTATTTTGCAAAATAAAGCTCCATGGCAATCCACAAACATGGCCGGTATGAGGCACCAAATCATGGAAACATCCAAAAACAAGTCAAAGCGGCGCATTGGATTTTTGACGGCGGCATGGACGAAGTGAAAACGGTTACGCCCAAATGCACACCGCTTGAAGGCGGTTATATTGTCCTGTTGGCATCATCAGATGGCGGAGTTCGTATCGGTGCCGTGAACGCCCCCATGAAATATTGTCTCGAAAAACAACGCATTCTGTCTAAAACAGGGATCACTGTAATAAGGGTAGCAATCACTAAACCCTGGCACAATTACATGCAATTAAAGAAAAGAGTCGTAGTGTCCCTAAAGGGCTGTGTATTCGATGGCGTTTGTTATTATGAGATCACAGTGGAAAAACTCAAACAAAGGGTAGATGAGATTCTTGACTGAAAAATGCCGGCACTAAACCCCTTCTCTTAATTGAAAGCAACTTGGTTGGCGGTCTAAATAATAGAATAGGCTGCCAACCATCGGTCAACCCTGCCCTTCAACGCGCTGCTCAAGCTCACGAGAATTGATTCAATTCTCGTGACAGGTCGGTTTCGAGCTGAAAGTCTCTCGGCTGAACTTGATCGGTCGGGGTTTTCAAGCGGCGTCACCCCGCTGGACAGATATTTCCAAGAACAGGTCAGTCAAGACATACGCCGCCGCGTCACCGCTTGTTATGTTGCCATCGAAGCCGACACAAGCCGTATTGCTGGCTACTACACGCTGACCGCTGGCAGCATTCCGCTTGCGGACGTGCCAGACTCCTTGGCGCGGCGGTTGTCCCGCTATCAGATCGTCCCCGTTGCCCGGCTCGCTGTTGAATTATCGTATCGTGGCCAGAAACTCGGCGGCGCTCTTCTGTGGGATGCCATGATTCGAGCCATTCGCTCAGAGGTCGCGGTGTTTGCCTTGGTCGTCGATGCCAAAGATGACCAAGCCGCCGCCTTCTATCAACATCATGGCTTTATGGCGTTCGGCAGTCTGCCTCACCAACTAATCCTCCCCCTCACTAACCGCACACTCGGGTTTAATACTTAAACATAATGATGAACGCTGAAATCGACGGCTTACTGTGATAAGGTTTGCCGTAAAGCCGTAAATGCTGAAATAATTAAATAAGGTGTATAAGATGAGCTGGACTAGGGGTTAGGCTCGTCTCAAAGCTTTATCCCTTCACACCGACGCCATCATGAACATAGCCTTTTAGAATACCGAAAACCATCATAGATATAGTTGTCCAGATTGGGGGGGATACTGTTGCACCTATTGGGTGCTAATAAACAAAAAACTCTAAGTTTCACCGGATTTAGTTGCAGTACCAAATTTGTTGTTAGTTTCCCATTTTTCTACACATAAGGACTCTCAACACAGTTTGATTCCTTTTTACTGCGCTACTAGTCAACACCCAACACCCTTTTGCCATAATCTCTAGATTATCACGCAACTTCCTCAAAGGCACTTCGGGCGACCTGATCAACGTATTGATGGCAGCTGCCGTTTGGAACTTCGCCCTGTGGTTACGGGCTTTTTTGTTTTTATTTTAGGGCGGTTGGTTAGTGCTGTGACAATGATTTCGCTAAATTTAGGAAGATTACCTTCCGCTAGAGTCAGTCCGCTGAGGTTGATTACAATGCCTGCGTGAAAAATGGGTGTTTTTAAGGTATGACTAGGTAATCTTACAGTGAATCGAATGATCAAGTTTGGCCACTACGCATAGAGCCAAACTATCCATAGCGGTCATATTCGGACCGTCAAACGTATTAACTGTCGGCTTTCGCTACCCTAGGTACAGATATTCAATAAGGTTGATTTTTACATTTTGCCTATGACGCATACTGTGCAATACCATTCCCATAAGACCAATTCTCTTTTTTTACTTCCACCAAGTTGATGAATACGTCCTCTCTCCTAACATCAAGACCGCAGTGCAGACGCTCTGCAATGGTTTGGTAGAGTAATTTTTTTAGTTCCACCGTTCGGCCTTCATTTAAGGTTATTTGTATAACGATAATGGCTGGAGTTCGCTGAATAGCCAGATAGCTCAGATCGTAGATCAACGAGTGAGTGTCATGCTCGGTTATAATTTGAAAATTATCTTTCGCCGGAACCTTAATAGCGTCAATCATGGACGAATAGACAATCTCACCGACTTTCTTTCCAAAATCCTGGGATTTTCCTTTCATTAATGAAATGCGGACTAAGGGCATGTTTACCTCCAACATATTATTTTTTATGTAAAACTTACTCGTTCCAAATGGCTCTGGTACTGGTATTAAAAAGTTAACGACGTCAATGCCGACAATGCTGTCAGCACTTTTTGACCAGTTCTGTAGCAATCTGAACCTGACAACTTAAGTGTTAAAAGTCAGGTGTAGTACCTACAAAATTAACACTTCATAAAATTGCGCCAAATCGCCAGACATGAGTAAGACATCGATTGTATTTATCTTCCTGGCAAGCCCGGACTTAATGCGTGTATTTTTAGTAGATAGAAGGGCGGTTTGGCTGATAGTACGCCGCCATTCAGCACGGCAGATTGATGCAGCCGATTGACCACAGCAAACAAGTCTCCATTTGGGCCAAAGCTGAATGAATCTACCCAGGACAGCCTTGGGCATTGAGAAAGCCTGCGATATTTTCGATCGGAACTAATAATGCCAATGGCGTTTTCAGCTAATTCGCCCAAATAGATATTATTGTCCTTGTCTATGGAAATTCCGTCCGAAATGGGTTTTTCACTGTAGCGCTCAACGCGTTTGGCTAATGCGTTGTTATCCAGTTTTTCATTAGCCAAATCTTCCGCCTTTATTCGATACAGGCTATGTCCGTGCATAGGTCCAAAATATAGCCATTCATTGTTTAAGTCTTCGGTAATCGGATTAACGCCGATATGAGGTTTGCTAAGCTTTCCAGCGCTGTCCTTAACTTGAATCGGTACCTGATCGATGATTAAATCGACATTTTCAGGAATCATGCTGCTATGTCCTTCCAGCACACGTCTTACTGTGCCTGTATTCAGATTGATTACGATTAAACCGGCATTTGCGCCGCCTGCCGGATCGCTGATAATGATGAGATTGTGGCGAGTGTCTACTGCAAAATCGTTAACAAATGCATCCTTCGGTGCAATCGGAGCTGGCAACATGATGACCTGATGAAGCTTATCGGTTTTAATATCCCAACCCACCAGTTTGGGCGTAACCCCGCTACGCATGCCATTGTCCAGCATCCACACGATCCCGTTCGCTGAGCGAATTCCCAACACAGAATCAAGTTTAAACGCCGACTCTGAAGCCACGTCCACCAACTCCTTATTCGGAAACGGCACAAGCGTGTTGTTTTTGTATTCAACCACGGTGAATTTTGGTTGATAAAATTGATGCAAGCTCAAAATGATCCGGCCATTGTCCGTGGCAGTTACATTACCAGGGCCATCATCCAGATTGGCTATGATGTCAAAGTTTGATTGAGCGTTCGCCTTAAGCGCTATCAAGGTTAGAACGCTGGTGGCCACTAATTTGGCTAAGGTCTTCATAAATATCTCCAACTAAAAAATGAAACAGTTAACACATTACGCTATCCAATTACGCGTGTTAAATGTTCAATATTCATGGTGGTATTTTTGAATTTTATGACCATGAAGCCATAATTTCATTGATGGATTAACAACCTCGACAAGTGCAGGATTTTATCTCGTAGCCATTGGTGGGCAGGGTCTTTGTCCATTAAGGGATGCCAGATCATACATAAATCGTAGTCTGGCAGTTCAAAAGGTAACGGAAATATGGCCAGTGGCGCAATCGTCGTAAATTGTTCGGCAATTCGATAGGGTAATGAGAGAATCATATCGGTTTTGGCCACAATCAACGGTGCGGAAAGAAAATGCGGAACGATAAGCTTGATGCGCCGCTCCAAGCCCAGCTCAGCCAATTTTTGATCAATGATGCCAACGTTGCTACCTGTTCTTGAAATAAGCATGTGCGGAACCGATACAAACTCATTCAAGCTGGGTGGTTTATTCAGTAGCGAATGATCTTGTCTAACTACGCAAGCCATCTTGTCACTGAATAAATATTGCCGCGATAAATGTCCGGGCGGATTCAATACCGATTCAAAGCCGAGTACAACATCCAGACTACCGTTTTCCAGTTGTGAGACCGGAAATGAAGCCTCAGTGCGTTTAACATGTAGATCGATGCCAGGCGCAATCTTTTCGATATGGCCTGATAGTTCGGGCATTAACAAAAACTCTATGTAATCGGTGGCGGCAAGTACAAATCGTCGTTGGCTGGTTGCGGCATCAAATTCTAACGGCGGTTTTATCAGTCGCTCGGCTTCTGCCAATAAAGCCTTGACCGGATCGACTAAAGCTAAGGCTCGTTCAGTCGGTTTCATGCCTGATGACGTTTTTACCAGCAACGGATCATCCAATTGTTGCCGCAGCTTCTGCAAAACGTGGCTCATCGCTGATTGCGTGATGAACATCTGTTCGGCGGCCCGGGTTACATTCAGTTCCCGCATCAGCACATCAAATGCCACTAACAGGTTGAGATCAAAGGTTCTTAAATTCGACATTACCAATACTTATAAAAAATTTAGAAAGGTAGATGTTTCTATGGTAGCTGATAACCCGACGGGCGTAGCTATGAATTGTGTAAATGCCCGCATGAATTATTAGAATTTCACAAAGGCTCAGGAAATCTCTAAATTGCTGACGAGCGTGTCGTTGGGCTTAAGTTTTCCTTCCCTTATGAGGCAAAGATGTTTTTCTGACACGCGCGGTGTTTAATCAATTTTTCTTATTCAGGAGACGTGTTATGTCATCCAATCTTTCAACCCGAACTTTTCGCCACTATACCGGTGAAAAGGCGCGCATCGCCCGCGCTTACGATTACCTTGTTCTGGTTTTGGCGTTATTTTTGTTTATTGGTTCCTTTCATCTACATTTCGCGCTGACGGTCGGCGACTGGGATTTTTGGGTGGACTGGAAAGACCGGCAATGGTGGCCGCTGGTGACGCCACTGATCGGTATTACCTTTCCTGCGGCGGTACAAGCCGTCATGTGGACTCATTTCCGCCTGCCGCTCGGCGCAACCCTCTGTGTTGCTTGTCTGTCCATAGGCACCTGGATCGCCCGTATCTTTGCTTATCACTATTGGAATTTCTTTCCCATCAACATGGTGCTGCCGTCAACTCTATTGCCCAGTGCGCTGGTATTGGATGCCGTCTTGATGATGAGCAACAGCCTGACGATTACCGCGATTTTCGGCGGCTCTGCGTTCGCCTTATTATTCTACCCCAGCAACTGGCCTATTTTCGGCATGTTCCATGTGCCAATTGAGGCAGGTAATAGCCAAATGACTCTGGCTGATATGTTCGGTTTTCAATACATCCGCACGGGTATGCCGGAATATCTTCGTATCATCGAACGCGGCACCTTACGTACTTACGGTCAAATTGCGGCACCACTTGCGGCTTTCTGCTCAGCGTTATTATGCACCCTGATGTATACCTTATGGTGGCACATCGGCAAGTGGTTCGCCACCACCCGTTACCTTAACAAAATCTAAAGGGGGGTTACTGCGATGAAATCAATACCTCAAAATACATCAACCAAAATACTGACTCAAACAAACGCAGGCCGTACCAAGGAAATGCAACATCACAAACTCCTGAACGGTTTGTTATTTCTAGCGATGATTTTTGCCCTATACATAACAACCCTACAGCCTGTTATGGCGCATGGGGAAAAAAACCTGGAACCTTATGTGCGCATGCGCACCATCCAGTGGTATGACGTGCAATGGTCCAGGCAAAAGTTTAATGTCAACGAAGAAGTCACGGTGACCGGAAAATTTCATGTGGCGGAAGATTGGCCGATCAGTGTGCCTAAACCGGATGCTTCATTTTTAAATATCTCAACACCTGGCCCGGTCCTGATCCGCACTGAGCGTTACTTAAACGGCAAACCATTTATGAACTCGGTAGCCTTGCAGCCGGGTGGCGACTACGACTTCAAGGTAGTTCTGAAAGGACGTTTGCCAGGACGTTACCATATTCACCCGTTTTTTAATCTGCGCGATGCCGGGCAAGTGATGGGACCAGGCGCGTGGTTGGATATTGGTGGTGATGCAGCCGATTTTACCAATAACATTCAGACCATTAACGGCGAGATCGTCAATATGGAAACCTATGGCCTTGGCAACGGCATTTTCTGGCACAGTTTCTGGGCCTTGCTTGCCACAGCCTGGCTGCTTTGGTGGGTACGCCGTCCTTTGTTTATCGCCCGTTACCGCATGTTAAAAGCAGGTATGGAAGATGAACTTATCACGCCGTTGGACAAAAATATCGGCAAAGCCATATTAGTCGTCGTTCCATTATTGGTTTTTGGGTTTTACACCATGACCGCCAATCAATACCCTAAAGCCATCCCGTTACAAACTGCGCTGGATCAAATTCTGCCTTTGTCCGCTAAAGTCAACGCCGGGGTTGTGGAAGTTGAAACCCTGCGCTCTGAATACCGGATACCGGAAAGAGCGATGAAGTTAAGTTTAAATATCAAAAATGGCAGCGATAAAGCCATACAACTTGGCGAATTTGCAACGGGTAGTGTGCGTTTCCTCAATAAATCTGTGCCTGCGCCGGTAGAACTTAATACTGAAAGTGTTATCGCCGCCGACGGGTTGAGTTTGGACAATCCAGCGCCTATCCAACCTGGTGAACAACGCACCGTATTGATGACCGCGGGTGATGCCTTGTGGGAATCAGAGAAACTGGATGGGTTAATTAACGATCCTGATAGTCGAATCGGTGGTTTGGTCTTTTTCTATGATTCCGATGGAGAACGCTATGTTTCCAGCATTACCTCTGCTGTTATCCCTAAATTCAATTAATTTATTTTACAGGTAACGCACATGGTCAAAATCACTGAACAACTCGCCAATAGTGTAATTGTCGCAGAAGAGTTGGGGGTAAGCGATTCATCCTCAAACCAATCAGTATTTAAGAGCGCTGGCGTGGTCTTCTGCAAATCAAGGTTATTGGAAGAATTGGTTAATGAAGCGGACAGCCGGATCGATGCGCTGGCTGATTTTTTTTTTGGCAACGAGGGCGGAGGGCATGTATCCAACATTTCCTCGGCTGCTATTCCCAAACTCACACACTAATCAACTTAAGAGGTAACACTCATGGGTACCATTACAGAACAAATTAAATTAATGACCAAGCAGAATAAAACGCTGCCCTGGTATGTGAAAGATTTATACCGATACTTGTCGGCATTCGGCGTATTGACTTTGATCTATATGGGTTTTCGTATCTATCAGGGCGCGTATGGTATTTCAACCGGATTGGACTCCACGGAGCCGGCTTTTGAAAAATATTGGATGCGGCTTTTCAACTTTAACGTCACATTTGTGACACTCTTTGCTGGCCTGTCATGGGGATATTTATGGTTCACCCGAGACAAGAACCTGGATAAGCTTGAACCGAAGGAAGAAATCCGCCGCTATTTAACATTAACTATGTGGATCAGCGTTTACACCTTTGCTGTGTACTGGGCTGGCAGTTATTTTGCCGAGCAAGATAATTCCTGGCATCAAGTCGCCATTCGCGATACGCCGTTTACAGCTAACCATATCATCGAATTTTATTTCAATTTCCCGATGTATGTGATCTTAGGCGGTTGTGCCTGGATATATGCAAGAACCCGTTTGCCGCTTTATGCAAAAGGTATTTCGCTACCGTTGACCTTAGCCGTCTTTGGCCCTTTTATGATATTGGTTAGTGTTGGTTTTAATGAATGGGGGCATACGTTTTGGTTTCGGGAAGAGTTTTTCGCGGCACCGATCCATTATGGCTTTGTGATTGGCGTTTGGTTTGCGCTAGGTGTAGGCGGCATATTACTGCAAGGTGTGACACGTCTTATTGAATTGCTGGATGGTTTAGAAGACGAAGCATAAGTTTAAGAAATGTATAATTAATCCAAATAGGGCCGGCCTCGTGTCAGCCCTATTGTGAATATCAGCATGCTTTAAAATATAGATTATAAGTGGTCTTGCTTGCGCCCTGATCGGGGTGAATTGGCGTATCCATTTATTTAACCATTACAAGGGCCTTAAACAGGATGATCACACAGAAACGTACGGATATTCATTATGCCTGGGTTGTTCTCGCTGTCACCTTTGCCTGTCTATTTGTCGGTTCCGCGTTACGTTCAATCCCAGGTATTATTATGCTGTCCCTGGAAAAGGAATTTCAATGGAACAGGGAAATCGTCAGTGGCGCGATTGCGCTGAATCTGTTTTTATTCGGGCTTGCTGGCCCCTTCCTTGGTCGATTGATGGATGTGTACGGCGTTAAAGCCATTACTATCTTGATGATTGTGTTAGTAACGTTGGGCGCAGGCGGTAGTATCCTGATGCAACAACCTTGGCAACTGTACCTGCTTTGGGGTGTCGTTATTGGCGCAGGTTCTGGCGGAACCTCAATGATAATGGGTTCTGCAGTCGTCAACCGCTGGTTCCAACAACGCCGTGGGCTGGCTTTGGGCATATTGGGCGCGGCGTTTTCATCCGGACAATTGATATTCACGCCCATCATCATGAAGCTGAATATGCACGAAGGATGGCGGGTTTCAATATTATTTATCGTCGTATTGCTGGCATTGGTGGTGCTGCCATTAGTGATAGGGTTACTGGCTGATAGCCCTTCTTTAAAGGGGATTAGAGCTTATGGCGCTAACGGGCATAAAGATACTAAGCTCTCCCCAGACCTAAATCCGATGCGTAAAGCCATGGCTAACCCGCAATTCTGGTTGCTGGCCTTCAGTTTTGGCATCTGCGGCCTGACCACTTCAGGGCTGTTCCAAACTCATTTGATCACGCACGGCATCGAGCATGGATTTCCAGAAATGACGATGGCAGTTTCATTAGGTTTAATGGGGGCTACCGATGTTTTTGGCACGATATTATCCGGCTGGCTGTGTGACCGCTTCGGTAAACGCTGGCCGCTGGCGGTTTATTACCTGCTGCGTGGCGTAACGTTGTTGTTATTGCCTTATGTTGAATCCACCGAGCAATTGATGGCATTCTCGGTTGTTTATGGGCTTAATTGGTTATCAACCATACCAGCTACATCGGCACTAACCGCCGATTTATTTGGTAAACAAAATGTCGGCGTCATTTTTGGATGGATTTGCTTTGCCCACCAGATCGGTGCAGCGATAGCATCTTATGGTGCAGGCTACCTGCATCAACTAGCAGGAAATTACACCCTGGCCTTTATGGCCTCTGGTCTTTTCGCATTTGTTGCAACCGGGCTTGTAGTTTTAATAAAGGAGTAGCAAGGCAGGCTATCAAATAGCCTTGTTTTTGATTTTTAGAAACATACAACTTTGAGGGACTGCTATTAAGATTTTTAAAACTTTGGTTGGCTAACCAGCAGCTTTAAAAGTGGATTTGAGACTATCTATAATTCCGAGATTATAGAGCTAAAACAACTAAGCGCACCATCAAGCATGTTTAGTTAGATCGCCGATTGACCAAGTTTTTCTGAATGCTTGTTTTTATACATTTCATCATCGGCTTTTGTTATGAGTTCGTCCAGTTGATGACCATGATCCGGAAAAATGGAGATGCCAATAATCGCGCTGATAGAATAATGTTGTTCCTCATGAACGAATGGTTGTGCAATAGCCGTCTGAATTTGGCGTGATGTGCGCAGGGTATCTTCAATATTATGAATGCCGGCCAGTAATACGATAAACTCATCTCCACCGATTCTGGAAACCATATCAGATTCGCGGATTAAGGCGCTTATAACTGTAGCGGAGTGAATTAGCGCGGCGTCGCCTACCTTGTGACCATGATTATCATTAGTGGTTTTGAAATCATTCAAGTCTATAAAACAAAATGCCAGCTTATTACCTGCGCGTTTGGCCGTAAGCAGTTGTTTGTTAGCATAGGGGATAAAGGTATTGCGGTTTGGTATGCCTGTTAAAGGATCATTATATGCCAGTCGCCTTACTTCCTCTTCGGCAGACTTCCGTCGAGTAATTTCCTTCTTGAGGCGCAGCCAGCCAAAAAGCAGCACAACGGCAATAAATAACAAAAATCCGCCAGTGATCGTGCCATAAGTAATAATCCGCCTTAGTTTTTCAATTTCATGCGGTGGGTTGGGATCATAGATAAATCCGTCTAATGAGGCATCTGGTTTGCCCATGCCGACTTCAATGAATGCATCAGCCATTCGCCGCCAACGTCCGGGATTCATATGCCCAATTTCTATCAAATCAGGCAGAATCAGTGATCGCATGGCGTCAGCCTCATACTTTAAATGTGCCCTTGATTTTTGCACAGCGTACTTGGTTAATAACAAATCGATGATTTCGTCGGGATTTTCCATCGCATAGCGCCAACCTTTCAAGGTGGCACGCCGAAATGCCTCAACTCGTTCAGGATGCTGCTTAAGTTCTTGCTCAGTTGTGAAAAGAATATCGCTATAAAAGTCGATACCGTAGGTGTTTGGGTTGATCACTGAATAAGCTATTCCTCTTTGGTTTAGAATGAATGGTTCATTTGTCAAATAAGAATTAAATGCGGTAACTTTGCCGGAAAGTAAATCCTCAAAGTCAAAACTACTCGGAATAGTATCGATGGCGTCAGCTTTTATGCCTTCATGCAGGAACATGGCGTGAAAATCAGCATCAGTCCTGGCATTCATCAGCATGATTTTTTTACCTATCAAGTCATGCGGCGAACGAATACCAACATCATCTCTCGCTAAAAGCACGGACGGTGAATGCTGAAAGATGGCCGCTAACGCAACAACCGGTTCCCCTTGAAGTCTGGCATAAAGTATTTCGCTGTTTGATTCCCCGTATTGCGCGCGACCGGATAAAACTTCTTCTACCGGGGTAATGCCCGGTCCGGCTTCATGTAGTTTTACATCCAGCCCTTCTTCTCGATAGAAACCTTTTTCTAACGCTGCATAATACCCGGCAAATTGAAATTGATGGTGCCAGCGTAACTGGAAATCAATCGATTGCAGTGGTTCACCGGCAGCGAAAACCAGAGCATTAAACAGTAAGGCAATAGATGCAAAGATGCACCGTAAATAACGCATAAGCGTATCTTTATTCTGCCAAGAATAGAATCTCATAACCGTATTGCCCCTAGTTCTGTAGGATGATTGTAATTTGCGGAGCAAATCAGTTGTTCAAAGAACATAGACGAGCCGCTATTATACTTTGATAGGTGTCAATGTCATTGTATTAATCAATGATTTAATCCAGACAAATTCAGTGTCAATCTATAGATTGATTCTTAATGTTTTTTTTAAACGGCTTTCAGATTCAAAAGCAAATTAAACCACCAGTTATTTCTTGTTGAATTCTCAGTGATGCAGTTGATGCAATTCTCGATTATTTGTTATAAACCGAACCGCTATTGAGGCTCAGCTGCACATTGGACGCCATCAAACCTAAAAATTCGACGCTTAAAACGTTGCTTTTTTAAGTATCTGAATGTTCCTGTCAAAATCATGTGCATTATTTCGCATAATATCGGGAAAATAATAGACTACACTTTAGTCATTTAGGGCAAATTGGTTGACTTCAGAAGTATGGGTATTAAAAACCTTAATAGCTCAGGCTTTACATTGTTAGAGCTTATGTTTTCAGTGTTAATCGTTGGGGCACTTTGTGCAATTGCATTTCCCTCCTATAAAGCTTATATAGACAAATCGAATAATGGTATGGCCATGTCAGATATTGCTGTGATCATGCAGAGTATCGAAAGCTATTATACGGCCGCTGGGCAGTATCCACCGACTATGGCCGATATTGCCGGTGTTCCGCATAATGGGAAGGATCCGTGGGGAAACGCCTATGTGTATTTAAATATCATCAATGGTGGCCCTGGTATCAAGGGGCAAGTCAGGAAAGATCATGCCTTAAACCCGATCAATACGTATTATGACTTGTACAGCATGGGCAAGGATGGCGTCACCAAGAAGCAAATAACTCAAAAAGACAGCGTTGACGATATTATCGTGGCTCGAGACGCCCAATTCGTTGGACTTGCGTCTGACTTTTGAACAAATACATTGACTAATGTTTAAATCGTCCTTGTTCGGCAGCAAGGTTGCACAGCGTATCCTGGCGTCATTCGTTCTGGCTGCGCTAATCCCCATTATTATTCTTGGACTGCTTTCCTTCCAGCAAGTCCGTGAACAGCTAAGAGAGCAGTCTGCCCGGTCCCTGCAAAAAAGCTGCAAAGACTATGGAATGGTGTTGATAGACCGCCTAACAATCTTGGAAAACACACTGCGGCTGGTGGCAATCAAAACCGAAAAATCTAGCACAGACCATCCGCAACTCAGCCAAGTGCATCAACAAGAATTGGATGGCAAATTTGCCAGCTTGGCTATCATACAGCCGCATGGCGTCATTACTGCACTGTCCAAAGACTCCGCTGTTCCACCAGAACTGAGCGAACCGGAAATAACTGCCTTGGTTGCCGGTAAAACGCTGCTCAAAGCCGTGCCAGAACCCAAGGGGGCAATTAATTCGCTCTGGATGGCCATTAACCTTACAGAAAACCACCCGGAAGCGGGCATTTTGATAGCTAAACTAAAAGCCGATACTTTATGGATGGCCGAAAATATCGAGCCGAATCAGCTATGGGTCATCAGTGGCTCTGGTGACTTACTGGATACTCCCGAACAAAGCTTATCACTCTCCAGCGACGTGAACGCCCAAGTGCAGCGAACCAATAGCGGGCAGTTTAAATTAGAAAATAACAACGAGGTTTATCTGGGGGCTTATTGGAAATTGCCCTTGGGTCTGCTGTTTTTTGGACCAGACCTCATTATCGTCCAAGCCCAGGCCGAAAACATGGCTTTTGCCGCTATCCGTCAATTCAGCGCCATTTATCCACCGGTCATCTTGCTCGCCATTTTAATAGTCGCTTATTTAAGCACCAGACTGATCAATAAATACCTGACACCGTTAGCGAAACTGAAAACGGCAACCCTAAAAATTGCAGAAGGCGATCTTAGCCACCGTCTTAACATCCACAGCCATGATGAGTTCGAAACACTGGCTTGTTCGTTCAATGAAATGACCCGGCGGTTGGGCAATCAATTTGATATTTTAGCCGCCATGGCAGAAATTGACCGGCATATTTTATCGGCGTTAAATGCGGACGACATTGTCGAAACCGCGCTAACTCGTCTACCTGACGTTTTAGGCTGTGAGTTGATCGTTATTGCCAAGATCAATCTTGATATGCTGCTGATGTATGACATCCGTACAAGACGCATTGGCCATCACAGCGTAAAGAAAGAGACATCGCTATCTTTAAGCCAAGCCGACATTTCATGCTTACTTGAGCGTCAACACGAATTGATTGAAATTAACTCTGGTGCTGAGCAACAATTCTCGGGTTTCCTGCATGCACTTGGACTTACTGATAGATGGCAATATTTGCTGGTTCCAGTGTGCACTAATGGACAATTATCTTCACTCATAGGCTTAGGTTATCCCGCCACACAAGGTATTCCTGCCGAAGCGCGTAATGCAGCCAGAAACTTTGGTGATCGCATTGCGGTTGCGCTTTCAAACGCCGCCTGGGAAGAAAAGCTTTACCGGCAGGCGCATTACGATAGTCTAACCGGCCTTCCTAACCGTTTGGTGCTTTATGATCGGTTGGAGCAAGAACTTGGTCGGGCCAATCGCGATCAGACCCAGTTAGCCCTGTTTTTTATCGATCTGGATCGCTTCAAAAACGTTAATGACTCGTTAGGGCATTCTGCGGGTGATGAACTGTTAGCCCAGGTTGCGCAAATTTTTGTTCGATGTGTCAGAGAAACGGATTTAGTAGTCAGGATCGGCGGTGATGAATTCGTGGTGGTGATTAGTGATATCCCCAAGCAGGACAGCCAGTTTTCCTTAGTTACCAACATGGCGGAAAACATTCTGGCTGCACTTAACCAGCGCTTGCTGATTGCCGGACAGCCGATGACATTTACGGCCAGCATTGGGATTGCCATTTATCCAACTGATGCCGACACCTGTCAGGATTTACTAAAAAATGCAGATGCCGCCATGTACCATGCAAAACAGGAAGGCCGCGCCAATTTTCGCTTTTACTCACCCGAACTTAATGCCAGCGCCCTGGAAAACATCCAACTGGAACATGAACTGCGTAATGCCATCGCAAATGAGCAGTTATTAGTTTTTTATCAAGCCAAGGTTGATTTACACGGCCGCATAGTGGGTGCTGAAGCGCTGATACGCTGGCTTCATCCCGAGCGTGGCATGATCTCACCGGTAAAATTTATACCCATAGCCGAACAAACCGGCCTGATTGTGGAAATTGGTTGCTGGGTTCTGGAACAAACGTGCTTGGCAGTTAACGCCTGGCATCAAGATGGATTGGGACCAATTCGGGTATCAGTTAATCTGTCAGCCATTGAGTTTAAACGCCCGGATCTGGTGGAAAAAGTTGCTAGCATCTTGGTCAAGACTGGCGTAGATCCGGATTTTATCGAATTGGAATTAACCGAATCGGTGGCTGTTGGTGACGTAAAAACCTGTGTCAACCGAATGCTAGAGCTCAAAGGGCTAGGTTTAATGCTGACTATGGACGATTTCGGTACAGGATTCTCGTCTTTATCTTATCTCAAGGATCTGCCCCTTGATGTTCTTAAAATCGACCAATCATTTATCCGACGGTTGGAGTCGGACCGAAATAGCGAAGCCATCGTGCTGGCAATTCTTGCTCTTGCCAAAGGGTTGGGCATGGAAACCGTTGCAGAAGGTGTTGAAACTGAAGCACAATTAGCATTCCTAAAACAGTCCGGGTGCGAAATATTCCAGGGTTATTTATTTAGCCGGCCAGTGGGTACAGAGGATTTTATAAAACTGCTGAAAGATGATGCCAGGAAGTGAAGGTATTGTTTCTATTGGTTTCTTATGAATCGGGTTAATAAGTATATTGTAATTTTATTCTGAATTCGCGGCCATTCATGGGCAAAATGTTTTGTTTTATATCGCCTGAGCCGCTACCGCCCAACATTTGAGCGTGGGTATCAAGTAAATTGTATGTGCCTACGGTAACTGTTAAACCTTTTAGCAATTTGTCTGTATTCAGGTTTAAATTTAATAAGTTATAAGCATTGGCCAATCCGCCTTGTAAGGCTTTGCGCTCACCGATATAAATGCTTTCAATACCGAGTGTGGCAAAATTATTAAATAGGGGTTCCGCGTAATGGAATTTCACCAGGTTTTGCGGCGAAGCATAAGCCCAGCCACCACCTTCTGTTTCATTGGTTACGCGGCTGTAAGTATATGAGGCTTTTAGCAAGCGACCGCTATCCCAGCGTTTTTCAGCTTCCAGTTCCACACCGAGTGAATGATAATGCCCTAAGTTGATAAACGGCCCACTGGGTCCAACACCTGCTGTACTTTGTTGTTCCAGCAGTTGAGTAATTTCACTGAAAAACAGATCAGCAATTAACTTCAGACCATTTTTTGCACGCCATTCCACGATGCCCTCATAATTTTTAATGCGTTCTTCGTAATTATTCGGGTTGGCTGTGTTGGTAGTCAGGTTGTAGTCTCGCTCCCAAACGTTGGGGGCGCGGAAAGTTGTGCTATAGAGCAGTTTAAGTGTCGTACTGTCCAATGGATTCCAGACTAAACCCAGACGTGGATTAAGTTGCAGCTTTTTCAGCATGTGGTGATAATCAAGGCGTACACCCGCACTGAAGATTAGGTTGTCGAAAAGCTGAATATCATCCTGAGTGTACAGTTCCAACCGGTTACCGTGATTATTGCTGTTTTGATAAGAAACATAAGGCGCAATGTCATAATTGATCAATTGCTGACGTTGATCATACTGGTATTCCAATCCAAGAATAACGTGGTGACGGTCATAAAATACACTGCTTAACTGTGCCTCGCCGCCCCACCAGCGCCCGCTGGCTTGATCATGATCAATCACCCGACCACTGTTATCATAAGGCTCATTGGCATAATAGTCATACCCCTGGTAAAAGCCTTTAAACATCACCGAGGTTTGATCGGTTAAGGATTTTTGGTATTTAAGATTACCCATAAATTGCCGGTCATGCGTTGCATAATCGGGATCATTAAAAATCGCCCCAAACGATGCAATGGGGACTTGTTTATAGCGATCGACAAAACCGCCGGTCAAGGTTAATTCTTTAAATTGAATTCGGGCAAATAACCGGTCTGACCTTTCTGCATCCATATTGTGTGCGATGCCATGATTAGTCTCGGGTTTGTCAAATTCGGGGAAATACAGGTTTTCTTTACCGGCACTGTCATAATGCGATGCAGACAACAACACATCAGCACCGTTGGCCAGTTTTTTGCCGTAACTCAAGCGGCCTTTATAGGTATTAAAACTACCTGCCTCACCCGATAATTGCACGCCATTTAAGGCATTGCCGTTTTTGGTGACCACATTAATCAAGCCGGTAAACGCATTGGCACCGTAAATGGAAGAGCCCGACCCTGGTATATATTCAATGCGCTCAACCAAATCCATATCTAACATGAATTCTTGTGCCATATAGCCGCCATCAAAGATATTTTCATTCATGCGCTGACCGTCGATCATGAGTAAAACGCGTGAATTATAGTCGTTGGTATGCATAAAACCGCGCACGCCCAGATAGCTGTAGTTACGGTCATTACTGGTATTCAGACCGCGCAAGGCGTTTAGGGCATCTGCTAAGGTGCGCCAACCAAATGTACGAATATCGCTGGCTGATAAGACTGAAATTGATGTCGGTGCTTTATTCGCGTTGCTACCTACTCTGGTGACGCTAAGCACATTGATTTTTAACAGTTCTTCGAGAGGCAGATCTAACACCTCTTTAGAGCTGTAGGTTTTTGCGATGGCTTCTGAGCCAATCACGGTTAGTATGAAAACAACTAATGGCCTGAACATCTTAGATTATTTTTACTGGTACGCCATTGAATTTGAATAGTGTGAGTGCAGGCCAACCGCAAAACCAGAGTGAGTATGCGGTTGATTCACCAACCCATGCTTAGCCAAGTCTTGATAGACTGGAAACAACACGATGGGTTTGATGCGTTAATGTATATACAATAGCTTATAACTTTTACTTTACAACTCTTAGGTTTGTTGGTTTGAGTAAAAATAGACCAAATTAAACCAGATTTATTATTGATCATGCCCGGTGATGATTGAAGATTTGTAACTGGTGTTTGCGGCAAAATCAAATGGCTATTTACCCGAATTTATCTAACACTAAACCCAGCATGATTTTTGTTTCTGTTAGGTTGTAAAGTACAAAATACTGTAGTTTGGTTTACAAAATAGCAGCTATTGAATTTTTACCGGCAAACTGACGCGGACACTAAGTCGAATGCTTTCGCGTTCGTTCAATGGAGCCGGATAAAATGACAGGGAAGATGATGTGCGGGTTCTACCCGAATTCAGTAAGCGCTAACCGCTGTATTAGTTAAGCGGTTTGCTGACTGGTGGTATATTAATTTGGTCTCGGGGTGTAGCCCTTGCCAGGCAGATGTTAGCTTCAAGCCAACCTTCACAGTGGTTCTGTCCTTTGAGGCCTTTTAATAGATTTATCAAGCTTTTTGCCTTGGCATAGGCCAAAAAAAACAGCAAAATCAACCGTTTCTTGTGCAGAGGAATAGGTGAATCGCTACAAATCAGTTTATCGTCACGCAGGCCGTGGTCGATCATGCCGATACCTTCTCTGGCAAAAACCATCACGCGAGTACCTGGTGAAAGACGAGGGCCAAGAACTACCGCATCCAGCAGATCACCATCCAAGCCAATATAAGCAGGAATAGAGCCATAATTGAACGGGCAGGGCACAGGAGAAACAAAGTCTAATTGTCCCGATGATCCCCGCTTTATAAAGCTGCCTTTAGGTATCTCAATAATGACTTCAACCATCGGTATATCGTTGTGTATAGTTGTTTTATCCATAGATAACTCTAAGTTCCTATCCATTTAATAGACTTCAGTGACGTTAAGATTGTTGTAGCAAACTTCTAATACTACTCAAATACTCAATTTAAAAGTAGAAGTTTTTGCTAAATATAGTGATTATTCGACTTATCAAATCAGCTAAGTTATCTGCATAACCATCCAGGGCCAATGACAACACACCCAGTACGTGATCACAGTCAATTGTAATACCACCGTGAAATACTGCCTTAAGCGCATACAACGGGCTGGAACCAATATCGTCAAAAGCCACACCTGTTGCGCCTATAGCAAGGCTTGCCAGTCTTATGTCGATTTGATTGTGAGAATGATTAGCCATGATCTAACTGAAATTAGCTCTTGGTGATATATCAAACATTGGTGGATTGTTGGGGATGAAATTTCCTGGTGCGGGATTGGGGACCTCAGCGATATAAAACATGGTTGGCTATTGTGCCTCTAAATGACAATAGTTTGTTTCTTAATAGTAATTGTATCTTTACGAAATCTTAATTATGTAAACGTTATTATCAATCGATAAGGCGTCTGGCTTAGTAAAATGACAGGGATAAGTTATAAATTATCAACAACTCATTAGCTTTAAGCAGAAAACTATTCTGTTAACAAATAATTAAGACGAGAACAAAGAACATGGAAAAAATCACTAACTCTGCCATTACTTGGCACACCCTCGTTTTAATAGTAATAGCTTTACTCCTTCCATCGGCCAGTTTTGCACAAGAAACTCTGACCACCACACCTTTAGATTTAAAGCCGCATTTCGTTGGCTATTTAGCGGTTGCATTAACCGTTATTGCTTACATCATCGCTATGACCGAAGACGTCCATGCTATGAAAAAATCAAAACCGATGATTTTAGGCGCAGCGTTGGTATGGTTTACGATTTGTATCTACTACGCTTTGCATGGACAGGCAAAAACCGCATCGCTGGCCTTTGAAAGCAATTTACTTGCCTACATAGAACTGTTGTTGTTTATCCTGGTGTCAATGACTTACTTAAATACCTTGAATGAACGCGGAATTTTCGACGGTCTGCGTATTTACTTACTAAATAAACAATTCAGCTATCGACAATTATTTTGGATTACCGGTAGTTTGGCTTTTTTGCTTTCTACGGTTGTCAATGGCTTAACAGTGGGCCTGTTAATGGGGGCAATAGTCCTGGCTGTGGGGGGAAATCAACCCAAATTTGTAGCTCTCGCCTGTGTTAACGTTGTCATTGGCGCGAATGCTGGCGGTACTATGAGTCCGTTAGGCGGTATTTCGACGTTGTTTGTTTGGCAAAAAAACATTCTGCACTTTACTGAGTTTTTTACGTTGACTATTCCGTGTCTGATCAACTTTATCGTGCCAGCGAGTATCATGCACTTTTCAGTGCCTAAGGAAACTCCGGCCATATCTCAACATGCGATTGCTTTAAAACGCGGCAGCAAGCGCATTATTTTTTTATTTATTCTTACGCTGGTTATTACGGTGGCTTCAAACGTGTTACTGGAATTGCCGCCTGCTGCCGGCATGATGGCTGGCTTAGGACTGTTACAATTTTTTAATTTTTATCTCACTTACACAGAAAAACCAGATTGCGCAGAGACTGAAAAAAGCTTCGATATTTTTAAAAGTATTGCCGATGTAGATTGGGATACCTTGTTATTTTTTTACGGCGCCATGATGATTATTGGTGCAATCGGATTTGTAGGTTACCTGGATTCAATCGCCTTATTTTTATTCGGCGATATTCAACCTACACTGGCTAACATCATGATCGGGTTATCCTCGGCATTTATCGATAACGGAACGTTGATGTTTGCTGTGCTGAGCATGCATCCAGACATTCCAAAAGTGCAATGGCTGTTGTTGACATTAACCTTGGGTGTAGGCGGTAGTCTATTGGCGATTGGTTCCGCGCCGGGAGTTGGGCTATTGGGTTTGATTAAAGAAGGTTATAGTTTTGGCTTTCATTTACGCTGGATGCCTGCAGTTTTATTGGGCTTCTTTTTGAGCGTTGGAGCGCTTTTGTTACTTAATGCGGGTAGTTTTTAATTCTTCGACCATTTCAATCGCTATAACAAAATCAGTATGTCCGCTTTAATTCAAATTAAGATGGCGGTTTGGGCAACTTCTCGGGTTCTTTACTATGTTTTTTCGCAATCTCTATTTCCAAACGCGACTCACAGGCATCGGGTTAATTGTTATCAGTTTTGCAGCTCAAGCTGATGCTTCCGAATCGACAAGCTTGCTGACTGCTATGACTGGACAAGATGCTGCGCAGTGGACAGGCGTTAAATCCCGTGGGTTTAATCTGGGTGGTTGGGCAGCAGCAGGGATCAATCACAATATTGATAATCCGGATGATCGTAACAATGGCCCAGTATCCATGACTGACCGCACCGGCGAATTGCATTTGTATCAATTGAACCTGTTTATAGAAAAAGCCCTGGTTAAAGATAAGGGCTGGGATGTGGGCGGTCGTTTCGATTTCATGTTCGGGACGGATACACGTTATACCCAAGCCACCGGTCATTGGGATATGGGCTTGATCAGCCAGAAGACGTTGCGTTTCTACGATATAGCCTTGCCGCAGGCTTATGTAGAAGTTTACGCTCCCTTCGGTAATGGCTTAACTGCAAAATTCGGCCATTTCTATGGTCTTATAGGCTACGAATCGGTACCAACAACGCCCAATTTTTTCTCATCTCATTCTTACAGTTTCAAATCCTCACCGTTTACCACCACTGGCGCATTGTTTACTTACAATCTCAATGACCAATGGAGCATCAATCTGGGGGCAGTCACCGGCGCTGACAATTTTGACCGCGATGCCGGTGCCTGGAGTCATATGAGCGGACTGACTTGGAATAATGCCAAAACCGGCACCACGCTATCCTTCTCGATATTACAGGGTGATGTGTACGAGCGGCAAAGTTCGGAGCTGATGTATTACTCAGCGATTCTTCAGCAAAGTTTCGGCAAATGGCATTATGTGTTGCAACATGATCGAGGCAGTCAACAGCATGCCCTGCCAAATCAAAATGCCGAATGGTACTCGATTGTTAATTATCTTACCTATCAAGCCACCGATACCTTGGGCGTCGGTGCGCGTGCAGAATGGTTTCGGGATGATGACGGCGTTCGTTATAACGCCGGTGCGGCAAACTATTATGCAGTAACTGCGGGCCTGAATTGGAAACCCAACAACTGGCTGATGATTCGTCCGGAAGTGCGTTATGACTGGAGTAAGGCGCAAACTTCTCCTTTCGATGGCGGACAGCGAACAGACCAAGTGTTGTTAGGTGTTGATGCCGTTATCCAATTCTAATGGCAAAATGCTGAAATTTTTTCAGCCTATTTTAGAGAATGCAATGCGTATATATTGGCTTTTTATTTGTTTACTAACGACCACCGCAATATCAGGCTGCCAATCCCCAGTCGGTGAGACTGAATTATCCGGCGAAGCACAAGGCACCACTTATCACATTAAATTGGTGATGACCAACGTGACTAAGCCAGTTGCAGAAATTCAGCAGCAAGTCACCAGTACCTTGGCTGACATTGATGCCCGGTTATCCAATTACCGGGAAGATTCTGAAATTTCTAAACTTAACCAACAAGAAACCCAGGAATGGTTGCCGGTTTCGCCGGAGATTATTGGACTACTGACGATTGCCCAAACGGTTTACGAGCGCACCAATGGTTGCTACGACCTGACCGTGAAACCGCTATTTGATTTATGGGGCTTTTCCAAGCACGAAAATCGCGTACCCAGCGACAAAGAAATTGATGCCTTATTGCCACATATCGGCATGTCTTTACTGGAAATTGATGCGGCTAATCTTAGAATCCGTAAAAAAGATCCAAAAATTAAAATCGACTTGGCCTCTATCGCGCAAGGCTATAGCGTTGGCGTGTTGGCTAAACGCATAGAGGCCTTGGGTGTGCAAAATTATCTGGTGGAAATCGGCGGGGAAATGGTGGTTAAGGGGCGAAAAACCAATGGCAGTGATTGGCGCGTTGGTCTGGAAACGCCGACACCGTTAAGTCGAGAACTTGGCAAAGTCCTGGATATTAGACAACAGCAAGGCACAGCCGTTATGACAGCAGGAACCTACCGGAATTATTTCGAGGATCAAGGCAAAACCTACTCTCATATACTTAATCCCAAGCTTGGTAGGCCTGTTAGCCATCATTTACTGTCGGTTACGGTGATGCATGAAGATCCGTCCTGGGCCGATGCCTGGGATACGGCATTGTTGTGTGTCGGCGAACAGGAAGCAATGCGCATAGCAGAAGCGGAAAACCTGAAAGTACTGCTCATTTACGAGCAGGACAAAAAACTGGTTGAATATCCAAGCAAAGCCTTTACGTCCATCCAGTAAGCGCTTGATTGGAGTTACCCGTTATGACAAATCAGCAAACAACAATACCGATGCTCTTAATATGAGCAGTGCTGATTTTCACCAGGTTAATAAATACCGCTATGCCGGCTGGCTGTGCGGTCTCATTTTTCCGCTCGGTTTAACGGCAATAGACTGGCCTTTTCGGCATCTGCTCACGCCCAGCAATATCCTGATGATATATCTGCTGGGCGTGTTCTTCACTGCTATTCGTTTTGGCCTTTTGGCTTCTATATTGGCTTCATTAACCAGCGTAGCCGCCTTTGCATTTTTCTTTGCGCCGCCCATTTTTTCGTTTGCTATTTCCGATCAGGAAAACCTGTTCGAGGTGTCTGTTATGGTAGTCATTGGTTACGTTACCAGTAGTCTGGCCCAAAACGTACGCACCCAAGCATACGTTGCGGAGCGTCGGGAGCAGCGAGTTTCAGCTTTGTACCGGCTTAGTAAGGAGCTGGCTGAGGCTCAATTGGATAAGGAAATCATTTTTATCGGTGTACACCATATTTACACCGAGTTTGGTGCGCAAAACACATTTTTATTTCCCGAACAGTTGGGCAATCTGCACTATCCCAATGAACCGGCATTGCCGGTTTCCTTGCGTGGTGCTGATTTGGATTTGGCTCAACAAGCCTTCAATTCCAATCGTTACAGTGGTTACGGTTCTGATTATTTCCCTAATGCACCCGCCCTATACATGCCGCTCAAAGGGTCATCCGGTATCCTGGGCGTGTTGGTGCTGGAAGTGTCGGATGAACGCCGTATCTTGCCTTCTGAACAGCGACAACTACTGGATGCGTTTATTAGTCAAATCGCACATGCCCTGGAAAGAGCCAATCTGGGGGAACAAGCCAAAGATGCCACCTTAAAAATGCAGGCGGAAACCTTACGCAACTCCCTGCTCAGCAGCATTTCCCACGATCTGCGCACGCCCCTGGCCACTATCGTTGGTGCCGCCAATACCCTGGAAACCGGCGAACAGCTCAGTGAGTCCAGCAAAAAGAAATTAGTGACCGCCATCAGCAAAGAAGCGCAACGCATGACCGATCTGACCACAAAAATTTTGGAAATGGCACGCTTAGAGGCTGGACAGGTTGTACTGAACCGGCAATGGAATACCCCCGAGGAGATAGTTGGTGGCGCCTTGCATCGATTGGACAAAAAACTAAAACACAGGCCAATTAAAGTCAACATGGCCATTGATCTGCCATTAATTCACGTCGATGCTGTTTTGTTACAGCAAGTATTGATCAATCTATTAGAAAACGCGGATAAATATACGCCAGCCAATTCGGCTATCGATATTACGGTATCCACTAACCATTCCAGGTTATCGATTATTGTTGCAGACTGCGGCCCGGGTGTGCCGACACATTTACAGGACAAAATTTTCGATAAGTTTTTTCGTGTCCAGACCGAAAGCGCACAAAGCGGCGTCGGTTTGGGATTATCCATTTGTAAAGCTGTTGTTGAAGCGCATGGTGGCGAAATACATGTGAGTAATCGCAGTGGCGGCGGAGCCATGTTTCAGTTACATCTGCCGCAAACGGAGCCGCCACCCAGCATCGAACAGGAAGATAAGGCCTGATATTATGAAAGCAAACCCCTTATTACTACTGATTGAAGATGATCCGCAATTCAGGTTGTTATTAACCACCACCCTGGAAAATCAGAATTTTTCGGTATTAGCTGTGGATAATGGCCGCGAGGGTTTGATCTTAGCCCGAACTGAACATCCTGGCTTATTGATCCTGGACTTGGGTTTACCGGACATTGACGGCCAGGAAGTCATTCGTCGCCTGCGCATGAACAGCGAGTTACCGATTATTGTCTTGTCGGCCCGTAATCAGGAAAGTGATATCACCCAAGCCTTAGATAACGGTGCTGATGATTATTTGACCAAACCGTTCAGTAATGCCGAGTTAATGTCCCGCATCAATGCGTTACTAAGACGGATTGCCAAATTGCCCAGCGGTTCACAGGAGTATTTTCAGGTGGGTGATCTGAAAGTAGAACTGACCAAACGCCGGGTTTTTGTTAGTGATAAAGAAGTTAACCTGACTCCAATTGAATTTCGCTTGCTTAGTGAATTGGTGCGAAATTGTGGTTTTGTGGTAACGCATCGGCAATTATTAACAAAAGTCTGGGGCGCGTCTTATATTGAGCATAATCATTATTTGCGCATTTACATGGGTCAACTTCGCCATAAGCTGGAAGCTGACCCAACCCGTCCTCGCTATTTGTTAACTGAAGTCGGTGTAGGTTACCGTCTCACTGAAGAATAATAGATGTTTGAATTTAGTCGGTGTTATTGTCCTAAGTGCGGTAAAGAACATGGGAGTAATGGACGCTTAGGTTCAGCACGAAGATGTGGAGCGGTTAGCAACACAACCGCCATAGCCGCCGATGTGCAATGTTTGGATAATTTGCGAGATTTGACAGTCCATGTCTATCAAAACGTATTGATGAGAAGAACGTTTCATGGTATCAATTGCTGGACAATTAAATTAATTGTTTGATCAGGTAGCGCTTTTCCCAGGGTTTGCTTTGAGGAGCCGCATAGCTCCGGGCACGGGAGGTATCGCCCGCTCTGACGTTTTTTTTGGGGCCCCGTTGCCCCGACCTGGGGTTCCAGTCAGTTGTCCACCATGTACACAAGGCACCTAAACCTTTAATCGAAAGTCGATTTATTTAAAACAAAGGTATCTATCATATGACAAATAAACTCATCATCGCCTTAGTGGTAACCCTGATGGCACAAACACCTGCTTACGCGATCAATGCAAAATATCGGCAGCAACTCGAACGCTCCGGTTGCACCCAAGTCACCGAGGCGCAAGGATGCGATACCAGTAAGAGCAAGGCTGAGAATGCCAAGGCTGGCTTTGTAACGGAAGCGCCCGCTGAAAACAGTAGTTCCGCAAACCAGACGCCGTACGCAGGGCAGTGGGTTGCCAAGGGCACCGAAGGTGCTACCGTGGCGACCATCCGCATCAACAACAAAGAACAGGTCTGGGTGAATGGCAAGAAAGTAAAAGCCAAACGCAGTGATGGTGCGCTGGTGTTCCGGGTCGGCTTTATAACTTACACCATCCAGGGCGACCGGAGTCTTAAGAATGAGGACTACTGGACTGATTCCGATGCTGGTTCCAAAGGCCCGATAGTCGCCGAGTAAGTGATAGTTTAGGAACTCAACAATGCCTCGGTTATGGCAAGTACTTTCTCAATGCTGGAAGCTTGTAGCCATTTAGCCTAGCCTAACCATGCGGTAACCGGGGCCGCTCTTCAGTAAAATGAGGGGGTCGAATTTAAAAATATCGAACAAATCAATTAGCCTGGAAGGTGAATTCTACCGTTACAAGTAACAAGGCTGTTGTCAAAAAAACTATGTGTCCCAAGGGCTGTCTTTGCTGAACTTTTTTTCATCAGTTTTCCATCGTTTTTTTCACTCTATGGCCTGTTCGCTAGCGCACATACACCCAAATTCAGTTCGAGTGACAAAAAGACGCTGTTGCTAAAACCAAAACGGCTGGAAATTATTAAATCCATTAACATCTATGATGACTATTTGTAGCGCCGCCTGAGCAATGATACAGTAGCGTAACTTGTGAAATTCGCAAAGTAGCCTTAGGGACCTCATGAATACTGTAAACCTTGGCAATGTTGTCTCAGTCCGTGGCAGCGTTGTGGATGTTCGATTCGAGACATATTTGCCGCCAATTTATTCGTTGTTGCATGCGCAGGAAAAATCCATAGTCATGGAGGTATTGATGCAACTGGATGCTCATCATGTCCGTAGCATTGCCTTGACACCGACACAAGGCCTGGCAAGAGGTATGGTGGTGGAAGACACCGGTGGTCCGTTGAAAGCTCCGGTCGGTAAAGGCATTCTCTCAAGAATGTTTGATGTGTTCGGTAACGCCATTGATCGCATAGAGCCTCCAACACAAGTGGAATGGCGTTCGGTGCATAATGCACCGCCGGCATTGGCCCGTCGCTCGACGCAGTCTGAAGTTTTTGAAACCGGCATTAAGGTCATTGATGTGCTGGTGCCGCTGGAGCGTGGCGGTAAGGCCGGATTGTTCGGCGGCGCAGGCGTAGGCAAGACCGTGTTATTGACTGAAATGATCCATAACATGGTCGGACATCACGATGGGGTCAGTATTTTTTGCGGCATTGGCGAACGTTGTCGTGAAGGCGAGGAGCTGTACCGCGATATGAAAGAAGCGGGCGTGTTGGAGAATATGGTAATGATCTTCGGGCAGATGAACGAACCTCCGGGCAGCAGGTTCCGGGTCGGTCATGCCGCACTGACGATGGCCGAGTATTTTCGGGATGATGAGCATAAAGATGTGTTGTTGTTAATCGACAATATTTTCCGGTTTATACAAGCAGGTTCAGAGGTTTCCGGTTTATTGGGGCAGATGCCTTCGCGCTTAGGGTATCAGCCAACAATGGGCACTGAACTATCGGGATTGGAAGAACGTATTGCCAACACCGATAGCGGTGCCATTACTTCAATCCAGGCGGTCTACGTGCCGGCGGATGATTTTACCGATCCGGCGGCGGTACATACCTTTTCCCACCTTTCCGCATCAATTGTGCTTTCGCGTAAGCGGGCCAGTGAAGGACTTTTCCCCGCCATTGACCCATTGCAATCCAGTTCCAGGATGGCTACACCGGGTATTGTCGGTGAACGACATTACGCTTTGGCGCAGAATATACGGCGGACACTTGCGCAATATGCGCAACTGAAAGATATGATTGCGATGCTGGGTTTGGAGCAATTGTCCCCAGAGGATCGTAAAGTAGTTGCCCAGGCGCGGCGTTTGGAGCGATTTTTAACGCAACCCTTTTTTACTACTGAGCAATTTACGGGTTTAAAAGGTAAGCTGGTGAGCCTGGAAGATGCTTTGGATGGTTGTGAACGAATTTTAAATGATGAGTTCAAAGATTATCCTGAGAGTGCGTTATACATGATCGGGACAGTGGATGAAGCGGTTCAGAAATTAAAATCCGGTAACGGTGCTGCCAACAGGTCTGCTGCATCGGCCGTCAATGCCAAGCCTTTAGTAAAATCTCAGCCGGAGACTGAAAATGCCGATAACGCACATGAATCTTAAAGTGCTTTTACCTTTTCAGATTTTTATCGAAAAAACAAATGTGCTGCGCATTGTCGCCGCAACAGGGGAGGGTTCGTTTGGTCTTTTGCCGCAACGTCTGGACTGTGTAGCGGCACTTTCGCCAGGCATTTTAAGCTATGAGACTGATGAAGAAGGCGAGGTTCACATGGCTATTGACGAAGGGGTTCTGGTTAAGACTGGTGCTGATGTGCTGGTATCTGTGCGCCGGGCGTTAGTGGGTTTTGATCTGGCTAAATTGCGCGCTGCGGTGGAACAGGAGTATTTAACGTTAGATGAAAACGAGCAAGATGTGCGCACGGTCATGGCGAAATTGGAAACCGGATTTATCCGTCGCTTTGCGAAATTTCAACATGAATAACAAGCCTAAAATCATCGTTAAAAATGCGTCTAAGTTCGTTGAACAAGTCGGCACGAAAGCGGCACGAAAACTAAAGGCGCGGCGTAATGCCACGCCAGGGATTTGGTTTGGCTTGGGCATGATGGGGCTGATTGGGTGGTCGGTAGTGGTGCCTACGCTACTGGGTGCATTGCTGGGGGCGTGGCTGGATAAACATCATCCGGGGCCGCATCCCTGGACACTGGCGTTATTGGTGGCCGGCCTCTCGATTGGTTGTTTAAATGCGTGGCTTTGGGTTGATAAGCAAGATAAGGCGATGCGCGACAACCCTGATGATAATTTGCGAGATGACAGTGATGACTGAATGGGTAACAGGTTTAGGGGCGTTGAGTATGGGCGCTTTGTTAGGCGGGATTTTTTTCGGCGGTCTGTGGTGGACAGTACGTAAAAGCTTGGTGTCTGAGCGACCAGCACTATGGATCTTAACCAGTTTGCTGTTACGCATGGGTATAACCTTGGCTGGATTTTACTGGGTTGGCAATGGCCACTGGGAACGCCTGATATTGTGTCTATTTGGATTTTTGATAGTACGCCAACTTATCACCCGTCGCTTGAAACCAGGAGAGCCGATATGCACCTTAGCCCAGACCAGATAATTTTTTGGCAATATGGTTTTATTAAGCTCAATGCCACCATTGTGTATACATGGGGATTGATGCTGTTGCTGATCGTTGGCTCAAAACTGATCACGCGTCATCTTTCCACGGAACTGCAACGTACGCGCTGGCAGAATCTGCTGGAAATTATTGTCACCACTATTGAAAAGCAAATTGGGGAAATCGGCTTAACCAAGCCCAGACAGTATCTCGGCTTTTTAGGAACCCTGTTTTTGTTTGTAGCCTTAGCCAGTCTGTGCACCATCATACCTGGTTACGAGCCACCCACTGGCTCACTCTCCACCACTACCGCACTGGCACTGTGCGTATTGGTGGCTGTACCGTTTTTCGGTATCTTGGATCAAGGCCTTAAGGGTTATTTGAGGTCTTATATTGAGCCGACTGTCATCATGCTGCCGTTTAATATCATCAGTGAAATCTCAAGAACGCTGGCTTTGGCGGTGCGTTTGTTTGGCAATATGATGAGCGGTGCGATGATCATCGGCATACTGCTGACCATTACTCCGTTCATTTTTCCGGTGGTCATGACGGTGCTTGGTCTGTTAACAGGTATGGTTCAGGCCTATATTTTCAGTGTACTGGCAGCAGTTTACATTGCGGCCGCCACGCGTATGCCGGAGGCCGAAGCAGATGCCACAAAGAAATCATAAATTATCAACCTTCTAATTAACTAAAGGATTTGTATGGACAGTATGACGCTTATTGCGGTGGCCTCCATTGTTATTGCCGGCCTGACCATCAGTTTTGGATGCTTGGGGCCTGCGCTGGCTGAAGGCAAAGCTGTTTCGACGGCGCTGACGGCGCTTGCGCAACAACCTGACGCGTCCGCCACCATCACGCGTACCTTGTTTGTCGGTTTGGCCATGATCGAATCAACCGCCATCTATTGCTTTGTGGTTTCAATGATCCTGATTTTTGCCAACCCGTTCTGGAATCATGTCATTACTCAAGTTGCAGGACATTAAACCATGCTGATTGATTGGTTTACCGTTGGGGCGCAGGCATTCAATTTTTTCATTCTGGTCTGGTTGATGAAGCGTTTTTTGTACCAACCTATTCTCAATGCCATTGATGCGCGCGAAGCGCGGATTTCTAAGGAACTGAGCGATGCGGACACAAAAAAAGCCGAAGCCCAAAAACAGTGTGCAGAATTCCAGCACAAAAACGACGTGTTCGACCAACAGCGTGACGCGCTTTTGGCAAAAGCCACTGAAGATGCCAAAGCGGAACGGCAGCGATTGTTTGATGAAGCAAGAAAAGCGGCCGATGCCTTAAGCGCCAAGCGTATGGAAACACTGAGAAATGAAGCCGACAAACTGAATCAATCGATCAGTCAGCAGACACAGCAGGAAGTGTTTGCCATCGTACGCAAGGTGCTAAACGATCTTGCTACCACCAGTTTGGAAGAGCGCTTGGGCGATGTCTTTACCCGCCGGTTGCGGGCACTGGACGGCGAAGCCAAGGACAAGCTTGCGCACGCGCTTAAAACAGCATCAGAACCTGCCGTCGTACGGAGTGCTTTTGACCTGCAAGCGGAACAATGTGCGACCATACAAAATGCGCTTAACGAAACTTTCTCGGCTGACATCAAGCTTCGGTTCGAGACCGCGCCTGATCTGGTCAGTGGTATTGAACTTACGGCAAGTGGCTATAAAGTAGCCTGGAGCATTGCAGATTATATTGCCACGTTGCAAAAAAATGTGGGTGAATTATTGGCAGAACAATCCAAACCACCAGCGAAGTTAAAACCGGAGATTCAATCCATTCTTCCCAAGGTGGTTCAGTGAGCGTACCACTTGATTCATTGCAAAATGTTATTGAGCGCATTTTTGCCGGCATAAGCCAAGGCAGGGAAGCGTTTACACCGCAAATACAGCCACGTGAGACAGGTAAGATCCTGACTATATCAACTGGCATTGCCAAGGTAACTGGACTTCCTGGAGTGGGGTTTGATGAGTTGCTGGTATTTCCAGATAACGTGTTTGGCATTGCGTTCAACGTAGATGCAGATGAAATTGGCGTGGTGTTATTGGGTGATTATTCGCATCTACAGGCCGGCGCTGAAGTATTGCGCACTGGCAGGGTTATGGATGTCGGCGTTGGCGATGGTTTGCTGGGCAGGGTCATTGATCCCTTGGGCAGGCCATTGGATGGCAACGGCGCGGTAATTACTAACGAACGTTTACCTATTGAACGGCCGGCAGCAGCCATCATGGATCGTGCACCAGTTGCTGTGCCGCTGCAAACTGGCCTGAAAGTCATTGATGCATTAATTCCAATCGGACGTGGTCAGCGCGAACTTATTTTGGGCGACCGGCAAACCGGTAAAACCGCCATAGCACTGGATACCATACTGAATCAACGCGGCCAAAATGTGTTGTGTGTGTATTGCGCCATCGGTCAGCGTGCTTCATCCGTGGCCAAAACAGTTGCTATCTTACGGGAAAAGGGCGCGTTGGAATACACGGTCGTGGTTGTTACCGAGGGCAACGATCCGCCCGGTCTTGCTTACATTGCGCCTTATGCGGCGACCAGCATCGCAGAGCATTTTATGGAAGCGGGCCGGGATGTGCTGATCGTTTATGACGATCTTACGCAACATGCCCGTGCCTATCGCGAGATTTCATTGTTGTTGCGACGCCCGCCTGGCCGCGAAGCGTTTCCTGGCGACATATTTTATATTCATTCGCGCTTGCTGGAACGCGCGACCCAACTTAGTTCGGCACTGGGCGGCGGTTCGCTTACAGCCTTGCCGATTATTGAAACCGAAGCCCAGAATATCTCCGCCTTTATTCCAACCAACCTGATTTCGATAACCGACGGCCAGATCTACTTGTCACCGGTCCTGTTTGAATTAGGCATTATGCCAGCTGTTGATGTCGGAAAATCCGTTTCCCGGGTCGGCGGCAAAGCGCAACGAGCAGCCTATCGAGCGGTAGCGGGTGATCTTAAGCTTGCTTATGCTCAGTTTGAAGAGTTGGAAACCTTTGCCCGGTTCGGTGCACGCCTGGATGAAAATACGCGCAAATCCATAGAGCATGGGCAACGCATCCGTGCTTGCCTAAAGCAACCGGAATTTGCTCCCGTCACGGTGTCTGCACAAATCACCATCTTATTGGCATTGTCCGCAGGGCTTTTTGATCCGGTGCCATTAACGCAAATGACGAATGCTGAACTGGCTGTGCTATCGGCAGCAGCAAATATGCCTGCCGAGGTAAACCAGCGCTTGGAAACGGCTGAAAAACTGAGTGATGAAGATCGGCTAGTCATCATCGCGATTGCTCGACAAGCACTTGATGCGCTTCAGTACAAGCCTGAGTTACCGGCAGGGTCTAAAAACGAGATCAAACCTAAAGCGGATGCAAATGTCACTTCGGATAATCCGAGCAAGCTTGCAGCAGAGGCAAGGTAAAATTTATGAGTGATAGCACGGAAAGTCTGCGTAGAAAAATCAATAGCGCCCAAGACTTGCAATCAGTAGTTCGCACCATGAAAGCCTTGGCTGCGTCCAGTATTGGACAATATGAAAAATCAGTGCGCGGCTTAGGCGATTATTATCGTACAGTGGAACTGGGTTTATGTGCCTGTTTCCGGGGTAGCGCGTTACTGGATTTAAATACCCATCAGCAAAAACTTAACGAAGCTAGCGCGATTGGCGCAGTCGTGTTTGGTTCTGACCAAGGACTGGTCGGCCAGTTTAATGATGTGGTGGCCGATTTTGCAATCAAGACACTGAGTGAGTTGCCCGGACGGCTGCAAGTTTGGGCGGTCGGTGAGCGTGTGCATGCCCGTCTGGCAGACGCAAAACTGCCTATGGTTGGTTGCTTCAGCGTACCTACTTCTGTCCAGGCGATTACGCCACTGGTCGGCCAGATTCAGATTGAAAGCGAAGCGCATCGCGCCCAAGGCGATTACGCCCATTTGTACATATTTTATAACCGTCCGATGGCGGGCGCGCTTTATGAACCGGTCAGCCAGCGGTTGCTGCCGCTTGATGCCCAGTGGCAACAAGGCCTGGCCAAATTGTCATGGCCCACTAAAACCTTACCCGAAGTCATGTGTACCGGATCTGTGACCTTGCGTGCGTTGATCCGTGAATATCTGTTTATATCGCTATTTCGTGCGTGTGCAGAATCCCTGGCGAGCGAAAATGCCAGTCGCTTGAGCGCAATGCAACGCGCTGAAAATAATATCGACGATTTGCTGGAAGCGCTAAACGGAAAATTCCATCTATTGCGCCAAAGCGGCATTGACGAAGAGCTGTTTGACGTGATTTCTGGCTATGAAGCGCTCTCGAAAGAAAAAACTTCCAACATCTGAGAAAGCGAATCCTACTTTGTCTAACCAATCTGGATAAGCAGGAAGTTTAATCTTACTGATAATGTTGATCTATCGATTGAAAATGCCCGCACTACTTAGGACAAGGCCATTCTTTTATGAGCGCCGCTTTGACAAGTGACTCGGCACTTGAACTCCATAACTCCGGGTGTTCGTTGAGGTATTTGGACACCACATTTGCTGCCTGATCTGAACTTATATTTTGTGGGCAATAGAGCCCCAGCCCTATGGTTGCGTCTACAACGCCCATGACATAATAAACATAAGCCGCTGCATCATAGAGATCAGCATTGTCAATGTCACCGCTTTTATAAACCGTTGACTTGTCGTGAAGCTTTTGCCCATTTATAAAGGCGTTAAAACCGGCATTTGCGGTAATTGGCATCAGTATTGCCGCAATAAGGATTAAGTTTGACGCTTTCATTTTTTACACTCCGTGGTTTTATAGTCTTTGCAAAACAGTTTATATTGATACGGGCTGATACATAAATAACATTAATACTGATGAGATTAGCTTGTGCAAAGTTATTTTCAGTAACTAATTCGTTGATTTTCGTTGCAGAACCTTTACCATAGCCCATCGCCTCCATAAAATTAGCCGCTATCAGACGGACTCTGGCATCTAATGATTACGAGTAGTTAAGACAAAAGAAATCAATGATTATTGATGCATTCATAGATTAGTCTTACAGCCGCCTTGGAACAATAAAAATACTGACTTAACGGCAGGGAATAGCTCAACTAAATGCCCTGTCAAATTTTAAAGCATTTTTTCTAGTCTATAATTAAGAGTGTAAAATGTCCAAAAAATAAGAAAACCACTCTGGTACCAAAACGCGTTGAAATCCAAGAAAAAAATCTACTAACGGATAGACGTTAAATGCTCATAAATACTATAACTATTAGTTTTCCAGGTGAATAACTGGCTCCGATTGTTTTTGCCCCTGATTCTACTTGGGAGTATAAGCCTAGCCTATTTGGGACAAAATCGTATCGACTACGACCTAGAGCGCCTGAAATCCGAAGAGCAGTCCGCCGTACGACTTGGAACCGCCTCTCTTACCAGTGAGTTGGCTGTCACATTGAGGCACTTAAAAAGCCTGACCCAAGAAAAGCCTATACTAACAAGCTTGAATGCGCCATCAGCCGGCAATCTGGAGAGCATTACTGATGCTTTCACCAGTCTGATTCTGCGTAATCCAAACTACGCCAAAGTTCGCTGGATTGATGAAACCGGCATGGAACTGGTTCGAATTAATTCCGTAAATGGCAATCCCGTAACAGTGCCACGGTCGGAGCTTCAATCCAAAGCGGAACGCTATTTCTTTACAGATACCATGAAGCTTAAGCCTGGAGAAATCTATCTTTCTCGGCCCGATCTGAACATGGAGCACGGACAGATTGAACTCCCAAAACATCTGATGTTGAGGGTGGCGACACCCGTAATGGACAGCGCCGGTCGGTCGCGCGGCATCTTTGTCATCAATTTGCAAATGCGCAGGCTTTTCGATGGTTTCATTGTAGCTGTTGATCTGGCCGCACCACATATGATGGTGCTGAGTAATAAAGGTGTTTGGCTGCGTAGCCCGAGTCCCAGCGATGAGATAGAGTTTATCGGGGAGGACAAGGTAAGCACTTTTGGTCAGCGCTTTCCGGAAGCCTGGGAACGTATTGTTAAGAACGAAGCCGGCAGTTTTTTCACGGATGACGGGCTTTGGGTCTGGCAGAAGGCAACGCCGTTCATCGCCCAGGCGGCAGTCACGGTAAAAACTGAGGAAACGCCGTGGATCGTGGTCTCCCATGTTACGGCCGCAGGTGTTAACGCTGTTAAAGCGGAGGTCTGGAGCCAACTAGCCCCTGTCGCCATAATGGCGTCCGCGATTTTGGCGACCATTTGTTGGCTGGTGGTATCAGGGAAAACACCGGTAAGAGTTTCTCCGACCTCTGTTATCGATGACAGGGCAGAGTCACGTCATCAGTGGCTCATCTATGTGCTGGCAGTGTTGCTGCCAATAGCGATGGCCTATATGCGCCAGACGCTACCCGCTAGCTATGGGGATCGGCCACTCCTGCTGCTTTTCTTGTTCCCGATCATCCTGAACGCGCTGCTCGGCGGAATTGGGCCCGGTTTGATGGCTACCGCCGTTGCCGCTCTTTGTTCGAATTATTGGTTGATTCCTCCCTATCAAAGTGTACAAATCGCATCAGCTTATGATCTCTTTCAATGGAGTCTGTTGATTGCCAACGGTATACTGATAAGCGTGTTCAGTGAAGGGCTGCGGCGTGCGCGTAATGAATCGGAACGACGGAGACTGCAACAAGCGAAAATGATGGATCAAGTGCTTGAGAGCGAGGCACGGTTCCGGCAACTTGCCGAGCACACTCGGGATATTTTCTGGATTCATAGTTGGCCGGATGGGCTTCTCAGCTATGTCAGTCCAGCTTTCGAGACTATGACGGGAATCTCTCTCGAGGATGTGTACCGGGATAACCAGATCTGGCCCAATGCCATCCATCCCGAGGATCGGGAACGGGCGCGACAGGTGTTCCAAGAAGGGGTGGTGAATGCAGGCCATTTCAAACTGGAATATCGATTCATCCATACTGATGGCGGCATTCGATGGGTTGAGGATTTTGGAACCTCCGTCCGAAATTCGGAAGGTCGGATTTACCGGGTTGTCGGTATCGTGCGGGACATCACCGAGCGCAAGCTAGCCGAGTTACAAAAACAGGAGAGCGCCTGGCGTCTGCAGGCGGTAGTTAGCGCCGGAAAGGTCGGCCTTTGGGAATGGAATCTTCAAACCGGTCAGGTGCTATACTCGCCTGAATGGAAAGCTCAGATTGGCTTTGCCGAACACGAAATAGCCGACAACGTTGAGGAATGGAGCTCCCGTGTGCATCCCGATGATCTGGATCGCACTTTGAAATCGGTGCAGTACTGCCTGGCTGCCCCCTGGACTGACTTCCAGGTTGAATTCCGGTTACGCCACAAAGATGGCTCGTATCGCTGGATATTTTCTCAAGCTTCTCTGCTTAAAGATGAGCATGGAAAATCTCAGTGTATGATGGGTTCTCATATCGATATTACCGAGCAGAAAAAGACCGAAGAGGCTTTACACGTTAGCGAACTTCGCATGAGGCTGGCTCAGGATGCAGCCCACGCAGGCAGTTGGGAATGGATACTTGAAACCAATATCAATTACTGGTCTGAAAACCTGTGGGGGCTGTATGGCATTGATCCCGCCCAGTTCGAGCCGTCTTATGAAGCTTGGCTGGAGTCGGTCAAAATCGAGGACCGGGAACAGGCGGCGCAGACTATCGCTACCGCAGTGGCCCAAGGAAATGAAATCGAGCTGCAATGGCGGGTAAATGTACCAAAGGGCGAACCAGAGTGCTGGTTATTGTCGAGAGGACGCCCCATCTTGGGGTTAGATGGAAAAATCGAACGTTACATAGGCATAGCCATCGATATCACCGACAGCAAACGCATGGAGGAAGAATTAGAGCAGCACCGGCATCACCTTGAGGAACTTGTTCTACAGCGAACCAAGGAACTCCAGGAGGCGAATCACATTTTAGAAGTTCGTTCCGCAGAAATATCAGATCTCTACAATAACGCGCCCTGTGGCTATCACTCTCTCAACGCCGATGGCTTGATCGTCGCTATAAACGACACAGAACTTAACTGGCTTGGATACCGACGCGAGGAAGTCGTGTCTCGTTTAACCTTCAGCCAGATCATCACCAATGACAGTTTGCATGTCTTCAATGATAACTTTCCGCGATTTAAGGAAACCGGGCAAATCAGAGACTTGGAAGTCGAACTGTTGAGCAGGAACGGCTCCGTGCTGCCCGTTTCCATCAGCGCTACAGCGGTTTATGACGATAATGGACATTACCTGTTCAGCCGCTCGACACTTTTCGACTACAGCGAACGCAAGGCAAGGAATTTGCAAATCGAAAAACTAAACACCGAATTGGCCCAACGTGCTGAGGAAGCTGAAGCCGCCACTCTTGCCAAGAGCGCCTTCCTTGCCAACATGAGCCACGAAATCCGTACACCGATGAATGCTGTGCTGGGATTTTGCTATCTGCTACAACAACGCCACTTGGAAGGCGAGACGCTCACTTTAATTCATAAAATCAATGCCGCTGGTCAGGCGTTAATGTCCTTGATCAACGATATCCTTGACTTCTCCAAGATTGAGGCGGGGAGGCTGGACATAGAGAACAAGCCATTCAGACTGGCGGGACTACTGGACAATTTAGCCTCGATTATGATGGCCGCTCACGACAAGGACTTGGAGTTAGTCATCACGCCGCTAGTCGATATCGATGCGCTTATCGGTGATGTTTTTCGCATCCAACAGGTACTGTTAAACCTGCTCGGTAACGCAATTAAGTTCACCGCGCGCGGTGAAGTGGAATTGCGCCTTACCGTGGAATCCTCAGATGAACAGCAGGTCAATCTCCGTTTTGCGGTGCGCGATACCGGTATTGGCATTACCAGCGAACAGCAGGCGCTTATTTTTTCGGCTTTCAGCCAAGCCGATGGGGGAATCAGCCGCCGTTTCGGAGGCACTGGCCTTGGTTTAGCTATCAGTCGGCAGCTGGTGGAAGCGATGGGCGGCAGTTTGCAGGTTAAGAGCGAATTCGGTCAAGGCAGTGAATTCTGGTTCGTACTTCCTTTACGACGTGATCTACGAGAGCAGCTTACACCTGCGCAACTGTCCCGCTTGGAAATTCTGGTGGCTGATGACAGCTCTACCGTGCGCGAGGCATTATCAATGGCCGCAAGAAGCTTGGGTTGGAAAGTCGATGTCGCCGATTCCGGTGAGGCCGCTCTTAAGCAGGCTCTAGCGCGCGCGGATGACGAATGTTTTTACGATGCCCTGTTGTTCGACTGGAAAATGCCGGGATTGGATGGCTTGAATGCCGCCAAAGCGATCCGACAAGCATTGAAGTCAAGGAAAAAGTCCTTCAAGGACTGGCCTATCGTCATCATGGTCACCGCCTATTCTCACGACGAATTAGTGGCACAGCCGGAAATGGCCTGGGTGGATCAGGTAATCAGTAAACCGGTTACCCCCTCAGCACTTTATAACGCAGTCTACGATGCGATGAAACTTCGAAAACAAGGAATTTCACCAGTGCCCATGACAAAGATTGAAACCACTCACCTACGACGTATTCCTGGTGTTCGTGTACTGGTAGTCGATGACAGTGAAATCAATCTGGAACTGGCGCAAGGTATACTTGAGGTCGATGGAGCTGTCGTAAATCTGGCTAAAGATGGCCAGGAAGCCTTGGAGTGGTTGCAGGCCCATCCAGATGATGTCGATATTATATTAATGGATGTACAAATGCCGCGCCTGGACGGCTATGCAACGACACGCTGTATCCGCGAAAATGATCGCTGGAAGAATTTGCCCGTTATCGCCTTGACCGCCGGCGCTTTACAGGTTATGCGAGAAGCGGCTCAAGAATCTGGCATGAACGATTTCATTCCCAAGCCGTTCAATGTTGAACAGATGATGGGAACGATTCAACGTTGGACGGGGTGTCGGCCGGAATCGTCCTCATTTAGCGCGAGAGCCGTGGCAGAAACCGACCGGGTATCCGCTGAATTTCATCCTGCACAAGCTGTCGAGCTTGATACGCCAACCCTGCCGCACATTAACCTGCCAGAGGCCCTTCGAACATGGGGTCAGGTCGAAGTCTACCGAAACTATCTGGATAAATTCGTGTTGACTTATGCCCGGGCGGGAGAAGAGATTGTCAATTCTTGCAGGCAAGGTGACTTTGCAGCGGCAGCGGCACTAGCCCACAAACTTGGCGGTGTAGCGGGAACGCTGCGTCTGCCTGAGGTTGCTGAATTGGCTCTTAAACTTGAAACTCAATTAACTAACAACGATTCGGCCTACGAGTTGGCTGCCGATCTGCAAGAGGCCATAAACCAAGTTTGCGCCTCTATCGCAGGCTGGAAAGTCACTGATAGTTCACCAGCCATAAATGAGCCAACTCTCAATAGCAATCCGGACGAATTGGTTCCATTGTTCACTGGATTGGTGGTTGCGCTTGATCGTAACGATCCTGACGATACAGAATCCTGGTTAAGCAAGTTGCGTGAGCGACTTGCTGATCCTCAATTAGCTGAAGTTCAGGCGTTATTGACCGACTTCGATTTTAACGGGGCGAAAGCATTGGTGCTTAGCCTGCTACATAACTTAAATCTTTCGATAAGAGAATAAACTATGCCGTATGGTCCCCTGCTAATCGTGGACGACGAACCTGCCAATTTATCGGTATTGCACCAAATACTCAAAGAAGACTACACTCTAATGCTTTCCCGCAGTGGTCCAGAAGCCCTTGCATTGGCAGTTAAGCATCGGCCATGCCTGATTTTACTCGATATCAAGATGCCGGAAATGGACGGCTACGCAGTCTGCCGTGCCTTAAAAGCAAATCCCGTGACTGAAGCCATTCCGGTCATATTCATCACCACATTATGCGAAATGGACAACGAGGAAGAAGGTTTCAACGCAGGCTGCGTCGATTATCTGACCAAGCCGGTGCAGACTGGTATTGTTCGGGCGCGGGTGCGGACTCATTTGTCGCTTGTTCAGGCCAAATTGTTGGAAAAAACGTGTAGCGAAGCTCTCGCCATGCTCGGTAAAGCTGGCCATTACAATGACAGTGATACAGGAGCACATATTTGGCGTATGGCGGCATATGCGCGCCAATTGGCCGAGGCAGTGGGTTGGACCAAACCACAGTGTGATTTACTGGAGCAGGCGGCGCCCATGCACGACACAGGAAAAATCGGTATCCCCGATGCGGTGCTGCGCAAACCGGGTAAGCTGGATGTTGAGGAGTGGGCTATTATGCAGACCCACTGCGAGATCGGCTATGAAATCCTGAGCAGTAGCGATTTGCCGGTCTTCCGGTTAGCCGCTCAGATCGCACTGCACCACCATGAGAAATGGGATGGTAGCGGCTATCCCTGTGGTCTGGCTGGTGATGCCATTCCTGAATCAGCTAGAATCGTCGCGTTGGCTGACGTTTTTGACGCACTCACTATGAAACGGCCTTACAAAGATGCCTGGCCGGTGCAAAGAGCGCTGGAAACCTTGCATGAGGGGGCTGGACAACATTTTGACCCGGCACTGGTGGTGGCTTTCGAAGCATGCATACCACGTATTCTAGAAATCAAGGCGCGCTGGGATGGTAGCGAGGATTAGCTAGGGGGAAATCAGGTCATTTGAGGCTATTACCAATGTAACTGAAATTTTATTGAGCAAAGCCACCGTCTTTACAAATTGCTGTACATGCCTTAAATTCAGTTACAATCCAAGACTGCACGGCCAAGACGGTGTGGCACTATTTAATCCCCTGATTAAATGAATTGCACCTGCTTATTTGCCTCTAAAGAAAAATACCCAAAGAATCAAACAAATTCCTCCTGGCACACCAAGCATCCATAACAGCAAAGGCGGCAATACCCTGCCTTCTACCTTTTGACCAAAAGCCATAGCCTTGTTAGTTAACGATCTCACTTTTTTCATGGTTCTCTCCTAGTTCTAATGCTATTGATGACAGACTGCATTTGGATATGGCTGCACAACCATAGGGTTCAAGGAAGTTCTTATATTGAACACTTGCCTGTCATAGTACCTAGCAAAATCCTGCCGGTCTGTACGTTATCGAACCAAGCTCAAATAGTAGGTATAAAACGACGCTGGTTAAGCTCTGTTTATTTATATCCTTATTGCCCGTCATCTGAAAACCGGTATATCACATAATCAACCCCAATAACTTTCACCAACACACTGTTTATGATTGATATATTGATATGGTTTAAGCTCAGTTAATCGCAGCGTGATCCAAAACCATAGCAATGGGTGTCTGAGTTGCTGGTTGCGCTTGGCGTGGTCACCTTCAGAATAAGAGTTGTAACAGGTCTAAATCAAAATATTAGCGAACTGAAGCTCAGTCTGTCATGATTATATGGACGAGATAGACACACTTAGATTTGCTGACTACGATTGTGACTTGGTCTGTTTTCTTTCCAGGCATCGTGGACTTTTTTATTGAAACAACGGATAAAATGACAAGTAATTTTACAACCGGCTTAGACGAGCCAACTCAAAAGCGCATAAAAGACCTTTTAAACTATGTTCATCATCTGGGTACGTTAAATCAAAGACCCGTTTTTAAGGTTGAAGACTACAAGCAGGCACTGATTAGCGAACATCACACAAAGGGGAAAGTGGGTGTTCAGCATAATATTTTCGATAAAGATGGTGAGCCCATATGGCTGCGTATTGAGCGACTGAAACGCAATCCACCGCCATCACCAAACCCGTTGATTGAAAATTGGATTATTGTAAAGAACGATCCTGAGTGCGCCGTTCTGGTTCAAGAAAAAATCGTAATGACTATGTCGCCAAAAGAAGCCGAAGGTTTACTCAGTTCGGCAACTGTTGGTGATAACGATATCAGCGATAATCTGACGGATAATACGCTTAAGGACGTTATTCTAAGCTTACAAAACCACCCTGAAATACAGGGATCAATAGACCGCTATGTGACTGATCAGTGGGCGCTTTGGGCATCTGAAGAAAAACCCAGAAGAGAAACGATTGACATCTATGATGCGTTATTCGGGCTGCAACAAGTTATAGAAACCCAAGGCGAAGATCAGCCTTTAGAGTTAATCTGGGGATTGGGTGTCAGTCGCTGGCTGTATGAAGGTCATGGTATCGATCATCCGTTGCTTGAGAAACCGGTTGAGATAGAGTTTGATACGCAGGATGGCGCCATTTTAATCAGGCCCAGAAACGTTGAACCGTCCTTAGCGGTAAGTACTTATTTTGCGCTGGGCATTCCCGGTGTTGATGCGCTGACCAAGTATGCCAAGCGCTACTTCACCGAGTTATCTGAAGATATCGAATTTTCACCTTATAACCATGAAAGCTTTGAGCCGGTTTTAAAGCAGGCAGCCATTCAGTTAAGCAACAACGCCGTCTATTGGCCTGAAATAAATCCCGATCCGGAAAATCGGGAACCGCCACGCATCAATGAATCACTGCAAGTGACTGATAGCTGGTGCATTTATGCAAGACCACGCAGCATAACCGGTTTTATTCAGGATATTGAACGTTTTCAGGCGCGTTTTGATAACACTGAAATTGTTGAATTACCAGCGCCGGCTCTCCGTTTAGTTTCAGAGTTGTCTGATAAAAAACCCGTTTTATTAGATTCATTTTTACCACTGGGCGAGCAAGAGGCTTCAGCAAATTGTTCGGATGAAATGCCGCTTTTCTTACCAAAACCGTACAATGTCGCTCAAGTCGAGATCATAAAACGCCTTGAATGCAGCGATGGCGTTGTTGTTCAAGGTCCTCCCGGCACTGGTAAAACGCATACCATTGCCAATATCATTTGTCATTATCTGGCGACCGGACGCAGTATTTTGGTGACATCAAAAGGTGAAGCGGCCCTGGCGGTTTTGCAAAACCAAATTCCTAAAGAACTTCAAGAGTTAACCATCAGTTTACTGACGAATGAACGCGAAGGCTTTAAGCAGCTTGAAGGTGCTGTAAATTTACTGGCTAGCCTGGTCAGTACCACCAATAGTCAGGATTTATCGCGCGAAGCTGAAAGCCATAGCAGCAGAGTTAACCAATTAAAAAATGAAATTCAACACATTGACGCAGAAATTCAAGCTTGGGGATTAAAGCAGTTACACCCCATAGCAAAAGAATTGTCCGGTTCTACCGTTGCCATGACGGCGATGGAATTAGCTGAACAGGTTATGGCTGATCAGAAAGATCATACCTGGTTAACCGATACTCTGGGTTTGTCTGAAGAATTTAATCCGCAATTTACCGATGCTGACATGACTGAAATCAGAGCTGCAAGACAGCTTTTGGGAGAAAATCTAACCTATTTTGGAAAGACTGTTCCAGTGGTTGAGGACTTGCCGGATTCAGCAGTCATGGCTGCAATTCATGTTGACCTGGTGGCGTCTGAAAAGCTTTCAGAAGATGTAAAATTTGAAAACATACCGCTTCTGGCGGAGTCCCTGGAGAATTCAGTTGAGCGTGCTAAAGCATTAATCAAGCCCCTGAGCATGTTGGCTGAGCTTTTAGAGCGACTTGAACAGAACGATTGGCTAAGAAAATTATTTAATATCTGGATCGGAGGCGATGAGCAGGGCGATGATGAATTCTTGCAATTGTTTCAGGAATTAATTCAGCCATTACCTGAATTAATCGAAAAACGAGCTTTTTATGTTAAGACGCTGGTTGAAATTGAAGACCCGGGGCATTATAAAAATGAAATTGATGTAGCGCTATCCAATCTGTCGGGCGGCAGTAGTGCCTTTGGGCTTTTTGGATTTGGCCATAAAGAAGAAAAGGCTTTGTTGGCACACGTTAAAGTTGATGGAGATTATCCAAGGTCTGCTGATCAATGGGAGATTGTAAGAACCTACATGCAATTTCAGGATGATGTAAAAAGATTTATAGTCAAATGGAACCATATTGGTCAAGAATTAGCATTGCCAAAGTTAAGCTATGAATATGGCTCAAACGTTAAAACCTTACAAACTACCTATAAAGATATCAACGATGTTAAAAACATTGCCCAAAATATTGGGATTTCAGTAAAAAATGAATTAGGTCAACTGTTTCCGCATGGGCTCAGTCTTGATGATTTACTGCATAAGCGCAGTGAAATTGATAAAACCATCAAAGCCATTGAGCTTAATACCTCCCGTATAACGCTGAGTAGCCAACGTTTTAAACTAAATGATCTGGTAGCCAGGCTGAAACAGTCAGATACACCGATTGCACAGGAAATGTTGAAGTTTATTAGCAGTGGCATTGGTGATTCAAGTTATACAGCCAATCAGGTGATCAAAATCTGGCAGGATTTTATCGCTGAACTAAACAATTTAAAAGCACTGGCAACACCGCTGAACACGTTATTGCAAGTCACCGACAAGATTGCGCGTTCGGGTGCGGAACAATGGGCAAAAGCCTTGTTAACCATACCAGCAACAGAACAAGATGATCCATTAACGCCCATTTTCTGGCTTGATACCTGGCAATGGAAAAGGCGATCCGCATACCTTGAAACCATTGATGGTCGCAAAGAATTAACGCTACTCACAGAAAATCGCGTTTTATTGGAACAGGATCTAAAACGGGCTTTTTCTGATCTGGTCAAGGTAAAAACTTTTATTGGTTTGCATTTAAACATGACCGAGCGCGTTCAAGGTGCTCTGATGCGTTTTGTGTCGGCAATTGGCAAAATAGGGAAAGGAACCGGAAAGCGGGCGCCCCGGCATAAACGAGATGCCTATCGGGCCATGCAGGATTGTTACGCAGGCGTGCCTTGCTGGATAATGCCCACCTGGCGCATCAGCGAAAGTTTGCCTTCTGAATTTGGCGCGTTTGATTTAGTCATTATTGATGAAGCTTCGCAGTCCGATATAACGGCATTGCCAGCAATTTTACGGGCAAAAAAACTATTAATTGTTGGCGATGACAAGCAGGTCAGTCCAACTGCCGGTTTTATAGCGGAAGAAAAAATGCTGCAATTGAAGCATAACTTTTTGAGGGATCAACCTTTATCGGAACTGCTCTTGCCGGGCGTTTCCATTTACGATCTGGCGAACGCGACGTTCCCAAGTCAGCGTATCCTGTTAAATGAACATTTCCGCTGCGTTGAACCGATCATTCGCTTTAGCATGCAGTTCTATAATGAAACCCTGATTCCACTCAGGTTGCCCAAGCCTTCGGAACGCCTTGATCCGCCACTGATTGATGTCTATGTGCCAGATGGCATGCGCGATGAACTTAAAAAAGTGAATGCGCTGGAAGTGGACGCCATTGTTGATGAAATCAAAAACATTATTGCTGATCCCGACATGGCCGGTCGAAGCATTGGCGTGGTTTCCTTGATCGGCGCACAACAAGCCAAAGCCATTCAGGAAAAGTTGTTATTTGAGCTGGGCGAAGATCAATATCAGGCCCACGACATCGCCTGCGGTGATGCTACAGCTTTTCAGGGCAAGGAAAAGGACATTGTGTTTCTGTCCATGGTTGTCGGTGTAGGGCAGGGCGCAATCATGACCAAGCGTGAAGATGAGCAACGTTTTAATGTAGCGCTATCCAGAGCAAGAGATCGCATGTATTTGTATCGCAGTATTGAGGCCCGGGATCTGAAAAACAGCAATGATCTTAAGTTTAAGGTCTTGCATCATTTTGCCAATCCAATGCCTGTCCAAACACAATCGAATAACCCGATCGAGTTATGCGAATCCCATTTTGAAAGGGAAGTATTCAGCAAATTAACCGCCTTGGGCTATAACGTTACCCCGCAAGTAAAAGTTGGGCCTTTTTCCATTGATCTGGTGATAGAGGGCGATCTGGATAAGAGACTGGCTGTGGAACTGGATGGAGATAAATACCATCCTGCTGAGAAATGGATGGAAGATTGGTCCAGGCAGCGCACGATGGAACGTGTGGGATGGAAGTTTTGGCGCTGCTGGGGTTCCAGCTATACACTAGACCCGGATGGTTGTATGAATGACTTGATTACAACATTAAAAGCCATGCAGATTCATCCTTTAAATAGCAAGGCCAGACTGAATGTTTTTATTGAGCACAGGATTTACAACACTCCAACTATAGCCGTTGATTCGCCGATAGTCTGAGTAAGCCCCAACAGCGCCTGCTCATTGATTTATGGAATAAATGACCGGTATATACCACATTGCTTTGCCACTTACCCGAGGGGGTCTTCCCCTTCGGTAGGCGGTGCACGAGTCTGCCTCTAGCTGGCTATAACTAACATTCCTACCTTGCATGTGCCAGATTGTGAGCACTGTGCACATTCCTCTGCGGCCTCGGACAAGAGATTGGTCTCGCTGGCATTTACGATTTGCTCTACTAATGGTGCGGTAATGGTAAGGTCGGGTAACTTCGGGGTAAAGTGCGGATAGCCGAATTCAAATAGTAAAGCGCCTGCTAATTGGGCCTTGAGACTGTCCCCCTCTAATCTCGACATTCCTTCCAGATAGTGCGTAAGTGAGCAATTTTGCCCGATGTCTATTTGTTTCATTATTGATAACTTGAAAAATATGAGGTTAAATGACCAAAAGAACACATGATTTACACCGCTGATTCAGAATAACGGCTAAGTTTCAAGCCATCTTTACTGATCGGTTTATCCAGGAAGTCCCCAACCACGACTTCCAGAGAGAACGAGTAAGAATGAACGCCGCCAAAATATCATTGTGTTTGAAATGCTTGTCCTGTAATACACGATTGCAACAAGCGTCGACATAACACCAAGTACTAAATCGCCAACCAAGTATTTCGGCGGCGAGTTCAGTTTGACTATGTATGCCGCATTTTTCCTAAAGTCGAATTGCCCGCTCATTTGCTTACAAACCATTTGCGTGAGGTCTGTTGCGTATCAACGGCAGAATTGGCTATTTCATTTGCCAAGTCGTTCCCTCGCTTCTTTGCTTCCTCGTTCAGCTGCCGCCTTGTATAGAGAAAGCCCTTTTTTTCGTCCTTTGGCTCGCAGTATCCATTTTCGTAAAGCATACCCAGAGAATAAAGGGCGTTTGGGTCTCCTTCGTCACTCAGGGTTTTTATCTGATTTACAAGCAGAATAGAGCCACCTTTATCGTATATTCTTCTGTCATTAGCTAATGCCTGCATTCTTCCATCAGTCATTACTGGCAACAACAGTCCAATAAACTCGAGACAATCAACTTCTTTGTTTCGGGCACGTAATTCGGCCTCATCGACGCTGAATTGAATTGGCCAATCAGTGTTTTGGTTCGTGTTTGTCGAGGTGCATGCTTCGCCAAGTAGTCCAACTATTGCTGCTAAAAGCGCAACTGTTCTCGTCTTGATGGGAGAATTTATTTTGATAGAGATACCCATTACCGATGGTGACAACTTAAAATTTGGAATAAATGCATTAATAAATAAGATAAGAATCACTGAAAATCTATTTTGTATACAATGAAACATTTCGAACTGAAATTATATTCGTGTAAATACCTATATTTTGAGGTATCAAAAATTTGATCTACCGATTTCGATGAGTTTTTAGACATACGGCAAGTAAAATTGAATGGTTCTTGTGAGTTGGTTCGTCACATTCAGCTGCAAATTAACACAGTCGGCCAACTCCAGACATTTCGGATAATCTGTTTTCAATTTCAGTGTAGTCATTCACGAAGATTTGTGAGTTGCCAGATAATGAGCGACATTTTCTAAAACATAAGTTTCGGTTAACCTGGATATACCGCTTTTTACTTTGCCGATAAATAACGTTTTCATTCGTTATTCTGATTGTTTTGAAGACAAAATAACTGGGCAATGACTTTTGGGTTTGATGGAAAATAAAAGTGTAAATAAGACGCCACAACGGAACCGATTCGATATACCGCTTCGCCATCACGACCATCAACCGTTTTTGCGTTAATGCAGGGTAATGAGGTCGTCAACGTAGAATAGTGAAACGTATGACCGCGAATCGTGTGACCAAAGAGCGTTATTTCTTGCGAGCCAATGCCTGCCAGTTGTGTGTGCATGGTTGATGTGGCAGGTAAAATTCCGAGCATTTCGAACGCCATTCCTGCACTGTCAATCAATTTGTCTGAAAGATAAAGCATACCGCCACATTCAGCCAATAATGGTTTTTCTTGCGCAACATGCGCTTTTATTGCAGCTCGCAATTTTGTATTTTCAGATAATTTTTCAGCATACAATTCGGGATAGCCTCCCGGCAGATAAATGGCGTCTGCTACTGGCAGCTTGCTATCGTTTAGCGGTGAAAAGTACGCAATCTTCGCCCCCATAGCTGCCAGACAATTGATATTTTGTTCATACAAAAAACAAAATGCATGGTCGCTGGCAACGGCAATGGTTTTACCCTGTAATGAGGGTAAGATGGCTGTAGTCATCGATGGTGCAAAAAATTCAATTGGATTGGGACATTCAGTTAGCCAGGTTGCCGAAATAGCGTCTGCCAGGCAATCTAACCGCTGATCAATATCAATAATTTCTTGAGCCAGTTGTAAACCCAAATGCCGTTCCGGCAGTTGCATATTCGGATTACGTTGCAATGCAGCAAACGGCAAATTAGATGGTAGCCCCGTTTTTAGTAGCTCCCCATGCCCAATCGATGCGATGCAATTAGCAACAACCCCTGCAACGGTTAAGCCACGGCGAAAGTGGCTTAATCCATAAACAATCGCCGCAAAGGTTTGCGCCATCGCAGAAGCATCAACTACTGGCACAATTGGAATGCCAAATTGCTCTGCCAAATCGGCACTACTGGGTACACCATCAAACAAACCCATCACGCCTTCCACCAAAATCAGGTCAGATTCTTGCGCAGCTTCATACAGCAGCTGTTGGCTATGTGCAGCACCCATTATCCAGGTATCCAGATTATAAACAGCTTGGCCGGAGGCCTTTGCCAGAATACTCGGATCAATAAAATCCGGCCCGGTTTTAAAGCAACGCACACGCAGGCCTTGTCTGCTGAAATAACGTGCAATTGCAGCAGTTACGGAGGTTTTTCCATGGCCTGATGCTGGGGCGGTTATTAACAATGCTGGACATTTTAAATGGGGTAAAGGCTTGTCTTTCATTTAGTTGTCTTCGTTTTGGGAGGTTGGAGCACAGCAGTGATTTTGATTTAGTATTTGGAATTTATTGTAAAGATGGGCGCTAACTACTGGCTTTAGGTATTCAGAACACACTACACCGCAAGGCCATGTCGCGTTGCTGTTAAGATCCTCAATTTGGCGGCACGATTTTATTCGTTTGCTCTACTAATCCTTTAACACTATAATCCCGCTTCGCTTTTGAGTCCATTCGGTTTTATGCACCCAATGGTTAAACGAGAAGTCGGTGAGGTATCCAATACCAAGGCCGACGCTGCCACCGTAAGGGTAGACAAGTAAAGATTCACCAATTCGTCAGGATATTGAGAAAAAGCAGGTTAAAGCCTTACCTGACTTACTTCGGGGTATTTTAGGTCTGGATTTAACCCAACCGGGTGGTTACGGCAAAAACACTACTGCCGCTTTTGCTATCTCCAATGCCAGTTTTTATATGCTATCAGGAAAGTTTTCCGATTTGTCCTTAGATGAATATATGGCTAGGGTTAGTCAGTATTTTCCGCTGTATTTAACCAGCACCCTGAATTATTGCATTTCAATTTTTGCAGATGTAAATCAGTTATCCAAAATCCTATCTGATAAAGTCAACGTTATTAACCGCTACAATTAGGTCAAATACCACCAGTAGACGAATGGTGCATTGCTATTGGCATTAAATGGGTATATTTAAAAAGGGGATTTCTTTGTTCAAAGCTTGTACATTTTTACTTACATTAAACATCGTTACTGAACGGTGTTTTCAACGTTATCTAGCCAATATAGTCTCTGAATTTCCCAGCAGTAACCCATGACACACGGCGGCAATATTTATCGTTTTGCGGACCAAATCAGTTGCATGCCGGAACAAGTGCTGGATTTTTCCGCGAATATTAATCCGGAGCAGGCGCTTGACTGGCATGATTTGCAGCTATCTCTGACGCCTTACGCCGATCCGGAATATGGCGCGCTAAAGCAAGCGCTTCATCAACGTTATTGCGTGCCTGCAATAAAGGCTGATAGCGAACTGTTTAATGGCGCTAGCGCGGCTATTTTTGCTTTATTAACACATTTAAAACCAAAACAATTGGTGTTTTATACGCCAGTTTATGCGGAGTATGAACGCATTGCACAACAGTTAGCTTGCCAAGTGCATACCATAGACCGCTTTGGGCAGTTTACCGAGGCTGAACTACCCAAACACAGCACCGTTATTTTTGTTAATCCTGCAACACCTGATGGCACTTGCTACGAGATGACCGAGTTATTAGCTCGCTGGCAACAGGCAAACTGCACAATCATTATCGATGAATCTTTTTTGGATTTTTGTTACGCCGACTCAGTAATTCCCAACTTGGCGCACATTAAAAATCTGTATGTTATCAAGTCATTAAGCAAATTTTATGGCTGCGCTGGCATTCGCATTGGCTTTGTAAGTTCGGAAGCGAGTCTTATCCAAAAACTGAAGGAGCAAGAATCCGCCTGGAAACTGTCCAGTTTTGATATGGCTTACATGCAAGCGGCACTGGCCAACAGCACATTTATTGAACATACCCGTTACCAAACCAGGCAATGGAGGGAGTTGCTGCATTCCACCTTAGAGCAGTCGGGTTTGTTTGATCGGATTTATCCAGGACAAGCCAATTTTTTATTGGCACGCTTAGCAAAAAGCGATGGCAATTCGTTACAGCAGCATTTGGCCAAAGCGCGCATTTTAATTCGCATTTGCGATACGTTTGCAGGATTGGATCAACGCTATGTGCGATTTGCTGTCAAGGATGCTCAGGCTATTGAGACACTGGGAAAATCGTTAAGAAATGTTTGAGTTAGCTGCACTCGCTTATTTAATTGACTTGTGTTTAGGCGAGTTTCCCTGGACGCATCCAGTGATGTTAATGGGCAACTATATCAACTGGTATGAACGGAGATTTTATCGCAACACAGTGTTCGCAGGAGTCCTGTTAGTTGTCAGCTTGCTGATGATCACCTTTCTGGCGAGTGAAGTATTGGTTGTTGGCTGCCAATTTTTACCGGATGGGCTTGCCTTAATCATGCAAGCGATAATCGCATCCACTGGCTTAGCTATGCACATGTTACATGCCAATGTAAAAGCCATTTTAACGGCAGAGCATCCAGTGGATGTGATCAGGTATCTGGTAAGTCGTGACACTGAAAGCATGACGCTCACAGATGTTTACAAGGCTGGTATAGAAACCTGGGCAGAAAATCTAAGTGATGGCGTGATTGCACCTTTATTTTATCTGATACTTTTTGGACTGCCAGGATTAGCCATATACAAAGCCATTAATACCCTGGATTCCATGGTTGCTTATAAAACAGAACATTATTTTTACTTTGGCAAAGCCGCGGCCCGCTTGGATGATTTAGCCAACCTGATACCGGCACGGTTAACTGCTTTAATCATCGTTGTTTTAGCCCAAAATAATCGACGTGCCTGGACATGTATGCACACAGATGGTAACAAACTGGAAAGTCCTAATGCCGGTTATCCAATAGCGGCAATGGCCGGCGCTTTGGGTGTTTGCTTAGCTGGTGATGCCAGTTATCATGGACAAATAAAAATCAAACCCAACATCGGTCAACCGATTAATCCAGTTACCAAATCCACACTTGCTCAGGCTTTAGCCATGAAGCCTGGAATCGATTTTATCCTGCTCAGTCTTTTGGCTGTTGGCATTTACTTAAGCTCATAACTATGTCGGTTTATACTTCTATTATCGAACAAGATCTGCTCGGATTTATCAATAACTTTGGATTAGGTAGCCTGGTCAGTTTTGAAGGCATTCAAGATGGTATAGCTAACAGTAACTATGCGGTATCCACTACTCAGGGCGAGTTTGTCTTAACTATTTTTGAAACTTTAAACTTTCAACAAGTGTCCAGGTATGTGCAATTGCTAGAGCGCTTAGGGCAATATAATTCACTTTATCCCGTGCCTCAGGCGGATAAATCAGCCCAATACGTTCGCATTTTGCATAACAAGCCTGCGGTTATTTGCAACCGGTTACCAGGTAAAGCCATCACCTGCGCGTCGATTAATGATTGCGAACAAATCGGGGAACAGTTGGGTAAGTTACATTGCGTGACTCGTGCGTATAAATTCGACTCCCCCAGTGATCACAACCTGGACAGCCTGACTCAAATGTTTGCTAAAGTTGCCAAGCATTTAACAGTCGTTGATCACGAGCTAATCCAGGACGAGCTAGCATTTCAAACGCAATTTGATGATGATCAACTGCCAGTCGGTTTTATTCATGGTGATTTATTTAAAGACAATGTGTTAATGGTGGACGGGCAAATAAGTGGAATCATTGATTTCTACAGTGGTGGACATGATTATTTATTACGTGATGTAGCCATAACCGTCAATGACTGGTGTTGTGAGCATGACGTTCTAAATTCTGAAAAAATGCACGCGCTGTTAGCGGGTTACGAACGGTTTCGCCCGTTTGAAGCTCTGGAAAAACATCGCTGGTGGGTTATGCTAAGAATGGCGGCCTTACGGTTTTGGTTATCCCGTTTAATCCATCAGTTCCATAGCCCGGCAGGCGAATTAACGCAACAGAAAAACCCATTATTATTCAAAAATTTACTGATAAAACACCGCGAGCATGCCTATATCTGATTTGGGCTACGATTTGTGTTAGCAAATGCATACGATAACCCCTAGTAAGTCCAATATCGGCAATTCTGAAATAGACCCTGTTAAGCATAACTCAACAATCCTCCATATTATTTACTTCAGATTTAATTGAGTTCTGCAAAATAATGCCACCAGTTATTGGGTTTATTTCGAAATGGTAATCGTCGGCACCAACCCTTTGGGCATATCTGATGTGGTCATCTGATAAATCTGAGTTAGCACTCTGAACGCCGTTTCATTCCATGCATTGGCTGGGTTATGCGGTATCGAAAAATATCGGCCTTCATAGTTTACACTTATGAGGCTATCGTTCGGTTTTTCAACGGTTTCCCGAACCACAAGCGTAGAGACAGGGTTTTCAATGACCGGAGGGGTTTTGGGGTCTTTGCTGACGCTTATTTCCGGTTCTGTGGACAAGGTTCGACCAATGAAATACAAAATATTGCTGAAACTACGCAACCGTAACCAGCCGTGAATTGGCAACTCGCCACCGGGGTAGCCAGATCGTATGTCGATTAATACATCATTCGGTGCAAGCAGTTGGATTTCATTATCCAACTGCTGACGATCAGCTTCGGTCAGTAACGCCGGGTTATAGTTACTGATTACAATCCGCGAGGGTTCCTGCTTTTTCAAGGTGAACTGCTTTCCACCTTGATTAATGTCAATGCTAAATTCCTTCTCCAGTGACGAAAAACTCGCGGAAGACAACTGATTTATGGGTAATTTCCAACTCTTGGTGAGAATTATCGGTTCAAAAAACAGATGATCCCGATCCTGGATGGTGGACAAGTGCAATACAATTCTTCGGAAAACAGCATACTCTTCTTTATTTCTTGGCCGGTTGTGGTATACCTCCTCATGACCATTTTCAATAGTTCGAAACTCCAACCCCGCAAGGCGTAATAACAAGTCCACATCCAGATTCTGACGTAGTAAAAGCGCAAGCTTGTCTTCGGTCATGGGTGTCAGCATTCGTCGAGTAAACTCTTCACCCTGCATCGGAACGATGCTGACGGTGGGATTTTCCGCCGCCCCCACACCGAACAAAGGCATCAACGTGGCCCCGTTATTTCCGGTTAATGCCGGGGTTGCTCCCATATTAGCCTGAAAATTAAGGGTGGCGGCAATATTGGAAATGCCGGTAAACAAGATGGGTTGGTTATTGCCAGCTCGAGCAATATTGAGCAGCAACTGTTCAGACAAATCACTGGCAACGGATTCATTGTAATTTCTGGAGATATTTTTGATCGCCAATGGCGAAATGCAGCCAGATAAGCAAATACCATAAAATAGAAAAAATATTAACCGTGTTTTTTGCATAAAAGATTGAACAGCCATGAGTTTCTATCAAGAAGCCAAACCTTAGCATACTCCAAACTTACGTCAAATAATTAGGTTATTGGCGCCAACTTAAATTTGACAATTTAGAGGGCATTTTTCAGAATTTCGATAGGGCTGCGCAGTTTATTTATCGTTGCCGCTGCTTGATCCCAAATATAGGCAGACGGGGCGACCGTGTTTTTAAGCATAGGAGTATGCCTCTAGCTGGCTATAATTAACATTCCTACCTTGCAAGTGCCAGATTGAGAGCACTGTGCACATTCCTCTGCGGCCTCGGACAAGAGATTGGTCTCGCTGGCATTTACGATTTGCTCTACTAATTGCGCAGTAATGCTAAGGTCGGGTAACTTCGGGGTAAAGTGCGGATAGCCGAATTCAAATAGTAAAGCGCCTGCTAATTGGGCCTTGAGGCTGTCCCCTTCTAATCTCGACATTTCTTCCAGATAGTGCGTAAGTGAGCAATTTTGCCCGAAGACTATTTCTTTCATTATTGATAACTTAACTGATATACAAGTTGTGAGTTTACAATAATGAAACAAGAAACGAATCAACACTATGTGGCAATTATTTAGTGCTTATATGGTAATCACATGAATTCGACGTACCGGGATGCCTTATTTGGTTGCAAGCAGGCCATGATCGATTGCGAAGCGTGTGACTTCAGCCGTACTGTGAAGATCTAGCTTTGCCATCAGGTTCCGGCGGTGCGAGATGACTGTCGGCGTGGCCAGATGCAGCCGCTGGCCGATTTCCGCCGAGGTCATTCCGATTGCAATCATGCCGAGAATTTGTTTCTGCCGTTTCGTCAAACTTTCCACGGAGTTATCAGCTTGTGATTTGACTGGCGAGCGCGATGAACTCTCGCGTATAAGCGATTCAATTCGCTTCAGCAACCCCATCCCTTCTTCATTCAAGCGTTTGCGCTGGGTAATATCAAGGATGGTGCCGACCATACGCAGCGGGTTGTTGTCTTTGTCGCGGCGGGTAACCTTCCCCCTTGCCTCGACCGAAACCCAATGGCCATCTTTATGCCTCAACTGGTGTTCGCTTTCAAAACTGGCAGTTTCACCCTGTAAATGAGCTGACATATTCTGTTTGAAGCGTTCAAGGTCCTTAAGATTGATCAAATTCATCCAGTCATCTTCTTCGTTACCGAGTTCCTCGTTTGAATAACCGAGCAATTCAAACCAGCGATTTCCTCCCGTGACTTTACGTTCAGAAATATTCCAGTCCCATAAAACCAGATCCGACCCCGCCAGCGCCAGTTCCAGCTGTTCATCGCTTTCGCGCAGGTTTGACTCGATTTGCTTAACGTCTGTAATATCCTGCACCGTACCTACAGCTTTGGCTAGTTGTTCATGGTCATCGAATTGCAGTTCCGCCAAGGCACGTATCCAGCGGATTTGGCCTTGCACCACAATGCGGTAGGTCATGTCATAAGGAGCACCCTGCAAAGCAGCTCGCCAAGCGGCTTCGACATTGCTTTGATCGTCGGGATGCACGCGCGCGAACCATTCAGCGAAAGTGGTTACACCCTTATCGTCAAGGTCAAACAGGCGGGCCGTCTCTCTGGTAATGCTGAAGAGTTCAGTATTATTGTCCATCGAGTAACTGCCGATTCGCCCGACCGACTGAGCACGCTGCAGCATTTCCTCGCTATCACGCAGCTTTAATTCGATTTCCTTGAGTCGTGTGATGTCGCGACCGACTGATTGAGTTTCCTTGAGGGTTCCGGCGGCATCGAAGAATCCCCGATTAATGAACTGCATCCAGTAAATTTGGCCATTAGCCCCAAATACCCGGTTCTCAATGGTCACGACGGGGTTGTCAGGTGTCAACTCACACAGCCTCGTCTCGATCATAAGAATGTCGTCGGGATGGGCTGCTGGATGCCAACGATGACCGATCAGTTCATGGGCGGATTTTCCGAACAGCCGGCAATAAACGTCATTGACGAACAGGAAGGTGCCATCCGGCAAGAATCGGCTGATGACCTCGGTTTGGTCTTCCACGACTGACCGAAAGCGTAACTCGCTCGCTTGCAGTTGCTGAACGCCATAATAGCTTGCGGATCTGTCAACAACTGCACCCACCGCCATATCAGTGTTAGCAGCGAAGTGTGAGATGTTGTATTCATACAATCCTATCGATCCATCCTTGCGTTTCTGCGGGATGGTTCCGGAGTAGGTTCCACCATCCGCAATAGTGGAATAAAGTTCGCGGCCGAATGCCTCATAACTTTCATGATTAAGAAACTGGTTGCGAGTGGGTTGCCCAACCAATTCATCCGGCTCATAACCGAAAATGCGATGCATGGCAGCGTTGGCCCAGACGATATGTCTGTCTTTGACCATCACTATGGCAATGAAGTCGCTATTCAGGATTGCGGCTGACTGGTCAATGGATGTTTCGAGCATGGTACGGCCTCGACTTTAGTACAACAAAGCATTCTAACAGAAGGATGTGCTTTCAGTGTCGAGTAATTTTTTGCAGAAAATATTACGCACAGCATGAACTGGTTTTCTGACTCCATAATTTGGGAGCTAACGAATTGAGTTCTGATGCAGCGTTAGAAATTATCTCTGATAGTTCATCGAAAGTGGCGGCCTGGCCGTAACGTACAGAAGACATAAAAGAACCGGCTTGTAAAGCTACTGATTCATAAATCTGTTACGGATTAGTCCGCAGCAGCAAAATCTGATTTTTATTAACTTATTACCTAAGTTGAACTGGTTGATGTTAAGCACAGCTGGTTAAGTTTATTTACAAAGCACTTAGGTTATCGTTATGAACTCAATTGTTTCTGAAACGCTAAATTCCGCAAACTCCAACACACCATCAGCTGCAGTTTGTCCCATGCATCAGATTAATGTTGGTGCTGAAGCAGAATTGCTATTTCCTATGGCTAAGCGAAGTATCTGCCGTTATGTAACTGACCATAACGGAGCGCGTGAACTAATCATCTATTGCGGCGAAAAGGAGATTTCATTTGATGAGCCTGAGTTATTTTCTTTTGGGGAAAATCTGGCCAAACAAAGCCGGTTTAATGCGAAAGAGGCTTTGACGTGGCAGGAGGGTGTTGAATGGTCACGCATTAAAGCTTTGTTAGAGCAGTTGATTATCGAAGGTATTTTAGAATTTGCACAACAATCAACAGCGCCTTCCGGCAAGCACTTTGGTGCGAGAGCATCTCTGCTACCGCCCGCACAAAGCACAAAAGCCCGAACCTGGTTTGAAAGCGCGCAAATAACGCAGGAGTTGACCGGGCGTTTATTGGATTTGGGCTATCTGGAAATGGTGATTCCCATCTTTCGCGTTGCCCACATGGCGCTGGATGCCGAAGGACGCCAAGTTGGTGAAGCCAATGTCTTTCCTAAACCGTTGCGCCTGGATATTCCAACAGACTGGCGGGTTTGTCCGCACACTGGCAGTCGTTATCTGGCTGATTTACCCATGAATGTCACCGCATTAAAAAGCATGCGCGGTTATTGGGACCAAATTATGCTGGCTTTGCTGCAAATCCGCGCAACTTTCCTTGATCGTTTTCCAACTGCCCGCCAAGGCTGGACCGTGGCAGATCTGGAACGATTGTCATCCTTAGTTTTGGCGCTGCCTGCCTACCTGTTAATGCGTAACCATAATCGGGTCGAAAATGGCGATTTGCATCCAGCCTTGTCTTCCATGTTTAGGGTAACAGACGGTGTGCGCATGACCATGCACCAAATGCTGTTCATCGCCGAATTTGAACCCACTTTACCCCCGGATGCCGCTATGGATAGTCAGGAAATCTATGCCTACGCCGACAGAAATTATGTGTTCTTTTCAGAACAGGGTGTATGCGCGGGATCAAAATCCATGATTGAAGATTTTTTGCACCATCTGGTTGATGGCTATCCGCTGGCAAATGCCGAATCCGTGCACATGGATGAACAAGTTAAAGCGGCGCTGTCCGACCTTGATGGCGCATTTGATTATGGTTTGCATGGCCTGCAAGTGCATGCGGTGATATTTTCACTTTGGCCGGCTATGGCAAGGGCTTATGAACAACTTTGGCAGATTGTGCAGCCGTGGTCGGATAATCAATCAGAAACAGTTAAACAACTGCACGCCTTTCTGCAACAAAACTATGACCAGCTTAAAACCACTCGACTGGCATCAGAAGCGGCCAGAAAAAGTCGTGAACGGGTCTATGCGGATATGTATGAAAAAAGTGCTGAAGTCTGCCGCGATGCTAAACACTGCCAACTTGCTGAATTGATAGCACCGGTGTTAACGCCACAAAACCAACGGGCTGAGCAACAATTAAAGACAATCCTGGCGGAGCGCCTGCAAATAACAGCACACAGCAGCGACAGCGTTTTCAATGATTTTATAACCTGTTTGATGAATTACCTGCGCATAGAGCAGGCGATTGTCAGTTCCGGGTGTGAAATCCAAACCCATATTAATCAATTACTCGGCAGAGAACAGCCAACTCGCCCGTTTATGGCGGCGGATATTGATATTTATCATTTGTTTCATAACCAATCCGACCGACTGCCTTATCTGGTTGGCGCATTGGCGCAATTGTTTGAGCTAAGCATCGTTATAACCAAGGACACGATTGATATTTATACGCTTTAGCTTTGAAAAGCCTGATTCGAATTCCGCCAGCATGGGGCTGGCAAATCAACGTGCGATGGGCACGGAATACATCGGAGAATCGTCATGAAAGTTAAATCAAACGTTCGTGCTGGTGCCATAAAGATTGGTGTTGTAACTAGAGTAACTAGCTGCACTGGAATTATTCCTACCAGATCTTTTATCTGCACAGGAATCAAAACATTGCCGCCACTAAGCTTAATGTAGTGACAATGCCACTCTGGAAGAGAAAGATTTTTCTTTCTCTTCCAGTTTTACAGTCAATAAACGCGGCCGAATGTCGATATTAATGCTTGATGTAAGGTCAGTGTTCCAGTCCTATCAAACTGATCAAACACACCACCCGGGCCATGTTATCGAATCGTCTGGACAGGGGGTTATTATGAAAAAATCGCGCACAAATTCAGATACAACCAGTAATCAAAAATGTAATGGAAAAGTTATAAAGTTAGTAAAAAATGACAGACATTTACTCAAACTGCCTCTGGGACTACTCGTTAGTGGGCTCATGCTGCATATGGCTGCAACAGCACCGGTCAATGCTGCCGTCAACCCGATACAAAGTCCGGAACAGGCCAAACAACAAGGCTTAGATTCTTTACGTGTGGCGGTGCGTCAGGATGGCGGCGTGCCGTTGCCGGAAAATCTGGATCAGTTTTTAAAAAGCCGAAAGGCGGCTTTGCAATTGGGTAAAGCTTTGTTTTGGGATATGCAGATCGGTAGTGACGGCGTGCAGGCTTGTGCCAGTTGTCATTTTCATGCCGGAGCGGATAGTCGATCAGTCAATCAGCTAAATCCCAATCGCTCAAGTATTGCCGATCAACGCCAGGGTGATGTCATTGGCTACTATCTGGCACCACTAATTCCAGATACCGGTTTTGAGGTTAAACAGCCGAACGGGCAGTTAACCCGCAAAGATTTTCCATTTGTAAAAACCATCCAGGACTTGGATATTAAAGACACTGGCGCAGTTAGGCCGGGCTTAAATAACAGTAATGATGTCAGTAGTTCAATGGGAGTATTTTTTAGCCTGTTTAACGGTGTACAACCAGGTGTGCCCAAGGACTTGGGTAGCTTGTTATTTGATCCGGTTTGGAATTTGGATGGCAAAACCACTGTACGTCGGGTGGAGCCAAGAAATGCGCCCTCTGTGATTAACGCGGTTTTTAATTACACCAATTTTTGGGAAGGCCGCGCCAATCCAAAATTTAACGGCCAAAGCGGGTTTGGTGATCAAGATCCTACTGCCAGTATTGGCATTAATATCCCAGGGCAGGGCATCAATTTTGTTACCATTTCATTGGGAATGGGCAGTTTGGCATCCCAAGCCGTTAGTCCTTTAGCTAGCCCGTTTGAGATGTCCTATGGTGATTTTTCCCAAAATAACAGCCGCCGGCTTGAAGACATCGGTAAAAAAATCCTGGGGGTATCTGCAAGCACTGGCCTTTCCGCGATTCCATTAGCACAGCAAAAAATCCATCCGCATGATTCTCTGTTGCGAGAATTAACCCGACCGCCCTTTCGTGGTTTGGCAACAACGTATGCGGATCTGGTGAAAGCCGCCTTTCAAAACCAATATTGGGATACGGATGAACCGGTGGAGATAGGCACCAGCACTTATAGCCTGATGGAATCAAATTTCAGCTTATTTTTTGGTTTATCCGTTGCCTTGTATGAATCCACGCTGGTCTCAGACCAAACACCCTTTGATAGATGGATGGAAACAGGCCGGCTGTCCCGGGACTTTGGCAAAAAAGAGCTGGCTGGGTTAAATCTGTTTGTTAATGAAGGCCAATGTATTAAATGCCATAGCGGCCCGGAGTTAACCAGTGCCTCGGTTAGAAGTACCTTAAATCAAAAACGCTTGATCAGACCAATGAAGATGGGCAGTGGCAGCGCTTTGTATGATAACGGCTTTTACAATATTTCCATTACCCCCACCACGGATGATATTGGTCGTGGTGATATGGACCCATCTGGATTGCCATTAGCATTTTCACGTCAGGCCATGTTTAGTCGAATCCCGCTAACCTCGATTAATTTTCCAATCTTGGGCAATGATTCCATTCCGGCCAAAGACGAAGATCAGGGCAATGCCGTATGCGACGATGCCAATGGAAATCAGGTGTGCGATACCGACGAACAAATCCTGCCCGAATTCAGCCGCGTTGCAGTTGACGGCGCTTTTAAAACTCCTGGGTTGCGTAATGTCGAATTAACCGGTCCTTACTTTCATAATGGCGGCGTGGCAACGTTAAAACAGGTGGTGCAATTTTATAATCGCGGCGGTAATTTTTGTCATTTTAATAGCAAAGATTTAGCGCCAACCATTAAGCCTATTGGCCTAACAAATGCTCAGGAAGATCAATTGGTGGCGTTTTTATTGTCCTTAACTGACGAACGAGTGCGTTACCAGCAAAGGCCATTTGATCATCCTGAATTGAGATTGCCTGCCGATGGTTTAGATAACGAGGGCCGTTTGAGATTACATGAAACTGGCGCATATGGTCATTACCGGCCATTGAAAACATTTCTTAATCTAAACCCGTTTGATCCAATTTATACACCCGATGGCACTTGCGTTAAGGAGTAGTTATTGTGTAAGGCGGGCTGGTCGCTCAAAACATTGATTTTACGATGGTTATGAGCGGTTTTGCCCGCGATGATTCCAATCCCGAATGCCCACATGTTACCCGTTCTCCAACGGGCGCAGGTTGGGATGATGATCTCAAATTAAAAACGTATCGGGATTGGAATTAGCTTATCCCCAGCTTGGGATGGCAACAAGCGGGATTATTTTACGAAGTATTAACAGCTATAACCTGTTCAAGAGGATATGACATGGCAGCGTTATTTTCCAGAACCACTCGCTCACTCAATAAAGACACTTCAGCCCTCGCGTTGACTTGCTGGCTGTTAGGTGGATTATTTTTGGCAGCTTGGCTGGGCTGGTTTGGTTTTGCCAGGATTACCGTTTATGAGGTATCCAGCAAAGCCAGACTGGAGGTCAACCAATCGGCCCATCCGGTCGTGGCGCAAGTCGCCGGTAAAATCATAGCCAGATCTGTCTCCTTGGGTCAGCAAGTAAAAGCGGGCGATTTATTGGTTGAACTGGATGCTGGCAGCGAAAAATTACGCTTACAGGAAGAACAAGCGCGCTTGCAATCCTTACCTGGCCAAATAGCGGCTTTACAACAGGAAATTACTTCTTTAACCCAGGCCAAAGCGGATGATTATCAAGCCTCACTGGCGGCTTCGCACACGGCCAAATCCCGGCAACGCGAAGCAGAAGCGGCGCTGGCCTTCGCCAAAGACCACGAACAGCGCTTAACTCAGCTGAGCGCCACAGGCAAAGTCGCGCTGGTGGAATCATTGCGTGCCAAATCAGAAGCGCAAAAACTGGGTTCAGCCAAAGACGCCCTGGTCTCGGAATTTAATCGCTTAAGTTTTGACACCCAAACCCGTATTAATATCAATCAGGCCAAAATTGAAAATTTGCAGGGCATGATTGTTAAATTAAAAGGCGATATTGAAACCGGCAAAATTGCCATTTCTCGACTAAACCAAGAGATAGAAAAACACTTGGTGCGTGCGCCAACCAGCGGCAAAATTGGTGATTTAGCCGCTTTTCCAGTGGGTGCCTACGTGAATGCCGGTGAGAAATTAGGCACAGTAGTGCCAGAAGGCGGTTTTAGAATGGTGGGTGATTTTAATCCCTCTGCCGTACTGGGCAAAATCCAGGTAGGCCAATCGGCCAGAATGCGTTTGGATGGCTTTCCGTGGACGCAATATGGCACAGTACCGGCCCGAGTTAGCCAGGTGGCTACCGAAATTCGCGACAATCTACTACGGGTTGAGTTTACCCCGGAACCCACAGCAGTAACCGGAATTATTTTGCAACACGGCCTGCCTGGAACCATTGACGTTTCTGTCGAACGACTGACGCCTGCACTGCTGATTTTGCGCAGTGCAGGGCAATTATTACAGAACGCCACCAACAAATTGCAGCCTGCGTTGACTGTGCCACAGTCATGAAAAATTTAAAGACAAACTCAACACCCCGTTGGTTAGTGCCGGAAGTTGTGCAAACTTCCGCAATGGATTGCGGGCCGGCTTCATTAAAATGCTTGTTGGAAGGCTTTCATATTCCAGTCAGTTATGGGCGCTTACGGGAAGCCTGTCAAACTGACATTGATGGTACGTCTATTGACATGATTGAAACAGTGGCCAATCAATTGGGCGTAGTTGCAGAGCAGGTTATGCTGCCGATTGATCACTTGTTTTTATCATCAAATACAGTTTTGCCCGCTATGGTTGTGGTAAAACATGCCGATGGCGCGCATCATTTTGTGGTGATCTGGCGACAGTTTGGCGGATGGTTGCAAGTGATGGACCCGGCAGTCGGGCGGCGCTGGCTAAGTTGCAAACGCTTTGCTGAAGAAATCTATCGTCATGAGCTTGTGGTGCAAGCCGAAGATTGGTTTGCATGGGCGCAAACTGAAGAATTCCAAAAACCCTTACGGCAACGCTTGCAGCAATTGGGTGCTTCCGAGGCTAAGCAAAGGCAACTATTAGCAGCCGTCTTGCAAGAACAAAATTGGCTATTATTGGCAAAATTAGATGCTTGCGTGCGCTTAACTCAATCCGTGCTGGATGCGGACGGGGTTTCAGCCGGTAAATCGGCCTTAAAATTGCTGCAAACATTCGCAGCACTCAATGCAGAATCCCCACAGCAATTATTAAACATAATTCCGGCGGCTTACTGGTCGGTATTGCCTGTTAAAGCAACGGATGACGGCATTCCGCAATTGCTGTTAAAAGGGGCTGTGTTGCTGCAAGTCAAAGGTAAAACTGTGCCGGCAATGACGGAGCCATCCTGCGTGGCACCGCTATCCATTGAATTAAGCGCAGCACTCAATGAAAAACCACCGCAACCATTAAAAGTACTTTTTAACTTGTTAAAAAAAGACGGTATTTGGTCGCCCGTGATTTTGTGTTGGGTACTGGTGATTTCGGTAGGCGCGATTGCGTTTGAAACCTTGTTGTTCCGTGGCATTTTTGATATTGCCTCGGAACTGAATTTAGCCAGCCAACGTTTTGCCGCCCTGTTAGGGCTGATCATATTTGTGGCTTTGCTAATACTCATCGAGCTGCCAATCAGTATGGAATCCATGCGCTTAGGCCGGCATGTGGAAACAAGGCTGCGTATCGCGTTGCTTAAAAAATTACCGTTGTTATCGGATAGATATTTTCAAAGCCGGCCCATTTCCGATATGGCTGAGCGCAGCCATAGTATTCATCAAATTCGCTCCATGCTGTCATTGGGCATACAGTTTGTGCAAGCGCTGTGGGATATTCTGTTTACGCTGGTTGGCATTTGCCTGCTGGATTTCCAAAGTTTAGGTTTGGCGGTGTTGATAACCTGCTTAGCCATCGTATTGCCACTGCTATTCCAGCCGCTGGTTAATGAACGCGATTTAAGGGTGCGCAATCACTCTGGCGCGTTGTTTAGATTTTATTTGGATGCATTATTGGGTTTGGTGCCCGTTAGAACGCATGGCGCAGAGCAGGCAGTCGGGCGTGAACATGAAGGTTTGCTGGTTGAGTGGATAGCATCCAGCCGTGGTTTAATCGTCATTAACTCCCTAAGTGGCGTTATACAATCACTGATATGTATGAGCTTGGTGGGGTTGCTGCTCTTTCAACATTTTATTCGAACCGGCAGTGTCTTGGGCGGTGATTTGTTATTGGTGTTTTGGGCGCTTAAGTTGCCTAGCATAGGGCAAAAACTAACCGACTTGGCACATCAATATCCTGCGCAACGTAATATGTTATTAAGATTATTGGAACCCCTGGCTGCGCCTGAAGAAATGGTTTCCAGTCCCAACATCGAGGTAAATCGCCCCCTGGCTATGGCTTTACGTATAGTTAACGGCAATGTGGTGGCGGCGGGCAACAGCATACTGCGTAACATTCATCTTAACATTGCGCCAGGCGAGCACATTGCCATTGTAGGTGCATCCGGCGCTGGCAAATCAACTTTAATCGGATTGATATTGGGCTGGCATCGACTTGCAGCAGGAGAAGTGGTTGTTGATGGTCAAGTGCAGTTGCCTAATTTGCAAACATTGCGTCATCAAATCGCCTGGGTTGATCCCGCCATCCAATTATGGAATGACAGCTTTATAAACAACCTTACTTACAGCACGGATAGCGAAGGTTTTGAGTCAATTAGAGAGGTAATAGACAGCGCCGATTTGACTGAAATCTTGCAAAAACTGCCTGATGGCATGCAAACTTATTTAGGTGAAGGCGGCGCGTTGTTGTCCGGCGGCGAAGGCCAGCGCGTTCGATTAGGTAGGGCATTATTGCAAACCGGTGTTCGGTTAGTGTTGCTGGATGAGCCGTTTCGCGGCATGGAACGTGCCCAACGCAAACAGTTACTCGTTGAGTCCAGGCAATGGTGGCAACAATCAACCCTGCTTTGTGTAACTCATGATGTGCAGGAAACCCTAAGCTTTAACCGTGTGTTGGTTATTGACGGCGGCTGTATCGTGGAAGATGGTTGCCCTGCAGAATTGGCTAAGCAATCCTCGCGCTATAGAGATTTGTTGCTAGCTGAACAAAAAGTACGCGAGCAGATGTGGCAAGGCAGCCAGTGGCGCAAGCTGAATTTTTGCAACGGCGCTATTGAGGGCAGGGGATCAGGCAATGGCTGAGACAATCACCGCTTTAGCTTGGCCGCAAGCCAGATTGGCAGAAGGCATGGAAGAATTGGCAAGAGCTGCCCGACTAAAATCGACCTTAAAAAGTGCCGAAATCAGTGCGTTAGCTGATGAAAATGCGCTTGATTTAGAACGGTGGCTGGTTTGGGCCGGTAATCGCATTGGTTTGGAAATAGAAGCAGTGGAAGCCTCTTTCACTGAACTGGAAACATTACTGCGGCACGCCAGTCCCGCATTAGTTGAAATAGATCACCAAAACGAACGGATGTTTTTGTTGCTGTTAAAATCAAAAACAGGCCGGTTGCGCGTAATTGCTCCGGATTTAAAGCAGCGCAATTGTAAGGTCGAATGGCTGATTACTGAATTATGCGCCAAATACGAAACGCCAGTGGCCACAGAACTAAACCACATCTTGCGCGTTGCAGACATACCGAAAAACCAGCAGCAGCGCGTTAAAAAGTTAATGCTCAATGAGCGACTGGCAAATCAACGATTCACCGGTTTTTGGCTGTTACGAAAACCAGTCACCGCTAATTTTTTTTCCCAGTTGGTCCATGCCAAATTATTGCAGCGTCTAATGCTGATCCTGCTGGTGTTTGTGCTGGTTTATGGCTTGGAAGTGGCCGGCTGGGGGTTGATAGGCAAGGCTGCCTTAAACGGGCGACTGGATTTAAATTGGCTGATCGGTTGGTTTTTAACCGTGCTGACCTTAATCCCTCTGCACCTGTTGGGCAGTTGGCTGGATGCCACATTTGCTTTGGATGTCAGTCAATTATTAAAAAAACGCTTACTGGCTGGGGTGTTGCAGTTAGATTTAGACGTGGTGCGTCATCAAGGCGCAGGCCAGTTATTGGGGCGGGTGATTGAAGCGCAAGCCCTGGAATCTTTAGTGTTGAATGGTGGATTTAACGTAATCACTTCCACAATCGAATTGATTTTTGCTGCGGGTATTTTGGCATCCGGTGCAGGTGGACGCCTGCATTTATTGTTACTGATTGTGTGGCTTGCGCTGTCAATGATGTTAAGTTGGCGATATTGTCGGCGGATGCAGGCTTGGACGATCAATCGCTTAAACATAACCCATACCTTAATCGAAGGCATGGTTGGGCATCGAACGCGCTTGGCTCAGGAATCAGTAAAGCGCCGGGACGCCAGGGAAGATCAGATGATGAAGGATTATTTGCACTGTTCTAAAAAAATGGATGATGCGTTGCTGCCAGTGGTTGGCGTTATCTCCAGAGGATGGTTAGTCGTTGCCTTAATGGGCTTAATGCCGGCATTTATTTCCGGTACCACTACAACGGCCAGTTTAGCCGTCAGTATGGGTGGAATGATGATGGCAAACCGAAGCTTATCAGGCATTACTGGCGGATTGTCAGCGCTTGCCAGAGCTGGCGTGGCTTGGATGCAAGTTTCCACATTATTTAAAGCAGCAGAGAAAAAAGTCACCACTGAAGCATTTTTGCCAAGCACTGTACTCAATAAGCAGACCACAGATGGCAAGGCGAGCCGGTTAATAGAAGCCAAGCAGCTGGTTTTTCGCTATCGCGCTCAAGGAGAACCAATACTGCGTAACACCAATTTAACGATAAATCGGGGTGATCGCATACTGTTGGAAGGCGTGTCAGGCGGCGGTAAATCAACCCTGGCCGCTTTGTTAATTGGTTTGCGTGAACCTGAGTCCGGCTTATTGCTGTTAAACGGACTGGATAGACACACCTTGGGAAACAGCTGGCATAAATTGGCTACGGAAGCGCCACAATTTCATGAAAATCATATACTAACCGGTACACTGGCATTCAATTTACTCATGGGTAAAAACTGGCCGGCAAACAGCACTGATTTAGAGCTGGCTGAAGCTATTTGTGATGAGCTTGGTCTGGCGGAATTATTGCAGCGCATGCCTGCGAAACTAATGCAGCAAGTTGGCGAGACTGGCTGGCAGTTATCGCACGGCGAACGCAGTCGAATATTTTTAGCCCGGGCATTGTTACAAAACGCCCAGTTAACTATTTTGGATGAAAGCTTTGCCGCTCTCGATCCGGAAACTTTGCATAAGTGTTTGGATTGCGCCTTAAAACGTGCACAGACATTATTGGTCATTGCTCATCCTTAAAGGCGTTATTAAAAATTCGGATTTGGGCAACAATAACGCCGGGTTTCTCCATGATCTCTTCAACATCTCGATGGAAAACGCCATTGCAAACATCGAATGGATTTTTTTCACGAAACTCTACCTATCTGAAGTCAACAAGGGCTAAGAGCAGGCACTCGTACTTATAAATCCTTACGAAATATCGTACCTGAAACGAAATATCGTAACCCTATTTGGTTTTATTCATTTTTGTTTCTAAAAACTGCAACTAGATAAAATAATAAAACTACATATTATCAATAAGTTGAAAACGATTAATTTTTAGTCATCAAATTGGCACCTGGATTGCAATTTACTTTAGTAAGAACCCGTAGTGAACCGGAATCTAAAACTAAACGTGATAATTCAATACTGGAAATTGGCCATGAAAAACGAAGTTTATATCATCGAATCCCATGAAAATGCAGCTACATACGCTAACGCGTCAGCGGTTGTCAACATAATCCAGGTCGGTATTAGTCCACAGCTAAAGGCTATCGATTCAGTTATTCTTTGGAACCTTAACGCAGGCTGACTAAGCGAACAGCACTTAGTAACAACTTGAGTTAAAGATTGGACTGTATTTTTAATTAGTAAATCCCATATAGGATCACCGAGGAGAAATTTATGAATAAACATAATGTAGAAGGTTATATCTTAGGCGAATTATCTGATCTGTTAGAGTGCCATTTAGATCAGCATTCGATTGACACATCTTTTCATGAGTTGGGTATGGACTCGTTGATAGGTATTCGGCTGGTAGGAAGATTAGCTGATACCGTGGGCCAGGAAATAGATCCGCTCGTCGTGTTTGATTATCCAAGCATCCGCGAATTAAGCGGCTTTATAACTGAACAATACGACTACAAAGTAACTTCATCCCCCGTTTTAAGTTACTAACCAAACACCAACATTAAAGCTTCGCAATTAAAGCATTCGAGAAACGATATGTCATTCTTAACTGATTATTCCTCACAAAGTCATGATATTGCTGATAAAAACAGAATATTGGCAGAGCATGAAATTAGCTGTCCATTATCAGCATGCCAACAAAGTTTTTGGTTTCTTTATCAATTACAGCCAGAAATTCAGGGCAGTTACAACCAGTCTTTTTGTGTGCGAGTCAACGGAGAATTTAAAGTACAACATCTGCGGGATGCTTTAGAGCTGCTGATCAACAGACATCCAATGCTGCGAGTCAGCTTTTATCAGGATGCTGAAGGCCAGTTATTGCAACATGTTCAAGCAAATGTTGATACCCCATTGCAAATAGTTGATGTGGCCAACCTCAGCGAGTCAGCCGTGTCCAATTTGATCAACGATACTGCCAGGCAAGCACTACCCTTAACTGCCGCGCCCATGTTTCGGGCCAGTGTTTTTAAGCAGTCAGACCAACAATCGATACTTTTATTGGTGTTTGATCACTTAATTTGCGACGGTTGGTCATTTTGGCGTCTGATTGAAGAACTCGGTGAGATTCTGACATCAAACCAAGTCGAACTATTAGCTGGGGAACATCACAAAGTACCCAGTTATTTTGCGTATGCTCGCTGGCAAAAACAATGGCTGCAAAGCGACATTGGAAAAAAGCAACTGGCCTACTGGCAGAAAGCTTTAGCTGATCATTATCCAGCCTTGAATTTGCTGTCTGATAATAATCCGCAAAGTAATTTGCAAGCTGGCAAGCAGACAGTGCGCTTGACGCTTCCAACAGCGCTAAGCCATGAAATACGCCAGCTTACTACCAAACATCGCGGCACTTTATTCATAACATTACTCAGTGCGTATTTTGTATTGTTAAATCGATTAACTAATCAGCAACGCATAGCTGTTGGATCTTTAATGCCAAGCCGAGGTAATGGTAACTGGGATCAAACCGTTGGTTGTTTCGTTAATACGGTGGCGTTACGTTTAGAGCTGGATGAAGCTTTAACTGTCACCGACTTAATCCAGCACGTTCGTAAAATTTCAGTTAATGCCATGCTCAATCAAGATTACCCCCTGGCAGAGTTGGTAGAGCAACTTAATCCTGAACGTAATGGCGATCGAGAAGCATTTTTTCAAACATTATTTGTGTTTCAAAATTCGCGTGGCGCAAATGAAACGCTGGGATTGATGGCAGCGAACGATTGCAAGAATGTGCAATGGGGAAACATGTCACTTAGTCCTTATGCCCGCAGCAATAGCCACGGCGGTGGCAATTTTGACTTGGTGATGGAAGTAGCGGAGCTGAGCGAAAACATAGTCTGTGCCTTGGAATTTGATACGGCAAAATTTTCAGAAGCTACCGTCGAACGTTATTTGCGTTATTGGCAAAACATATTGATAGCAATGTTGGCTGACGATACTCAAAAAGTCGCCAACATACCGATGATGGAAACAGCAGAATCAGATATGATTCTGCGCAGCTATAACGCTACTGAGGCCTTATATCCCGCCAAATGCCTGCATAAGCAGTTTGAAGCCCAAGTTGAGCGCACGCCACAAGCACTGGCAGTCCAGCAAGCTGATCATCGTTTAAGTTATGCCGAATTAAACAGTCAGGCCAATCAACTCGCCCATTATTTACTGGAATTGGGCGTACAGCCTGATGATCGTATTGTGCTCTGTTTAGAGCGCAGTCCAGAATTGATCATCGCCATAATGGCGGTTTTGAAAGCGGGTGGGTGCTATGTGCCGTTGGATCCTGCTTATCCAGAAGCACGATTGGCAAGCATTGTACAAGAAAGCCAGCCAGTGATCGTGCTTTGCGCAGAAACCTTAAAACCGCTATTTCAACAAATAGCCCCAACGCTACCGATAGTGAGTCTGCGCGCCGATGCAATGCTATGGCAACACCAGGCTGAAACTAATCCACAAGCCAATGCATCAGGATTATCAACTGCAAACTTAGCTTATGTGATTTACACATCAGGCTCCACTGGCCAACCCAAAGGCGTCATGATTGAGCATGACAGTTTAAGCAACGGCATACACGCCCTCAAAACACATTACAGTTATAGCGATCAAGACCGTGTTTTACAATTTGCCAGTATCACCTTCGATGTGGCGGCAGAAGAAATCTTCAGTACGTTATTATCCGGTGCCAGCCTGATTCTGCGTAGCGATGCCTGGCTAACAGACGCCCAGCAATTCTGGTCATTATGCGCAGAACAACAAATCAGCATTGTTAATATTCCAACCTTGTTCTGGCAACAGTTAGTGCAAGAGCACGCCGCCATTCCGCAAACCGTCAGGCATATCATCATCGGCGGCGATGCCGTCACAGCAAGCGCACTCGCAGCATGGCAGCAGCACCAAGGCTATAAACCCACGCTCAGCAATGCTTACGGGCCAACCGAAACCACCATCAATGCCACCATACAAACCATTGATGCCCAACAAACCAGCGCACTCAGCATCGGCCAACCCATCGCCAACACCCGTATCTATATTCTGGATACGCACGGCCAACCCGTGCCGGTGGGTGTCGCAGGTGAAATTTACATAGCCGGTGCCGGCGTTGCCCGAGGTTACCTGGGCCAACCGGAACTCACCGCCGCCAAATTCAGTGCCGATCCATTCATCAACACCCCCAACGCACGCATGTACCGCAGTGGTGATTTGGGCCGCTGGTTAAACGATGGCAGCATTGAGTTCTTAGGTAGAAATGACTTTCAGGTAAAAATACGCGGCTTCCGTATCGAACTGGGCGAAATCGAAACCCGCTTAAGCAGTCATCCTGCAATTCGTGAAGCTGTCGTGTTGGCCAGAACAGAACAAAGCGGAGAAAAAAGCCTGGTGGCCTATTACACAGGCGAACAAGCGATAGATATCGCCGATTTGCGCCACTATTTGCAAGACGGTTTACCCGACTACATGGTGCCATCCGCTTATGTATGCTTAGCCAGCTGGCCGTTAACCAGCAACGGCAAACTGGACAGGGCCGCACTGCCTGCACCAACTGAAACCGCTTATGCCCGCAACGAATATCAAGCACCGCAGGGCCAGATAGAAACCCAATTGGCCGCTATCTGGGCAGAATTACTCAGCCTGGAACAAGTCGGCCGGCAGGATCACTTCTTTGAACTCGGCGGCCATTCGCTCTTAGCTGTTACGTTGATAGAAAGAATGCGCCGCGCCGGTTTACATACCGATGTCAGAGCCTTATTTGCCACCCCGACCTTAGCCGGATTAGCCGCCGTCGTCACCAGCGAAAGCCGTGAAGTCACGGTGCCGGAAAATAAAATTCCACCAGACTGCATGGCCATTACGCCTGACATGCTGCCGCTAATCAACCTGACCCAAGCAGAAATCGACGGCATACTGGCGCAAGTGCCCGGTGGTGCTGGCAATGTGCAGGATATGTATCCGTTGGCACCGACCCAGGAAGGCATCCTGTTTCATCACATGCTGAATGAGCAAGGAGATGCTTATTTACTGCATAACATGCTGAGTTTTAATGAGAAAGCTAAGTTGGATGCGTTTTTGCAGGCGTTGCAAATGGTCATTAATCGACATGACGTATTACGTACCGCCATTTACTGGCAGGAATTACCCGAACCCATCCAGGTGGTATGGCGCCAAGCACCGTTGCAAATCACAGAAGTTAGCTTGGATGATGATCAAGGCGATCTGGCAGAACAATTACGCAACCGGTTCGATTCCCGACTATTCAGGTTAAACCTGCAACAAGCGCCATTGATGCAAGCGTTTATCAGCTTTGATGCAAAACAACAGCGTTGGTTATTATTACTGCTGGATCACCATATCGTTACCGATCATACATCGCAAGAAATCCTGCTGGAAGAGGTACATGCCTGTCTTAACCAACAAGCCGGCCAGTTACCACGACCGCTACCTTATCGAAATTTTGTTGGCCAAGCTCGATTAAACAATAGCGTGGATCATGTGGCCTTTTTCCAGAGCATGTTGGGCGATATTGATGAGCCAACTGCGGCTTTTGGCTTGTTAGATGTTCAACAAAATGGCCGGGACATTGCTGAAAGCCATTTGAATTTATCTGCTGATCTGGCTAATGCGATCAGGTCAACTGCCCAAAAGTTAGCGGTAAGCCCAGCCAGTATTTTCCATTTAGCCTGGGCGCAGGTTCTGTCCAGAATGTCCGGTCGGGAAGATGTGGTTTTTGGTAGTGTGGTGTTTGGCCGTATGCAAGCAGGTGCTGGTTCTGATCGTGTTTTAGGCATGTTCAATAACACCTTGCCGGTACGTATTACAGTCGCCGATGAACGAGTGCAGGACGCGTTGTTGGCGACACATCGCCTTTTAACTGAGTTAATGCGGCACGAACATGCTTCATTGGCATTGGCACAACGTTGCAGCGGTGTCGCTTTGTGGCAACCGCTATTTACCAGTTTATTCAACTACCGTTACACCACTTCAGATACCGAAGTGGCCAAACTGATCAATGCAGAAGGTTGGCCGGGCATAGAATTATTGGATAGTGGTGAGCGCAGCAATTATCCGTTGGCGTTGGATATTGATGATCAAGGAGATGGATTTGCACTAACTGCACAAGCTCACTACAGCATAGGTGCACAAAGAGTTTGTGATTATATGCAAACGGCACTCAACCATTTGTTGATTGCACTTGAGCATGCGCCGGGAACAGCAGTAAGAGCAGTTGATGTGCTGCCAGAATGGGAAAAACAACAGTTAATATGGACTTGGAATGCGACTCAGATGGTCGTTCCAACTGAATTGTGTGTACATGAATTATTTGAACTGCAAGTTCAAAAAACACCGCAAGCCGTTGCTATTGAATATGAAAATCAACAATTACGTTTTAGTGAGCTAAATAAACAAGCCAATCGTTTAGCACATTATCTGCGCGAATTGGGTGTCGGCCCGGATAGCCTGGTGGGAATTTGTATGCCGCGCGGCTTGAATATGATTGTCAGTATGTTTGCCATTCTTAAAGCCGGCGGCGCCTATTTGCCATTAGATCCCGCTTATCCCGAGCAACGTTTAAATTACTTGTTAACCGATGCTACGCCGATCGTTGTACTCACTGAAAATATAGCGGACTTGCCCGTTTCCGGTTTGGCGCAACCGCCAATCATTATAGATCTGCTGGCAGACGCTGCACATTGGGCAGCGCTCCCTGATGGCAATCTTAGTGCTGCTGAAATCGGCTTAACTGATCAGCACTTAGCCTATGTAATCTACACGTCCGGCTCTACTGGTCAGCCCAAAGGCGTGATGATTGAACATCGTAATTTAATTAATCAGGCACAGGCTTTAAAAGCCAAATATCAATTAACAGTAAAAGATTGTGTTTTGCAATTTGCCGCAATTACTTTTGATATGTCTGTTGAGGAAATATTTGGTGCATTATTATCCGGCGCCTCGTTATTAATCCGCAGCGATGCCTGGTTAACCAGTGCCGAAGAATTTTGGGCGCTTTGTGAAACCAATTACGTGACAGTTGCCAACTTGCCAACCTTGTTTTGGCAACATTTACTGAAAGATCAGGCAGAAATACCGGAAACGCTCAGGCAAATTATGATCGGTGGCGATGCAGTGACTGCCGGTGCTTTAAACCTGTGGTTTTCCAGTGCTGGATATAAACCAACATTGTTTAATGCCTATGGTCCCACAGAAGCCACTGTGAACGCGGCTATTCAAGAAATATCTGCCAATAGTTTAAATTGGCAATGTATCGGCCAACCCATCGCCAACACCCGTATCTATATCCTGGATACGCACGGACAACCCGTGCCGGTTGGCGTTTCAGGTGAAATTTACATAGCTGGAGCCGGCGTTGCCCGAGGTTACCTGGGCCAACCGGAACTCACCGCCGCCAAATTCAGTGCCGATCCATTCGTCAACACCCCCAACGCACGCATGTACCGCAGTGGTGATTTGGGCCGCTGGTTAAACGATGGCAGCATTGAGTTCTTAGGCAGAAATGACTTTCAGGTAAAAATACGCGGCTTCCGCATTGAACTGGGCGAAATTGAAACCCGCTTAAGCAGTCATCCTGCTATTCGTGAAGCCGTGGTACTGGCCAGAACTGAACAAAGCGGAGAAAAAAGTCTGGTGGCCTATTACACCGGCGAGCAAACTATAGAAATCGCCGAATTGCGCCACTATTTGCAAGACGGTTTACCCGATTACATGGTGCCATCGGCGTATGTCTGCCTAGCCAGCTGGCCGTTAACCAGCAATGGCAAACTGGACAGAGCCGCACTGCCTGCACCAACTGAAACCGCCTATGCCCGCACTGAATATCAGGCACCACAAGGCCAGATAGAAACCCAACTGGCTGCGATATGGGCAGAACTGTTAGGCCTGGAACAAGTTGGCCGGCAGGATCATTTCTTTGAACTCGGCGGCCATTCCCTCATAGCTGTTACGTTAATAGAAAAAATGCGCCGCGCCGGTTTACACACCGATGTAAGAGCCTTATTTGCCACGCCCACCCTGGCTGGATTAGCCGCCGCTGTCACCAGCGAAAGCATGGAAGTTGCTGTGCCGGAAAACAAAATTCCACCAGATTGCACGGCCATTACGCCCGACATGCTGCCGCTGATCACACTAACCCAAGCAGAAATCGACGGCATACTGGCGCAAGTGCCCGGTGGTGCAGGTAATGTGCAGGATATGTATCCGTTGGCACCGTTGCAAGCCGGTATGTTATTTCATCATCTGCTTAATCAAACTGGCGACGTGTACTTGGAGCAAGCCCGCCTGGCGTTTGTTAGCAAGGCAAAACTGGATGAGTTTCTGACCGCATTGCAAGCCGTGATCAACCGGCACGATATTTTAAGAACCGCCATTTATTGGCAAGGCTTGCCGGAGCCGGTGCAAGTTGTATGGCGCGAAGCTCAGTTACCGGTATCGGAATTTAACTTTAGCGAAGCGCAGGGCGATATTGCCACGCAGCTGCAAGACCATTTTGACACCAGCCGGTTTTGTTTAAATCTGCAAGAAGCACCATTGATGCAGGCAGGCATTGCTTATGATGCCCGCCAACAACGCTGGCTGCTGGTAATCAGTCACCATCACATCGCAGTAGATCATGCTTCTTTGGATATTATGTTGGATGAAATCTGTTTGTATTTGCAAAATGATACAAAGCAGTTACCCAAAGCATTACCTTTTAGAAATTATGTCGCTCTCGCCAAAATGACTTCGGATACGGCAAAACACGAAGCATTTTTTCAGGACTTATTAGGCGATATAGATCAACCAACCGCACCTTATGGCTTATTAAATACACAAGCAGAACACGCGGAAATCAATGAAGCCAGACAGCTGGTTGATGCTGGCTTGGCATTGCAATTAAAGCACCAAGCGAAAATCTTGGGCGTCAGCGTAGCCAGTCTTTGTCATGTAGCCTGGTCTTTGGTGTTGTCAGCGGTTTCCGGTCAAAACAACGTGGTGTTTGGCACCGTCTTGTTTGGACGTACGCAGGCTGGGTCGGGATCGGAACAGGTGCTGGGTATGTTTATTAATACCTTACCCGTTCGTTTAAGTACCGGGCAAATCAATGCGTTGCAAAGCGTACAGCAAATGCACAATCTGCTTTCCGAACTGTTGCACCATGAACATGCGTCGTTGGCTTTAGCCCAACGCTGCAGTAAGGTTCAGGCTCCCACACCTTTGTTTACGGCATTGCTTAATTACCGTCACAGTCAGGTTGCTTATGAAATGTCCGATAAACATGCCAGCGAATTATGGGATGGCGTGGAAATATTGCCTGGCACGGAACTGAGTAACTATCCGCTGTCATTGGATATAGATGATTACGGCGATGCCTTCCGATTGACGGTGCAAGTGCAACAACCGATTGCCGCCCAACATATCCTTGATTATATGCACACGGCTTTGCAGAATTTATTGATCGCGTTATCCCTTAATCCAAATACCGGCTTGCATGACATTAATGTATTGTCGGGCGAACAACGGCAGCAGGTATTAAGTACTTTTAACAACACAAAAACCACATACCCAGCCGAATGCCTGCACAAGCAATTTGAAGCCCAAGTAGAGCGCACGCCACACGCACTGGCAGTCCAGCAAGCTGATCATCGTTTAAGCTATGCCGAATTAAACCGTCAGGCCAATCAACTCGCTCATTATTTACTGGAATTGGGCGTACAGCCTGATGATCGTATTGTGCTGTGTTTAGAGCGCAGTCCAGAATTGATCATCGCCATACTGGCGGTCTTGAAAGCGGGTGGGGCTTACGTGCCGTTGGATCCGGCTTATCCGGAAGCACGACAGGCAAGCATTGTGCAAGAAAGCCTGCCTGTCGTTGTTATTTGCGCAGAAACCTTAAAACCGCTATTTCAACAGATTGCCCCAACGCTACCGATAGTGAGTCTGTACGCCGATGCAACGTTATGGCAACACCAGGCCGAAACTAATCCACAAACCAGTGCATCAGTATTATCGCCGGCAAACCTGGCATATGTGATTTACACCTCAGGCTCCACAGGCCAACCCAAAGGCGTCATGATTGAGCATGACAGTTTAAGCAGCGGCATACACGCCCTCAAAACACACTACGGTTACAACGATCAAGACCGGGTTTTACAATTTGCCAGCATCACTTTTGACGTGGCGGCAGAAGAAATCTTCAGCACGTTATTATCCGGTGCCAGCCTGATTCTGCGTAGCGATGCCTGGCTAACAGACGCCCAGCAATTCTGGTCATTATGTGCAGAACAACAAATCAGCATTGTTAATATTCCAACCTTGTTCTGGCAACAGTTATTGCAAGAGCACGCCGCCATTCCGCAAACCGTCAGGCATATCATTATCGGCGGCGATGCCGTCAGCGCAAGCGCACTCATGGCATGGCAGCAATACCAAGGTTACAAACCCACGCTCAGCAATGCTTACGGGCCAACCGAAACCACCATCAATGCCACCATACAAACCATCAATGCCCAACAAGCCAGCGCACTCAGCATAGGCCAACCCATTGCCAACACCCGTATCTATATCCTGGATACGCACGGCCAACCCGTGCCGGTGGGCGTTGCAGGTGAAATTTACATAGCTGGAGCCGGTGTCGCCCGAGGGTATCTGGGCCAACCGGAACTCACCGCCGCCAAATTCAGTGCCGATCCATTCGTCAATACACCCAACGCACGCATGTACCGCAGTGGTGATTTAGGGCGCTGGTTAAACGATGGCAGCATTGAGTTCTTAGGTAGAAATGACTTTCAGGTAAAAATTCGCGGCTTCCGGATCGAACTGGGCGAAATCGAAACCCGTTTAAGCAGCCATCCTGCAATTCGTGAAGCCGTTGTGTTGGCCAGAACAGAACAAAGCGGAGAAAAAAGTCTGGTGGCCTATTACACCGGCGAGCAAGCCATAGACATCGCCGACTTGCGCCACTATTTGCAAGACGGCTTACCCGATTACATGGTGCCATCGGCGTATGTCTGCCTAGCTAGCTGGCCGTTAACCAGCAATGGCAAACTGGACAGAGCCGCACTGCCTGCACCAACTGAAACCGCCTATGCACGCAACGAATATCAAGCACCACAAGGCCAGATAGAAACCCAACTGGCTGCGATATGGGCAGAACTGTTAGGCCTGGAACAAGTCGGTCGGCAGGATCATTTCTTTGAACTCGGCGGCCATTCGCTCATAGCGGTAACGTTAATAGAAAAAATGCGCCGCGCCGGTTTACACACCGATGTCAGAGCCTTATTTGCCACACCCACTCTGGCCGGATTAGCCGCCGCCGTCACCAGCGAAAGCCGGGAAGTGACGGTACCGGAAAACAAAATTCCGCCGGACTGCATGGCCATTACGCCCGACATGCTGCCGCTAATCAACCTGACCCAAACAGAAATCGACGGCATACTGGCGCAAGTGCCCGGTGGCGCGGGCAATGTGCAGGATATGTATCCGTTGGCACCGTTGCAAGCCGGTATGTTATTTCATCATCTGCTTAACCAAACTGGCGATGTGTACTTGGAGCAAGCCCGCCTGGCTTTTGTTAGCAAGGCAAAACTGGATGAGTTTCTAGCCGCATTGCAAGCCGTGATCAACCGGCACGATATTTTAAGAACCGCCATCTATTGGCAAGGCTTGCCGGAGCCGGTGCAAGTTGTATGGCGAGAAGCTCAGTTACCGGTATCGGAATTTAACTTTAGCGAAGCGCAGGGCGATATTACCACGCAGCTGCAAGATCATTTTGATACCAGCCGGTTTCGTTTAAATCTGCAACAAGCACCGTTGATGCAGGCTGGCATTGCTTATGATGCCAGTCGACAACGCTGGCAGTTAATTATGGTTAATCACCATTTAGCTGTTGATCATACCGCCATGGAAATTCTGTTGGCCGAAATACAAACCCATTTAGAAGGCCAGTTTAGCGATTTGCCAGCCGCATTGCCGTATCGTAACTATGTAGCCCAGGCATTACTGGCGAATAATGATGCAGCGCATGAAAATTATTTCAAGAACTTATTGGCCGATGTCGATGAAACCTGCGCACCGTTGGGATTAACCGACACTCAGTTAAATGGTGATGAATTAACTGAAGTGCGTTTGGAGCTGGAAAATAGTGTTGCAGCAAGTCTGCGTGAAACAGCCAGACATTTGGGCGTGAGTGCCGCGAGTATTTGTCATGTTGCCTGGGCCAGAGCATTAGCCAGTCTGTCTGGACGCGATGATGTGGTTTTCGGCACGGTATTATTTGGTCGTATGCAAGCAGGTGCAGGTGCCGACAGGGTTTTGGGCATGTTTATCAATACTTTGCCTGTACGGTTGCAGTTGCGTGAGCTTGCTTGCAGTGACAGTGTTTTGCAGATGCACCAACAATTAAACGAACTGCTGGAACACGAACACGCCCCCCTATCACTAGCCCAAAGCTGCAGTGACCTTGTGGCTCCTGCGCCGTTGTTTACCGCCTTATTAAACTATCGATACAGCATTATAGAGCCGCAAGCTGAAAATACAGATGATGTCTGGCAAGGTATTGAGATGTTTGATACCGCCGAGCAAACCAACTATCCCTGCGTGTTATCTGTGGATGATTTAGGGGCAGGATTTAGATTAACAGCACAGGTGGTGGGCGCTGGCAACGCCGAACGGGTGTTGGCTGCCATGTACAGATCACTTACTGGTTTAGTGACTGCACTAGCCAACAATCAACAATTGACTGTGATGGCGATTGATGTTGTGTCTGCACAGGAAAAGCAACAAGTGTTATATGCCTGGAATAACACAGCCAGCGATTATCCCCAACACGAAAGCATTGCTGAACAGTTTGCCCGGCAAGTTCAATTATCACCTGACGCTCTTGCTGTTATACACAACGAAAAAACATGGACATATGCCGAACTTGACCGTCAGGCCAATAGCCTGGCTAAACAGTTATATTCAATAGGCGTAGGCCGCACGACTAATGTTGTCGCGATATTATTGGAACGTTCGTTTGACTTGGTTGTGGCGCAATTAGCCGTTCTTAAATGTGGTGCGGCGTATTTACCTTTGGATTTGAGCATGCCTGATGAAAGGCTGCAATTTGTAATCAATGACAGTGGTGCGCCAGTTGTAATCACTGCCAGTAAATTGGAACTACCGGGCATTATCGACCTGTTACGAATCGACCTGGATACAGATTCTTTAATTGAAGATTCAGTGTTTGATTTTGACAACCAAAGCAACGGTGACAGCACCGCTTACATCATGTACACCTCCGGTTCCACCGGACAACCGAAAGGGGTAAAAATTGCCCACAGAGGTATCAGCCGGCTTGTGAAGAACAACGGTTATCTGCCGTTTAGCGCCGACGATCGCGTTGCTTTTGCCGCCAATCCGGCTTTTGATGCCAGCACTATGGAAGTTTGGGGGCCGCTACTTAACGGTGGCAGTCTGGTTGTTATCGATAAAGCGGCCTTTTTACAACCGCAACAGTTTGCTCAAGTTCTGATAGAACAACAAATTACAGCGCTGTTTATAACCAGTGCCTTGTTTAACCAATACGCAAACACCATTCCGGAAGCTTTGGCACAAGTTAAATACCTGCTGACCGGCGGTGAACGCGGCGACGTCAGCAGTTTTGCCAAAGTACTGCAAGCCGGTGGCCATAATCACTTGATTCACTGCTACGGCCCCACAGAAACCACCACCTTCGCCATCACACACAGAGTATCCGAAATACCGGACGGCGCTAAGAGCATTCCATTAGGCAAGCCGATAGCCAATACCAGCATTTATATTTTGGATAGTGTTGGTCAGCCTGTGCCGGTTGGCGTCATGGGTGAAATCTATATCGGCGGTGCTGGTGTGGCTTTGGGTTATTTGGATAGGCCTGAGTTAACGGCGGAACGGTTTTTAACCGATCCGTATGCGCCCGAGCGCAATGCCTTAATGTACAAAACCGGTGACTTAGCCTACTGGCGCACCGATGGTTGCATAGAATTTGTGGGCAGAAATGACTTTCAAGTAAAAATCCGTGGCTTCCGTATTGAACTGGGTGAAATCGAGGCCAGATTGGCGGCGCATCCGGAGTTAACCGAAGTTTTGGTGATGGCCAGAGAAGATCAACCGGGTGAAAAACGTCTGGTGGTTTACTACAGCGGCGCGGAAACCGTGAATGCAGAAGTGTTAAGGCAATGGTTAAGTGACAGCTTGCCGGACTATATGATTCCGGCCGCTTATGTGAAATTGGCCGCTTTACCGGTTAACGCCAATGGCAAAGTGGATCGTAAAGCCTTACCCGCCCCGGATGGTCATGCCTTTGCGCAACGAAGTTATGAAGCACCGCAAGGTGAAGTAGAACAGCAACTGGCCGGGTTATGGCAGGATTTATTAAAAATGGAACAGATAGGCAGGCTGGATAATTTCTTTGAAATGGGCGGGCACTCTTTGTTAGCCGTGCAATTGATGTTACGCATTCAACAAGACTTTTCAGTGGAATTAAGCTTGCAAGATGTGTTTTTAAAACCGGTGTTGCAGGAGTTGGCGGAATGTATTGTTGATAAGCAATTGGCTGAGTTTGATCTTGATGATTTAACTGAGCTTGCAGCATTACTTAACGAAACTGATTCTGAAATTGCCGCCGGTGAATAACATGCAAAATATGTCCATAAAAAACCTGAGTGCTGCGGATCGTGAACGCTTATTGCAAAAAGCCAAAGCGGCAAAGCTCAAAACAAAAACCATTGAAAACACCATCATTAATCGTATTGAGCGAGCTGAATATCTACCCTTATCGTACGCGCAGCAACGACTATGGTTTTTAGCACAGTTTGGCGGTGTTAGTGAGGCCTACCATATTGCCACTGGCGTTCAACTGACCGGCAAATTAGATACAGCAGCATTGCGTCAGGCTCTAAATTGCATAGTCGCAAGACATGAAGTATTACGCACAACATTTAGCTTAATAAACGAAACGCCGGTTCAACACATTGCAGAGGCAAGCCAAGCCAACTTTTGTTTACTGGCGTTTGATTTAAGTCTAAAGGCTGACGCCGATGCCGAGTTAAATCGACACATGCTGGAAGAATCCACCAGTGCTTTTGATTTACAACAGGGGCCATTGTTGCGTGGTCGATTGCTAAAAGTAAGTCCGGACAAACATTGCCTGTTATTAACCATGCATCACATTATTTCCGATGGCTGGTCTATGGGGGTATTTATAGATGAGCTGAGGATTTTGTATAGTGCGTTACAGTCAGGCCAACAAAACCCATTGCCGCCGTTATCAATTCAATATGCTGATTATGCGGCCTGGCAGCGCCAATGGTTGTCCGGTGCACAGTTACAACGCCAGTCAGAATTCTGGCAAAGTAACTTGGCCAACATACCCACGCTTTTAGAGCTGCCGACTGATTCAGCCAGGCCGGCAGAACAAAATTTTGCCGGAGCGATTGCGGAAATCGCTCTTGATCACGAACTCGTGCAAGGCATCAACCAGTTATGCAATAAACACGCATTAACTCATTATATGGTGATGCTGGCTAGCTGGGCGGTATTGATGTCCAGGCTGTCCGGTCAAACCGATATTGTGATTGGTAGCCCGGTTGCTAACCGCAACCGCTTGGAAATTGAGCCGTTAATTGGATTTTTTGTAAACACCCTGGCGTTGCGTTTGCATGTTGATGGCTCCTCCATTGTGCAGGATTTTCTAAATTCCGTTAAAGAGCAGGTACTGGCTGCGCAACAGCATCAAGATTTACCGTTTGATCAAGTGGTAGAGCTAGTACGCCCAAACCGCAGTCTTGCTCATGCGCCCTTGTTTCAGGTGATGTTGGCTTGGCAAAACACCCCTAAAGGCACTATCGACTTTCCTGGTTTAAAGTTAGAAACGTTACAACTGCCGCATGTCAGCGCTCAAGTGGATTTGTCGCTGACGCTTGAAGCAACCGATGATGGTGGAATTCATGGCGAACTGGAATATGCCACCGAAATATTTAGGGCAGATACCATCCATCGTTACCTGGGTTATTGGCGCAATATTTTGTCTGCCCTGGTTACTGACAATCTGCAAACGCTTGCAGCCATACCTGTTTTGCCGTCTATGGAAAAACAACTGCTTATCCATGACTGGAATAAAACTACTGCTGATTATCCAGCCACCAAAAGCGTTGCTCAGCTATTTGAAGCCCAAGCCCAACTGGCTCCCAATGCTGTTGCGGTGATAGAAGGTGCAAAGCAGTGGACTTATGGACAGCTTAACCACCAAGCCAATCAATTAGCCAGACAGCTGCAAAATGCCGGTTTACAGGCAGGACAAGTGGTTGCCATTTCGTTGGATCGTTCTTTTGCTTTAGTTGTGGCTGAGTTAGCGATTGTTAAATGTTCGGCCAGTTATTTGCCGTTGGATTTGAGTGCGCCTGAAGAGCGGCAGTTATTTATGCTAAACGACAGCGCTGCTACCATGATTATAAGCAATGCCGGACTTAACGTACCTAACACCGCCACCGCGCTACGAATTGACATCAATGCGTTAAGCGATTGTTCGCTTGACATAGACAACTTGGCTTGTGTCGGTAATGGCGAAAGCACCGCCTACATCATGTACACCTCCGGTTCCACTGGACTACCGAAAGGGGTAAAAATTGCCCACAGAGGTATCAGCCGGCTTGTGATTAACAACGGTTATCTGCCGTTTAGCACTCATGATCGGGTTGCCTTTGCCGCCAATCCGGCTTTTGATGCCAGCACTATGGAAGTTTGGGGGCCGCTACTTAACGGTGGTAGTCTGGTTGTTATCGACAAAGCGGCCTTTTTACAACCGCAACAGTTTGCTCAGGTGCTGATAGAACAACAAATAACAGCGCTGTTTATAACCAGTGCCTTGTTCAACCAATACGCAAACACCGTTCCGGAAGCTTTGGCACAAGTTAAATACCTGCTTACTGGCGGTGAACGCGGTGACGTCAGCAGCTTTGCCAAAGTATTGCAAGCCGGAACCAACAATCACTTGATTCACTGCTACGGCCCCACAGAAACCACCACCTTCGCCATCACACACAGAGTAACCGAAATACCGGACGGCGCTAAGAGTATTCCATTAGGTAAACCGATAGCCAATACCAGCATTTATATTTTGGATAGTGTCGGTCAGCCTGTGCCGGTTGGCGTCACTGGTGAAATCTATATCGGCGGTGCTGGTGTGGCCTTGGGTTATCTGGATAGACCTGAGTTAACGGCGGAACGGTTTTTACCTGATCCGTATGCAACAGAGCCAGACGCTTTAATGTACAAAACTGGTGATTTAGCCTACTGGCGCACCGATGGTTGCATAGAATTTGTGGGCAGAAATGACTTTCAAGTAAAAATCCGTGGCTTCCGTATTGAACTGGGTGAAATCGAGGCCAGATTGGCGGCTCATCCGGACATAACCGAAGTGTTGGTGATGGCCAGAGAAGATCAACCGGGTGAGAAACGCCTGGTGGTTTACTACAGCGGCACGGAAACCGTGGATGCAGAAGTGTTAAGGCAATGGTTAAGTGACAGTTTGCCGGACTATATGATTCCGGCCGCTTATGTGAAATTGGCCAACTTACCGGTAAACGCCAATGGCAAGGTGGATCGTAAAGCGCTGCCGGCACCAGACGCGGCAGCATTAGTCAAAAAGACTTATGAAGCACCGCAAGGTACTGTTGAAATCCAACTGGCCGATATTTGGGCGGAGTTGTTAAAAATCGATAGAGTAGGGCGGCAAGACAACTTTTTCACTTTAGGTGGCCATTCTTTATTGGCAGTGACTTTGATAGAAAAATTACGCAGGCTGGGGTTACATACCGACGTCCGCGCATTATTTATGCAACCTACTTTAGCGGGCCTTGCAGCTCAATTAACTTGCGAATCCGGCGCTAATACCGTACCAGAAAACGCCATTCCCATGCAGTGTTCAGCAATTGTACCGGCGATGTTGCCATTGCTGAATCTTGCTCAAACCGAGATAGATCAAATTGTTGCGACCGTGCCTGGTGGTGCCGCAAATATTCAAGACATCTATCCATTGGCGCCGCTGCAAGAAGGTATCTTGTTCCATAATCTGTTGCAAAAGCAGGGTGACATGTATGTGTTATCCACACTTTTGCGCATCGCAGACCGGCCCTTGTTAGACCGGTTTTTTGCCGCATTGCAGGTAGCAATCAACAGACATGATATTTTGCGCACCTCGTTCGTCTGGACAGGATTATCTGAGCCGGTTCAAGTGGTCTGGCGGCAAGCCCATCTGTACAGGGAACAACTCACGCTTGAGCAGTCCGATCAATCCGCACTGGAGCAACTAACCGCCCGGTACGAGTCAGACAGTTTCCGCCTGGATTTGCAACAGGCACCGCTCATGCAGGCAGTCTATTGCTACGACCATGCGCAAACAGATTGGGTTGTGTTGATATTAACGCATCATTTGGCGATTGATCATACCTCCCTGGAAATTCTGATGGAGGAAATCCATTTCTTATTAGCGGACCAAGCGGCACGCCTGCCAACACCTTTGCCGTTTCGCAATTATGTTGCACAAGCCAAATTCGGCATGATGATGGCAGAGCATGAGCGGTTTTTTCATGCACAACTGGCCGATGTGACCGAACCAACCATGCCCTTTGCTGTTAGCGATCTGCTTGGTGAAAACATGGAAATCGCCCATGCGCATGCCACGCTGGATAGTGACTTGGCTAAACGACTCCGTTTACAAGCACAAACGCTAGGCGTGACACCGGCCAGTCTGTTTCATTTGGCCTGGGCTATCGTATTGGCCAGGGTTTCCGGCCAAGATGATGTGGTGTTCGGTACGGTTTTATTCGGGCGTATGCAAGGTGGTGCCGGTGCTGATCGGGTTTTAGGCATGTTTATTAATACCTTGCCAATTCGGTTAAAACTATCGCAGATATCAATTAAAAATGCCATTTTGGAGACACAGCGTTTACTGGCGGAATTACAACGTCACGAACATGCACCATTGGCATTGGCGCAACGCTGTAGTGGCGTTTCAGCTCCAACACCTTTGTTTACGGCGTTGCTTAACTACAGACATAGTCCTTCAGATGAAGATAGCCAAAGTTGGCCGGGCATTACTGCGCTGGATTCTGAAGAACGGACCAATTATCCCTTTGCATTGTCGGTGGATGATTTGGCAACCAACTTTGCTTTAACCGCACAAACACCCAAACAAATTGATGCCAACCGGATGTGCAGTTATTTGCAAGTCGCACTTACACAATTATCTGACGCGATTAGCCATGATGCGGATCGATTGTTAAATCATATTGAAATCCTGCCCATAACCGAACGTCAACAACTGGTTAACAATTGGAACCGCACCGAACAAGATTTTCCCCGGCATCTGTGTTGGCATCAGCTGTTTGAAGCCTGGGTGGAAAACACACCGGATGCCTTGGCGGTGCAGCAACTGGAACAGCGATTGACTTACAGCGAACTCAATGCCCAAGCCAATCAACTGGCGCATTATCTGCGCAATCTGGGTGTATTGCCCGACCAGCGTGTAGCCATCGCTTTACCGCGCACGCCATTGCGGGTGATTGCCATGTTGGCCGTGTTGAAAGCAGGGGCCGCTTATGTACCGTTGGACCCTGCTTATCCAGATTCCCGTTTGGCCTATATGTTAGCCGACAGTGAGCCGGTGGTTTTACTCACAACGCAGCTGTTAATGCCACGATTTACGGATCTTAACAACGCACTCACCCTACTGGATTTAAGTGCCGATGATAAGCCGTGGCTGACTGAAAGCACCGCAAATCCGCTGGCGATGCCGGTTGGTTTGTCGCCTCGTAATCTGGCTTATGTGATTTACACATCGGGTTCTACCGGACAACCCAAAGGCGTTATGGTGGAGCATCGCGGTCTGGTCAATTTAGTCACCGCACAACAGCTTAGTTTTACTATTCCGCCAACTAGCCGTGTTGTGCAATTTGCTTCATTCAGTTTTGATGCCTGTATTTTTGAGTTAAGCATGGCCTTGTGCTCTGGCGCTTCCCTGCATTTGCCTGCAACCGATGACGTACTGGCTGGTGATCAGCTATGCCGGTTTATTGACCAACAACAGATTAGTCATGCCACATTGCCGCCGGTTGTCTTGGCCGGTGTGCCTGATTCGGTCCGGTTAGACTCATTAAAGACCCTGATCGTTGCTGGTGATGCGCCTTCTGCGGCCTTAGCGCAGCGCTGGTCTGAGGGTAGAGCGTTTTATAACGCCTACGGCCCCACTGAAACCACAGTCTGGGCGAGTGTTTATCAATGTCATGTTGATGAGCATAAAGCCCCGCCCATCGGAAAACCCATTGCCAACAGCCAGTTATATGTATTGGATGATCAGCTTAGACCGGTGCCCGTGGGAGTAACGGGCGAAATTTATATCGGCGGTATAGGAATAGCCAGAGGTTATCTGAATAAACCTGAACTAACAGCCGAGCGGTTTATCGCAGATCCATTTGTTAATCATGTTGACAGTCGTATTTATAAAACCGGTGATTTAGGTAAATGGTTGCCGGATGGAACGCTGGCGTTTTTGGGACGCAATGATTTTCAAGTAAAAATTCGCGGCTTCCGTATTGAATTAGGTGAGATTGAAGCGGCATTACAGCAGCAACCTGAAGTTAATGATGCAGTCGTTTTGGCGAAAAAGGACAGCTCTGGAGATGCAAGGTTGTTGGCGTACTATACGGCTGACGGCAATGTTGCAGACGAATTATTAAGAACGCGTTTAACGGCGCAGTTTCCTGATTATATGGTGCCTGCTTTTTTCATAAAGATGGTTAGTTTTCCGTTAACTGCCAATGGCAAATTGGACAGATTGGCCTTGCCCGAACCTGATTTTTTAGCGGCTGCCCAACACTATATTGCGCCGCGAAATACCCTGGAATGCCTGGTGGCCGGTGTCTGGCAAAAAGTTTTCAAAATTGAGCAAGTTAGTGTTCAAGCCAATTTCTTTGCCTTGGGCGGCCATTCACTGCTGGCGGTGCAACTGGTTAGTGCGCTGGCTCAAATCGGTGTTGAGATAAGTATTAGTGAGCTGTTTACTCATGCGTCAATAGCAGAATTAGCTTCTTACTACGCACAGCTATCGGATATTAGCAGTAATTTTGAAACCATACCGCTTCGCGCCTCCGGTACCGGCACGCCATTGTTTTTGGTATACGAAGTCTCCGGTGAACTGTTTTACGGACCTGCCTTGGTGCAACATATGGACTCCGGCTTCCCTGTGTACGGTTTGGCTGCGCCAGCGATTAGCGAAACGCCGCTGCGCACCATCTATAGCATGGCGGCGCGGTGTGTGGAACAGATACGAGCGATACAACCTGTTGGGCCATACCGCGTTGCCGGCTGGTCATTCGGTGGCATGTTGGCTTATGAAATCGCCAGTCAACTAATCGGCGCAAATCAAGAAGTTTCATTCTTAGGCTTGTTAGATACGCCATTGACAACACAATCCGAGCTACCGGAACTCGAGTTGCCGGATACTCAGTTTTTGTTGCAAGTGATGGCGAGTGAATTATCAGCAGCTGTAACAGACCAACAGCAGCCACTTACAGAATTGGATTTTCCGGGTTTAGTGCAATTTTGCCAGATACAAGGCCTGATTCCTGAGCAGTTATCAATAAACGACGTCCAGCTGTTTATTAAACGCTGGCGTAATCATTTGCTGGCTTATAACGATTACCACCCACAGGCAATTTCCAATCCCTTAACTCTGTTTTCTGCAACAGATAACGCAAGTGACGATCACTCTCTGGGATGGCAAAACTTGCTGCCGACCAGCCAAATTCAAGTGATTCCAGTGAGCGGTAACCATCAAACCATGATGGATGATCCGCATGTGCTTAGCCTGGCTAAGGCGATATCAGAACAACTGTTGCAGGATAAAGTGCAGGAAGCGTTGCCGGAGTTTAGTTATCAGCCGTTGCTGACTATTCGAACCGGAAATAACAGCCAACCTAAAATATTTTGCGTGCCGGGTGCGGGCGCGAATGTCACTTGTTTCAATCATCTAGCCGATTTGCTGGGTAAAGTTCAAACCATTATCGGTGTGCAACCGCGTGGGTTTGATGGTCAATTAATCCCCCACACCACCGTTAGCGCTGCCGCAACAACCTATGTTCAGGCAATTCAAAAAACCTATCCTGATGGGCCATTGCATCTGCTGGGACATTCATTCGGCGGCTGGGTTGCCTTTGAAATGGCCATCCAACTGCAAGCACTGGGCCGCAATGTGTTATCGGTTAATTTAATCGATAGCAGAGCGCCAAATGGTCTTTCAGAAACTGTCAGCGAATACAGCAGCGCACAAGTATTGTTGCGATTGGGTGAAATTCTGGCTCAGTCTGCCAGCAGTCCTTTTGATATCAGTGCCGAACAGTTAGCCGGACTTGGCTTTACCGAACAACTGGAATTATTAAAACAACAACTTATTGCGGCCGGTTTATTGCCTGCTCGTACCCAAACGCAATATCTGCAAGGCGTAGTCAGAACTTTTGCAGCAAATTTAAGAACTGTTTATAAACCGGAAGGCAGGTTCACCGGCTCAATAAATTTAGTACTGGCGCGAGATCCGGTGCTGGATGAAAACGCCTGGACTCTTAAACACACCCGCATCACCAGTGGCTGGCGACAATTTGCGCCCCAGCTGACCGACAGTTTTTCGTTGGGAAATCATATGACGGTACTCAGTCCGCCCCATGTTGAAAATCTGGTGACAAATTTATATCCACCAACTCTCAATACAGTTTTTTCATCAGATGTATCCAAATCAAGAGCAATTAATTATGAATCATGATTTCAACCGACTCGCAGCGGCACAAACCTTTGTGGATATTTTAAGTTCCCGGGCTGAAAACCAGCCGGAGCAATTGGCTTATCGATTTTATCCAAATAGTTTGGATAAGCCGTTGAGCTTAACATACCGCAGCCTGTGGCTTGAGGTTGCCAGTTTAGCCCGGCGATTTCAATTAGCAGGGTTGAGCAACGCCAGAATCTTAATCGCCACCACGGCACAGCAGCATTTTACCGTGGCATTTTATGCGTGTCTGCTGGCAGGTGCTTGTGCAGTGCCAGTACCGCCATCCGGCCGGAAACGTCAGGCAGAGCGCTTGCGCTTACTGGCTGAGGATTCCCAAGCCGCAGCGATTGTCGGTGATGAGGATGATTCTGTGTCGGCAACTGAATTGGCTGAGCTGAAAAAGTTTGATAGCCGTGAATTATTTGGTCATCAGGAAAATCAAGGACTGGCATCAGCCTGGCAAGCGCCAACATTAACTTCTGATTCGCTGGCCTTATTGCAATATACATCCGGCTCAACAGGCAATCCAAAAGGCGTGATGATCAGCCACGGTAATTTGATGGCTAATTCCGCCAGTATTAAATCAGCAATGGCGATTTCTGAAAACTCAAAAGTCCTGACCACCTTGCCGTTGTTTCATGACATGGGCCTGGTTGGCGGCTTATTGCAACCCATGTATTCAGGTTGCGAATCCAGCCCCATAACACCTGCAAAATTCATTCAGCAACCCTGGATATGGTTACGCCTTATCTCGGACTTAGGCATTACCCATAGTGGCGGGCCTAATTTTATGTTTGATTTGGCAGCCAAAGCTATTACCGGCGACTATCTTAACGGGCTTGATTTAAGCAGTTGGCAGGTGGCTTTTTGTGGTGCCGAACCAATCAGAGCGCATACAGTGACAGCCTTTATTGACAAATTTTCTGACTATGGCTTTCAGTCGGGGGCTTTTTATCCCTGTTACGGCATGGCGGAGTCTACCTTGTTTATAACAGGCGTCAGACCCGGGACAGGCATGCTGCTGGCCAGTGAACAGGGTAAATCGGCGTTGGTCAACTGCGGCGTACCGGGAGGCGATACTCGGTTTCGTATTGTCGATCCAGAGCAATGTGTTGAAGTCGCCGAGCACACCGAAGGTGAAATTTGGGTTACCGGTTCTTCCGTCGCTAAGGGATATTGGCGTAGATCAGACTTAAATCAGGCTATTTTTGAAGCACGTCTCGTTGACAGTAATGAAGGCCCGTTTTTAAGAACTGGTGATTTGGGCATTTGCATAAATGGCGAGTTATTTGTTTCCGGGCGTTTAAAAGACTTGATTATCCTGAACGGAAAAAAATATGCGCCACAAGATCTGGAACTTGAAGCCATCTCCAGCCATGAAGCACTGCAAGCGGATGGCTGTGTGGCATTTAATGTAGATGGTGATAACGCCAGCGAGCTAGTGATGGTTGCAGAGTTGCGGCGCAGTTGGTTGCGGCGTACCGAAGCTTTCGGCGCAATAAAAAAAGCCATTGGTGATGCTGTGTTCAGAACCTACCAACTTAAGTTAAACGATGTGGTTTTGGTATATCCGCATTCCGTACCTAAGACGTCCAGCGGCAAATTACGCCGTAGTCAAAGTCGCAGCAATTATTTGGAAGGCAGTTTGACCAGTTTGTCAGCGCCTAATCCCGGTAACATTTCAGTTGAGGCTTGAATCTGTGAAAAACTTTTATTATTCATTAGCTGATTTAGGTCGACCGTTTTTCCTGCTTTGGATAGGTGAAACCGTCTCGTTATTGGGCACAATGCTCATGGAATTTGCACTAGGGGTGTGGATATATCAAAAAACAGGCTCGGTATTGGATTTTTCCGGCATTATTATCGCGGCAACCTTGCCCGCATTGCTGGTGTTGCCTTTAGCCGGAAGTATCGCCGATAAAGTTGACAGACGCTATGTGCTTATTACCTGCGATCTGATGATGGCCATCGCAACCTTATCACTGGCCTATATGCTTTGGCATGTGCATATGGAGATTATCTATTTATATGTTTTTAATGCCATAGGGTCAATTGCCAACGCATTCAGAATGCCAGCCTACCAAGCTGCCATTGCCAGCTTGCTGAGCAAGGAAAAGCTGAACAGCGCCAGTGGCATGATGGGCTTGAGCACTAACTTGCTAAGCATGGTTGCACCTTTAGCGGCTGGAAGCATCATGGGCTTGGGTGGCTTGCCGGTGGTTGTTTTTGCCGACTTGATCGCTTTAGGCTTTGGCTCTTTGCTGGTCTTAAGAGCTTTCTATTTGTTGCGTCGAATCAAACTCGCTCCGCTATCCATTCAGCAGGATGACCTTGAAGAAGCCACCGGTTTTGGTAGTGCTTTAGGTTTTTTTAGACGTGAACCCTTGATGTTGGGCCTGTTATTTTATGCCGTCGTCCAAGCCGCTTTGATCACGTTGACTTCCACCATGATTACTCCGCTCGTGTTAGCCAATCACACGACAGAGGAACTAGGGTTGATCTTAACTTGCGGAAGTGTGGGCGGTTTGCTTGGCGCGGGTTTGCTCATGGTTATGGGTAATAAATTAAAACGCATCATGATCAGTGTGTTCTTAAGCGATGCACTGCTGGCGGCCTGTGTGATGATTGCAGGGATTCAGACTTCACTATGGTTTTATTGTATTTGCGCATTCGTGGCTTTGTTTGCCGCCGGTTTTGCCGATGGCTGCGGACATGCCTTGTGGATGCGCAAAGTACCTCAGCAAAATCAAGGCAGTATTTTTGCCCTCGTCGGCACCTTAGCCTTGGTAACTGCTTCATTCATCGTGTTATCCGGTGGCTTTGTTGCCGATACCTGGTTTGAGCCGGCTTTGGCAACGGGTGGAGCTTGGCAGGAAACCATCGGTTACTGGCTGGGAACTGGCAAAGGTCGTGGCGTTGGCTTTATGTTTGTGGTTGTGGGGAGTCTTGGGGTTTTGTTATCACTGAGCGCATTCGCTCATTCCCGATTAAGACAGCTGGATCAATTAGTGCCCGATGTACTTGGCATCACGGAGCATTCCTGATGGCTATTTTACAAGCGACCGCGCGACTATTTCATCCGCTGTTAAACTCAAAAAATCATGAAAGTATTGTGGACTGTAGCGCTAGCAGACCCGTATTGGAGATTAAAAATATCACCAAATCGTATCATGCTGGTGAAACGCCGGTTCCAGTATTAAAAGGCATAAATTTTTCAGTACACAATGGTGAGTTTGTAACGATTATGGGCCCATCCGGTTCCGGCAAGTCCACGTTGCTCAATGTATTGGGCATTTTGGATTGTTACGATACCGGTGAATATCACTTAAACGGAACATTGATCAAAAACCTGTCTGAAAAGCGCTCCGCGCAATACCGCAGCCGCTTGATTGGTTTTGTATTTCAGTCATTTAACTTGTTACCTTTTAAAAGTGCTTTGGATAATGTCTGTTTACCACTCTATTACCAGCATGTGCCGCGCAAACAGCGCGAAAACAAAGCCAGAGAATTGCTGGAGCGTATGGGAATCGGGCATCGCGCCGAACATTTACCAACTGAAATGTCAGGCGGCCAACGGCAACGGGTCGCTATTGCCAGAGCCTTAGTTAACGATCCGCCATTGATTTTAGCGGATGAACCCACTGGAAATCTGGATTCAGCCAGCACAAAAGAAGTAATGAGCTTGTTTAATGAAATCCATCAAGAAGGCCGCACCATTGTCATGATTACCCATGACGAAGCCTTGGCAACCCAAGCCACACGGACGATCCGGTTACAGGATGGGCTTATTCTCAGCGAAGGCTATGAGAGGCATTATGTTTGACCTGGACCGTTGGTTGGAAATTGGCCAAACGCTTAGCCGCCATAAACTGCGCACCGCGTTGACAGCATTCGGCGTGAGCTGGGGAATTTTTATGCTGGTCGTCTTACTGGGCATGGGCAAAGGCTTGGAGCACGGCATTATGTCGTTGTTTAAAGATACCAGTGTTAACAGTGTCTGGATACAAGGCGGTAAGTCTTCCATGCCTTTTGAGGGCTTATCTTCCGGCAGGTTAATCAGTCTGCATCTTGATGATATAGACATATTAAGCAAGTTACCCGGCATCGGCTTAATAGCGCCTTCCAAGGTAACAAGCAATTTCACCATGCAATATCGCAGGCAGTCGGGATCGTTTGAAATTCATGGCATCAACGCCAATTACGCACAGATTGAAAAAATATCGCTGCTAAAAGGTCGCGCCATGAATGTGTTGGATGATCAGGAAGTGCGCAAAGTGGCAATCATTGGGGCGCGCGTTGCAGAAGTGCTGTTTGGCAATCAGATAAATCCGGTTGGGGAAACGGTGTTAGTCAGTGGTATTCCATTTACCGTCATTGGCGTGTACAGCAAAGCACTGGGCGAGCAATTTCCTAACCGATTTTACATTCCGCTTAAAACCCTGCAAACAAGCCTTGACCCCAGTCCGGACCTAAAGACAATCGCCTTGACAGTCGCACCCGGTTACACCTGGAAAAATCTAAAGGATGAGGTTGCAAGGTTGCTGGGTAGGCGTCATCACTTTGATGTGCGTGATGCGTCGGCAATTGAAAGTTACGACATCAGCGAAGAAGTTGACAAGCTGCAATCACTATTAACCGGGGTACGGTTGTTTATGATTATTGTTGGGGTAGGCACGCTTTTAGCGGGCTGCGTTGGTGTTAGCAACACCATGTTAGTGACGGTTAAGGAGCGCACCAGAGAAATCGGCATCCGCAAAGCCATCGGCGCAACGCCAGGCACAATCTTAAGCATGATATTACAAGAAACCCTGGTGATTACCCTGGGTGCGGGATATTTGGGCTTGGTTGCCGGCATCAGTTTAATACGTTTAGTCAACGGCCTGGATATACAGTCAGATTATTTTAGAAATCCGCAGGTAGATATGAATATTGCCCTAAGTGCTTTGTTATTGCTTTGTATCGCTGGGTTGGTGGCAGGTTATTTGCCTGCTCGCCAGGCAGTGCGAATTCTTCCGATAGAGGCTTTAAGACATGAATAGCTCAATTAAAAGCATCCTGGTTAAAGTTCTATTATTGGCTGGCTTGTTACTTTTGGCGGGTTCTGCCTATTGGTTATTTGGTGCAGAAGATACCAGCCAGCCAGTGCAAAAAACTGTCAAACCGATTCACACAACAATAGAACAAGTAACCACTGCCACTGGACAAATCATTCCAAGGCAAAAAGTAAAAATAAAATCTCAAGCTAATGGCGTGCTGGAAGAGTTTTTAGTTAAGCCAGGGCAGTGGGTTAAGCGTGGCGATCTGATCGCTAAAATTGGTTTACGTGCCGATCCGGTAGAAATTAATACCGTGCAAACCCAAATCAATAAAGCCAAGTTGGAATATCAGCGCGCTGCACAGGAATTTGAACGCTTACAAAATTTACATGAGCAACGCATGATACCGGATAGCCAGTTTCAAGATGTGCGCTTGCGGTTTGATTTAAGCAAGTCGGCATTAGATCAAGCCCAAAGAGAGTTGGAATTGCGCATGAAAGGCACCTCGCAACAAATGAAAGCAACCTCCACGTTAATAGTCGCAACGGTTGACGGCATGGTATTGGATAAACCAGCGGAAATTGGTGATTTTATTATAAAAACTAACGACTTAAATGAAGGAACCACCGTCGTCACCATAGCTGACATGCACAATTTGATATTCAAGGGCGATATAGAAGAGGCTGATGCCGGCAGAATGAAGGAAGGTATGCCATTGTTTGTTAAGGTGGGGGCGCTGCCTAATCAGAACTTTGCGGTGCATTTAGAGGCCATTGCCCCGGAAGCGCGCAAAACGGATCAAGGCCGTCTGGTTTTTGAAATCCGGGCAGCCATTCCAGCACAACATGACGTTACTTTACGCGCTGGTTACAGCGCCACTGCAAAAATTGTCTTTGCCAGACACGAGAATGTCTTGGCAATACCGGAAAGCAGTATGCTGTTTCGCGATAAAGCCGTGCTGGTAAAAATAGAAGCGGCACCCGGGAGTATTGTCGAAAAGACCGTCACAACCGGTTTATCAGATGGCTTTAATATTGAAATACTTTCAGGGATTAGTGAACAGGATTTGGTCGTTATCCCTGATTTGGCAGGTGCAAAATGAAACTAACACATTTAAAACAGAAATATCTAACATCCATAATTTGTGCAATTGTCTGTGGTAATGGCTGGGCTGGTTCAGAACCTGCGCCAACAACAGCGATGGAAGGCAATAATCTTATCTCGGTCTATCGACAAGCCTTGCTTGAAGATCCGCAAATCGAACGATGGCAAGCTAACCTGGAGGCCAGTCGAGAAGCCAGAAAGCAAACCGAAGCCAAATTGCTGCAACCACACGTGAGTTTAAATGCCAATTTGACAGGTAATTTTCAAACCATAAAACTCACTGGCGCTGCCGTTGGCTTAGGTGGATATAGTCAATTTGTTAGTGGAGGTTACAGCATTAATTTAACGCAACCCTTGTTTCATTATGATCGGATGATTGCCTTGGACCAGGCAGGGCAACGGGTTAAATTAGCTGATATTGACATGTATGCAGCACACCAGGATTTGTTGATTCGCGTTGCTGAGCGCTACTTTGGCGTGCTTGCCGCTCTGGATAATTTGCACTATGCCACTGTGCAAAAAAACTCGTTCGCCACTCAAAAGGAAGTCGTGCATAAACGCTTTGACGCTGGTGAGTTAACGATTGTGGATATTTCAGAAATTGATGCCGGATATGATCGCGCTGTTACAGATGAAATGGAGGCAGAACGGCAGTTGAAAAGTGCTAAAGAAGCATTAAGAGAAGTATCAGGACAAGATTTTACCAACTTAATCCCATTAACTGATGAAATTCCGCTAGCCACTCCGGAACCCAACACAGAAAGCCCCTGGCTGGAACAGGCGTTAACCCAAAACCCGCATATCATTGCCGCAACATTAAATACCGACATAGCTAAAGAAGAAATCAGTCGGCAATCTTCTGCACACTTGCCCACGCTGGATTTAGTTGGCGGTAATAATTATCTGACAACGGGTGGGCAATTCGGGGAATATGAAATGCGCTCAAACACGGTTGGTATTGTCATGAATATGACGATTTATGAAGGCAATCAAGCCAGTTCCAGAGAAAAGGAGGCGGCATTTCGGCATAGCGAAGCGCAAGCGCAACTTAAGCAGGAACAACGTTCTGTGCAAAGACAAACTGTTGATGCATTCAACGAGGTTAATACCGGTATAAGTCGCATTCAATCGCTTAAACAGACAATGGCTTCCCAAGTTGCGGCGGTTAATTCAATTCACGCGGGTATTGACGCAGGCATTCGAACCAATCTGGATTTGGTTTTAGCAGAAAAAGAGTTGTTGCGTGCTCAAAGAGATTACGCCAAGGCCCGTTATGATTATTTACTCTACACCTTACGCCTGAAGCGTGCAGCGGGAGTCCTGGCAGAAACAGATTTGCAACATATCAACGGACTTTTAAAAACCAATAATTCTGAAGACAGGGCAAATCTATGAATCCCGTCATTCAAATCAATGTCTTATGGTTGCGCGCAAAAACTAATGTGAGTCTGTTTTGGCTAAGCTAGTTTTCAGTGCATCGGACGAGGTGCACATCTATCTGGCTTCCTTGTCCGATTTAGTAAACAAGGATTGGCTTAACAAGGCCGAATTACTGTTGAATGATCAGGAGCAGGCACGGTTTAACAATATTAAAGAATCACGACGACGTCAGGAATTTCTGTTTGGGCGCTATGTTACTAAATCGATTTTATCTGGTTATTTACATATCCCTGCAGCTGCCATTTGCATTCAGCCGGATAATTATGGAAAACCCAGGTTAGTTGGTAACAATCACATTCAAGGTTTGGGGTTTAATGTTTCCCACTCAGCCGATTATTTTGCCTTGGCCATTTGCCAGCAAGGGGAGGTTGGGGTTGACATTGAAATCATCAAGCCACAAATATTGCCGGATATTGATACTATCGCCAAGCACCATTTTTCGGTTTCCGAACATGACCTGCTAATGAACAGCTCACAGGACGAACGGCTGGAACATTTTTTTCGCATGTGGACACTGAAAGAATCCGTTTTAAAAACAATTGGTTTGGGGTTAAGTTGCCCACTGTCATCCGTGGTTGTCAACGAAAAATCTGAAATTTACCATTTTGATTTTAGCGATGCTATTTACAACATAAACAGGGTAAGTGGGCAACATTGGGCGGATAAAATTCCCGGATACCATTTGGCTGTGGCTAAAGTTGGCTCGCTGGGAAATATTAAAATGACGCTTTTGAATACCTTGGATTTTACGGTTTGTAGCAAGTAAGACCAGTCCCAAAAACTTATACTGATTACGTATAATTTCAGCAGATATGCACAGTTTCTAAGCAACTTGAAAACTGCAATGCTCATTTTCTGTAAGCTTGGCAAAAGTTAAACGGCGTTTTTTCCCTAAGCAGCATACAATTTCAAAAAAATCTGTTAAATATTTAACATCTTTCGCCCAGTTAGCCGTGTAAAAATACCTTTTATTATTGTGGTCACATCTTGCGTAGTTTGCTAAGCAAGATGCTCTTTAGACTAAGTTAATTAGCGAAGTTAAGTTAACCGACACTATTGCCATTTAAGAATAATCCGGGCAAGGATGCTGTCACTGGTTTAAAGAAACATAACAAACAAGGCATGCGAGTTTTATTGATTGATGATAATGAAGATGTCATGGCCAGCATTACTTTGTGGCTTGATATATTAGGTTATCAAGTTATGACTGCAAATACAGGCGCCCAAAGCATATTAATCGCCCAAAGTTTTGAACCTGATGTTATCCTGCTGGACATCGGGTTACCAGATATGGACGGTTATCAAGTTGTTAAAAAACTCCGCGAACAATCTACAAAAAAACAGCCGTTAATTATTGGACTTAGCGGTTATCCACAATGCGCCAGTCATCCTTGCTGTGAAGAAGGTTTTAATCATTATTTGATGAAGCCTGCAAAATTTAGTGAAATACAAGGTTTGATTCTTAAATACCAGCATGCAACGAAAAATGATTAATAATTTAACATAATCATTATTATGCGAAGTTGTTATGTTAGCGCAATTTAGTAATGTCCTGTTTTAGCAAAATAGAAATGTCCTATCTAGAGTAATTTAACGACTGGTTAATTTACTCTGTGGGCTTATGTTATGCAGGAATTTATTACTATGAACCGCCCAGAATTACATCGTGTCGAAGTTATCCAAAAATTATCAGATAAACGTCTGACTGAGTGTGAAGCTGCGGAACAATGCCATTTAAGCGTCAGGCAAATTCGGCGCTTAAGGGGTAGCCATAGTACGCTAAGACTTTTCAGTGGTCCGCAGCGGCCTGAATTGCCCGTCTTCAATCTTTCGGCTCTGCCGCCAAATGTAATCGCCAGTCAGATTGATGTGCTCCCAACCCAACGGCGACAAGTATTGCAATAGTGCATCATCAATGGGCTTGTCCAATTCCCGTAGTTTTTCGACAGCCCTTTCCAGATAGACCGTGTTCCATAACACAATGGCCGCCGTTACCAAATTGAGGCCACTGGCACGATAACGCTGTTGTTCGAAACTGCGGTCGCGAATTTCGCCCAGGCGATTAAAGAATACCGCTCTGGCTAAGGCGTTACGGGCCTCGCCCTTATTCAGTCCCGCATGGACACGTCGGCGCAGTTCTACGTTTTGCAACCAATCCAGAATGAACAAGGTGCGTTCGATACGGCCTAGTTCGCGCAAGGCCACGGCTAATCCATTCTGCCGTGGGTAACTGCCCAGTTTCCGCAGCATCAACGACGCAGTGACAGTGCCTTGTTTGATCGATGTCGCAAGCCGTAGTATCTCGTCCCAGTGCGTTTGGATACTTTTGATATTCAAGTTGCCGCCGATCAGGCTCTGCAATGCCTGGTAGTCTTGGCCGTTCTTCGGCACATACAGCTTGGTATCCTTCAAATCGCGAATGCGAGGCGCAAAGCGAAAGCCCAGCAAATGCATGAGCGCAAAAACATGATCGGTAAAGCCAGCGGTACCGGTGTAATGTTCTTCGATCCGTAAATCTGATTCGTGATACAGCAAGCCATCAAGCACATAGGTCGAGTCGCGGATACCGACATTCACGACCTTGGTGTGAAATGGGGCATATTGGTCGGAAATATGGGTATAAAACAATCGGCCCGGCTCGCTGCCATATTTCGGATTGACATGGCCAGAGCTCTCGGCCTTGCCGCCTGCTCGAAAACGCTGGCCGTCGGAAGATGAAGTCGAGCCATCGCCCCAGTTTTCGGCAAATGCATGGTTGAATTGGGCATTCACCAATTCAGCTAATCCTGAGGAATAGGTTTCATCCCGGATATGCCAAGCTTGCAGCTATGACAGTTTGGCGTAAGTCGTGCCGGGGCAAGACTCGGCCATTTTTGTGAACCCTAGATTAATAGCGTCGGCCAGGATTGCCGATAGCAACAAAGTGCGGTCTTTAGCCGGCTCGCCATCCTTTAAATGCACAAAATGCCGGCTGAAGCCGGTCCAGTCATCCACGTCCATCAGTAATTCGGTGATCTTGATGCGGGGCAGAAACATGCCTGCGTGGTTGATCAATTGTTGTGCGGCGTCAGGGACAATGGCATCCAATGGGGTGATTTTCAGCCCGGAATCGGTGATGATGGCATCCGGAAGTGCATTGGCCAATGCCAAGCGATTGACCGTACTCAGTTGTCGTTCAAGTTGCTGCAACCGGTCATGTAAATATTGGTCACAATCCGGATTAATGGCAACCGGCAATGCCTTTGCGTGTTTGAGTGCCAGAAATTTCTCAGGAGGCAACAGGTATTCGTCGAAGTCGCGAAATTGCCGGGAACCCTGTACCCAGATATCGCCGGAACGGAGTGCGTTTTTCAGTTCGGTGAGCGCACAGATCTCATAGAAGCGGCGGTCGAGCCCTTGGTCGACATGTACCAGAGACTTCCAGCGCGGTTTGATGAAAGCTGTCGGCGCATCAATCGGCACTTTACGCGTACCGGAACTGTTCATAGTGCGAATCACCGCAATGGCTTCCAGCACATCCTGCGCCGCCGGTGCCGCTCGTAATGTCAGCACGTCCAGGAAATCCGGCGTATAGCGACGGAGAGTGCTGTATTGCTCTGCAATCAAGTATAAGTGATCGAACGCGGCGGGCTTGGCCAGTTGATCGGCTTCGATGATGCTTTGCTGGAAGTCGTCCCAGGAAATTACGGATTCGATTGCGGCGTAAGGATCGCTATCCGATTGCTTGGCATCCAACAAGGCGTGGCCGATTTTTGAAAGTAATCGTATCTTGTTGTTGATCGCCTTGCCCTGTTGTTGGAACTGATGTTGATGCTTGTGCTTGGCTGCACTGAATAACTTCAATAGGATACGGTCGTGTAGATCGATAATTTCGTCGATAATGGTAGCCGTGCTTTCCAAGGATACAGCCACGAGCGTGGCGTATCGACGCTCGCTTTCAAACTTGCCGAGGTCCTGTGGCGTCATTTGCCCACCTTCGCGCGCGATTTTTAATAGCCGGTTTTGGTGAATGTGCCGACCAATGCCATCCGGCAATGCAATTGCCTGAAAGGTTTTAAGACGCTCAATATGTTCCAGCATGTAGCGGGAATTTGGTTTCAAAGGAGACTGCCGTAGCCAAATAAGCCAAGTCATATTGGTATCCGGCTTGATCTTCAACAACTCGTCGAGCCTTTGTCGATGCGGCGTCGTGAGGGGTTGAGTCAGCGCTCGGTGAATACTAGGAGTAGAGCGTGTGATGGCCTCGGCACAGGCCCGCTCGATCACGGTAAGTGTCGGAAGAATTATCTTGCGTTGGCGAAGCGCTTCCAAGGCATAGGTCGCTAATACCACACCCTTATCGGTTTGCATGGCGAGATCGGTCAGCGTTTTCACTACAAACCGGAAATCGGATAAACCGAAGGCCGATAATCCAAGGTAGCTGCGCAGTTCCTGAAAATGTTCACGCCGCGTTTCGTCGCGCTCGCCATATTTTTGCCAAGCGCAATGATCGGACTTGATTTGACTGGAAATCCATTGGATCACCGATTCTGCTACCGTTGAATGAGCGCCCAACGCATAACCAGGATAACGTAGCAGGCAGAGTTGCACCGCGAAGCCGAGTCGATTGGCATCACCCCGGCGCTGCCGAATTAGCGCTAGGTCGGACTCATTGAAAGTGTAATGGTGGATCAAGTCGTCTTGACAGTCAGGCAAGGCCAGTAAACTGGCCAGCTCCGTAGCAGACAATACAGAGCGCCTGGACATAATTACTCAGTAATTTTTAAATATTGGTATAGGGTTTCGCGGCTAATGCCATACTCGCGGGCCAACTTTGCTTTTTGCTCGCCGGCACTGGCTCGACTTTGTAACTCTTCTACCTGCTCAGTCGATAGTGCTTTCTTGCGCCCTCGGTAAGCGCCGCGCTGTTTGGCCAGCGCAATGCCTTCGCGCTGCCGTTCGCGGATCAGCGCCCGTTCGAACTCGGCAAACGCACCCATGACCGACAGCAATAAATTGGCCATCGGCGAATCTTCGCCGGTGAACGTCAAGCATTCCTTGACGAACTCGATGCGCACACCGCGCTTGGTTAACTGCTGAACCAAGCGCCGCAAGTCATCCAGATTCCTGGCTAAGCGGTCCATGCTATGCACGACGACCGTATCGCCCTCTCGGACAAAAGTAAGCAGTTCTTCCAAGGCTGGACGTTCGGTATCCTTTCCGGAAGCTTTATCGGTGAAAACCTTACTGACTTCGACCTGTTCCAATTGGCGTTCAGGATTTTGGTCGAACGAGCTGACTCTGATGTAACCGATACGATGCCCTTGCAACTAATTGCCCTCAAAAAACCAAAAGTGTCAGGATGAAATCTATAGCCTTTGGCGGCATGTGTCAATTTTTGCAAAAATATACTCTATCCTGACGTCAAAACAGCACATAACCTGACATCAGGTTAGGGTATAGCTTAAACTGACATTTTCTTGACTGATTCATTAATAATCATTATGATTAATAATAGATCAAATTGCATCAGTAATAATCGTGATCAATGGGTGGCGTTTTCAACGCGACAAGATGCTCGTAGTTCGAATAGGTCATTAGTTATGGACGAGCTCCCCTTATGGAAAAATCACATATTTTGCGGATTTAATTTTCCGCCTTAGCAAAATTAAATTCCGACAGAGGAGATTAAACATGGCACAGACTGGAACTAAAGTACTTACAGCACATGTACCACTTTCGTTAGCTGAGAAAGTGGATCTGATGGCTGATCGACTTGATCGCTCGCGCGGTTGGATAATGAAACAGGCGCTGTCAGCTTGGGTAGACCAGGAAGAAGAACGCGAGCGACTGACCCGCGAAGCCCTTGCTGACGTGGACGCCGGTCGTATCATTGGACACCAGGCCGTTCAAGCATGGGCCGATAGCCTGAGTACCGACGAGCCGCTGCCGAACCCGCGCTGATGGAGCTTAATTGGACCAGAAAGGCGTTTTCCGACTTGGAGCGTCTTTATGAATTTCTGGCACCGGCAAACAAACAGGCCGCCGCACGAGCAGTCCAAACGCTGGTAAAGGCTCCGGCTATACTGCTGACCAATCCGCGCATCGGCGAACAACTCTTTGAATTTGAACCGCGCGAGGTTAGACGGTTAATCGTCGGGCAATACGAAATGCGCTATGAGATTCAGAATTCAACCATTTATGTGTTGCGATTATGGCACACCCGAGAGGACCGTTGAAATTCGTAGCTGAGTAAACGCACCAAAGGCTTAGCGTACTATTTTTTCCGACTTCTGTGGCTACCCCCTTAAAAAAGCGGTACCTGGCGCTTGGTGCCCAAGGCCTCATTAGCAAAAAGCGTGGCAAAGCTGGCAATCATCGCTATCCAGAGTCATTTAAGGCGCTGGCTTTAGCTTATGTCCGAGAATATTATCTCGACTTTCGTCCGACCTTTGCAGGAGAAAAACTAAGCGAAAACCATGATCTTCATATATCCCATGAAACCTTGCGTCAATGGATGATGGAGGCCGAGATATGGCAATCCAAATCTCAACGGTTAAAACGTGCTTATCAGCCACGGAACCGACGTGAATGCTTGGGTGAACTGATCCAGATTGATGGCTCGCCGCATGACTGGTTTGAAGGCCGTAGCCCCAAATGTACGCTGCTAGTGTATATCGATGATGCCACGGGACAACTTATGGAGTGCCAATTTGTAGTTTCAGAGTCCACCTTTACTTATTTTGATTCCACGCGTCGGTACATAGAGAAGCATGGTAAGCCTGTGGCATTTTATAGTGACAAGCACAGTGTGTTCCGGACTAACAAAACGGGTGAATTAGGTGGTGACGGCGTGACGCAATTTGGCCGGGCCTTAACAGATTTAAATATTGATATAATCTGTGCGAATTCTCCTCAAGCCAAGGGTCGTGTCGAACGCGTGAATCAAACCCTACAAGATCGGTTAATTAAAGAAATGCGTTTGCGGGACATTGCTGATGCCGAGCAGGGTAATCGCTATTTACCTGAATTTATGGCTAAATTTAACGGCCAATTCGGCAAAGAAGCCATTAATCCCAAAAACGTCCACCGCGAATTATTACCGCAGGAAGATTTAAATGAAATTTTTTCCTGGCAGGAGGAACGCACCTTATCTAAAAACTTGACACTGCAATATGACAAAATCCTATATTTAATCGAAGATTCCATTGATAACCGCAGCATAGCCCGCAATAAAGTGACGGTCTTTGATTACTTCGATGGCAGCATAAAAATCAAATGGCAACAGCGGGAACTACCCTACCGTATTTTTGATAAGATTCAAAAGGTAGATCAGGGGGAGATTGTCAGTAATAAGCGACTAGGTGCAGTACTCAATTACATCAAAGAGAAACAAGAGCTTAACGATGAAGCCCGGAGTGCCAGCGTACCTTCAAGACAACACTTAGGTAAATCAAGTACCACTAGAATCAGGAACACCGCCAAAGCCAGGTCAGAGAAATGAAAAACGGCATATCAATTGGAAATTGGAACCCTTAAGTCCCCTCACCTATTTCACCGTCAGCAAGCTGATCTCACGATCCAAATAGGACATTTCTATTTTGCTGATGATAGGACATTTTTAAACTGCTTTGACAGTTTATTATAAATAACTAGCTGGAATGCTAAATCAAAAATGAGTATTTTAAAAATCCCATCTATGGTACAAAGTTGAGAAACAATCCAGTTTTTTGGCAGTAAAGCTAATCAATAAAAAATTGAATCTTAGTGAAGTAAACTTTATTGAACCATACTACGGAAATATCAAATTGGCCTCTTAAGGAATATGTATCGTGAAATATTCAAAACTTATATTACCTCTCTGCATTCTTCTTACAGGATGTGCTGCTGGAAACAACTTCAAGCCTACTACCGCCGAGGGGGCCAATTGCAAGGCGCAATGTGCAAGAGACATGTCCACATGCCAAGGGTCGTCTTACACTTGTGATAGGGCAGCATCTACTTGTATGTCAGCATGTAAAGAATTGGACCTCATTAGAGGCAAGAACAATAAATAATTAAAGAAACATGGACATAGAAACATTAATTAACCTTATCACAACACTCGCTGCAACATTTATTGGTGCGTATCTCGCATTCAAATTTGAGAAGAAAAATCGGGATGATGATGAGAAGCAAAAACAAGTGGGTGCTGCAAACCGAGCGCTTTACACTCTGTTCAATTTTTGGAACATCCTCGAGCAATTCCGGAAAGACATAATAGAGCCACAACGTGGTAGGCCCGATGCATGGTTAAGTATGGCCGCCACTCCTGTAACATCAAGTTATGGGCTTACTGCATTTGAAGCTGGTGAGCTCTCGTTTCTTCTACAAATTAAAGATTCGATGATGGTTTTTGCCGAATTGTTACTTGAAGAGCAGCGATTCAAACAGGTCATAAATATGATTGAATTACGGTCATCTATTATTCTCGACATTGTACATCCAAGCTTCGCAGCCGAAGATATTAAGATCGGCACAATGTTAGAAGAGCCCGTTATAGAAAAAATCGTTGGTATTGACAATGTACACAAGCTAAAAGTACTTGAAAAAGATATCGTTACAAGTATCGACACTAATTTAAAGTCAATCATTGTCGCGCATGATCAACTAAGGGCAGCAATGAAGAGTCTCTATCCTAAGCAAACATTCATAAATATTGAATTTGGAATCGTTCAAACACCAGCATCATAGCTTGTTGAGAAATTGCAAAAACAACCTCGCATAATGGGGTTTATGCAAAAAAGCCACGGTGTGCTTCATTTTACACCGTGGCTTTTCTACATAAGCCCTATGACATTATCAACATAAAAAATAATATATTGAAGTGGTTAGCGGTTCCGTGGGTGATTAAGCATTTTTATGTGGAGTTAAACTTTTGGGTTTTCTTGCTAACCCCAAAATGCCAACCAAGCCAGCCATAAATGACCACAATGCTGGTGGCAGTGGAACGGTATTTACCTTTACGTTGTCAATACGGGATTCAATATTGCCGTTAGCGAGGTTTGAGGTTTCCATATCGATACCCACAGCGGAAACACTTAAGATGACATCGGAGAATGACGCCGCCCCGGCATAGCGTACCCACTCTGATGGATTGCTGAAAGAAACGGATTTGGCATGCCACGTATCAACAGGTCCAAGCGTGTTATTGCTTACATATATGGTTCCATCCGTTCCATAAATGAAAACTTTAGTTGACTCATTGGTTTGCGTACCGTAGTTAGGCACAAATTCATCCCATGCCAACCCTTGATATATGGAAAGGTTGCCAGCTAATGTACTTGGCGCTTTTGCAACTAAGCTGCCCCCTCTTCCAACATTATCGACCGCAGACATCGATCCGCCTGAGTTACCAAAACCGTTGTCTACTCCAAGCACCCCGCCAAATGGAAGTACAGTAGTCCAACCCTGTAGCGTACCGTCGTTCCAGTCCCATGATTGCGGTGCTGCGACCACTGAAGAAGCCAAAGCGGACTGAGAAAGAGTCGGCAGGGAGACAAATGAAACAAGAAGTAGTGAAGATTTTAAGATATTGCGTATCAATATAGTCATAATAATTTATCCATAATTAATAATAGAATTCAATCGGCTAATTTTATATTCCATAATGATCATAATGTCAATTGCACTGATTAAATAATGTTAGAGTGATAATTAGACTAACAACTTTTAGTTCTTTGGTGCTTATCAACATCATGCGAGTGGGTTTTTTAAAAATTCCATTTATGGTACAAAAGGACATTACTGCCCTGCCCTTTGGTGCTCCAAATTGGGAACTTTAAAAACAAAGGTTTGCTTGCCATTGGATGAATTTGCATATTAACCAGAATAATAAGTACAAATTAAACCGCACAGACTAATGGACAAATTTCTTGATAGGAGAAATGGTATTCTCGCCATTTTTTTTGAATGACACAATTTCAGCCTGCCTTAACAATCATTGCAAAATACCTTTTCATCAATAGCGCTCTAATTATGCTTGCCGGATGCACAACCATGGTGGCTACTACCTCGATTGACCCGTACCTTAGCAACAAGGGAAAAAGAGAGAAACTAGAAAATCTTGCGGCGCGATATTGCCTGGAAAAACAATCCGTCCCTGGTCGCAATCAATCCATAGCCATGCCTGATTATCTATTTACTACCGATGGTTGTTCTCGATGGCTTGATCAGTCCTGGGTTTCTTGTTGTGTGGTACACGATATTATGTATTGGTGTGGCGGGAGCGATGAAGAGCGCAAGCAGGCCGATCAAATTATTATGCAGTGTGTCAATCAAAAAGTATCATTAGTCGGTGTGATTATGTATCCAGGTATTAAAGTGGGCGGCTCGCCCTGGTTACCTACCCCTTGGCGCTGGGGTTATGGATGGAAAGAATGGCCAAGGGGATACCAAGAAACAAATTTTCATCAGGATATTAAAAGCATCTTGAAAAAGCTGCACGTTTCTGAAACTATCGAAGAACAGCTTAAGTAAAAAAACATTGCCCGCTCACTTACAACGTGTAGCTATTGCTTCAACTTTCCATTCCTTTACTAAAAGATCACAAACTTTTTGATAGGTAAATTTATCGTTTTCACACTCGTTACCTGGAATTTTGCATTCTTTATCTTTTTTAACCAATATATTGGCCGCCTTGAATATATAATCCTGAACCGTTTCCGGCTCGTCGCCTTCTGTACTTTCTTCCAGCCTGTATCGTGTTGGAATGGAGTTGACTACTTTACGGACCCGATCTAAAAATTGTAATTTATTGACTTCACGTCTGGCATAGGTCCATTCAAACTGAAGGTCATATAAGCGTTGAAAACTCAAATGCCATACGCTGCATGCTTGAGGCTTTTCGAAGTTATTATTTTTTGAATTGGACAAGGAAAAATTGATTTGTGAATTTTCATTATAGGCTTTAAAGCCTATATCCTGGATATTGTAGTTTATGGCTTTCTCTAAAATTAATGACCGATTCCTTGCTAACATGACATCTGTTGAAGACAAAACTGTGCCCGCATCAAACAGGTAATCAGCTGCATTTCTGGTATCAGCCTGCTGAAGACGATTTGCTGATACAGCGTAGGGATAGGCATCAATGACTAATAACAGGCAATGCTTAGGTTTTTTATCTCGAAGAATATCTACGATGGAGGTAATACCTAAATTATCGTTAGGCCCGCCATCAATAAGATGTTCGTAATATTGAGTTTCGTTGTCAGCGCCTATCAACTGCGTATTCTTTATAGAGTAGTCTTTTACCGTAACCGGATGAAACACCCCCGGAAATGCACTGGAGGCCATAACCGCATTCGCCAAAGGAAAAGTATCAAGTCTGGAATTTAGTCTATTCGCAAAATGTTCCTTTGTGAAAACAAAAGGTTGCCCGTTGGTATAGCTGGTGGCATTAATGATAATATGCGGAAACTGTTTGATTAATTCTCTATATTGTTTATCGTCGTAGAGCTCATCATTAAGCTTTTCTATCATGATGTCGCTGCGTGTGAAATTAGTAAACCAATAACGCAGAACATTCCACGGGTTAAACCAGCTCTGGATCCAGCCGGATTGTAAATCGGTAATAAACGCTTTACGGACACCCTCTTCATTCCAAGGATGTTTGAGATCTCTGTTATCGCCATAAAGTCCATAATAAGCCGCCGTCAATGAGCTGCCCGATACGGAAGATATCACGTCAGCATATTGAAGGATGCCCAGTTTTTCCAGCTCCAGCAACACTGCCGCTGAAAAGTTGGATGCTCGACTGCCCCCACCTGACATTGCGATAGCTATAAAAACATCATTCTTGTCTTGATACTTATTGCCGTTATCATCATTGGCTTGCTGTGTTTGTAACGGCTCGTTCCGCATGGTATCCATCGTGATAATTGAACAACCATTCAAGCAAAGCCCCAGTATCAACAATAAATAGGTAATAGTTTTATTAATTGAATTATCGAATTGGTATGACATCTCAACATTCTCCAACTACTTAACAAAAATCCAAGGTAAGTACTAAACCTACCGGCTCTTGATTGACTCAATAATATCAACCACATAACCATAATCCTTTGCACCTTCTTCTTAAATCGATTTTTCCTCCGTTTATTGTAAATTTAGAACAATGATAAAATTTTGAAGATTAGAAGGACAACACTTTGATGCAATTTAAAGGTTATTAAGCAAAGATCAGCGTTGCGTAAAAGTCGTTTTTATGTCATTCCGACACAGATTATTGATGAGTAAAAAATTGCTGCCAATCTATGTTCGGTGGACAGGGTTTATGCAGCTTTAGTCTTGTAAAGGCGGTACTCGACTCAGTACGGCGACAAGTTCAGACTGTCTACGGGTGTCTGTTTTCCTGAACAGACTAATCAACTGGGTGCGCACGGTATTTTGCGATACACCTGCCTGTTGAGCGTAGTTTTCCGGTGAATCGCCAGCTAATAAAGCTGAAGCCACTCGTAACTCGGCGGGTGTCAGATTGTAAAGTTTACCCAATAACTTTAACGTTGACAGGGTGTTATCTGCTTCAATCACCAGAACCAGCGCCAATGGCGTTTGCCAGTCTTTTCCAAAGGGTGACGCGGCGGGTAATGGGGTTATAAATACTTGCCGAGGTTGCTCGCCATTTAACAACATGGCCCCACCGACCGCAGGATTGCCAGTGGCAGCGAGGATTAACGCGGCCAGTCTGCTCTTGTCAATCGGATCACCTGCACACAATTTGCCTGTAATGCAGGCTAAGTCGCTAATTTTAGAATTTAACAAGCGTTCGGCCCCGATATTCAAATGCAAGATACTGCCTTTATCGTCTACGATCAAAATTGCGAATGCCAAGGCATCAATCGCCATTGCGCCTAGTTCGATTTTGTTATGTAAGTGCCGGGTATGTTGTTGCAGACGCAAGGCTCTTTGCAAATGACCGCTGAAACGCTGGGCGGCTTGTTGTTCGGTGGCATCAAACTGTTGTTGGCCAACTGCTCGTATAATACTAAGAATTGTATATTGATCAGTGCTTTCATCGATTCGCCCCGTCATTGAATAACGCGCGCCATAAGACATGAAAAAATCCTGATAAAACTCATTGTGCTTTACGAAGTGAGGGTTATTTACTTCAATACAGCGTCGCCATTCATCAACAGCCCCCTGACAAAAATACTTGATTCTTGGGTCAATAGAACCAAAGTAATCAATGTAATCCGTATTGCTTTTATCCGGATAAGCAATGCCTGCCAATATTGCAGAGATCACGGTATCCGTTTTTTTGCTCATGGTTAGCAAGTGTCCATCAACGCCACCAGCATATTGTCCACAAAGCCCTATTGCTACCTTCCAAAGACTGGGATCCAGCGCAGTCTCATAAAGAACACCAATCAGATGATCCAGTTGCTTGTCGTCCGCCATAACATATCAACCATTGTCATCAATAGATTGGTCGTTAGTCTACACGATTATCCTGTAAACGGAAGCTTACAAAAATATCAAAATTATTTACGTAATATCATCCATATGGATGATGACAGCGCTTTAACAAAGCTGTTTAAATCAGCCGAAACTATTTAATCGTCAAACGCACAGCATAAGTGCTGTTACGTTTAAATGGCCTTGACGGAAGACGGAAGTTGGCAAGTTACCAAGCAACTTCAAAACTCGTGTCATGCTTATCTAAGCGTGCATGAATCAAGGACGAAAAAGCCAAACTTATTGTGAGATAAGGACGGAAAGCTACGGAACCCTTACACAGGTAAGCCGGGTTGCATTCATTTAATGATAGCTTTTTGTAAGCGAGTCTCATGAAACATCAAAAAAAATCATTAATGCTAGCTTTGCTGCCTGTGCAGCAGTAAGCCTAATACATGGACAGTGCGATCCTGTGATGTATTCGCAGTCTCAGTTTCTAGAGCGTATCGGTCATAAATCATTAAGCAACTTAAAAAATATTTCTTGCCAGCGTGCAGCTTTGGCTTGGTTTCGAAAAGACAAGTGGTTGGAGACCGTTTGTTCAAATGTTAAAAATTCTAATAATTTAAAGGGGAACTTATTATGTCAAACGAAATTGAACCGGATGATACCAAAAGTGGCGCTGTTGTTACTGCGTTAGCCATACCAATGATTGGTAACCTCAATAACTACAATGATATTGATTTTTACAAGATTACCACCACAACGGGTGGGCTTCTAAACATTCAGTTCGACAGGTCAAGTGCGCCAACGGACGGTTATTACGTTTATGTCTACGATACCAATGATATTTTACAAGGCAATGCTGCTTTTCAAGCTGATGGTAATCTCAAACTTTCAGTTTCCAGTGCCGGCGATTACTATCTCAAAGTTACTTCTACAAATTTGAATCAAAATACCAACTGGTCTTCCGATCCTTATACGCTAATACCGACATTGGAATATACGGCTGGTAACGCTTATGACGGGGAAAGTTTGGATACATTGAGTTCGGCTGTCATTGGTACTTTGGGAAGCCCCATAATCGGCAACCTCAGGAATTATAATGACATTGATTATTACAAAATTACCACTTCTACAGCTGGCGTACTTAATATCCAGTTTGACCGCTCGGATGCCAAAACCGATGGCTATCTTTTTTATATCTTCGATACCAACGGCATATTACAAGGTTCTGCAACCTTTCAAGCCGATGGCACTATCAAGGTTCCTGTTTCCAGTGCTGGAAATTACTATCTCAAAGTCACTTCTACATATTTAAATCAAAACACCAACTGGTCTTCCGATCCTTATACGCTGATACCGACATTGGAATATACGGCTGGTAATGCTTATGACGGAGAAAGTTTGGATACATTGAGTTCGGCCGTCACTGGTTCTTTGGGAAGCCCTATTATCGGCAACCTCAGGAATTATAATGATATAGATTATTACAAAGTAACCACATCTACAGCTGGCGTACTCAATATCCAGTTTGACCGCTCAGATGCCAAAACCGATGGCTATATCTTTTATATCTTCGATACCAACGGCATATTTCAAGGTTCTACTACCTTTCAAGCCGATGGCACGGTCAATATACCTGTTTCTAGTGCTGGTAATTACTATTTCAAAGTCACTTCTACATATTTGAATCAAAATACCAACTGGTCTTCGGATCTCTACGCGTTTACACCGACTCTTCAGCATACAGATGGCACGATCTACGACGGAGAAAGCACCGATACATTTGTTGCGGCAACTGATGCGATATTGGGCAATCCCATTGTAGGCGCCTTAGCATCAAATGGTGACAACGATTATTACAAAGTCATCACAACCACTTCTGGCGTGCTTAATATAGTTTTTGACAGATCGGATGCTAAAACAGATGGCTATAACGTATTGGTTTACGACAGCAACCACAAGCAGATTGGATCTAGCAGTGTGCAAACCGATGGGGCGGTTAACGTACCGGTTCCCAATATTGGCACCTATTTTATTAAAGTTCAGCCCAGTAACTCAAACAGTTGGAGTTCTGATCTATACACCCTAACCGCCACAGTTGTACCCTTAAACCAAGCTCCAACGCTAGCCAATGCCATCCCCGACCAAATCGCTAGTGAAGACATTGCAATTGCGTATCAAATCCCCGTCAATACCTTTGCCGATGCGGATGCTGGGGATGTTTTAACGTACACGGCTACGCTAAGCAATGGCGCGGCGTTACCCGCTTGGTTAAGCTTTTCTGCTGCCACACGCACTTTCACTGGCATACCAAATGTGGCAACTGTTGGGGCGTTGAACATTAAAGTGACGGCAACTGACAAATTTAATGCCAGTGTGACGGATACTTTTGCTTTTAACATTGCACATACCAACCATGCGCCGTTTAGCATAGGCACTTCGGTAACTACGTTGGAAGATGCCATCTATACGTTTACACGGAATGATTTTGGTTTTTCCGACACCGATAGCGGTGATCAATTAAAAGCAGTTGCTCTGGTTAATTTGCCCGCAATTGGCAGTTTGACGTTGAATGGTTCAGCAGTCAACGCCGGACAATCAATTAGCATCACAGACATTACCGCCGGTTTGTTTAAGTTTTTACCTGCTGCAAATGGCAATGGTGCAGGTTATACCGGTTTTGATTTTAATGTGACCGATGGCGGCTTACTATCGGTAACGGCAGCGCATGTTAATGTTAACGTAACACCGGTTTATGACCCGATAATGGGGACGGTGCGCAACGATCCGTCATTAAAAGGCACTGATGCTGATAATGACTTTATCTATGGCTTGGCTGGAAAAGATGTATTGAGCGCCCTGGGCGGCAACGATTATTTGGATGGTGGATCAGGGATTGACAGAATGCTGGGTGGTGTCGGTAACGATATCTACATAGTTGATAATGTTAAAGATGTGGTGTCTGAATTGGCCAATGCGGGTGTTGACGAAATTCGATCTGCCGTAAATTTTACGCTACCTAAAAACATCGAAAACCTGCTGTTAATTGACGGCAGTGCCGCTAAAATTGCAACGGGTAACACTCAGGCTAACACCATTACCGGTAACCAGAATGCCAATAAACTGGATGGCGCGGCTGGTAATGATCTTATTTTTGGGGGAACTGGCAACGATACTTTATTAGGCGGCTTAGGTAATGATTTGCTCTTTGGTGAAGCAGGCAACGACATTTTGGATGGCGGCAAGGGCAATGATACCTTTTGGTTTTCGGGCGGTGCAGGTCAAGATGTAATCAAGAATTTTGGTGATAAAGCGGGCAATCAAGATGTCATTGATTTGTCTGATTTCGTTAACATCCGCTTTGAAAATCTTAACATAACCGCAAGCGGGAGAAACACCATCATAACGATTGATACTATCGCCCCCAGCGATTTTCAGATTACTTTAACAGGTGTAAAAGTTGCTACCATAGGCGCAGAAGATTTTGCTTTTTAAATATTGCGCATATCACTGAATTAACGTGGGCGGTGTTGAAGTTATTGCCGATAATTCAATACATGGCTAGCTGAAGTTCATTAAAAAAACATCCAACGCAGTTTATCTACCCCTCGTTCGCTCTGAGCTTGTCGAAGGGTTGAACGAGGTTTGTGTGACTCGCCTAATAGGTGAGAGTAATGAAAATCTATGGTGCAAAAGTTTGTTACTGTTCAAGGCCGTAAGATCTGCAAAACATGGGATGCTGCCGATGTAAAGAGGCGCATCATCAGAATGGCATTAATTTGAAAAGGCATTCGCTGCTTTACATAACGAAAAGCCCTGCGTAACGCTGCGATTTTTTCAACCTTTAAATGATTGTTTTGGCGCTCGGCAAGGTTTACTGTAAAAAACCAAGTGGCATCGGGTATGTAAATTCGGCGGTAATCAATCCTGTGTTAACCCTTGAGCTCTAGTTCGATGCGCCTCGCACCTCGGCAGCATCCCATGTCATGTAGCCCAATGGAAAGCAGCGGAATGCGGGACACATCGTAGCCACGAAACCCTGGATTCCGCAGGCTTCATCGAGGCTATTTACTAAATTACTCAGCTTTAAGTTGAATGGGTTTATCAGGATCGAGCGTTGCAAAACACTTAGCATTTGGTGATGAGTGGACTAAAAAATAGTTGGTGTCATTTTTAGTTTGCTGATTATCGATAGTTATAACTACTTCGTTAATTTCTGTGGATAATGATGAGGATTTAATACGAGTAATTTTTGAAGGCGGAGTAACATGGATAATTGAGTGCCATTCATCATCTATCTCAATAGCTAGATCTTGATAACCTGCTAAAAGTAACCATCTTTTCTCAGACAACTCGTGTAATCCAAAACCTGCTGATAAATTATTTGGCAACATTGTTTCTTTGGAACCGGCTTTCAGCTCTACTAGAAATGATTTGTTGCCATCAGCACTACTTAGAATTACTCGCTTGCTTATTGGTGCTATATATACACTCCAGCCGCGATATTTAACTTCCTCATCCAAATAACCCTCCAACAACGGTGTCGCCTTAACGCCATCGTAAAAAAAAGCTTTGTTGTAAGCTTCCAACGGATCGCCCTGAACGCTTCTGCCCCTAAATAGCACACCGTTGAGCTGCGGAAGCTCTTTGTCCAATACGGTGTCGTACAAGGCCTTCGGTAATGGCCTGGGTTGTCCGTTGACCCATTCGGTGGCCACCGGATCGGCCGTCCCGAAAAGCGTGGTGCGATGGCCGGTGATGAACAAGCGATTCAAAACTCGGCTAAATTGGCCATGGGAACGGAAATCTGGTGTAAAGAAAAACCTTACAATTTTGGAATAGGGCTTGGGAGTTAAATCAATAGCTTCCAGAGCACCGAATCGAATAGGCGATTGTTTTAAATCCAGCCGCACCAGATAGTCCATTTTGCTGCCATTAATCCACAACAAATCCTCAGTCACGAGTTGTAAATGTTCAATGCTGCCGCCGTCTCTTTGCCGGGCAAAGACCTCGCCCAGTTGATGATTGTCGGCGTCGAAGAGCGTGACGTCACTCCTATAGCTCCGAAGTCGGTAGATGTTGTTTTTAAAGGTAAATTGAATTTCAATTTGTTCCGGTCGCTGCCGTGGTTGATTAGAAGGGTGTACTTCTACTGGCTGTGGCTTTTGGCCTTGTTTGCTGATACAATAACCGGCTAAGGGATTGGCATAACTAGGAATCGACACGAGGTAAAGCCACAAGGCCGCAAGGCGCAATAACCATCGGGCATTGCGCCGTATTGCTACTAATACTGCATTATTCAAATTCATACAAATCTCCTTCAAACTCAGCTTAATCAAGGCAATAAACGTACAATGGGAAACAAGTGTGTAATAGGTTTACGCCATATCACACAATACTCTTAGCGCCGGTTTGTTGCGATGCTCTATTTAGGATAGCGTTTACCCCTGCAAAAAGGCTATGATTTGTCTTATTTATACGAAATATTAAACTGCCCTAAATTTACTTTTTGGGCATAACTTGCAAAAACACTACCCCAATCAAAGTTTTTTCTTTTGGAAATATCTCCTTTTTGCGTGTGTTTATTGGTTTTAATTTGTTTCAAACTACCCCACAAAGCGGTTTCTAATAGTTGTTTTCCATCTTCAAAAATCACAAAAACCATACTCAACTTCTTGTCTTGAAAGTGAAAAGAAACCTGACACGTCACACCTTCTATTTCTTTTTTATCGTAGCTCACGCTTTGAATCCCCAAATCTAAATTTTCAAAAGAATGAACAATCGTACCTTTCATTTTTAACATTTCCTCAAAAGTAGTTTTGGCAGTAATAAATTCCTGATTACCAAAATTAAATACACCCGTTTTGAGGTTGATAATATCTATTTCCATTTTTTAATAATTTTCAAGGCCGTAATTGTTGTTAGTACGTTATCATTCAAATTCATACAAATCTCCTTCAAACTCAGCTCATTCAGGGCAAAGGGAATACAAATTACGTTTGCAAGAAGATAGAAATGTTCAGTATCTTGTATACATTTTCGATCTGAACGCAAATAGAATTCAGACTGTCCACGAGATTCAAAATCTTGATAACGGCTGGATTAGCAAATCCTAACCAACTACAAACTAATTTAGTATCAAATATGGCATGGAAAAAATATTTACGGACAACATTCCTGGTACTCGCCGCCTTGGCAATCTTGATGGGTTTTGCTTTTCAACGATTTTCGATTTATCACTATAATGTCCGCGAAAATTATCTTTATGATATCTCAAAATCTGACGCAAAAGTTTTCTCATTACCCGTTAATGATGGCCTGATTAACTTGCCGCCGATTGGGCAAAATGTTGATACGGCAATATTAGCCATTAACGTAAAACCATCGTTTCTCAGTTATTTTTTGCAACCGTCAATTGAAGTCGGTAATGGTGATGATCACCTTAAACAAGTGATTGAGCATGGCGCATCGGGAATACGCTATGTTAATTTGAGCCATTTTTTGGTGCCTGATACACAGAAGCTTAATCTTGAGACTCATTTTGTAAATCTTGCCGACACGGCGACCCAATTGTACGTGTTCCCTAAACACGAAGTGAATAACGCCCGTATTTTGGTAATTTCACCCCACCCGGATGATGCTGAAATTGCTGCGTTCGGCTTATACAGCCATAGCCAAAGTTATATTGCCACCCTGACAGCGGGAGAAGCTGATAAGAATATCTACAATGAAATTTACCAAAATCCAATCGAAGGCCATTTAAAAAAAGCTGAATTACGGATCTGGGATAGCTTGGTTGTACCGTTGCTAGGTGGCGTGCCTTTGGAACGCACGGTAAACCTTGGGTATTTTGATGGAACTCTGAAAAAAATGTATTCTGACCCGAATCGGCCAGTGGAGTCCGAGCAAACCGGTGTTAAAGAGGTGCAATATTTCCGTCGGCAGAATGTATCAAAGCTATTAGATGGGCAGACGCCAGCGTTAGCAACCTGGACGTCACTAGTCTCTGATTTGGCGTATTTGTTGAATACAATCAAGCCAGACATTATTGTGGCGCCCTATCCGGCGTTAGATCATCATAGCGACCACAAATACGCCTCAATTGCATTATTCGCTGCCATCAAAAAGCTAAATAGGCAGGAAGGCTTATTATATTTGTACACTAACCACAGTATTTACAACGAGTATTATCCCTATGGTGAAACGGATGATCCGGTTTCCTTGCCCCCGAATTTTCAAACCGTTCCCCCTTTTAGCAGCATCTACTCTCATCTATTAAGAGCTGAAGAAAGACGAAACAAATTATTTGCGCTTGAAGCCATGCATGATTTAAGGCTGGATACCAAATGGCTGACCCCTAAAGGGGCATTTACTGTTTTCCGTAAAAGCTTAAAAAAAGGTTTATTTGGTTACGACAAAAGCTATTTTCGTATGGCTGTAAGGGATAATGAATTATTTTTCGTTCTGCCTGTGAAATTGATTTATGACGATGCCGTAGTAAAACAACTGCAAGGGTCATTAGCAACGCATTAAGCTGCCCTACCAAACCGCGCATAAGTTTCCAGGATTCTGTTCATCATGGTTTTAAATGCTAAATGGATCTGTGCAAACTGACAGGCGTTTTGCTCTAATTGCAGTTTGAGCTGATTATCATAGATTATTGAAGCAATGGCCTCTGTCATGGCTTGCGGATCTTCTACCGGAACCAATAATCCGTTTTTACCGTTTTGAACTAGTTCCGGTATTCCGCCGATCCGGGTTGCCACAACAGTTTTGCCTGATGCAAATGCCTGCGGGACAATGCGTGATTGCGCTTCAGCCAGCGAAGAAACGACAATCAGGTCTGCAAGATTCATAAATGCAGAAATATCCTCACGGTACCCGGTCAGAATGAAATTATCTTCCATCCCGTAGTCTTTTATTTTTGTACGTAGTTGATGCTCCCATTGCTTATCGTCGCCCGATTCGCCAATCAGAAAAAATTTGAGTTCCGGGTGGCTTTTAAGTAGCAAATTTGCCGCTTCCAGATAATACTGCTGCCCTTTATCCGGCCTGATCATCCCAATGTTGACTATAACCCGATCCTTAACGTTCAAATTGAATTCATGGCGTAGATAGTCAAATTCAACGTGCGGATTGTATTCCTCAAGGTCAACACCTTCACCAATAACGGTAATTTTCTCGCTGCCAACCCCTGCCGCAACCATTGATCGTTTGATTTCCTGTGCCGATGCAATAACGTGCGTGCATAATCTTTGATAACTGGACGCTTTTTTAACCGGATTGATAATTTGCCTGTTGCGGATAAGCGGAACACCCAGCAGCATGCTGGGAATACAAAGCGTTGAGTCACGCGAGCCATGCGTATTGATAACATCAATGGCATGGCGTCGACAAAACCGGTAAATGCTGATTGCCACATCAATACGCCATACTTTGGTTAAATTAATTGAGACTATATTGGGCGATTGTGCTTCAAGCGCTTTTTGATAAAGTTTACTCTGCGGGTGACACATCAGCCAGGAATGATGTCCGTGGGCATTCAGGTAATTATGTTCCAGCAAGGTACGATACTCTTGACCACCCCAATTTAAGCTACATTCTGTATGTAAGATATTCATGACACACCGATCAATTTATTTTTATTGTTATGAACCTGACATTAGCAATTAAGATGCCGTTAGTCATAAACCAATTTAATTTCATTGGTTTAATAAAAATTGAATCTCTTGGTTGTTAAAAATTTGGGGGAATACAACCGTCGGCATAGGGTGGGCGTTGTGCATTTCAACCGCTAGTGGACAATTTGATGTGGTGAAAAAATGGACAATAAAGCATTTACTTACAGGCAAAACAGCCTCTTCTTCATTGTAGAAATGACAGTTGAAATCTTCACAGATTATTGAGAATCCACAACTAAGAGAAACATCATGAGAAGCATTAGTTTTGAATTGGCGGTTACCAGCTTGATTATGAAAGATGGCTGATTTAAATAGTCATCCATCACCAGAGCCCGTTTTAAAAAAGGCTCTGGTGATTATTTAACCATAAGATGTAAAGGTTACTTTTAAGTGACTGCCCACTAGATCTTGTTCTGCACATCCACAAAGTAAAGAGGTTTAACTGAAGCGACTACTCAGTATTTTTTGATCATGCTTTGAAGCTAAAAGTTGGCCATGTGCATTAACACCCTTCGGTGCTTGAATAGGAGAACCACGGTTATCGTTATTCTTTGGGCATGACTGGAGTGCTTGTAACAGGCCAGATGGCTGCGGCGTTTGCTGGAGTTATGCTAACTGGCGAAATGCTCATAGAAAAGCCTTTTAGGTTTAGATTAAAAACGGACTTGAGCTACAGCTATCGAACTCAATCGATTAATCTTTAATTCCAAAATAACATGGCGGTGCTTTTTAATGCCACTTAAGGCTGCTTTGTGAATTGTTTATTGAGATGATTGAATCTATCGTTTAATCAGCTTGCGCCTCGGTAGACGGTTTTGGATAAGTTCCGAAGATCCCCGTTATTATCAGAACCTGTTCACAACAAAGTTAAATAAAAACTCATATTCTTAAGCCTGAAAATATGATCAACCACCTGCTATTAAACGAGAGGCTCTAATGAACACTATCCCCACCCAAACACCAGCAAAGCCACCTAAAAAAACACAGAAGAAATAGATACGACTGACCGGTAGTGATGACCTTTATTTATACACCGTCAAGGAACCAAAGTTTATAAAGATCCTTGGATTTACGACAAAAACAATTAATCGCATTTTGTAATCAGCACGATTTAAGTTGAATGCAATTTTAGGCAACTAACATTGTATTCGATGACAGATTTTTACAACCTGACCAATACCAACGCATTGGCCTTAGTTATTTATCTAATCACTATTAAACGGAAATATCCCATGAATCAAGAAATGACATCAAAATCAGATTTATACAAAGCCGCTGGATTTGCTACGCTTTTAGTGGTTTTATCAATTCCGGCAGCGGTCATAGGCATGCAACTTATGAATCTTATCTTAGGTAACATCAAGGTTTAAAGGCCTGAGAAGAAAACTTCGGCAGTCTATATTTCGGCAATTCAGGCCGGATGACGTATTTGAACTAGCACATGACAGAATGAAAAGCACTTTCATGTGAATAATAAAACCAGTAAAGTACACTTTGTCCGCTGAAATACTCAGAGACACTAATTTCCCAAGGTACATTTATGAATTATCGATTGAAACATCATTTGATCAGGTTAGCTTGCTTGGTTTCAGCTTCCCTTTTGGCGGGTTGTATTGCGGATTATGGCGCACCGTATAACAGAAACGCAGGTTATCAAAATTACGGTAATGGCTACCCCAGAAACCAAGGCAATAACTATAATCGACAACCCTACGGTTATCCGCAACAAAACAATGGTTATGATCGTTCATCAAACGGATACCCATCTCAGGGCAATGGCTATGGTGCTCCACAAAATAATGGCTATCGTAATTATGATAACGATGACGATCGCCATACAGGTGAAGGCCACCATTGGGGACGTGATCGGGATTGATGTCACGCTTCATAAACCTCATTTTCTCTATTGTCAGAAACTCGCTTTTTGCAATAGCTGGGCAGGTTTTTCCCCGAGTTTAACTCTGCTAACAGATTTTCCACCCAAAAGTTTAAAGGTTTCAGCTAACTGGATATGACTGACGGCTATATTTGACTTATTAACCAATACCTTTACACAGTTAATATCCCTGCTTACTAGACCGCGCCCTCCCCTTTACTTCACCAGGATTCAAACCATAGCCAAACCAACAGTGGATAGGAGCAGACCAGCCATGTTGATTACTGGACATTTAATCCTTACCTTGGCTTACTAAAAACCAGGTCGCCAAACCGTAAGTCCGCTCCCGCACAGTCGTGCCATAATCCATCAAAATCACAATATTACCTATATTGTTAATAAACATAGCTATCCACTAAAAACCTTTCATATTTAGGTAATTGCCTAAATATGCCGTTAGCCTTGGCCTATCTAACAAAGTTTAGTTCTCATAATTTGATTACTTGGTCAGTCTGGATACTTATCAATAAATAACAATCAGTTAATCTACAAATTACGGCTTTACTTATTAACCTTTACTGTTCATGCTATCAATCGGATGCAGTCATCACATCCATCATTGCGGACAAACTGACCATTTCACACCGCCGATAAATCACTTCAGGAGAGCAACATGAACAAAACTATCTTCCTTCAAATTTTTGGCAATATACATGTTAAGCAGTTTTTCTGGGTAACTGGTTTAGTTGGGAGTCTGGTGAGTGGCTCAGTATTTGCAATTCCATTTACATTTAGTACAGGGACTCCGGACGGACGAATGGCCACCGCTTCACAGCCTGGCAGTACCGGGATTATTGAGATTGAATCGGCAGATGATTTTGTGCTTAACCAAACGACCTCAATTGACCAGGTGACCTTTACCGGTTTAATCACGCGAGGAAACGTTACGGCGGTCAACTTGGAAATTTACCGAGTGTTCCCGAACGATTCAAATACAGTGCGAACAATTCAAGTTCCCACGCGGGTTAATTCGCCGTCTGATGTTGCTTTTGAACTACGGGATGGGGTGAATTTTTCTACCTCTACGTTGAATGCGTCATTTACAGCTTTAAATTCCGTTGTAAACGGCATCCATCCCAGTCCTAATCAACAAACCGGCGGAGAAGGCCCTGTGACCGGAGCTGAAACCCTTTTCAGCGTTAACCTGGCGAATCCATTTCTGCTCACGGCAGGACACTACTTTTTTGTACCCCAAGTTCAAATCAATGGCGGTGAGTTTTTGTGGCTTTCAGCTCCAAAACCTATAGTTAGTCCCGGCACTCCGTTTAGTCCTGATTTACAAAGCTGGATTCGTAACGAAAATTTATCGCCTGATTGGTTGCGTATTGGCACCGACATCGTAGGAGGTCCTAATGCCCCCACGTTTAATGCCGCGTTTTCATTATCAGGTACCACTATCACAGTACCGGAGCCAGGTAGTTTGGTCTTAGTCGCTATGGTTTTTGCTGTTGTCAGCCTTTCAAAAATTAACAGAGTTTTCGTTTTTGCCGACTCTAACCCAGGCTAATATCAATCCTAGTACGAATTTTTTGGTAGTGACGGAAGTAATTCCGTCACCGGCAAAAGCGACTTTTAATACCTTCAACTCTTTAGTACTGAGTTTTCAGGTTGTGAATTTGGCTCGTAATATTCAGTTGGTGATTAATGCTTAGTCCAAACAGACGGCCACCAATGTTTGGGAAGCCACATCACCAAAATGCTCTTAGACAGTTTTGGATTTGCAATGCGGCGATTGGCTCAGGTCGTCAATAAGTTTAACTTGGCCAACGGCATGAATGACAGCAGTTGCCCAGACATTTTCTTTACTTTTTAAAAATGGATCAACTGCAGGCTTAGTTGCCATAAATTGGCCGAAACTGCAAGTTATGCCAATTTTCAAAAGCCAAAGCAGCATCTCGACCCTGTCATTGGTCGAAATTAAAGCCTAAGTCAACTCTCATAGATAGCAGTCATTAGTAACATACAACGTATTTTATCTTGTAAAGACCCTCATCATTCACAATTATTTAATTTTAAATAGTTACCATATGAGCTGCCCGTTATGTAATTAGTTATGTTGAGTAAAGCACTGCATGTCAAATACTATCTAACTAAGGGCTCAACCATAAACCCAGAATTTACAGAGCCTTAAATGTTAACAACCGTATTTAAAATTCATAAACACCGGTATTATTTCCTAATTCTGGCCACCTTTTCCTTCAGCTTATTGATGCATGCTCAGCAGGCAAGCGCCGCCTGTGAGATCACCGCCGCGAACTATCCTTGGGCTGCTGATAACTGCGTCATGGGCTATACCTCCACGCCTAGCGTCAACAAGGGCGGAAGCATAGTATTTAAAATAAGTGTTAACCCGGCCCCACAGACGTATACCATCGATTTTTACAGAATGGGTTGGTATGGCGGTGCCGGTTCAACGCTTATTTCCAGTGTGCCAGCCAGATCCGGGACAAACCAAACCGCCTGTACTATGTCAGCCACTACTGGCTTGACCGAATGCAGATGGTCTAACAGCTATACCTTAGCCGTTCCAACGACATGGAATACGGGCGTTTATTTAGCTCAAGTGACCAATCAAGCCGGCTGGAAAACCGAAATCTTATTTGTTGTCAGAGATGACAATCGCTCGGCTGACTTTCTTTATCAAGTGCCAATACTCACTTACGCTGCTTACAACACTTTTCCTTACGGCACGCCTACCGGTAAAAGTTTTTATGATGCTGACAGCGCCGGAGTCAATACGCTTGTCGGTACCACCAGAGCTGTTAAAGTGTCATTGGATAGACCGCTCCATCATCAATTTGGTAGCTGGTTAGGCACAACTTGGACGGAAATACATTTAGTCGCATGGCTGGAAAAAATGGGCTACAACGTCAACTACACCACCGATGTTGACATTCATCAAGCAGGCAGTGGCTATTTAGAAGGTTATAAAGGTTTAATTTTTGGCGGGCATACCGAATACTGGACTAAAACCATGTACGACAAAGCCGAAAATGCACGCAGTGCCGGTACAAACCTGGCTTTTTTTGGCGCTAATCCAGTTCATTGGCAAGTACGCTTAGAAAACTCAAGTGCCGGCGTAGCTAATCGTGTCGTTACTTGTTACAAAGATGAGTTAACAACAAGTTTTGACCCCATAACTGACCCCCTGCAAAAAACCATGAAATGGCGCGATTTAGGTCGTCCGGAACAAACCCTGGTCGGCGTACAGCACGATTTAAATGGCTGGAACTTGGAAACGACTAACCAACCGCCATTTGTTGCACAGAACACAGCGGACTGGGTTTTTGCGGGCACCAGCCTGACTGATGGAAGCAAGGTATCTTACTTAACCGGTTATGAGATTGATAATCTCGACCCTGCGTATGCCAAACCAGCTTTATTAACACCCACCAGTCAAACAATCATTGGTTCTTCGCCTTATACTAACTGGGCAGGGGCCGCTTATAATTCAGAAGCATCAATCTATCAGGCACCGAGTGGTTCGTGGGTGTTTGGTTCAGGTACTATGTCCTGGAGTTGGGCTTTAGCCAAACAAACAGATACTTCAGTGACGCCCAATCTGGTTTACGAAAATGCTGATATTCAGCAAGTGACCAAAAATATATTAGATGCTTATAAAAATTCAGCGATAGAACCGTTGGAAACCTCGGCTCTGACGGTATATAAAGATATTGACTATTCGGGTGTTTCACAAAGCTACGGTTTTGGAAAATACTATGCCAGCAGAGGTGGCTTGAGCATCGTTGGTGATAATGCGGTCAGTTCATTCACCCTAAAAGCGGGCTACACCGCAATCATGTGTGACAATGAGTCTTCAATTTTCAATGTTTGCAATACAATTACCGCAACGACATCTGATCTAAGAAACATAGGTTTCAATGACAAAACGTCGTATATTCAAGTAATCCCGCCTGTTAATTTAGCGCTAGGCAAAACAGCGACTCAGTCATCTAACTATGCGTATAACACGGTTGCCGGATTAGCTGTAGATGGTGATACAAACGGCAATTTTTATGCTGGATCGGTAAGCCATACTAAAAATGACCTGAACGCTTGGTGGCAAGTAGACCTGGGTGTTCAAAGTGATCTGCATGACATCGTCATTGGTAACCGTCTGGATTGTTGCACAAATCGTTTGGCCAATTTCTACGTATTTGTCTCAAGTTCAAATCTCACTGGTCGCAGTTTCTCGAGCATAGTCAACGACAGTACGGTATGGCGAACTCAAGTAACAGGTCAAGTTGGTTCCAGTATCAGCATTCCAGCTTCTGTCAATGGTCGATATGTCAGAGTACAATTAGCAGGACAAAATTATCTGCATTTACGTGAAGTATTAGTTCGATAGCTCACATTACCCTGCCGTCTCCCAACGGCAGGGTAGCATCCAGCGATTTATTGCAATTCTTTTTCGATCAAAAGCAGCCACTATTAGTTATCCAGATAAAATTGTGCAACCAAAGGCAAATGTCCGGTTACTAGGAATCCCCGTTTTCGACAGCTGATTAATTATGATCAACGAGCCACTGTAAATAGCAGATTTTACACTGTAAGAGGTGCCAATCAGCAATTGTCCTCTTCCCTCCCCCCAACTCCAATAAGGCAAATGGTCAGGTAGGCGCTAAAGTTTCTGTTTTATTGGTCTGAGCCCGTTGGGGGGTTAATTACGCCATATGCACATAAAATAGTGAAGCTTATCCATCAGAATCTGTTGCTATGCTGCATAGATTAAAGCAATACAGAGTCGGTAAGCCCGCTACCATCGAATACAAATCTAAATGAAGGTATTTTTAGAAACGATGACCTTTGTATCTAATCATGATAGCTTTTTGAAAACGAAATTGACCAGCACTCTAACAAAATCTTCTGCTCTTTGTTAGCGGTACAAAACTGTTTAAACTCTAGTGTAAATTTGGTTTTTTCGCTTGATATAAAAAGCTAATTCTTCTACCTCTAATGACATCATAACTCTGCCTTTAAAGTGCCCTGTTTTATTAAACCTCATCCATCTAAGGTTGCGGTCATTAGGCAACTAGAATTTATTCGTTCCTCTGGGTTTCCGCTCCTACGATATCAAAAAAATTCGACTGACAAAAACCCAATCAATTCTAAATTCAAATTAATTACTACTTGTTGGTACGGTAGCGTACAGACCAGAAAATTAGCTTAGGTATCCTGGTTGCAAATTTGTTCTGTACCAGAAAACAGGTCCATTAGAGTTGGTCTGACATGAAATAAAGAGGACTTAATAAACATTTTAAAATCACTCGATTCTGGTTTCATTCATTTCTCCAACCTTATGGGCTGCGTGAAAATTTAGGAGACTAAAAGGTCGCATTGTCTAACATGTTTTGATTCGATTGAATGCTAATTGATGCAAGTGCAATAACATCAATGACTTTCAATTTATTGATGAAAGTTTTCCGGTATCTAGGAAGATATGTTGAATTTGTTTACTGGTCAGTTGGCAGGGGCAAAGTAATGCTGCGAGAACTGTTGGTTAAAGTCAGGCTTGTATGGATTTATGAATCATTTGCCTTACCTGCGACCTTAATAAGAAGAATTAACTGCGCTGAATGGTATTGCTTGCTCTGATTTTAAATTGCCTTGATTCAAGTATACCGATGTCGCCATTGCCAATTTTCTGCAAACTATAACCATGAACCAGACCAAATCCAACGAAAAGATTGAGAAACAGGTAGATGTTACACAATGGATGGACGACCCGCTCTGGTATAAGGATGCCATTATTTATGAGCTGCATATTAAAGCTTTTTATGACAGCGATAATAATGGTACCGGCGATTTTCCCGGTTTAATCCAGAAGCTCGATTATATCCAGGACTTAGGAGTAAACACGCTTTGGTTACTGCCTTTTTACCCCTCTCCAATGCGTGATGACGGTTATGACATTGCTGATTATCGCAATATCCATCCAGAGTACGGCACCATGGCCGATTTCAAATTGTTCGTAAAAGAAGCCCATCGGCGCGGCCTCAAAATTATCACTGAGCTGGTCATCAATCACACTTCCGATCAACATCCTTGGTTCCAGGCTGCGCGCCGTGCCCCTGTCGGATCAAGCAAACGGGATTTTTATGTATGGAGTGATTCCAATCAGAAATTCCCCGAAACAAGGATAATCTTCCAGGATGCCGAAAAATCAAACTGGTGCTGGGACGACGAAGCCCATGCCTATTACTGGCATCGTTTTTTCCACCATCAACCAGATCTCAATTTTAATAATCCAAAGGTGGTAAAAGCAGTAATCAAACTGATGCGATTTTGGCTGGATCTGGGCGTGGACGGCATGCGTCTGGATGCAATCCCCTATCTGTGCGTGCGTGAAGGCACCCAGAACGAAAATCTGCCGGGAACCCACGCCGTAATAAAACAAATGCGGGCCGTACTTGATGCCCATTATCCACGTTGCGTTTTTCTGGCCGAAGTTAATCAATGGCCTGAAGATGTTCGCGACTATTTTAGTGACGGCGATGAATGCCACATGGCCTACCATTTCCCACTCATGCCGCGGATGTACATGGCTATTGCTCAGGAAGATCGCCATCCTATCGTTGATATCATGCAGCAGACTCCAAATATTCCGGATTCCTGCCAATGGGCTGTTTTTCTTCGTAATCACGATGAGCTTACCTTGGAGATGGTCACGAACAAGGAACGTGATTATATGTACGAGATGTATGTACTTGATCCGCGTGCCCGCGTGAACGTCGGCATTCGACGCCGTCTGGCTCCGCTGATGGATAACGAAATTGATAAAATCAAACTGATGAACAGCTTACTGCTATCCATGCCGGGTTCACCCAGTCTTTATTACGGCGATGAAATCGGCATGGGTGATAATATTTTCCTGGGCGATCGCAATGGCGTGCGTACCCCCATGCAATGGAGCTCGGACCGTAATGGGGGATTTTCTCGTGCTGACCCACAGTGCCTATACCTGCCTCTAATCATGGATCCGATCTATGGCTTCGGGTCTGTCAATGTGGAGGCGCAGCAACGCGAACAAGGGTCGTTGTTAAACTGGATGCAGCGTGTTTTGGCACTCCGCAAAAATCATCATGCGTTTGGTCGCGGAGAACTGGTTTTTTTACATCCTAGAAATCGCAAGATACTCGCCTATATCAGGTTATATCAAGACGATATCATTTTGTGCGTGGCCAACCTTTCCCGAGCCGCTCAGGCGGTTGAGCTTGATCTTTCTGTGTATAAGGGATCTGTGCCAGTTGAATTAATGGGACGTGCGTCTTTTCCACCCATTGGGGAATTACCTTATATCCTTACCTTACCCGGTCATAATTATTATTGGTTCCGACTGGCAAGCGGTGAAGACGCCCCCGCTTGGCATGATGAACACTTACTACCAGAGGAGTTACCGACACTGGTATTGTTCGATGGCTGGAATAGTTTTTTCAATGATCGAGTATTACCTTCGCGTGTTGCCATTGCTGAGAAAGTCCGCCACCAGCTCGAAGCAGAGGTATTACCCCATTTTATCGCTACGCAACACTGGTTTGGCGATAAAGGCAATGTGCTCCAACGAGTTGTGATTAATAATTATGCCGAATGGGAACGTGATGGTAACAAGTGGCTGATTTCATTATGTCGCGTTGAAAGGGATTTAAGCGAGTACAGTTTATGCTTTTTGCCGTTGGCACTGGCATGGGAAAACGGCGAAGAGAAACAACTGCGTGCCCTGCTGCCGGCCACTGCAGCCAAAGTACGCCAACAAGCTGAAATTGGCATAATGGCCTATGCGTTTGCCGACGTGTCCTTTTGTCTAGCGTTAGTAGAAGCTATTGGTTCACGGGAAGTGCTCTCTTGCGCAATAGGTGGCAACATCCGCTTTTCACCAACCGATGCTTTTATTTCACCCCGAAACGTCGCTGCCAAACAGTCAGTAAAATCGCTTGGTATACAGGGCACGAATACGACCGTCGTAATATCTGAACAGTATTTTCTAAAAGGCTATCGGCAGCTGGAAATCGGCAGGAACGCGGAGTTTGAGATTGGGCGTTTTTTATCCGATGTCGTGAAATTTCCGAATATAGCGCCAATGTTTGGCATAGTGGAGTATGAGCGCAGTGATGGTGAGAAAATGTCACTCGCCTTATTGCAGGGATATGTAGGAAATCAGGGGGACTTTTGGAATTATACCTTGGATTATCTTGCACGATTTCTTGAGAAATGTCGCACTGCTGCCGAGCAACCCAAACCTGCAGGACAAGCTCATGTCGGCTATTTAGTTTTGTTACGCACGCTTGGTCAGCGAACAGGCGAACTACACAATGCACTTGGAAAAGTAACCAGTAATCCCGCTTTTGACCCTGAGCCAGTTACAGACGCTGATCTATCGAACTGGATGCAGCACGGGCAAGCTGAAGCACACAGGACGCTGGAATTGCTCAAAAATCGGGCGGCGGCGCTTCCAGTATCCGTGCTCGAATTAGCAGAAGCATTGCTTGCGCAACATACCGCACTTACAGAACGTCTACAGATAAATAGTTCCGGTCAATTTAAAACCGTCAAGACACGCTGTCATGGTGATTATCATTTGGGGCAAGTGCTGCTCACTCAGAATGATTTCGTGATTACCGATTTTAAAGGGGATGCTGCTTGTGAATTTGCTGAGCGTCACCGCAAACACTCGCCATTGAGGGATGTTGCCGACATGCTGAGATCTCTCAGCTATGCCGCCCATACCGCACTAGCGCATGCCAGCGCAGAACAACCCAAGGATAGGGAAAAATTTGAACCACTTACTCGTGACTGGGAAGCCGAAGCTAGTCGGGTTTTTCTGGAAGCCTACACTGAAGCAGTCGGAACTTCAGTGCTGACAACAGACGCACCGCTACTTGATCTTTTTATACTGGAAAAGGCGCTTTACGATGTGCGCAATGAACTTGTTGAGCGCCCGGATTGGGTAGTAATTCCGCTCCGCTGCATATTGTCTCGATTGTAATCGGGATGCTGTATGGATTTCACAGTCAATAGCAGTCGCCTCAATGAAGGCCGCAAACTTGGTCATGGCCAAGACAATTTAATACGATTAATTTAGACAGGAGGCTTCTAAATGACAAAATCGATAACGGCAGTGTGGCCGGGACGCCCTTATCCGCGCGGTGCCTTTTGGGACGGTGAAGGCGTGAATTTTGCGATTTTTTCCGAGCATGCAGAAAAGGTTGAATTATGTTTATTCGATGCCAAGGGAAAGGCTGAAGTGCAGCGCGTGGAGATCAAGGAGCGGAGCGATTTAGTCTGGCATTGCTATCTACCTGAGGCTCGTCCAGGACTGCTTTATGGTTTTAGAGTGCATGGTCCTTACCAGCCAAAAGAAGGGCATCGATTTAATCCCAACAAACTGCTGATAGAACCCTATGCAAAAGATATTGTGGGGACTCCGCTCTGGAGCGATGCTCATTTCGGTTATCGCATAGGAGCCAAGGATGACGATCTATCTTTTAGTCGTCGGGATAATGCGAATGTCATGCCCAAATGCCGTGTTATCGATCAGAGTTTTGCTTGGGGAAATGATCGTCCGCCCGACATTCAATGGTGCGATATGGTGATTTATGAGCTGCATGTCAAAGGTTTTACCATGCAGCATCCTGACATTCTGCCTGAATTGCGCGGCACCTATGCAGGATTGGCGATGGATCCTGCCATAGAACATCTACAGCGTCTGGGCATTACCACCGTTGAACTGATGCCAGTGCATGCTTTTCTGGATGATCGTTATCTGGTGGAAAGGGGTATGCGCAATTACTGGGGATATAATTCCATCGGCTTTCTGGCACCCGATTCCCGTTACTCAGCCAGCGGCCAGGTTAGTGAATTTAAAACCATGGTGAAGACGTTCCATAAGGCAGGTATCGAGGTGATTTTGGACGTGGTTTACAACCATACTGCCGAAGGAAATCAACTGGGGCCAACGCTGTCTTTCCGTGGTATTGACAACGTTTCCTACTATCGTTTATGCGATGATCGTCGCTATTACCGGGACTTCACAGGCTGTGGCAATACGTTGGATATGCAACAATCCTGCGTGTTGCAATTAATGATGGACAGTCTGCGTTATTGGGTGCTGGAAATGCATGTAGACGGTTTCCGCTTTGATCTGGCTTCCTCACTGGCAAGAGAATTACACGAAGTTAATCAGCTGGGTACCTTCTTCAATACCATTCGACAAGACCCAGTGCTTAGCACCATTAAACTGATCGCAGAACCCTGGGATCTGGGTGACGGCGGCTATCAAGTAGGAAATTTCCCGTTGGGCTGGTCAGAATGGAACGATAAGTATCGTGACTGTATGCGCTCCTACTGGAAAGGCGACGAAGGCATGATCGGGCAACTAGCCCAACGCCTGACTGGGCCCAGTGATCTATACGAGCGCAGTGGACGGACTCATGCCAGTATCAATTACATCAGTGCGCACGATGGGTTTACCTTGCATGATCTGGTGACCTTCAACACTCAGCACAACGAGGCTAATAAAGAAGATAATGCCAGTGGTAATGCCAATAACCATTCCTGGAATTGCGGCTGCGAGGGAGAAACCGACGATCCGGCGATTAATGCATTGCGTGCCCGGCAAAAACGTAACCTTCTGGCAACTTTACTGTTTTCACAAGGGGTTCCCATGCTGCAGGCAGGTGACGAGATCGGGCGTACCCAGTTAGGTAATAACAATGCCTACTGTCAGGATAACGCCATTAGCTGGCTTAATTGGGAACTAAAGCAACAGGATCAGGATTTGCTTGCTTTCACCCGACGTATCATCAGCTTGCGCAACCAACATCCTCTGTTTCGGAGACGTTATTTTTTTCAAGGAACACCCAATTACGGAGGCGAGATAAATGATATTGTCTGGCTCAATCCTGATGGATCAGAAACTAAGGATGACGACTGGAATCAGGCATCTGCACGTTGTCTGGGTGTGTATTTTGCCGGAGGAAAACTGATGGAAACCGACGGACGCGGACGGCGGTTAAGGGATATTAATTTGCTATTGCTTCTAAATGCGCATCATGAGGGCATTGCCTTTATGTTGCCGAGATTTGAGGAACACGATCATTGGGATGTGCTGGTCGACACACAGGATCCGGTCGGTACGCCGGATGTTTCGCGTTACAAGACAGAGCAAGCTTATCCACTAGGCGCTCGGTCACTAGTATTGTTGAAGCAGGCCTAGACAATATGACGCTCGTACATGAAATGCGATTTAATCCAGTCCAACTCATCCTGGCTTTCTGGAATCCAGCCTGGTTCAAAGAAGTGCTGATATGAAACTTTATAAATCGCCGGCAAAACAAGTAGCCGACCCTAATCTAGCGCCGGAACAGTCATCTTCTGCGCAGTTATCCACACTGGGTGACAACTCCAATCGCTGGGTATTGACGGAGGAAAACACTGCCAGTGTAGAAGCATTACCGCCGCCCATGCAGCACATACCGTTGTCCACCTATCGTTTGCAATTCAACCGTGACTTCACGTTTAAGCAGGCGCGCGATTGTGTGCCCTATCTGAAAGCATTGGGTATCTCGCAAATCTATTCTTCGCCTTATTTGAAGGCCCGGCCGGGTAGTCGGCATGGATACGATATTATCGATCACAATAGGCTGAACCCCGAGATTGGCACAGATGAGGAATTTGCACAGCTTTGCGCAACCCTCGCCGAACAGGGCATGGGGCAAATACTTGATATCGTGCTCAATCATATGGGTGTACAAGGTGCTGATAACGCGTGGTGGTTGGATGTATTGGAAAACGGCCAGGCATCTAAATATGCCGGGTTCTTCGATATTGACTGGACACCGATAAAATCCAAGCTGCACGGCAAGGTTCTATTGCCGGTACTGGGCAACTCCTATGGCGCGGTACTTGACAATGCTGAATTACAACTGCGCTTTAATGCGGAACCTGGTGAATTCGGCATTTATTATTATGAGCACCACTTTCCGGTTGATCCGGCCGAATACCCACAAATCCTGACGTATCGGATAGATGCGTTGAACGCACTGTTGGGCCAGGACAATCCATTACTGATGGAATATCAGAGTCTGGTAACAGCGTTTCGAAATCTTCCCGGCCGTTCTGAAACTTCAATTGAGCGTCAGATTGAGCGCAGACGCGACAAGGAAGTGTATAAACATCACCTTTCCGGTCTGATTAAACAATCTACAGTTGTGGCAAACTTTATGGAAGAAAATCTGCGCATCATCAACGGTATGGCGGGGGAATCAGCCAGTTTCGATCAGCTGCATCGCTTGATTGAAGCACAGGCATACCGGTTGGCGTTCTGGCGAGTCGCTGCGGACGAAATTAATTACCGGCGGTTTTTTGATATTAACGATCTTGCCGGGTTGCGTATGGAGAATGACGAGGTCTTTGATGCAACACACCGATTATTGCTGCAATTGGTTCAAGAAGGCAAGCTGGATGGTTTTCGATTGGATCATCCGGATGGCTTGTACGATCCGGAGGCGTATTTTTGCAAGCTGGTCGAACGGTGCAATCATACCGGGCACACCCCCTATCTTGTGGTGGAAAAAATTCTGGCAGTTAATGAGAAATTGCGCACCAGCTGGCCAGTGCATGGCACGACGGGATACGAGTTTACCAATCTGCTTAACGGACTATTTGTAGCCACCGTTAACGATAAGCGCATGACGCGTCTGTATAACAGTTTCATAGGCGGGCAGGTCAATTTTGATGATTTGCTCTACCGTTCCAAACAACTCATCATGAATACAGCATTGGCAGGAGAGCTAAATGTATTGGCTAACCAGCTAGCCAAAATCGCTGAAGCTGATCGTCATACTTGCGATTATACGTTACACGGATTACGTACAGCATTGTCTGAAATAATCGCCTGTTTTCCGGTTTATCGCAGTTATATAAACCCACGCGAGGTTGTGGCCGAAGACAGATATCACATTGCACAGGCAACGGAAGCGGCTAAACGCAGAAGCACTGCCGCTGATACCACTATCTTTGATTTTCTGCATGACGTGCTGACACTTTACGCCTCAAACAGTACATCGACCACCTATCAGCAAGTGCTTTCATTCACCATGAAATTTCAGCAATTCACCAGTCCGGTGATGGCGAAAGCAATGGAGGACACCTGTGCTTATATTTACAACCGTTTAATCTCACTCAACGAAGTCGGTGGTGACCCACGTCAATTCGGCGTGTTGCGCAGTGCATTCCATCAAGCCAACCAAGCCCGGGCAAAGGATTGGCCACATGCCATGTTGACCACTTCTACGCACGACACCAAGCGCAGTGAGGACATGCGTGCGCGCTTAAATGTGCTGTCTGAAATGCCGGCTCCCTGGCGATTGGCCCTGCGACGATGGACCCAGGCCAACCGTAAGCTCAAGCGTAAGGTGGAGGGCGTTCTGGTGCCCACCGCCAACGATGAATATTTCATTTATCAGACGTTGTTAGGGGTTTGGCCGCCAGGTGAGCTGGACGCGAATGCAATCGGAAATTTAGGGTTTCGGCTGGCGGAATATCTGGTCAAGGCAGTACGTGAAACCAAGGTTCACACCAGCTGGATAAATCCAAACAAGGAGTATGAAGATGCCGTTTTAGCATTTGTCGATGGCCTAATCAACGCCCCCGCAGAGAGCCTGTTTTTAAAAGATTTTTTGCCGTTTCAACAAAAGATTGCCTGGCTAGGAATGTTCAACAGCCTGTCACAGACGTTGATAAAGCTAACATCGCCAGGTGTGCCCGATATTTATCAAGGTTGTGAATGTTGGGATTTCAGTCTGGTGGATCCAGACAACCGAAGGCCAGTTGATTTCGATCATCGTCGAAAGTTGCTTGATGGCTTACAGAACCTTTTAACTCAGAATGCTGAACAACGCAGTGCTGGCGTCCGTGCATTATGCGACACGCTTGAAGATGGCCAAGCTAAATTACTGGTTACCAGGGTGGCGCTGTCGTTAAGAGACCAATGGCAGAAAGTATTTCAGCAGGGAAGCTATTTGCCACTCGCTATCAAGGGTGAACGTGCGGCTCATCTGTGTGCCTACGCGCGTGTTGCCGGGGAGCGTTTTGTCATTACGGTGGCACCGCGTTTTTTTGTGCAGCTACTGAGTGATACAAATGCGCTTCCTCTGGGAGAAGATATTTGGATGGATACAACGGTAGTGATACCGATGCAAATTCTGAACGCCCATTTCACTTGCGCTTTCACAGGAAAAAAACTGTTTCCTTCTCAGCAGTTAACTGGATGGTGCCTGCCCGTCGCACAAGTGCTGTCAGAATTTCCGGTTGGACTGATCATCGGTGAGACGATGTAAACATGTAATTTTGGAACGATGAAACCGGGATTGCGGCTGTGATGATTTGAGTTAATTTAATTGGAAAGTAATTTCAAACAGCAACATTTGAATTTCTATTGGCTTACTTGGAAAAAAACTTTTATGAGCGAACAGATAACAACAGCATTAACCAGTAGTCGCCGATTTCCAATTGGAGCAGAACGAGTGCCTGGAAATGGCGTGCATTTTCGGGTTTGGGCGCCTGAAAAAAAGAAAGTCAGACTTGTCATTAATGCTCAGATTGAAAGTGAAGACGGTGATCATCCCCATCCATCGACCGAAATTGAACTCAAAAATGAAGGCAATGGTTATTTTTCGGTCATTTTGCAAGAGTCTTGCGTAGGAAGTTTATACCGATACCTGCTGGATGATGACCCGCAACCCTACCCTGATCCTGTTTCGCGATTTCAACCCCAGGGTCCGCACGGCCCCTCGCAAGTGGTCGATGCTTTAACCTTCGACTGGACGGACGCCGCCTGGATGGGAATTGATGCCCAAGGTCAGGTCATTTATGAGATGCATATCGGCACGTTTACTCATGACGGCAATTGGCTGGCAGCGGCCAGAGAACTGCCAGAGCTGGCTGCATTGGGTGTGACAGTGTTGGAGATCATGCCGGTGGCCGATTTTCCAGGCCGGTTCGGCTGGGGTTATGATGGGGTTAACTTATTCGCACCAACACGGCTTTATGGAACCCCGGATGAATTCCGGTATTTTGTTAATCAAGCACATGCTGTTGGTCTCGGTGTCATTTTGGATGTGGTGTTCAATCATTTGGGCCCGGATGGCAATTTTCTAGGGAAATTTTCCGGGAATTACTTTTCCACCCGCTATCAGAGCGACTGGGGCGATGCCCTAAATTTTGACGAGCCCAACTCAGATGCCGTACGCGATTATGTGCTCACCAATAGTGCATATTGGATTAAAGAGTTCCATCTTGACGGCTTGCGTCTTGATGCAACTCAACAAATTTTCGACAGCTCTGCTGAGCACATTATTACTGCGATCGTGAAAACAGTCCGTAGCGCCGGTGCTCCGCGCAAAACATTTGTCATAGGCGAGAACGAGCCGCAGGATGCAAAATTGTTTTCACCTGTTGAAAGCGGAGGCTTTGGCCTGGACGCATTATGGAACGACGATTTCCACCATACCGCGATGGTAGCGATGACGGGCCGTGCAGATGCTTACTATAGCGATTACCGGGGTGCTGCTCAGGAATTTGTATCCACATTGAAGCGCGGTTTTCTGTATCAGGGTCAGTGGTACTCATGGCAAAACAATACGCGCGGAACTCCGGGACTGGATATGCCTCCATCCAAGTTTGTCAACTTCATCCAAAATCACGATCAATTGGCCAATTCCGGCAGTGGTAAACGCGTCCACTTATTGACCAGCCCCAACCGCTATAGGGCGTTGACAGCTCTGTTTTTATTGGCTCCGCAGACGCCTATGTTGTTTCAAGGCCAGGAGTTTGCCGCTACCAGTCCGTTCTTTTATTTTGCAGACCATAAAGATGAAATTGCTCAATTAGTGGCCAGAGGACGGTCTGAATTTCTTGCCCAGTTTCGTGCTTTGGCAACGCCCGAAATGCAGGCCAGGTTGCCCGATCCCTGCGACCCGCAAACGTTTACCCATTCAAAACTGGACTTAAATGAACGCAATCTGCATAAGGAGGAATATGCCTTACATCGCGATTTATTAAGCTTGCGCCATAACGATCCAGTGTTTCAGGCCTGTCAACAAAGCAGCCGCATTGACGGGGCAGTATTAAGCCCGGATGCGTGGGTGATACGTTTTTTTGGCAATACTCAGGGGGATGACCGTCTGTTATTGGTTAACCTGAGCCGTGATATTCATCTGGTTCCGGCACCGGAACCGCTTTTAACTGCGCCTAAAGATTGTATTTGGGACGCCATGTGGTTCAGCGACGATCCTCATTATGGTGGCATGGGCATGCCGCCCTGGCCTAAGAAAGGCAATTGGTATCTGCAAGGCGAATCCGCTGTTGTGCTACATCCTGTTATCCAAACAAAGGAGTAAGTGAATTATGAATAGTGATATGGTGGTTCGAACTCATTGGACTGGGAATCTTGCCGAGCAGGAAGAGTTAGTTACACGAGAATGGTTAGTCACTAACGGACTTGGCGGCTATGCCTCCGGAACCATCTCGGGCGTACCTACCCGCCGGTTTCACAGCCTTTTAACTGCGGCGCTTTCTGATCCTCAAGGCCGCTACGTTATGCTAAATCAACTCAGTGAGTTGGTTCGGTTTCCTGATGGCAATAGCCAAAAATTAGGTGGCATCGAATTGGCGGACGGATCAATCGATCTACACGGAATGACCAGCCTGCGCGAATTTCGACTGGAATCCGGGTTGCCGGTATGGCGATATGAACTGGAAAATCATGTGATTGAAAAAACCATAGTGATGCCTTATATGAGCAATACGGTTCATGTGGGTTATCGTCTGGTTTCAGGAACGGGACCGCTAAGGCTTAAGATTCGTATAGCTGTACATTTTCGTCGTCATGAAGCATCCTTGGCAGAAGGACTCCCCCCGGGTTCCTACGATATTAAAGCGTCTGCCGGGCGTATTGAAATCCAGGGGCATTCAATTCCATCCTTACGTCTGTACGTTGATGGCGAGAGCGCTGCATTCACGATTGAAGCCAAACGCCTAAGCAATATTCTTTACCGTATCGAGGAACAAAGAGGCTATGACGCCCAGGGCAATCTGTGGAGTCCCGGTTATTTTCGTGTAGATCTTGCCGCTGGGAAAGAGGTCACTTTAATTGCTTCAACAGATAGCTGGGAAAGCATTATGGCGTTATCTCCGGCCGAGACCTTTCAGGCAGAACTAGAACGCTGCAGACGCCTGCTAGTCGCTGCGCGTTCTGAAGTGAAGACTGGCTTGGTCAAGCAGCTAATACTTGCAGCCGACCAGTTTATTATTGCGCCGATCGAACGGGTTGCTGAAACCACGCGGATGCGGGCTACTGGTGGCGATGTGCGTACTGTTATTGCCGGCTATCACTGGTTTACCGATTGGGGTAGAGACACCATGATAAGTCTTGAAGGTCTGACATTGACCACAGGTCGGCATATTGAGGCGGGACATATTCTGCGTACCTTTGCCCATTATCTGCGTGATGGCCTCATTCCCAACATGTTCCCGGAAGGTGAAAGCGAGGGTGTATATTACACCGCCGATGCGACGCTCTGGTTTTTCCATGCGCTGGACCGGTATATCGAATATACCGGTGATCGCGGGTTGCTTAAAGAATTGCTGCCCAAGTTATTGGATATCATTGACCACCACATTCGGGGCACGCGCTTCGGTATACATTGCGACCCCAACGACAGTCTGCTTATCCAAGGCGATCCGCGTTACGCGTTGACATGGATGGATGCCAAGATGGGTGATTGGGTCGTTACCCCGCGGCGCGGCAAAGCGGTTGAAATCAACGCATTGTGGTATAACGCACTGCGTCTGATGGAAAAATGGATGCTGGAGGAAAACTTAAATTCAGGTGCTAGTGATATCGCAAAGCGAGCCGAAAACACCCGAACAAACTTTAATATACGGTTTTGGAATCCCGAGACAGGCCATCTATATGATGTAATCGATGGTGACAATGGCGAAAACGACCCCGCATGTCGACCAAATCAATTATTTGCGCTATCGCTATCCCATCCGGTATTGGATCAAGCGCATTGGCAATCCGTATTTCAGAATGTCACAGATAGACTGTTGACACCGGTGGGACTAAGAACGCTGTCCCCCGATCATCCCGACTATAAGGCCGATTACCACGGCGACCTTCGCACCCGCGATGCGGCTTACCATCAAGGCACTGTCTGGCCTTGGCTGCTGGGACCCTATGTCGATGCCTGGCTACGCGTTTATCCCGAACAGCAAAATAATGCGCGTGATTTTATCAATCAATTTTTGGACAGACATCTGCATGAAGCTTGCGTTGGATCCATCAGCGAAGTTTTTGATGCTGAAGGCCTGTTCACTCCCCGTGGCTGTATTGCTCAGGCCTGGAGCGTAGCGGAAATTCTGCGTGTCTGGGTGAAGATAGCTGAAAACATCAAGAATGGTTAAAAAATTGGTTATTTGAAGTCTGAAATTTCTATCTAATTTTAGTGGTTGTAGTTACTAACATAACGGGAATTGGCGATCACCCATGCCTATCTCGCCATTGAGGCCGGTCTAAAAACAGCCCCGATTGTAATAAGCGCAGTTGATGAAATGAATACCCGGAAACGGCAAGTCAAAAAAGCTCAAGTGCGGATAAAATGGATATTTTTTGTATGATAATGCCGAGCAAGTTAATCCCGCTTACTTGCCTGGCTTTCTTGTCCCATGACGTCCCAACAAGTAATGAATAATGCCGCAATAATGGGGCCGAGTACAAACCCAGTTAATGAAAACCAGGCTAATCCACCTAAAGTAGATACCAATATCAGATAATCGGACATTTTACTGTCTTTTCCTATCAGCCGTGGCCGGAGAAAATTATCAACCATAGCAATTGCTAACACACCGACTGATAAAAGCATAATCGCTTTAATAGTTTCACCTTGCAAAAACAGAATTACCGCTGCCGGAGCCCATATAATCGCGCTACCTATAGGTAATAAAGATAACACTATCATTAACATACCCCATAAAAAGGGGGCGGGAATGCCTACAAACCAGAATAAAAATCCCCCGATGCTGCCCTGAAGAATAGCGACTATTAACCCGCCTTTAACAGTCGCTCTGGCAACGCTGGTAAAACGATCAAATAATTCCTTTTCAATTCCGTCACCAATAGGAATTAACGAGATAAGTTTTCGTATTAATTGATGACCATCCCGCAATAGGAAAAACAGAATGTAAAAGACCAATGCAAATTGAACGATTAAATTTAACAGGTTCTGGGTCAATGTGGGGACTTGTTGTGCGATATATTTTACTGCCTGGGCAAAAGCATTCCCTGCTGAAGTGCTTATTTGGTCAACGCTTAATGCATCCATATGGGAAAACTTATTAAATTTTGGTAAAAGCAGCGCGAGAGTATCTTCAAAATAAATTTGGGGGTTAATTTCCCCGCCTTGAATTTTTTGATAAAGAAGTGTGCTTTCCTCAGTAATCATCAAAGTGATGGTAAGCAAAGGAATAACAAATACCAGAATAATCATCATCATGGTTAAAAATAAGGGCAATATTTCCGAATTTTTTAAATATTGCCTGATACGTTGATAGATAGGATCAAAAACTACTGCCAAAATGATGGCCCAAAAACAGGCCAGCAAAAAATCTTTAATTAACAGGAAAAATGATACCGTTACTAACAACACCAAAGTCAGAAAGAGAATGTAAGGGGTATTTTTTTGCATAAGAAACAAAACTGAGAAAATGAATCGATTTGACAACCTGTCAAAGCCAGGAGGGTTCCGAAACGCGCACAATCACTAGTCGGTGCTATGCCCAGTCTGCCTAAACTCAGGCGTCATGACGATATGACGCCTGGAATTAAAAGCGCTTTGACACCCAGCAGGATTATTACGCCAGTGTTCTGACACTGGCTTCCCGCTCCCATTGGCGTGTCTTGGCTGCGGCAATAAAGCTATCCAGATTACCTATGGGAATTACACCAGCATCTTGTTTTATACAAGCAAAATTTAGTAAGGCTTTGCCGCCCTTGTCAACGCCAATGGCTTTCAGATGACCGAACGCGTCTCGCACGAAATCAATAGCAGCCGCTTCCTTGCCCAATAACTCGGCGGCATCGACGGAAAGAATGATGGCGACTGCGTCGAATAAAACCGACGGAGTGCCTGCTAATTGCCCGTCGACTTTCAACAGCGAGCCATCCGCAAGCTTCGCTTCACCGATTTTAGGGGCAATAATCTTAACTTTTGCGCCTGCCGCAATGACCGCCTGTTTGACAGCCTCAATGTTTTGCGCGTCAGATCCGTCCGCAATTAGCACCCCAATAGCACGGCCCTCAAGCGTGTCCTTCATCTTGCCGATAAGTTGCAGCGCAGGTGATAAATCCATATCCTGAGCCGCAATAGTAACAGCGGGCGGTTGCGGTAATTCGTTCATCCCCAGACCATTAGCAACCCGTAGTGCAAGCATCTCTTCAATATGGCGCAAATGACCGACCATCGCTGCGCGGATATGCGGATGCTCAACCTTGGACAGCTCAAACACCAAGGCGGAGGCCAGATGCGCTTGTTCGAAGGCGCTCTGGCTAAGATAGAATTGCCGTGCCTGACTGTAATGGTCAGCAAAACTTTCCGCCCGAATCCGCCCTTTTACACCGGTCTCATCCAGGGCTGCGCTATGAAAGCCGATCTCTGGTTGTTCGCGTGGAGATTCTGCTGCCAGGGAATTCGGTTCGTAGGCTACGCGTCCGGCAGGTTGTTCCATTTGCATATGACCGTCGCGCTGATGATTGGCGAACGGGCACTGCGGTGCATTGACGGGTATCTGGTGAAAATTGGGCGAACCGAGGCGTGATAACTGGGTGTCCTGATAAGAGAACAATCGCCCCTGCAATAACGGATCGTTTGAGAAATCAATGCCCGGCACGACATGGCTCGGACAGAATGCCACCTGCTCTGTTTCTGCGAAGAAATTGTCCGGCCACCGGTTGAGCACCATGCGTCCAATAACCTGCAAGGGAACCCATTCTTCAGGTATCAATTTAGTCGGATCGAGATGGTCAAACGGTAAGGCGTCGGCTTGCAGTTGGGTAAACAATTGCACCGCCAACTCCCATTCCGGAAAATCACCGGCACTGATCGCATCGAACAGGTCACGGCGATGAAAGTCGGGGTCAGCACCGGCAATCTTGACCGCCTCGTCCCAGAGGGTCGATTGTAAACCCAGTTTCGGCCGCCAGTGGAATTTTACAAAAGTCGATTCACCCGCAGCATTGATTAGGCGGAATGAATGGATGCCAAAGCCTTCGATCATCCGTAGCGAGCGTGGCAAGGTGCGATCGGACATGATCCACATTACCATATGCATCGATTCCGGTGTAAGGGATATAAAATCCCAAAAGGTGTCATGCGCCGATGCAGCCTGAGGAAAGCCACGATCAGGCTCCATTTTAACCGCATGAACGAGGTCGGGAAATTTGATGGCATCCTGAATAAAAAATACCGGGATGTTATTACCGACTAAATCCCAATTGCCCTCGTTGGTGTAAAACTTGACGGCAAAGCCTCGGACATCCCGCGGGGTATCCACCGAACCAGATCCGCCCGCCACCGTTGAAATACGCGTGAACACCCGCGTTTGTTCGCCCACTTCAGTCAGTACTTTGGCGGTTGTGTAGTTTTCCAGGGATTTGGTCAGTTCAAAAAAACCGTGCGCGCCAGTCCCGCGCGCATGTACGACACGCTCCGGAATTCTCTCGTGGTCAAAATGAGTTATTTTTTCACGCAGGATAAAATCTTCGAGCAGCGTCGGACCGCTAGGGTTGGCTTTGAGGGAGTTTTGATTGTCGGAAATCGGCAAGCCCTGATTTGTTGTCAACACTGGCTGACCGCCACTAGCCGTCTGATGCCACTCTCCGCCGCCTCCGACTGAAATCGCAATATCTTCCAGTCCGGACTTTGCCGGTTTGCCCATAACGGGGTGAGCCTCTGTATTTGATTCGGTCATGATTAATCTTCTATTGATTTGGGATCAGGGCAACGTGGAGATATTGCTATCTTCTCTATTCGACGTTGAAACAGAAATGATCATCCAGCATCCGTGGGCGCGGGTCTGTACGTTGTCGCACACTGAATTTAACCAAAGTTAGGAATTAAACTGCGCAGGGATTCAATCGGAAAAAATACTCAGGCCTAAAGTTGTAATTTTCAGAGTAGTTGTCAGAGTGCCAAGAAGACAAACAGCTAGATGGCTGTCAGCCATGCTATAACAGTGCTGAGGGCTAGCCTTTCGGCGTCGGCAA
>Ga0208264_1000022_pt1 | contig 164785 bp, 142 predicted proteins | sample LakWasMet31_HOW6_2_FD_183873 | JGI IMG/M metagenome (GOLD analysis project Ga0208264, IMG submission 183873) | Freshwater sediment methanotrophic microbial communities from Lake Washington under simulated oxygen tension - Sediment Metagenome... | ecosystem: Environmental > Aquatic > Freshwater... | reverse complement strand
TACTTCCATGTAGGCGTCGGCAATTGCTCCTGCATTGCTCTACCACCTACTTCCATGTAGGCGTCGGCAATTGCTCCTGCATTGCTCTACCACCTACTTCCATGTAGGCGTCGGCAATTGCTCCTGCGTCGCCTAAAGCGCCTACTGTTGGTGCACTACCACCTACTTCCATCTAGGCGAGGAAGAACGGAACCCAGAGCGCTATGAATTGCAATTACATGGTTGGTTACTTTGGTAAACCATAACCGTATTTTTCAATAATAGCTAACGCTGGCGCTGTTTTTAAATAAGCTAACAATGCGGTAGCCGCAGGGTTTTCGGCGCCTTTGGTTAATAACACCGCACCTTGTTTAATTGACGGGTAATGGTCGGTTGGAATAATCCAGCCAGAGCCGGTGCCGATTTTACCTTCTTTGTCTATAACTTGAGACAAGGCCACAAATCCCAGTTCCGCATTGCCGGTACTGATAAACTGATAAGTTTGGGCAATATTTTCACCTAACACAGTTAATGGTTTTAGTTTTTCGGCTAAGCCTTGCTGTTTTAAGAAATCTTGAGCAGAACTGCCGTAAGGTGCCAGTTTAGGATCGGCCAGAGCAATATGTTTAAAACTACCTGAAGTCAGTATTTTTCCCAGGTTATCTACATACCCGGGCTGGGCAGACCACAACACTAATTTGCCCAAAGCATAAGTAAAGTGCGTATTTGGAACGGCAAAGCCGGATTGCTCAAGTGTGACAGGACTAGTTCCGTCGGCGGCCAACAAAACTTCAAAGGGTGCGCCGTTTTCTATTTGAGAAACAAATTTACCGGTAGCGCCAAAAGATAATTTAGCGACATGCCCGGTAGCTTTCTCAAATTCGGCGGCAATTTCAGTCATAGGTTTGGTGAAATTAGAAGCAACTGCGACCAGCGTAGCTTCCGCCCACGTGAATGGACTGATTAACACTAGCAAAGCAGCAAGCATTAGCCGTAAAACAGACAGATGTAACATGGTAAATCTCCAGTGGTTATTGTGATTATGCTGATTTTGTAACAAGCACTAAGTAGGTGTTCAACAATGTCTTAACATAATGATTGTTGTGGGAGCGGCTTTAGCCGCGACATTCGTGGCTTTAGCCGCTCACACAAATGTTAAAAAAGTTATGACCAACCACTTATGTGTTTAAAATCGAAACATACTCTGCACATAAAAATAATCAACATCTTGTGGATTAGGTGAGGTTGCGGTTTGTTTGGCAAAAGCGCCTTTAAACAAATGCGTCCAGCCGGTTTCAAAATTTAAGCTGCTATTAAAATCATAGCGTACCGATAATTCCAGTTGTTGGCCGATGTAATCGCTGGTTTGGCCGGTTTTGTCGCGTAAATTGGCCGTCGTCCAACTATCTTTGGCTTCTGCCAGCCAAAATGCCCGATGACTTAAAAATGCCTGTACGTTGGGGCGTGGGTTGATGCCAATTCGGTAGCCTGGCGAATTGATGTTACTGCGTGCAAAGGCGCCATAAATGCCGGTTGGTCCAAAATCAAAGCGCCGGGCACCGTATAAGGTGTCAAATCGACCATCTTTATTGTCTTTTGGATTACTGTCACCACTGGCGTAATCGTATTCAAATGCAAAGCGTGGCGTCCAGGGCAGATCAAAGGTGTAACCGACATCCACATGTTGAAACCAGGCTTCATGAGTTAAATCTTTGCCATCGCTTGCACTTGTAGTTGCGCGTACCGTGCCAAACTGGCCAATGCTTTCCAGTTGAAAGTCAAAATTGGCCTTAGCCGGTTTTAAGTAAAAACGCACGCCAGGGGTAAAGTAGCGGCGATTGCGGGTTTGGCTGCGTGGGCGGTCGCCTTCGTCAAGATGGTACAAATACAACTCGGCATTGATACCCCAGGCAATATCGTATTTTTCTAAAAAGCCGCCGGAAAACCAAGTTTGATATTCTGGTTCATCCCAACTGTGGAAATCATCCAAAAGCTGATCAGATTTATTGGGATAACGCCCCACGGGCATGGTCACAAAGGCATTAAATTGCCAGTTGTCATAATCCAAAACCCGCACGCGTATGCCATCAAAACTGTTGATGGTATTGCGAAATACATTGCGAGCCACCAAACGGCGACTGCCAAAGTTTAAGGTTTGCCGACCTGCAATCACTTCTGCCCCAATGCCGCTAAAAAGCACATTTTGATCTGACCAAGCTAAATAGCCCTGAATAAAGTCGGCCTCATCCACATGGGTGTTGTTGATGCCAGAACCTTTATCTGCGCCAACCTGCCTGGCATCCAAAAACTCCGCACCTGCGCGCAGGTGTTTAAAATGAGCTTCTAAAAATAAATCGGTTTGAAAAGAAATTTGCTGGTCGCCACCTTTACCGCCCGATTTGTAATTACCATCCATTGTTTCATAACGGGTTCGCTGTTCCACGGACATGGTGAGCCATTTGGGCAAGCCTAAGGCGTCGTGTAGGTTCCAAACCGGTTTTTCGTACTTATCCGACCCGAGCAAAGCATCTGGCATCTGACTGGCAAATACTGAAAACGGTGGTTTGGTGTAGGTTTTTTTTTCGGCAGCAAGCCCTTCATGCGAAATGGCCAAATCAATCGTGCTGGCTATAACTAGCTTAATGGCAGGTGTTAATAGTGATTTGAAAGGGAGTTTCGCCTTCATTAAACTACTCATAATTAGTTTCCAAGTTAATTGAAAAATTCAAGTTACGAGTAGTATATTTAACTATATACTAAAGTAAATAGCGTTGATTGAATTAATAGTTTCTTAAATGAAAACAATATTGCAGCAATTGGTATTATTAAGGGTTAAAAATAGCGATTGAAAGCATGCCAGTTAAAGTACCAACAATTTGAAAAGCAAATCAAATTGTTGGTATGTAGTATAAAGCAGTCATTTAACCATCATTTCAGTATGCTGAATGTGCATAAAATGGGCTTCAAACTTGGGAACCAACCCTGCAAAATAGGTTTTTAACTCGTTATGCGTTAGTGCTGGCAATATTTCTGTTTTGAGTTTATCGATAAAATCTTTTGAAAACTCAAGCTCATGGGTTAGATAGGCCTGGTCAAAGGCGTTAATGGTAATTGATTTTAGGGCATTGAGCGTATTAGCGTAGGCTTTGTTGTCACTGATTGCGGGTAGTTTAAGTCCAAGCGCGTTAGTCATCCGGTTTACTTCTTGCTGGATGGGTTCGTGGTCGTTGATAATCATGTTAGCCAAGTTTTTTACCGGAGTAGACTGGCTTCTAGCCAAGGCGATATGCGCGCCTGTGATGTCGATTGCATTCATTTGGTTAAACAAAGTTAGTGCAGCGGTTTCATCAGCAATTGCCGATGCGGCTTGGGCTGTCAGATATATAACCAGCAAGAATCTCGCGATTAAGTTATTCATTTGCATTACTCCATTTTGATTAATACAACAGTTAGAAGGTGCAATGGGTCCAAGCCCATCACACCGCAGAAAACTCTCTTAACAATCAGTACAATACGCTGCGCTAATGACCCACTATAAATAACGACTTGTCGGGTTAAGCTATCAACGATTAAGCGGCTGCACATTAATTGGAAAGCCCATTTGAACATGTGTTACGGTACCTGGAGGTTCCGGGCTTTCAAACGCGCTGCCATCCTCTGCCAGAAACTTTACTTGTCCGGCCGGTGTAAATGGAAATGCGCCGTGCGTTATACCGTCAGCGTGATAAGCCAGATCCACCAACATTAACACTGAACCATCCGGCGTAGGATCTTTGGGACAGTAGTTCAGTTGACGAGTGAATGCCGCCTCGCCATTGTCACCTGCTGTGACTAAATGTGGAAATCCACCAAAAGCTACCGGCACAAAAGTCGGTTGATTTGATCCCGGCAATTTGGTTTTCCAGACCCCATAGATGCCGTACAAGCCATTGGGGATAAGATGCTTAAAACTTGCATCTACTACCGCAGTTCCGTTCTGATAACACTGGATTTTTAACTGCGCTTTCGCTTTAAGCCAATCGCCCAATAAAATGGCTTTGTTGTTACGGCTGCTGGTAGCCGGTAACGGATTGGCAGGTACTGTGCCAAATGCGGGTAGGGGAGATCTTACGCCATCGAATCCGGCAATCTTCCAAACTTTTTGCAGCGGCAAGTTTTTTAAACGCTCGTCGGCATCTGGAAAGCCAAAAAATGCCTGAAAATTAGCATCAACCGTGGTAGCCAATAAAATGGAAGGATCGCAGTTGTCGGCGGATAGTTTTATGGCATCCGTTGCACCTGGGCGCGGATCATATTCACCTAAAAAGGTGAAATGTGCCGGGCCAAATGGCGCGGGCAGCTGCCACTGTGCAACGCCGCAAACATCGTTTGGGCCAGTGGTGGCGCGGCCTTCAATTTTCCATACTCGACCATGTTTGTATTGGTTGTCTTTATCGGCCTGCGCCATTGGCACGAGTGCGTTTAAGCACAAAGTGACTGTCAAAGCCAAGAGTTGTTTATTCATGTTCATGACGATGCTCCGCTAGTTTATAGGCGATCATGCCGCCTGAAGGTTCATTTTGACCGCCGTAGGGTACATAGACCATACCATCGCTGATCAGTGTGCCCGCGTTCATGGCGGCATGGTGTGGCTTGCCTAATCCCAGATTAAACAACGCATTGAGATCCTGGGTTTGGTCAGTAAATACCACTTTGCCGTTTTGGGCGTTTAGTACAAATAGTTGTCCCGATGTGGTAGTGACATAGACCAAGCCGTTGGCTGTGGAAACATGCCGCATAGTTGCACCCGCCAGTAGTTCCACATAATCTTTACCATTTTTAAAATGCCAGTTGGATTTGCCTGTGGCTGCGTCCAAGGAATAGACTTTAATGCGCATTCCGGTGGCTGGATTGTTGTCTGGAGAAACATCTTCAACCTCCGCCCAAAACGCCGGGCTAAACGTGGCATAGAATGCGTTTTGCCAGCGACTGCCTGGGGCATCGAAATTGGCATCCGAAAAGCCATCATCAATACCTTCAAAGCCAGCCACGTAGATACTGCCATTTGCATAAGCTGCGCCTGATTGAATGCCACCCAGGCCAGTGCGCTTGCTGATTTGGCGCTCCCAAACTTTACGGCCACTGGTTATGTCCACAACTCTAAACAAGCCGCCTTTGCTACCATTGCCTGCTAAATCTTGCTTGCTGCCATGTTTTTGCTTGACTGAAAACAACACCGGCGGCGATAACACATCAGCATCTCGATAATTGGGGTTGTTTGGCCCAGCCGGTTCTGGCGCTTTTATGTTGAAGACATCTCCGTTATGAAATTGATTAACCCACGTGAATTGGCCCGTGTGATAATCAATAGCCCAGAGCGAATCACTGCGGTCCGTAAAGCCGCTGGGGCCAGGCACAGCCGGATACCCAGAGTAAGGCGCGCTAGTCCATTGGCCTGTGCCACCCAGCACTAAGCCACGTTTGACATCGATGGCCAAGCCCGAACCTGCCGATACTCCGGAGCCAAAGTGCTGTTTAGTGACAGGATCAACATCAACAGTTGGGGTTCGCCAAACTTCTTTAGGATGTGCAGCATCAGTAATGTCCAGCCCAACCAGCATACCAACTGCATGGCTGTCCGCCATTGCATCGTTAACGATGACATCCATGCCTCTAATTAGCAGCGTTCTGACTTTACTGTTTTTGCTATAGGCGTCCTGAAAGCGGTCTTTTACAATCACCGGCTCGCCTAAACTGGATGCCAGTAATGGTGAATTGGCCAGCTTATAGGGATCAATTTCTGGACTGGAACTATCAAAATCCAGCTCATTCCCAGATTTAAGTTTAACGGCATGTAAGCGACCATGTACCGAGCTCACCACCCAAAGATAATCATCGCTTAATGCAGGTGCGGTGTAATAAAGATCAGGCACTATTGGCTTTGGGCTTAAATAATCAGGATCAACCAAATGTACTGTCCAGTGTCGCCGGCTATCGGTGATCCCGCCTGTTTTGGCGTCGCGGGCAAATACAGTACCCAGGGCATCAATGTAATAAATGGTGTTATTTTTAATCAGCGGGGGCGAGACCACTCCCACTACAGAACTTGGAAACTTTAAGCCCAGCGCCGATTCAAATATGAAATCAGTGGGTGGCGGCACTGGATAAACGCTGTCATCGTTAAACGTTTGCCAAGCCTTGACCAACCTTGGCGCGGTGTTAACTGAGATGGCTTTTTCATAGGGATTATTATTCGTGTTGGCGTAGTCGTATGAGTACAGCGCCCAATCGTTTTTATGGTCATCAGCAATAGCGGGCGAAGCAATGTTTACGGCTACAGCAACGCTTAATGTCAACCCACAAATTGTGCCTCGTAAGGTATGGATAAACATAGTTATCTCCTAATCCATTATTTAAGCGCAGGGCCAGCGACATGGACTGGAAATTCAACATGTACATGGGTTACGCCGCCCATCGGTTGAGAAAAGCTGTCAAAAGGAGCATCGGGCACTGCGCCGTAAACATTGCCATCGGAATGAAATGCAACATCGATGAATACCAACGCTTGCTCCGTTAACGGACAATATCCCAGCTTTCTGGTGGCGCTGGCTAGCCCGTCCTCGTCTGGCACTAATACATTGGGTACGCCGCCAAACGGGTAGGGAGCCATATTGGGTTTGCCGTTAATCATAACGCCATGAATCGTCCATAAGGAGTAAACGCCATGTGGAATTAAATGGCTTAAGCTAATATCGGCCTTGCCTGTGCCATCGGCAAAGCATTTCAACTCGACTTTACCTTTGGCTTTGTACCATTGTCCTTTAGTGATCGGTTGGTTGGGTAATGCGCGCGTTGCTGCTGCGCCTGTGCCGGCTTCCAATGTAGTGGGCAGGGTATCGCGATGCCCTGTCCCGTAACCCCGGCCAAAGCCATTGGGATCAGTCGTAACCGTGACTTGATGCAATGGGGTATTTAACATGGAAACATCAACATTAGCTGGATCTGGCCCTAAACCCAGTGCGCTGGCTAAAGGATCCAGCCCATTCGCCAGCACGGTATCGTCAGGCATATTGGCGGTTAATAGCAGCGGTTGTGAGCCAGTGGGGTTGTGAGCAAACGTCCAGTTAAAATACGCGGTTTTAAATACCGGCCCCAAATCCCAAATGGCATGTTGAAATAAATTATTATCGCCAGTTACTGCAACACCTGGGATGGTCTTTTTCTGAATGACAGGATTATTGTTGTGTTCTCTTGTGTGCGCAAAACTGGCTGTCGTTGCGGTACTTAATAGAAATAAGCTGCTTAGAGCAAGCCATAATAAGTTATTAGTTTTCATGGTCTGATTTCCTCTGGTAGTGATTGTCGGTGAGACTGAGCGGTTCTATGCAGGCCGCATCTAATCTCTGTCTCTGTCTCTGTCTCTGTCTCTGTCTCTGTCTCTGTTGCTGTTAAAATATTTCAATGATTTCTCCCATGCTTGTTTACCGATCATGCGACCGATTTTTCGTGAAACCAGATCGCCATCAATAAAGTGGATGCCACCAAAGCGTCTGGATATGCCTGCCTCATCCGCTGCATCAGTAAAGGTGGCCCAGTACAAGGTGATGTCAGTGGCAGGAACGGTGCCTGGCTCTACGCGTGATGATCCGGCGGGAATAGTGACGCTATTACCGAAATAATCACTGCCAGTAAAAAGTTTTAAGGTTTCAGCAGCAGCGGCGCTGAAAATACTATGGCCTGAATAATATTCAGGAAACGGCGGGGTAACGACGCTAGCCGCCTGATAAGGTTTCCAGTCCGCACCATCAATATCGCCCTGCCAGGAATGCACGGTTTTGCCTTCAAAGAGATAATGAATGGCGGTAACTGGCCTTACATAATCGTAATGTCTTTTGGCTTGCCAGGAAGCTATGCTGGCATCCAACACGGCATTGGACATGGCAAAAAACAGCTTCACATCTTGATCGACGCTATGGTGATCACGTTCCGAAACAAATTGTGCAAATAATCCCCAATGTCCCGGTGGCAGTTCAGAACTTGGGCCGTCCGCCCAATATTCAGCAATGACTTTTTTTTCATCGGTTAAATGTGCGCTGTATTCAAGCACTTGCTGAGCCTGGATTTCGTACCGTTCCGGTTCAGTAAAATAATCGGCTGGGGCTGGCGTGATGGATTCATATTGCGAGCTGGACCTTAAGGCATAAGGTTTAACATTGCCCCAATGCGGCGTGATAAATGCCTGACTTTTGCCATTGACATTCAGCGGTTGCCAGTGGTTTGGATCGTTGATAGCTGATGGTGTATTAACGGGAGCGTAGCCAGTGTAATCGCTGTAAGCGCCAGGATGCAGATTGCCCAGTTGATTTGCGCCGTCATTATGACGAAAATTTATCACCGCTTTTGCTGCGACATTGCCAACACCTTCCGGTGTGGCTAAATTTTGCGAGTTACTTGGTGCAAAACCATGCGCAGTCATCAAAGCTAGAAAACTGGCCTGTTCGGATGGGAATAAATCCACCAAACACTGGTAAGCCGCATAACTAATGGCTTTTTCTTTGTTTGCCTGGGTATATTCGCTGCTGGGACGTCTGAGTTTTTTCCCATAGCGGGTGCCTTGAGCCTTTAAATCATAAGCAGACCAAGCGTCAAACATGCACGTATGCGCAATGGCCAATGCCCTCGCAACAATGGGAGGGCCAGGATGCGTGGTACGAATCGCTTGCAACGCGGCATCATTCCATTGGCTAACAATGGTATTGGCTTGCGCGTTTGATGGTTGCCAAAAATGAGCTAAAACAAGAACGGCGAGAGATAATTTTGTATGCTGTTTCATGAGATTTATTCCCAAAATATTGCTGCGACTCAGTGTTTCAAGCACCAGTCCTTTTTAGGTGTCACAAAACTTGGTTTTTCAGCAGTTGGTTATATCTGCGTTGTAATTGTGGTTTGGCTAGCGCGAACAACAACTCAACATTTCCGCATTTAAACTTATGCGGTCTGATAGTTATTATTCTCGTTAAGTTGGGGGGTAAATATGACTTAATGCACAGCTTTGCTGTTATAAATTACCGATCTTGATAAGTATGCGCGGGGTGTTGTTAAGCTGAATAGGCTGCGTTAATGGCCTCATTAGCCCATTCGATCAGTTGTTCGGGATCTTCAAAAAGCTCAGCGGGCGCGGCATAATATTTTTTAACCTGAACCCTGCCTTTTTTCGTGGCATAAGAAAACGGCTCCAGTCCCAGCCTTTCATATTTCAGGCGGGATTGGGCATCAACACAAAAATATAAAGTATTGTCCATAATCATCGCGAACTGCTTGGAACCACATTTAAACGCAAAACCACCAAAAAACTGGCCGTCTTTTAATTCGCCTAATGGCAAAAATAGCTCCCTGATATAGTCTATAAATTCTGGACTTGCGCTCATAAATGCACCTGTTAATTTGGGGGGTATTGGCCGAACCTGTTGATTGCTTAAGATAGATGTTATTTGATTGTAGGGCTAGTTGACATTAATACTGACCAAATCCAAACCAAGTACCTCACAATCTGCTATCATTGTCAGCCAATTTTTAACTATTAAATCAATCAATAAGGACTATCCATGTCAGAATTTAGTAATGTCAGTGTTGTTAAAAAAGCGAATGTATATTTTGATGGCAACGTTAGTAGCCGCACGGTCATTTTTGCCGATGGCTCAAAAAAAACCTTAGGCTTTATGCTACCTGGCGAATACACCTTTAACACGGCTGACAAAGAACTGATGGAAATTACCGCAGGCGAATTAGATGTTTTGTTGCCTGGTAATGACCAATGGCAAGCTGTTAAAGGCGGTGAATCCTTTGATGTGCCCGCGAATGCTGCCTTCACTGTTAAAATTCATAAGCCAACAGACTACATTTGCTCATTTCTTAAATAATGGAAACTGTCGCCATCTTTGTCGATGTGCAAAACATTTATTACACCACCAAGCAAAGCTACCAGCGTCATTTCAACTATAATGCGTTTTGGCAGCAGGCCACGGCAAATAGGACTTTGGTTGCTGCTTTTGCTTATGCCATCGACAAAGGCGACAACAAGCAACAAAGCTTTCAACAAATTCTCAAGCAGATTGGTTTTGAGGTAAAGCTTAAACCCTATATTCAGCGCAGTGACGGCTCTGCCAAAGGTGATTGGGATGTGGGTATTACCTTGGATGTAATGGATTATGCCACGCAAGCCGATGTGGTGATTTTGCTGTCCGGCGATGGCGATTTTAGTTTATTGCTGGATAAAATCCGCCAACAACAACTAGCCGCCAGTGAAGTTTACGGCGTGCCCGCCTTAACTGCGCCAGCCCTAATTAAATCAGCTGACCGGTTTATACCTATCGCCGGTCAACTACTGTTATAAACTTTCTTAAAAATACTTCGTTTTTTAATTTTCCTTTGGAATACTTGTGATCTCTACCGCTAATATAACCATGCAGTTTGGGGCTAAGCCCTTGTTTGAAAATGTGTCAGTCAAATTTGGTGACGGCAATCGTTACGGCTTGATCGGCGCAAACGGCTGCGGCAAATCCACCTTTATGAAAATCCTCAGTGGCGACCTGGAACCCACTGCCGGTAATGTCAGCGTTAGCCCCAATGAACGCGTGGCCACCTTGCGCCAAAATCAGTTTGCTTATGAAGACCAGCGCGTTTTGGACGTGGTGTTGATGGGGCATTCGGAAATGTGGGCAGCCATGTCCGAGCGTGATGCCATCTATGCCAATCTGGAAGCCAGTGAAGATGACTACATGCACGCGGCCGAACTGGAATCCATCTTTGCCGAATTTGGCGGATACACTGCCGAAGCCAGAGCGGGTGAGTTGTTATTAGGTGTGGGTATTCCGGTAGAACAACACAGTGGTTTAATGAGTGCGGTAGCCCCAGGTTGGAAATTACGGGTATTGTTGGCTCAAGCCTTATTTGCGAATCCTGACATCATGCTGTTAGACGAGCCAACCAACAACCTGGACATCAACACCATTCGCTGGCTGGAAAATGTACTGAACGAACGCAACAGCACCATGATTATCATCTCGCATGATCGACATTTTTTAAACAGCGTGTGCACGCACATGGCTGATATGGATTACGGCGAATTGCGTGTTTATCCAGGTAACTACGATGATTACATGATCGCAGTCACCGAAGTACGCGAACGCTTGTTAGCTGGTAATGCCAAGAAAAAAGCCCAAATTGCCGAATTGCAAACCTTCGTCAGCCGGTTTTCTGCGAATGCTTCTAAAGCCAAGCAGGCCACCTCACGAGCTAAGCAGTTGGAAAAAATCAAACTGGATGAAGTTAAGCCATCAAGCCGGGTTAATCCATTTATTCGTTTTGACCAAACTAAAAAACTGCATCGGTTAGCTTTGGAAGTGACGGATCTTAGCAAGGGATACGGCGCAGAACCGTTGTTTAAAAAGCTGAACTTTATGGTTGCCGTGGGTGAAAAAATTGCCATCATCGGTCCAAACGGTATCGGTAAATCCACCTTATTAAAAAATCTGGTCGGCGATTTAGCGCCTGATACCGGTGAAATCAAATGGTCAGAAAATGCGGAAGTTGGTTATTTTGCCCAGGATCACGCCGACGATTTCGCCGACGATATCACTCTAATTAACTGGATGGGACACTGGCGCAAAGAAACCGACGATGATCAAGCCATCCGAGCCACCTTGGGCCGGTTATTGTTCTCAGCAGATGACATCAACAAATCCGTTAAAGTTATCTCCGGTGGTGAGCAAGGCCGCATGTTATTTGGCAAGTTAATCCTGCAAAAAACTAACATTATGGTGATGGATGAACCAACCAACCATTTGGATATGGAATCAATTGAGTCGTTAAATACCGCATTGGAAAACTATCCAGGCACCCTGATTTTTGTCAGTCATGACCGGGAATTTGTGTCATCACTGGCCACGCGGATTATTGAGTTAACACCCAATGGCGTGGTTGATTTTAGTGGTACTTATGATGATTATTTGTTGAGTCAGGATATTAAGTAATAATTTAGATTAGCAGGGTGGGCAGGCTTATTTGCCCACCGTTTAGCTGATCTGAAAACCGCTGCTAGCTCAGGAATACTAAAATCACATCGTAAATCCAAACATGACAATCAACACACTACCCCAATGGCCGTGCCTTTACGGTCAGCCTGCAAGCACTGGCAAAATCCGCACGTTGCCGGAAGATTTTATCGTAACCGAACACCTTTCCTTTGAGCCATCCGGCGAAGGCGAGCATGTGTTTTTACAGATAGAAAAAGTTGGCGAAAACACGGAGTATGTCGCCCGACTACTAGCCCGTTTTGCCAATGTACGGCAACGTGATGTCAGTTATGCTGGCTTAAAAGACCGGCATGCAGTAACGACGCAGTGGTTTAGTGTGTGGTTGCCGGGTAAAACCGATCCCGATTGGCAATCGTTAGCTTCCGAACAAATAAAGGTGCTGCAAGCGTTGCGCCATGCCCGCAAATTAAAACGCGGCGTGTTGTCCGGCAATAGTTTTGTACTGACGGTGCGCGATTGGCAAGGTGATCTGGCGCAAACAAACCAAAAACTTCAACATATCAAAGAGCAGGGCATTGCTAACTATTTTGGTGAGCAGCGATTTGGCCATCAGGGTCAAAACGTCAACAAAGCCATCGCGATGTTTCAGGGTGCTAAAGTTGGGCGCGAGCAACGCAGTCTGTATTTGTCGGCAGCCAGGTCTTTTTTGTTTAATCAGATTTTGGCCGAAAGAATTACTCAGGGTTTGTGGAATCAGCCGGTACTTGGCGATACTTACATGTTTGACGGCTCGCACAGTAGTTTTAAGTCGGACCAAACCGATGCGGAAATTATCCGTCGCTTACAGGCGAATGAAATCCATGCAACCGGCGTATTGTGGGGCAGGGGGCAGCCAGGTGTTTCATTGGATGCCTTGCAAATTGAACAGTCAGTCATTGACAGCTATCCTGAGCTAGCCCAAGGTTTGATTGCTGAGAGTGTTGACGTAGACCGTCGCGCGTTGCGGGTTAATGTGCCGGATTTAGCTTGGCAGTTTATTGAAAGCGATGTGCTGCGCCTGAGTTTTAGTCTGCCAGCGGGTAGTTATGCTACGGCGTTGTTGCGGGAGATTGTTGATTTATAACAAGCGATTTACTTTACTTGCAAGCGGGGCGGATTCTAAGCAAGCCCCGCTATTCGTAAAGATCGCAAAGGCTTAGGTTATATTAGCGCGGCGTTTTTCTGTTTAATAAATGCCATAAGTTTTTTGACCGGCAGTGGCTTGGCAAAGTAATAACCTTGCCCAAATGTGACGCCATGTTCTTTTAGGTAATTCATTTGGTACTCATGTTCCACGCCTTCTGCGATTAAATCGTATTGCATGGTATCGGCGATTTTGATGACATGGTCAATCATGCCGGTACTTGTGGTTTGGCTTTGAATGCCGTCTACAAAAGTTTTATCAATTTTTAAGTAATCCAACGAGAAACGTTGCAGATAACCCAGGTTGGAATAGCCGGTGCCAAAATCATCAATCGCAAGTTTGGCTCCGTGCTTGCGCAAGCCTTCCATGACTTTATAACTTGCTTTGGCATGATGCGGCATTAAACTATGTTCGGTAATTTCATAGATAACTTGCCGGTGCGGAATGCGCATAAATAATAAATCATTGCTGGTTACTTTGCCGCCATCGGCCCCAAAATCAAACGGGCTTAAGTTGATGCTGACATGAATTTCAGCGTTGCAAATCAAGTAATCGCCTAGCTCCTTATCAACTTGATGGATGAGCCAATGTGAAATGGCACGGATCATTCCATTTTGTTCGGCAATAGGTATAAAAACGTGAGGCGGAATCAAGCCACGGTCTGCATGTAGCCAGCGAATCAAGGCTTCGGCACCAACACAGCGATTAGTCTGCATATTGATCAGCGGTTGATATTGAATGCAAAACTCGTTCAATTCTATGGCTTGCCAGAGTTCATCCTGGAGCAGGTTTGAGGTTCTGCGCTTCTTTTTTAAAACCCAAAGCAATGCGGCAGCCATTATCAAACCCAACAACCCTAAAGCGACGGCATCCCTTAGCCAATGCTTGAATATAAATGCGGGCGATGCAGTAACGACGGCGTAGATTGGGAAATCGCCAGATTTATAAATTGAAAATACATTTCCATGAAAATGTCGAATATGCTCAGCGCTTTGTGTGATGGGCGGCAAGTCATGTTCTGACATTGAACCAAAACTGATAACCGCTTTTCCATCTTCACGCACCAGAAAAACGCCGCTAACTTCACCCAGACGCACATAGTCATGAAACTCAGCAAAAATATCGGGATCAATCAGTGCATTCACATAACTATTTGCGCTGACTCGATAGTTTACCAGAATTGATTTACCGCCCTGTAGCGTTGGCACGGGCGGTATTAGCATAATATCGCCGTCTTTATCCGCTATCCGCCTGTGCTCAATGTCAGTGATTTCAACTGGCGGAATAAACATCTTCACATCATTGCACATCAATTTATTGTTGTTGATGATGCCGAGTTCTCGGATATACATGACTTTAAAAACCTTGTCGCGCATAAAATCCAACGCGGCCTGATCACAATGTGCGGCGGTCTGCTCAGTCAGTTGTTTAAGGTTTGTTTGAGTAACTTTAAGGATATTGTCTGCGCGCCTTGCGGTTGCATCGGCTAAAAATGACATTTCATGTTCGATGTTGGTTTCTATCCAAAAATAAGACGCACCTAACATGAAAACTTCTGGCAGCAAGGCTATTAAGAGCATAATCGGTAGCTCATAACGCAGAATCAACCGGTCAGTCAGCTTTCTTCTGGGTTGTTTGACCATAATGCTCTAATTTTTTTAATGTTGTACGGTGATAATAGTTTGTGGGAAAAAACAGCACAATCAAAATGTTTTAACCATGTTAGCTATACAATTATTAATAAATTATATACGCGTCTTTATTTTTATTAAATTGATCAATTGATTTCTATTAACTTACGGTCGATTAATCGTGAACTATCAACTCCATTAAAAGACAGATTGCTCAAGCTAGCATTTAATTATATAAGGTTTTACTGGCTTGGATAGACGGAAGAAATTGGCCGTTTTGTCGGAGATGAAATATAAGCCTGATTTTTCTTAAACTTCATAAGCGCCATCATGCCGATAAGAATTCGGCAGTAGTCTGTATAGTTAACGGGGTTGTTAACTATTTCCTGCCTTAACCTTTGTCTCTAACATGGACAAACAGTGTAACTTTATGTTTCCGCAAATGTTATCTAATGGCAGATGGCTTAAGCTTTTAGTATTAAACGGGTGCTGTAGTTCAATGCCAATTCTATCCAATGAAAGCAGAGGGTAAGCCACTAAACCAAACACAATCACTGTGTTAAATTCGGCTTTTTCCAACAAAGAAAAAGGCAGCAGCAATAAAAACATAAAGATAAAGCGACGAATTTTTATGGCATATACCAGCGGCATGGGTGTTTTTAATATTCGCTCGCATGCGCCCATGTGATCAATCAGCAGGCTTCTTTGTGATTCCATCACTGAAAACCCAAAGCCATCTAATTTCATCCAATCGACAATATTTTGGTCAGCGCGGGCTTTTTGCAGTAAGGCTGCTATTTTATCAGCAGCATACAGGGGCATATGGTCTGCTGATTTGAGCGCAGCTAATTCTTGCGAGGTGAGTAAATCAGTCAGCTCAGTAAAGTTTTGGCTGCTACGCAGGGATTCTTTAGTCGCAAATGCAAATGTTATCGCCCACTTGATAACGTCATTTCTCCAGGCGCTATCATTAGGTCCATAATTTAGAGCGGCGATCACCAGGTTGCGGGATTGATTATTAATTCCCCCCCATAATTTGCGCGCTTCCCACCAGCGTTCGTAACCCGCATTGGTGCGAAAGACCAGTACCATGCCAAGCACTACGCCAGTGTATTCAAACGGTGTGACGTCGAAACGGGGTAATGGTTGCCAATAGTAATTTAGCAACTCTAACACCAGGCTGTAACCGCATAGGATGATCAAGGTACGCAAAATTCGAGGCGATACCGAACCCTGCCACACAACGGAGCCGCGCAAAAAATTGCCTGACTCAGACTTATTAGTATTGGCGTTTAAGTTTTTTGTCATGCAGGATCTCAGGAATGCTCAAGTAAAAATGTAAGGTTTCAGTTTCCGCGTTTTAATCGTGTTTGCTAACACTGGTCTTCGGCTCCGGCAATCCTCGAATGACGAATCAATTTTTCAGCCTGATTTATCGAAAGGCGCATATCCGGTTAAAGGAAAATTTAAAAAGCGTCAGCTATTTTCCTGCTAAGGTTTTGCATGATACGCTAACCATGCAAACATCAGCAATCAGCTTCTGAGTTTGTTTTTATAGATATTGGAGTATCACTAAAGCTATGAAAATACATTGTATCTTTCGCAGTCGCCTACGCACAATTCGGGTGCGCGCAGTGTGATTGCAATTTACAACACAATGAAAAATCAACTGCCTTGTGCAGCAACGGTATACTTTTAAAACTGTGCAAATTAACGGATATTTTAAGTATCATGGTTACGTTTTTTAATTTTGGGGAAAAATTATGAGTTCAAATTCTGGTTACTTTAAACACGCGCTACTCTACTCAACATTTTTAGGTTTGGTCATTAGCAACACTGGTTGTTCTTTTTCAGACAGCTCAGAAAGCATTTCCGATTCCACCAGCTCCATCATCAGTAGTCCATCGTCAATTTCGGGTAAAAGTAAAAAATACCAGAATGAGGTGGCTGACTATACGATGGCCTATATCAAATCTTCGCAACCGGGCGACAATTACAGCACTTTTTCTAAAGGCATTAGTGAAATTGCGGAAAAAAAAGGCATCAACAATTGGGAACAAGATCCCATTACCTACCTGGGTATCGGCAAAGGTCTGAAAAAGGCTGGGGTCGAAGGTGTGGCTTATGAAACCTATAAAAAGAATTTTGCGCGCGGCAATTACAAAAAAATGCAAGACATTCAAGACGGTTACGAATCAGAGTAGTCACACCTTGGGTTTGATTTTATGCCAGTTAAAAAAGGCTTTTAGCGTTAGCTGTAAGCCTTTTTTAATGCTAATTGCGTTAATTATGCTGGCCCTTTTTGCCACCAGGGCAACTGCCGCGTCAATTGAATATCTCTATATCGAAGCCAGTGAAGGCAACTCCAGTGGCGGACATGTGGCTTTGCAATTGGATGATGAAGTTTTCCACTATCAACATCACGATTCCGGTTTAATTCGGTTACTCAGGCAAGACAAGCAGGAATTTCATTTTTTGTATCGATTTTTACAAAATCGGCCCATGCACTCAAGCCGTATTGAAGTTTCCGGACAAACTTTTCTGTTACTTAAAAGATACTTTAAGTTGCAGTTTCTAGCGCAAGAACAACAGTTTAAACAGCTGCAAGCGTTGCATAAAGACCGGCTTTTATTAAGACGATGGCTAGCTAAACAAACCGCCAATGCAGACTTGGCGGATGCCGATTTTTCCAAGATTTTACGCTTAAACGCCGCGGGTCTTTTTTACAGCGAACCGGCAGATGAGCTGGTTAACAAAAATCCAAGCACATCAAATCCAGCTTATTCTGAGGTAATGGCTGGATTGCAAAAAACAATTGTCCAACAGTATGGCCAAGAATACTTGGCCCGCCGATACTCAGAAATCAGCAATAACATTAAAACATTATCTCCCAGCCACTGGACGCCAGCCGGTTCCATGCTGAATTCCGATAACTTTCCTCGCGCCGTTAATCCATTGGCGGACAGCTACATGGATGCCATAACGGGGCTGATTGCCATCAAGGTGCTGCAAGAAGGGCATTCCTTAAGGTCTGATGCGGTTTTGATAACACTGGAACCAGTCACGGGTGCAGAAAGATTAGTCTTGGAAAAATTTCGTAAGCACCTGACTTTACAGTTTATTAATGCTTTCAGTTCCGAGCGCCCCGACTGGGGTCGTGCGGTATTAGTAAATGTTGCCAAATTAACTGCACTTGAGCTGACTTTACAATCGGGCCATTGGGTTTTTGTGGATGATTTTGGCCCCGATACGGAATGGATGACCGTCGAGCAGTTTGGTGATCACACCGCGCGAATGCAGAGATTAATCACTGATGCGCGTGTTAATTTCAGACAAACTCGTCAAGATTTGCTCACAACTGGTGACGTTTCCGAGGCCAATTATAGCCAATTGGAAATGGCGGCTAACCGCTATTTTGAATTACTAAAGGGCAATCAAAATCAACCTGTCAGGGTTATTGGTGAGCAAGCGCTGCCCAGCAAAAGTATTGCCCTGCCGGATTGGCTGGCACCCAACTTAACAGCGGCGCAATTAACAACAGCATTGCACGAACTGGAGCAATACGAAAGCCAGCTTTTTCAGGAATTATCCGATCATTATCGCTACGATTTACTAACTCGAAATTGTGTTACCGAATTATTCAGGACCATCAATCAGGCCTTGTTGACCGATAATAAAACCGATGTGGATGAATCAACGTTAACTAAAATTGCAATGAAGGAATCCAGTGAACGCCTGGGTGGGGCTGTGACAGCCGAAGATAACTTTATCCCGTTTCTGTCCTTTCAATCCGTACAACAACATTATAAAGTGACTGCCAGTACAGACTTGAATTCGTTTCGCCATCAGCAATTGACCAAACTGCTTAGCCGAAACAATGGCTGGTTAACCGCTATAAAAGAAAGCAATACCTTCAGCAGTACCTTGTATGATTACAATCCAGACGATGCGTTTTTTATATTTTTTACTGATGATAACTGGCTGGTTAGACCGGTTTTTGGGCTGGTTAATACGGCGGCAGGTATCGGGCAAAGTTTATTCGGCTTGTTTAGTGCACCGTTTGATGCCGGTAAAAATCTTGAATCCGGTTTAACAGGGGTTTTAATGAGTTTGCCGGAATTGGCATTTTTTAACATGCGTAAAGGCAGTTATAAATATTTATCTTATGCGCAGTTTTTGCAGGATGAAAAATTGTAATCATCGACTTGGGATTTGATGCGTTAATGCCTTGCAGCAGTTTAAATGAATCCTTCACTAATCCAGTTTAAACCCTTCTACCGTAACCGCCAGATTTGCCGCTTGCTGCTCTAGTGATTCCGCAGCTGCTGCAGATTGCTCAACCAAAGCAGCGTTTTGTTGAGTAACGCCATCTATTTGGTTGATGGCAACATTTACTTGCTCGATTCCAATGCTTTGTTCCGCCGAGGCGCTGGTAATACTTCCCATAATCAACGTTACAATTTTAATTGAGCTTAAAATTTCATCCATGGTTTCACCAGCTTGCGCCACCAACTTGCTGCCGTCTTCTATTTTTTCAACGGATTCACCAATCAAGCTTTTAATTTCCATGGCAGCGGTTGCCGCAAGTTTTGCCAAATTACGAACTTCAGTCGCAACCACGGCAAAGCCACGTCCATGATCCCCCGCTCTAGCTGCTTCAACGGCGGCATTTAAAGCCAGAATGTTGGTTTGGAACGCAATGCTGTCGATGACGGTAATAATGTCGACAATTTTACGGGATGAGCTATTAATTCCCTCCATCGTCTTGATGACATTATGAATGACGGTGCCGCCTTTGGAAGCAATTTCAGTCGCCTTAATGGATAATTGATTGGCCTCTCTGGCGTTTTCGGCATTGGTTTGCACGGCGCTGGTTAGTTCTCGCAAAGTAGCGGTTGTAACCTGTAAATTGCTGGCTTGTTTTTCTGTGCGTTGCGATAAGTCATTATTACCAGAAGAAATTTCCTTTGCGCCGTTATTAATAACATCCGTAACTGTTTTAATTTGGCTAATAATGGCCCTAAGTTTTTCTACAGTGGCATTGCTGCTTTCTTTGAGCTGACCAAATGCGCCAAAATAAGGATTGGTTATAGTTTCAGTCAGATCGCCACGTGTAATGGCACCTAGCACTCTGGATATTTCATCCAAGCTAACTTTGTTGGTGTACATTAACTGGTTAATGCCTTCGCCTAACAAGCGCATTACGCCATCTTTGCCGTGAATATTAAAATCCCGGCCAAATTCGCCCATAGAAGCAGCGGCTACCACAGCGGCCAGTTCGCGCTCAACCAAGACTTCTTCAGTATGATCATGCCATTCACTAATGGTGCCTAAGCGTTCTCCACGTTCATTAATGACAGGCGTAATTACGATGACCATATGCAACTCGCCCAGCGAGACAGGCACTTTATGGGTTTCAGTTAATGATTCCAGTAATTCTCCATTAACGTTCATAAAGCTTAAATCATTTATTTTTCTGCCAGCTAAACGATTTATATCAAAGTCGGGCACAAAGTGATAAATCTCGTGGGCAACATTAGCGAAAACCTGCTTCAGTTTTTGATTGGTATAAATAATATCGTGTTGTTGATCGGTGATCATCATGCCGACACTGACATTATCCAAGGCAAATTTTACTCGCAATACTTCTCGAAATGTTTCTTGATCCTTAGTTTTTCTAGCCAACAGATCCTGACGCATTCGCTCAAGTGCAAACAATAGACTTTTGGTGTCGCCTTCTTCTACTTTGATTGAGCGTGACAACTCACCTTTGGCAATTTCCTTGGCAATGCCCTTAGCGTAAAAAGGATCGATACCTAATTGTTTTTGTAAATTTCTGCTTAGATAAATAGCAATACCCAATCCAATCAGGGATAAGACGATGGATACCAGGGTTAAGATGATGGAAGTGCGTTTTTGGAAGTGTGTTAAATCAAAGGAATCTAATTGATTTTTATAGTTTAGTTCATTTAGAAGAGCGTCCAGTACTTTTGATTGTTTTTCAATTTCGGTTTTACGCTGATTACCTGAGTCCTGGTCGTGGTTATTATATGCTGCAACCATTTCTTTGCTGAGCAGGTAAAATTTATCGAATGCGGATAATAGCATATTCAGTTTTTGTTTTTCATGACCCGGCTGGGCTTGAGAAAGCAATTCCGACAGGTTTTTATCAACTGTGCTGGCTAATTTTTCGGTGAGGTTAAAGCCATTAAAGTTTTTTTCAATGGTGGCTTGAAGAGTCTGGTCTTTGATGGTTAATATTAATAATGATATTTCTTCAGCTTTAAAAGCATTAAGTTGCAGTGTCTTAAGGTTTGCGGTTTCCTGCTCCAGTTTAGAAAACTGAATTTCCAAACTAATATGTTGCACAATACTATTAAGAATAATGATTGAGCAGATAGCCAATAAAATTTTAGTTTTGAAAGATATAAATTTAGGCATCTTATAAAAATTTGTTAGGTATTGGCTAATCCAGCAAAAATGTACTCAGCAATCTTCAGTGATTCTGCAGGGCGGTGTGTAACACTATGAGTTTGTGTAAAAACAGCACAATTTGTTAATTTATAATAGTTCAAGAACCTAAACTCATGTGATTTTAAACTGTGAACGACTAGGCGATTTTATAATTAGCTGCGGAATATCTGATAGCACCATTGTGTAATCAACACCTCCCAAGGTAACGGCACTTTTGGGCATGCCATAGACTACACAGCTAGCCTCGTCTTGGGCGATGGTTAATGCACCTGCATCGTGCATTTCTTTCATACCGCTGGCTCCGTCATCGCCCATGCCTGTCAGAATAATGCCAATTGCATTCGCACCAGCCGCTTGAGCCGTGGACCGAAACAAGACATCCACCGATGGACGGTGACGGCTGACTAGCGGGCCGTCTTTTACATCAACGCGATACTGTGCGCCGCTACGTTGTAATAATAAGTGTCTGCCACCCGGGGCAATGAGTACTTGCCCAGGCAATGCGCGATCATTTTGTTGTGCTTCCTTGATATTAACCTGGCAAATACTATCCAGGCGTCTGGCGAAAGCGGCAGTAAAATGTTCTGGCATATGTTGAACCACCACAATAGCCGGCGCTGTTCTGGGTAAACGGGTAAATAAATACTCCAGTGCCTGTGTTCCGCCCGTTGATGTGCCAATTACCACGACCCGATCTGTAGTTTCTGACATAGGCTTCAGGCTTGGATCGCTAAACAAGGCATCCGGCTTGCTTTTATTGGAAACGGGCACTGCCGGTGTCGAAAGATTAACTCGACCTGGTCTGGATTGAGCGGCGGCTTTAATCGTATCAATCAGCGTTTTTTTCGATTCTAATAAAAAGGCGCGTAAATTGACTTTTGGTTTGGTAATAATATCAACTGCACCGGCACTCATGGCCTGCATAGTGACGTCGGCACCTCTTTCAGTTAACGTGGAACAGATAATGACTGGGGTAGGGCGCTCCGCCATGAGCTTTTTAAGAAAAGTCACGCCATCCATTCTAGGCATCTCAATATCCAGAATAATCACATCCGGCCATTCAGTTTCCATGCGTTTCATGGCAAAAATAGGATCTGAAGCGCTACCAATCACTTTTATTCCAGAAACGCCGTCCAGCTCATTGGTTAATACCTGTCTAACGACTGCGGAATCATCAACTATGAGTACTTTAATGTTATTTGACATGATATTTACTTACTTAGAAAGTGAAAAAGGTGGATAAATCGTCTCTAAATCGAATACCCCGGATAAACGCGCTGACAACACCCTATTGTTCAGATTTCTCACTTCTGTGATAATCAGAAATAAATAAAATCACCAAAAATCCACCTGATCCAGCACTGTCGCAGGTGTAAAGATTGATGGTTGTTTGTTATTCAGGAACATCCTTTCTTCTTTGGCCACGGCCAATTGTGTGGCAGGCTCGATGGCTTTTACATAAACTGAAAAATCGGATGCCAAAAAAAATATGTTCCGCCCGATAGTTCCGCCCAAATTAGATGCAACCAGCGGAATTTTCTCGGTTTCTAAAAAAGTTTGAATAAACTCACAGTTGCAGGCACCAATTGATTTGCCACCCCGCAAGTCGCAATCTAACTGTAAAACGTCGCCACCACCAAAGGCTTTGGCTTTAAGATGAACTCGCTGAGCTCCCAGCAGAGTCATTTTGTTAATCAGTAATTCCATAGCCTGGATGCCGTATCGTCCCTCATCGGTGCCCAGTAAAGGTGAATTCATGGCGGCATGTTGTTGGGCTAATAAAAAATGGTTCATACCGATAATCCGATTGACAGGATCAAACAAGCAGGCGGCCACGCATGATCCCAAAAGGGTCGAGATAATTTCATTCTTTTTGGTGACATAACTTTCACCCGGGTCTATGGTAATTCTAGGAAATCCTTGATGATCGCTTACTTTCATGCTCTTTTGTAAATAGAAGGTTGCACCATGCGTAAATCAACGTTTAACCCATGTAACGTTTCGGCATGGCTGATAAAAAAATAGCCGTTCGGTTTTAACATTTTTGAAATGCGTTGCACGATGTCTTGCTTGGTTGGCTTGTCAAAATAGATCAACACGTTTCGCAAAAAAATGACATCAAACAAGCCCAGGCTTTTTGGAAAATCAGATTTCAAGTTAACTTGCTCAAATCGAACACGACTCCTGATTTTTTCATCAACTCGGAAGTAACCTTCCTGTGAACGCACGCCTTTAAGACAATATTTATTCAGGTAACGCTGGTCCATGTTTTCTAAACGGTTCATTAAATACACACCGTGTCTGGCGGTTTCCAAAACATCAGTATTCACATCAGAAGCAAATATCTCCCAATTTCTAGTACCGATATTTTCGGCCAGCAACATGCCTAAAGAATAACTTTCTTCACCAGTGGAGCTGGCTGCGCTCCAGAGTCGAAAATTTTCATTTCGCCAATTTTTAAGGATGTGGTCACGAACAAAATCAAAATGTTTTGGTTCTCTAAAAAAATAAGTCTCGTTCGTGGTCAATATATTGATCATTAACTGGAATTCATTTGGATGATTACCGCTTTGAATAAGTTGAAAATATTGGCTATAGGAATTCATACCAAAATGTAAAAGCCGTTTAGCTAAGCGGCTAGCTACCATGGTTTTTTTTTCCGGGGCCAATGCAATGCCAGAATGGTCGTAAAGTACCTTCTGAAAATTGCTAAATTCTACAGTTGTTATAGGCTCGATTTTGATGCTCCCGCTAATATTGTGAACTAGACTGCATATCCCTTTTGCTGCCTTGTTTTCTAGAAAGAATAGACTACGTTTGAGGTAATGACATGGCATTTTGCGCAAATTGAGAGAAAAATGAACAACAACAAATATTTGTTTTTAGTTGCCACACTTCCAGTTTTTATGGCGGGCATGATGTTGTTTTTGCAGCAAGGCCTTCAGCTATCAACGGTTGTTGGCTTGGCAATTATGCTAATTATAAACGTTAGTATTGTTTTCTACTTTTTTAGAAAACACGCTAAGTTTATAAGTTGGCAAGAGCCTATGTTGCAAAAACAAATCATGGAACCTTTACAGAATTTAATGGCGTATACCGAAGAAATCGAAAGACTTTTTTTACTGGTATCACCCAAGCTTTTTGAACAGATTTTGGCTGCACGCGAGCTAACTGAGCAGGAAATTGCCGATCTAATCGGTAAGTTCTCAATTATCTTTCACGAGCTGCAAAAAATAATCGTGTTTGCAAATGATATGACGGATGACAGTAAGTCAACTGATGCGGAAAGCTTAAAAAGTAATGCTCAAAATCTGTGCAATGAAATTGACGGCGTTATGCAGTCGCTGCAATTTCAAGACCGGGTTAGTCAAATCCTGACTCAGGTTGAAGAAAACTTAACCAAACTGTCCGACACGGTGGAACAAATTCAATTGCAAGGCAATGACAGACATCGCGATATGGTGCAGGTGGAAGCAATTTTAACGCATATACAAAATAAGTATGAATCAGTTAATCAATTGTCCAACCGAGCCCACGGTAATGCGGATGTTGATGAGCTGACTTTTTTTTAACCTTAATAAACCGAGATGTAAATGTCCAAAACATTATTAGTCGTGGATGATTCCATTATTTTGATGGAAATTATTGGGCTTGCTATTGAGAACAGTGGTTACAAGTTGCTACTAGCAGGCAGCGTTAATGATGCGTTAAAACAGTTGGATGGGCAAAAAATTCACTTATTCCTTGTCGACATCAATATGCCTGGGATGGATGGTTTTGATTTTGTTAAACATGTTAAAGGCCATAGCCTTTACAAACATACACCAATTCTAATGTTAACCTCAGAATTGAATCCGATAAAAAAACAGGTGGCCAAGGATGCCGGGGTTTCTGGTTGGGTTCAAAAACCCTTCAAAGTCTCGGTGTTGCTTGATGCGATTGACAAATTTGTCGATCCTTAACAACACGTATTGAAGATAATTTTAACTTTTGTAACAGGAAATATTTTAAATGGCTAAGACAATTATGATAGTTGATGATTCTGCATCCATTAGGCAGGTTGTTGGTATCGCAATCAAAGCGGCAGGCTATGATGTGATCGAGGCAAGTGATGGCAAAGATGCGTTATCCAAGCTGACTGGCGACAAAATTCATCTGATAGTCAGTGATATTAATATGCCAAACATGGATGGCATCACCTTTGTTAAAGAAGTTAAACAACTCGCCAATTACAAGTTTACCCCAATCATTATGCTGACCACTGAAGTGGATGAAGCAAAGAAAAATGCCGCTAAAGATGCCGGCGCTAAAGCGTGGGTCAATAAGCCTTTTCAACCGCCGGTTTTACTGGCTGCGATTGCAAAATTGGTTTTACCTTAGGTAAATAAAATCTCCGTATTGTCGCAAACTCAATTGATGCTATTGGAGTAATTCAGTGTTCATGCAAAACAAATTAACTGATGGTGTATTGGAAGTAGCAATCGGGAAGGAGATGACTATTTATGGTGCCCAAATAATCAGAGAAAGTTTTTTAGATTTTTGCAACTCCGGTATTCGCGAATTGCAGGTTGATTTATCTGATGTATCCGAACTGGACAGCGCTGGTTTGCAATTATTAATGCTGTTAAAAGCGGAGTCCAAAAAACGCGCATTTGTATTACGCCTAGTCAACCATAGTCAAGCCGTTATGGAAGTTTTTGAGCTGTTAAAACTAAGCACGCATTTTGGAGATCCTGTTGTTATTCCTGCACAATGGAAAAAATCATGACTGACTCAAATCCGGCATTTCAAACGTTCTCGCATGAAGTGGAAGAACTCCTGACGGAAATGGAAGATGCGTTGCTTGCATTGGAAGAGACGCCTGATGATCTTGAACAGGTCAATAGCATATTTCGCGCTATGCACACGATCAAAGGTTCTTCAGGTTTGTTTGGTTTTGATGACATTGTAGCGTTTACCCATCAAGCAGAAACCGTTTTGGATCATGTTCGTAATGGTGAGCGGGTAATAGACCCGGAATTGATTTCAGTGCTGCTTGCCTGCAAGGATCATACAGCACATTTGGTCAGTTATTTTTTAAGCAATGAGACTGATCCGCTTACCGAAGCGTTACAAAAGCAAAGTGATGCGTTGATTGCCCTGCTAAAAGGCCATGAGCATGCAACGATCACTGCCACTAGCCTGCCAGTCTCGCAGAACGAAAAAACGGCTTCCATTGAAGTTGAGTTGGACAATGCCGACACGAGAGACAACTGGGTAATCAGTCTGGATTTTAAGGAAGATGCCTTACGCAACGGCATGGATCCGCTGTCATTTATTCGTTACTTAGCCACGCTAGGCACCATTGTTGAAGTTATTGTTAGTTTAACGCCCGAAATAACCCTGGACCTAATTGAGCCTGAAAATTGTTACTTAAGTTTTAAAATCGCCTTCAATAGTAACGCAGACAAGCAAACGATTGAGAACGTGTTTGAGTTTGCGGCTGAAGACTGCGTTATCCACATATTACCGCCCTATTCACGCCAAGAACTGTATCTGCAATTATTGGAAAATCAGCCAAATGACCATCTGCAACGATTGGGAGAAATGCTGGTTGAAATTGGCGCATTAACCAAAAAAGAAGTAGCAGAAGTTCTTTCAGAACAACAAGATGATATGGACCATGCTGAAAAGCCAATCGGCGAACGGCTGTTAGAAAAAAACATTGTGCAACAACCGATTGTTGAGCAAGCCTTAAAAAAACAGGAAGCGGTTAAACAAAAAATTGCCAAAGAAGCCAGTTACATTCGTGTCGATGCCGCAAAGCTGGATTATTTGATTAATTTGGTTGGTGAACTGGTTATTTCTGATGCGGCAATTCGGTTGATGGTAACCCAAAGAAATTTAAGTGATGCCGATGAAGTGGCCTCCACCATGGGGCATTTGGTGGAAGAAATTCGCGATACCGCTTTACAACTGCGCATGGTGCAAATTGGCGAAACTTTTTCACGCTTTCAGCGCGTAGTCCGCGATGTCAGCAAAGATTTAAGCAAACAAATTGAACTGCAAATATCCGGTGGCGAAACCGAGCTGGATAAAACCGTGGTGGAAAAAATTAATGATCCGCTGACACATTTAATCCGCAACTCGCTGGATCATGGCATTGAAATGCCGGAAGACAGAATAAAAGCAGGCAAACCCGAAAAAGGCACCGTAAAGCTTAACGCCTATCACGAAGCGGGCCGGATTGTTATTCAAATCAGTGATGACGGTAAAGGACTGGATCCTGAGCGCATTGTTGCTAAAGCGGTGGCTAAGGGCTTAATCAAAGCTGATCAACACTTAAGTCAAAATGAGATATTTGATCTTATTTTTGCCCCGGGATTAAGCACGAAGGAAGAAGCAAGCAATTTGTCTGGACGTGGCGTGGGCATGGATGTGGTCAAAAGCAATATTGAAGCATTACGCGGCAGTGTGGGGATTACCAGCCAACCAGGGCAGGGCACCACAGTGACCATTCATTTGCCTTTAACGCTAGCCATCATCGACGGATTTATGGTGGAAGCGCAACAGGAAAGGTACATCATTCCACTGAGTATGGTGCAGGAATGTGTGGAAATGAACAGCAATGAATGGCACATCGATGAAGTGCAAAATTACGTCAATTTACGCGGTGAGGTGATGCCTTATTTGCGGCTAGGGGCGTATTTTCGCAATCCTTATCAATTGGCAGAACAAAAATCGTCTAAAAGCCAACGCGAAAGTCTGGTGATTGTGAAGTTTGGGAACGCTAAAGCGGGGTTTGTGGTGGACGAGTTGCATGGCGAAAACCAAACCGTCATCAAGCCACTGGGTAAGCTATTTGAGAATCTTGCCGGTATAGGCGGTGCAACAGTGCTTGGTAGTGGCGATGTTGCCTTGATTTTAGATGTGCAGGGCCTTATTCAGTATGCCCAGAAGCGTGTGCCAGTTAGCGCGTTACATTAATTCTCAAAAAAACAATGCTTAATTTAAAACCAATCAAGATGATTGCCAATAAAGAGAATGCTTAATGAAAATTAACATGCCGATTACCAACGTTGAACATTTTCTTCAAGAAAGCGACGTTATCACCACTAAAACTGATCTTAAAGGACGGATTATCTTTGCAAACGAGGCGTTCATTCGCATCAGTGGATTTACAAAAGCAGAGTTAATTGGCCAGTCGCACAACCTTGTGCGTCATCCAGATATGCCACCCGAAGCCTTTGAGGATATGTGGAAGTCATTGAAGGCAGGCAAGCCTTGGCGTGGGTTTGTTAAAAACCGCTGTAAAAACGGTGATTTTTATTGGGTACGAGCCAATGCAACACCGTTTTTTGAAAATAATACCGTCGTTGGATACATGTCAGTACGGAGCAAACCGGATCGTGAACAGGTTGTTGCAGTTGATGAAGCTTATCGTAAATTTCGAGAAGGCAAGGCCGGTAACTTAAGAATACAAGACGGTAAAATTGTTAAAAATACGCTATTTAGTAAGTTATTGGTTCTAAAAACAGTAAAAGCCAGACTTATTGGGGTGGTGAGTCTAATGATGGTGTTAGCGATCACTATTGGCAGCTTGGGCTTAAGTGGGATGAAAAAAACCAACCAGGGGATGTTAACCGTCTATTCTGATCGTACCATTCCAATGGCACAGCTGGCTGAAATCAAGACAAAGATGCTGGCTAATCGATTGGCAATCATCAATGCGCTCGTGTTTAAAGATGAAGCTCAGAAAAACGTGGAGCTGATCAAACAAAATCTTTTGGATGTTAACAAAACTTGGGCAGCCTATATGGCAACCACTTTGACAGCCGATGAAAAGAACTTAGCCGATAAGTTTGCCGTGGATATGAACCGCTTTGTGGCAGAAGGTTTGAATCCTACTATGGATTTAATGCTGGCTGGTAACGCCGTCGCGGTAGAAAAAAACATCCGAGAAGCCATTAGGCCGCTGTTTATACCCGTTGAGCAAGGAATAATCGCATTAGGCCAACTGCAACTTGATGTGGCCAAGCAGGAATACGAAACTTCCCAAACGCGTTATAAAGATAATCAACTATTTACCATCTCTTTTTTGGTGGCGGGCCTGCTGATTGCAATGATTGCCGGCTTTACACTGATTCGAGGACTGACCAGATCATTGCTTTTGATGCAACGATTTGCTGAATCATTAGCTCAAGGGGATCTAACTGCCCAAATTGATCTTGATAATAATGATGATGAAATTGGGGATTTGGCCCAAGGGATGTCAAGCATGCGCGACCAGATAAGTGGTGTTGTGCATCAAGTTAGAATTTCTTCGGATGCATTAGGCAGCGCTTCTTCCGAAATCAGCTCTACAGCACAAGCAATTAGCCAAAGTGCAATCGAACAAGCCACCGGTGTAGAACAAACCACGGCGTCTATTCAAGAGCTTAACGCATCAGTTTATCAAAATGCAGATAACGCAAAAATAACCAATGGCATCGCGGTGTCTGCTGCAGAAGAGGCTGCGCAGGGTGGTGAGGCAGTCAGGCGCACACTGGAGGCAATGCAAGCGATTGCTGAAAAAATTAGCCGGGTTGAAGACATTGCCTATAAAACTAACTTGTTATCACTGAACGCCGCTATTGAGGCCGCCTTGGCGGGTGAGCATGGTAAAGGTTTTACTGTGGTGGCTGCTGAAGTAAGAAAGTTATCTGAAAACAGCCGAATTACAGCGCAGGAGATCAATAAACTGGCCAAAAACAGTGTCAAAATTGCTCAAGATGCCGGGATTTTATTGGAGAAAATGGTGCCCAGCATTCAGAAAACGGCTGATTTAGTAGAAGAAATTACTGCGGCTTCTCAGGAGCAAGCCCAAGGTATTAATCAGATTAATGTTGCAGTGAGTCAATTGGAACAAGCCGCTCAACAAAACGCTTCAGGTTCTGAACAACTTGCTGCCACTGCGGAAGAGTTAAATGGCCAAGCCATGCAGCTCCAACAAATTATGGCGTTTTTTAAAATTACTAACAGCCAGAGCAATGTCTTTAAAAAGCAACCGGTTAGTTTTAATACCAAGCCAAATTCATCGGGTGACAAACTGAGCACGTCCGCGCCATTTGAGTTTAAAAAAGTATACGTTCCGCCAGCGACAGAATGGCCTGGCAATGCCAAAGGCCGCGCTCAACCGGAATTTAATGAGCAAGATTTTGAACGCTTCTAGGGGTTAAAGATGAGTCAGTTAACAATAAAACAGCCACAGAATACCGATGTGATGGGGCATGAGAAATTACATCAGTACTTAACCTTTCTGGTTGGGAATGAAAATCTTGCCATTAACATCTTAGATGTTAAAGAAATTATTGAAATCAACACGATAACCCGAGTGCCCATGACGCCGCAATACATCAAAGGCGTAATTAATCTGCGCGGTAATGTGGTGCCGGTGATCGATTTATCCGCCAGATTGGGCAGAGAATGCAGTGAAGTGACAAAAAGAACCTGCATTGTATTAGTGCAAGTTGAACATAACGATGAGAGTCAACTCCTTGGCATGCTGGTTGATGCGGTAGATGAGATTTTAGATCTACCCGAAGCCAATATTTTGCCCCCGCCTGATTTTGGCGCTGATATACGGAATGATTTTATTCAAGCTATGGGGCGAGTCGGCGACGATTTTATTATCTTGTTGAATATTAATCGAGTGCTTTCGGTAAAAGAACTTTCTCAACTTAAGCAAATTACCGACTACGAAATTAGCAATTCTGGCAGTGCTACATGATTACTACCTTAAGCACATTGATAGCCAGCAACTACGCTTTTATAAATTTAATATACCATTAATTGGAGACCCATCATGTTGAACAACCTGACAATTAAAGCTCGGCTAATATTAGTTTTGAGCCTAATGTCCTTGCTAGCCATCACGTTGGGCGTGCTTGGTTTAAACGGAATGAAGAAAGCCAATGAGGGCTTGCTAACTGTTTACGTTGACCGAACTATTCCAATGGGCCAGCTGACTGAGATTAATGCTAAATTATTTTCAAGTCGTCTGGCTATTACCAACTCCATCATTTTTAAAGATGAAACCCAAAAAAACGTTCAAAGCATTAAGCAGAACTTAGTTGAAGTGAATAAGCTCTGGGATGCTTACATGGCTACCACTTTGACAGCCGAAGAAAAAAAACTGGCCGATAAGTTTACTATTGATAGTAAGCAATACATCGACAAAGGTTTAAATCCAACGATGGAATATTTACTGGCCGGAAATTATGAGGCGGTAGAAAAGCACATTAAAGAGTCGGTACGGCCTTTATTTGCGCCAGTGGATCAAGGACTGGATTCCTTAACTCAGTTACAGCTGGATGTTGCAAAGCAAGAATACGATGCGGCGCAAGCGCGTTATCAAGAAAGTCGAATTATCTCGATTGGGCTGCTCGCTGCCGGTCTATTAATTTCTCTGGTTGTTAGTTACATGCTGATCAAGGGTATTTCTCGGTCATTAACAGCCATGCAACATTTTGCGGATTCGCTGGCTAAAGGTGATCTGACTGCGCGCATTGAACTTGAACAAAAAGATGAACTGGCTGTATTAGCGCAAGCGATGACGGCAATGCGTGACCAACTGAGTAATGTGGTCATGCAGGTGCGCACCAATTCTGATGCCTTAGGCAGCGCCTCTCAAGAGATTAGCGCGACTGCTCAATCCATCAGCCAAAGTGCGGTTGAGCAGGCATCTGGCGTGGAATCAACCACCGCCTCGATTGAACAGTTAAACGCTTCTGTTAAACAGAATGCAGAAAACGCCAAGGTTACTAATAACATATCCACTACAGCTGCTGAAGAAGCGGCCAGTGGTGGACAAGCGGTTCAAAAGACCGTGGATGCAATGAAAGAAATCGCCGATAAAATTGGCTTGATTGAAGATATTGCCTATAAAACCAATTTACTGTCCTTGAACGCAGCAATTGAAGCGGCCAGAGCAGGTGAACATGGCAAAGGTTTTACTGTTGTTGCCGCAGAAGTTAGAAAATTAGCCGAGAATAGCCGCGTGACTGCTCAGGAAATCAATGGCTTAGCAAAAAACAGCGTCAAAATTGCTGAAGAGGCGGGATTTTTACTAGAAAAGATGGTGCCAAATATCCAAAAAACGGCGGATCTGGTTGAGGAGATTACTGCATCGTCTGAAGAGCAGGCGCAGGGTATTGGACAAATCAGCCACACTGTAAATCAGTTAGATCGTGCTGCCCAACAAAACGCTTCCGGTTCTGAACAATTGGCCGCTACCGCTGAAGAATTAAGTGGACAAGCCATGCAACTTCAACAAGTGATGGCATTTTTTAAAGTTAATTAAGTCCATTTAAAAACTTTGCTGCAACTTAGGTGATGGATTAGATACAGCCGTCAGTCTAGGTTTGTTATTTGAACTAAAATTAAAGAGTTCAAAAAATTTAAAGGTGTGTGATGTCTGAAAATAACACCGATATTCTTATTGGTTATTTGTCTGAAGTGCGTGGTAATGGCATGGATGCCCGGGTTGTAGATGAACACTCCGGTGATTCACCTATCATCGTTTTAGGTAACGAAGCCATGTTGGCGGGCCAGATAGGTTCGTACGTTGTAATCAAGCAAGTTAACATTAAAATTCTGGCTTTAGTCTTTAAAGTGTGGGAAAAATACCGATTTGAGCAGGATGGCTCCAGGCAATCAGATCGGTTTATCTCATTGATTCCGGTTGGAGAACTGCAATTAGACGGCGAGTTTGTGCGTGGGGTGCGGAATTATCCAACTCCGGGTGCGGAAGTTTTTGCCGTGGGCCTGAATGACCTTAACGCGATTTTTTCCAAATATCAGGACTACAAATTCTTTGTTGGTCAACTGGCCTCAAATAAAAAATACCACTTGAGTTTAGATCCTCGATCCTTATTTGCCAGGCATTTTGCTATTGTTGGCCAGTCTGGTGCAGGTAAGTCCTGGACAGTGACAAGTCTAATTCAAAACACCATCAAAGCCATGCCCAAATGCCATATCATCATGCTGGATTTACATGGTGAGTATTGCTGGAAAGATAAGTCGGGCCAATTACATTCGGCATTTCCAGATGATTTAGTCAATTACATAGACGCTACCAAAATGGAAATGCCCTATTGGATGCTGACTTATGCAGAATTGGTGGATTTGTTTATCGATCGCTCCGATAAAGGTGCGACCATGCAAATGTCATTTATGCGCGAAATCTTGCAACAACTAAAGCGCAAAGAAGCCAAGGAAATTGGGCTGAGCACCGTATCTATCGATACGCCCATTTATTTTCCCCTGGCTGAAATTTATAAGCAATTTAAAGTGGCCAATGAAGAGCGCCTGGATTTTGGTAAGGTGTTAGGGCCGTTATTCGGGCAGTTTGATGAGTTTTTAATCCGCATGCAAAGTCGCTTGAACGACGTGCGCTATGACTTTTTATTAAAACCAAAAATCTGTAACAACTCCGCCAGCATGGCCAGCATATTGCGACAGTTTGTGGGTTTGGGCGCTAAAAAAGCGAATATTACCGTGGTTGATTTAAGCTCCGTGCCCACTGATGTAAGGCCTGCTATCTCTGCGCAAGTGGGGCGCCTGGCTTATGAATTTAATTATTGGAACCCGCAGCGGCGTGAATTTCCCATTACCCTGATTTGCGAAGAGGCCCATGCCTACATTCCCAGGGAAAAAGGCGGTCAGTTTGATGGCACCAAGAAAATGATGGAACGAATTGCCAAAGAAGGTCGTAAATATGGCGTGTCCATTGGGGTTATCAGCCAAAGACCCACCGAATTATCCGAAACCATGTTGGCGCAATGCAGCTCATTTATCTGCCTTCGCACTTCCAACCCGGAGGACCAGGCCTATATTAAAGGGCTGGTGCCAGAAGCAGAAAGTGATTTAACCGATGTGTTAAGTTCACTAGGACGAGGCGAAGCCTTAATTTTAGGCGAAGCTACGCCGTTGCCAGTTAGAGTACAAATCTACAGGCCAGACCCTGCACCCAAAAGTAATGACGTGGATTATTTTACCAGCTGGCGGGAAGGCCCTGATACCATTGATGTGGAAAATATTGTTCAATTATGGCGTACTCAGACGCGGCAATAAGTGGTTTGATGGATTTCTTAGACCGCCTTCCCAATGTTGAGATTGGGAAGGCGGTCAATCAATTACTTTTGATAAGTAAAGTTAATCGCATTGCTACTGTCGCCCGCACTGTTATTAACTACTATGCGGTAATCACCTGCTTTAGAGAGCTTGGGTATTTTGATTTTTACACCAGTAGCGCTATAGCTTTTAGCCACAACGGTAACTGCGGTACGTTTTTTTCCGGAGACCAAAAATACCTTTGGTTTAACGCCAGTGCCGAAATAATTTCCTGCGATGGTCACCACGGTATTTTTAGGTCCTACGAGGTTATCCACAGAAGCTATTTCCGGTTTATGCAGGGTAATTTGACCTGCGCTAATAGGTGCCTTGGCTTTTGGGACAACTTTTACATCGTAAACACCGGCAGGCATTGCCGGTAATTTCACTTGAATGCTACTGTCATTCCAGGTGCGCAGAACGGCTGTCTTTTTGCCTATCATAATCTTATTCTTCTTACTGCCAAACCCTTTGCCATTAATGGTCAATACTGTGCCCACGCCCAAATCAGAAGGGGTCAGCGCTTGTACCGCAGGAGGGGTAGTGCTTGTGCCACCCGTTCCTTTTAAGGTTGCAACCAATGATCCATTGCTTGGATCATCAGACTTAATGGTTATTGCGTTGGTAGAGTTAATTTCTGCAGTTGGTGAAAATTTATAAGTGACTTTACAATTGCCGCCGACAAGAACGGATGTTCCAGTGCAGTTGTCAGCAACTTTGCTGAATGGTGCAGTGGCTGCGCTAAGACTACTGATTTTTAAGGGAGCACTCCCAGTGTTGGTAATGGTCAGATCAAGACTGGCGGTTTGTTTTAAGGCAACGTTGCCAAAATCAAGCGTGGCAGACGATAAGCTGATTAAACCAGTCGGAGTGGGGTCTGCAGCGGTGCAGACATTAGAGGCGATAATAGGGAAATCAGTGACGCCAACATCCAAGGTGTATTGCGTTTCCTGAACGGTCACCGTAAACGGACCGTTGTCTTTGGGATCGTCCACGTTGACTACAGGCGAAGCCAGATTGAGTGCAGAAATTTCGGCTTCAACAACTTGGGCGGTGTCGACAGTTTTAATGGCAGGGCAATTGGCAATGGTGCCAGTATTATCCAGCTTGCCGAATAATTGGTCTTGTTTGCCTGCTCCCCAAGAGTTTGTGTCCCCAGTTAGATAATAGCTGTTTTGATAGAGTAGGAAATTGCTGATGTTGTCATAGTTTGTACCGACTACAGCTCTAGCCCATTCAAGATCCCATGCTCCGTTAAATAAGGCAAACAAACCATCACTGTCAGGGTTTTTAGAGCCAGGGCTTGAACTCGTGTTTGATATGAGCCCATCAAGCATATACTTGTCGTTATCAGCCTTGCTGAAGCTGTATGAATCAAGTTGGCGAATTTTTACTTCTCTTTTTGCTAAGATATCACCTGTGTTGGTGTTAATTTTGATACCAATAGGGTGTTGTTCTAAAACGGATGAATTCTCGTTACGCTGCACATAACTGCTGATTTCCAGATCACCATTACTGGCTTCGTTAACAGCATAACTTTGTCGTAATCTCTCAGCTGGGTTATTGCTGACATATTGTTTGCCCCACACAAAATTAAAATTACTATCCAATTTAATGAGATAGAAGTTTTTGTCGGCAGAACCAAATAGCAGCACACTGCCGTTATTTAACAGCCGAGGAAAAAAACTAGCAAAATCGCCAGAAATTTTTCTGGAACTACCCGCAATTATGTCGCCGGTTTCATTCAACTTAGTGAAGGTAGTGGTATATGTTGGCTTGAAGGTGTTTGGATCGATATTGAAATCGGTATGAGTTAAAATATAGCCTGACTTTACCGGATAAATGATGCCCAAGTCATTGTTACCTTTATCGTACAAGTGACTCCAAACCGGGTTATTGTTGGCGTCTAGTTTTGCAAAAGCGGTATCGGTATTAGTCGCTGATGTTTTCCAGCTTCCTTGTATGGTGTTATCCTCACTACTGAGGGTAAAGTTACCATCATTTCCAGTTATTTTTTTTGATTTATCAACCACGAGATCAGTAATCGCGCCGGTGCTGAGGTTTAATTTTCCGGAGCCATTTATGATGGCGTAGTCCGCATCCGTATTACTGCCAAGTTGTCTAAACTCAAAAAGTTTGACATTGCCGGTATTGTCAACAATCACGGTTGCATTACCTGAAGATTTACTCCACAAGACATCCCCTTGAGCATCCAGCGCACCATACCAATTGGTAGTTCCCGTTTGACCGGAGATAATATAGCCACCCTGGTCGAGTTTAATAAATGATTGAGTAGAATCATCTTCAGCTGTGCCGTAGGTTTTAAGCCACGCTGAATTTGCTGTCCCACTCATTAACATGGTAATGGTTGTTGCTAAAAGCATTGAACGTTTCATGATAATTCCTGATAAATATTGATTTGTTGTTGCTTAAATTAACTTTACTACCACCATGATAAAACGGCAAGTCAATCAAGCGTCTAATATTGATCATTAATAACTACATAATCATCAATAAATAGATATAGTTTAAGTAAGATGTCAATGCGATTATAAAGTTGATATAGCACATGTCTATATTATGTATTGTTGTCATTAACCAAATGTTAATGAAATGCTGATTATTGTTGTTCTGATTTGAGTATTATTGAATAGAAGGATGAGCTTTGCCTGTAGAGATTTCGCAGGCAGTCAATGGCTTATTAAATAGACTTTGTCTGAAGGATTAATAAGAAATACGAGAGCTGTTTAAACTAGCCCAAGCTATCGAAATAAAATACACTGCAGCTTTCTACATAACACCAGGAACCAACGATGACCACCATCCGCCAGGACGATTTCATCCAAAGCATTGCCGACAGCTTGCAATTTATTTCCTATTACCATCCCTTGGATTTCATACAGGCTTTGCATCAGGCGTACTTAAAAGAACAAAGCCAAGCGGCTAAAGATGCGATGGCGCAGATTTTGATTAACTCACGCATGTGTGCGGAGGGCCATCGGCCTATTTGCCAGGATACGGGCATTGTGACGGTGTTTTTAAAAATCGGCATGGATGTGCAATGGCAAACCAGCATGAGCGTTGCGGATATGGTTAATCAGGGCGTCCGGCAGGCTTATCTCAATCCTGACAACGTGTTAAGAGCTTCTATTTTGGCGGACCCGGCCGGTAAACGCACTAACACCAAAGATAATACGCCTGCTGTTATCCATATGGAGCTTGTGCCGGGTAACAAAATTGATGTGGAGATTGCTGCTAAAGGTGGCGGATCAGAAGCTAAAGCCAAGTTTATTATGCTAAATCCATCCGACAGCATCACCGATTGGGTGCTAAAAACCGTTCCGACCATGGGCGCAGGCTGGTGTCCGCCCGGAATTATCGGTATAGGCATAGGCGGCACGGCCGAAAAAGCCATGATTTTAGCCAAGCAGGCTTGTATGGGGTCGATTGATATTCAAGAACTGATCGCTCGTGGTCCCAGTAATGCACTTGAAGAGTTGCGCTTGGAGCTGTATGAAAAAATCAATGCGCTAGGTATTGGTGCGCAAGGCCTGGGCGGTTTAACAACCGTATTGGATGTAAAAATATTGGATTACCCAACCCACGCCGCCAACAAACCCGTGGCCATGATCCCCAATTGCGCCGCTACACGGCATGTGCATTTTGTGTTGGATGGCTCCGGCCCAGCCGAATTTACCCCGCCACGCTTGCAAGATTGGCCGACAATTAGCTGGAATCCTGGTGCTACCGCTAGACGAGTTAATTTGGATACTGTGACTCAACAAGACATAGAAACTTGGAAACCAGGCGAAACCTTGTTGTTAAGTGGTACCCTGCTAACTGGTCGAGATGCCGCCCATAAACGCATGGTAGAAATGTTCGCCAAAGGCGAGGCCTTGCCTGATAGTGTTGACTTTACCAATAAATTTATTTACTACGTAGGACCGGTCGATCCCGTTCGCGAAGAAATAGTTGGTCCCGCAGGTCCAACCACCGCAACACGCATGGATAAATTCACCGAAGCCATGCTGGAAAACACAGGCCTGCTAGGTATGATCGGAAAAGCCGAACGCGGTGCTGCGGGTTTAGCTGCCATAAAAAAACACAAAGCGGTTTCCTTAATTGCCATTGGTGGTGCGGCTTATTTGGTTTCTAAAGCTATCCGCAAAGCCCGAGTGGTGGCGTTTGCCGATTTGGGCATGGAAGCCATTCATGAGTTTGTTGTGGAGGACATGCCGGTGACCGTGGCGGTGAATGTAAATGGGGTATCGGTGCATGAAACCGCACCAAAGCATTGGCAGGAAAAGATTGGTAAGATACCGGTGGTTGTGGAAGCTTAATAGTTAATTGGGTGGGGTTTTAGATTTTAGTGGTGCATTACGCTAAAGCGAATGTTTTCTATGGCTCTGTTTGGGTGCGGTGAAATTCAACGCATCGGTGTATATCCATGCGGCGGATACGACGTGCTCATCAACGCCGACCGTTATTGATGGGCACGGTATCGCTTTGCCAATCCTACCTAGCTTGAATCGCATACATCATCATCTTGGGTTGAACTTTCCTGAAGTTCTTATAGGCGACACTTCGATTAATGAAAGATCTTCGTAGCAACGTTGAGTTTGTCTTAAATCATAACCCAACACATCGAAGCTACCCTTGCGTTGGGTTTAATTTGCATCGGATACTTTTCGATAAGGGCAATCAGCACGCACATTTAATGGTTGTGAACTGTATACTTACTTTGTCAAAAGAACTGGCTGTTCGGTTTCCAGTTCAGAAATTAGCGGTTCATCGCGAGTATAGCGTGGTCTGGTGACTTGCCTGCCGGTAAACAAATCATTGCCTACGATGGCGACATCTTGCAGCCATCGATAGGAGCGTTGGCAGCTGTCGGAGTAGGGCGGTTCTTTGCACATATCCACATTGCCTTTTATGTCCACATTAAAATACAAACCTGGCAGCGGGCGTACTCGGATTTCTGGGCTGGGGTTATTGGTGTAATCCATGATGGACGGCTCGTGGTAATCCAGCAGGTTTAAAATCAACTTGGGTACTTTATACAGCGGCAGATTGCCAAACCTGACCGGCCCGTATTTGCCATTGATAATGATCATGGGCGTGCTGATATAAAACTTAAACATGTCGATGGAAAAGTTACCTTTGTTTGCCGTTAATACGCCGGAGTCGGCATAGCCGGCAAAGTTTTCACCTAAAAACGGTAAATGATCACCGAATACTACGATGATGCCGTCTGGATCGCGCTTGCGCATGTCATTGATAAAGTCCATTAATTCGCGCGTTTTGTAATAGATGGTATTGGCATAATTGCCGACTTCTTCCACTTTTGAGCTGGTGGTCACTTTGGCTGGCCGGCTTTCGCTTAACGGGTAATTCCAATGACCAAAATAAGTCACGATGTAATCCAGGATGGGTTGTTTGGCTTCCAATGAGCCGGTGATTTTTTCTGTCACTTGCCGGTACAGGGAGCTGTCTGCTAAAAACTCGCGATTCATGTCATCTTGCACAAAATCCTGGATTGACCAATAGGTTTGAAATCCAATACGTTTATAAGCATTCACCCGATTCCAGAATACAGGCACATTGGGGTGTGAGGCTATGGTGTGGTAGCCTTTGTCTGCCAAGAGATGCGGCAAACACGGTACATCATTCAGCAGTTGTCGTTCAAATTTAACATTATCTTTAAACACTGGAAAACCGCAGAGCACTTCAAATTCGGAGTTAGCCGTAAAACCGCCAAACACGGGCGTAAGGGCGTGCGAGTAACCGGCGCTTTTCCAAAGCTCCCGGAATTCTGGTGATAGGGGGTTAGGTTTAAAATTAGCTTTTTTTAGCTCATTGGGATCCCAAAATGATTCCAATAAAACAATGTGCACATTGCGCGGATTAAACGGCTTTTTTGAGGGTTTGGGTGTGGGTTGCGCTGCTAGCAGGTTGTCGGCGGCTTCTTCGGCTTTGTCTGGGTCAGGTAGTTGGTCTGCGGCGGCAAAATAGCGACAGGTTTCTAATAAGCTGTACAGGGTTGCGCCCCGCCATACGTAGTTGGAGCGTTGATCCCATACCGAATTTCCAAAATAGCCGTCCAGTGGCGCTACTATGGTATTAGGTTTAAAGACTATGGTAATCCCCAATAGCATTAACATCATGCTGGCTATATAGGCCGTCCAGTGCCGCATACTAAAGTTAAACAACACCAGGCTGGCAATGGCTGCAACGGGTACAGCGGCGGCAAAAAATTGCCAGCCATCCAAAATGAGTAACAGCGATTGCAACGCAAAAATATCATCCGGCATTAACGGGCCACCAAAAAACGAGATTTTTACCGCGTTGCCTATGTACAAAATGCCCATTGAGAGGGCGTGAATAACTAAGAAGATCCAGTCGCGCCTGGACAAAGCATACAAGACATAGGCAAAAACCAGTTGCAGCAGAAAGTCGTAAAATATTGAACCCAGTAATATCTGCACATCAAATTTTAAGGTGCTGATCAGGTAATACAGCAAATACAGCACAGTGGTTGATATTAATGGTAGTAAGTTTTTTGGCATGGACTTTCAGGAAGGGGTTAAGGGTAATGTCCAGTTAGGTCTGACAGGCGTGAGTGGGGCGCATATTAGCACAAATGCTTTCAGATAAAATTAGGCTGATTTTTGGGGTTGAAATTTAGGTTGGCTAATCGAATGGACTGGCTTGTTAAGTCAGGGTAACTTGCCAGCGCTTCTTAATTAAGCCGGTTCCAGATGGATGCCTGCATCTGTGCCGTTGCCGGCAACTGCTCCTGCGTTGCTCAACACCCTGGTTCCATAGTGGCCTCAATCAGGGTGAAGGCATTCGTCATCTCGCTTAACTGATACACTAAATTGATATAGTTAAGCATAGCCTCGTTTTCGGCAGGCTGCTTTTATTGATCGCGTACTAAACGCACCACCGCATCAGGTGTCGCTAATGATTTGTTTTTTTGTACCGGTTTGCTTTGTACGGCAAAGCTATAAGCCCAGGCCAGGGAGGCATCGTTGTAGACCGGTGACGAGCTCCAATAAGCATTTGCTGCGTTACCTGGAAAAGCCACGTTGTCCAGGGATTGGTCGGTATTTTGTTTAAGTATGGCTAAACTGTCCAATTCTTTAATGTTGGGTAAACGCCATTTTTTACTGCTGGTTGCCAAGGCTTTTGCCTTTATGAGCGCATCTTTAAAATTGTATTTGGTTACAGTTCCAGTGCATGCCGTGCTTTTCCATGTGCTACCCAACGTACAGCGCTGCCAGATTAAACCGGTGCCCAAGTCAGTGACTTCGGAGCCGTTAGTGGAAAGGGTATAGCGATTAAAAGGGATATTGGATTCCCCACTGACCAAGCGAATGGCTTGGCCGGTTTGCCGGTTAGTGAAAGCATAAGTACCGGCATAATAATCCAGCAGGTATTGGGTTTTATCATCGGTTGTTGTGGCAGCTGTTTTAGTTGTTGAGCTGCGGTAGTTGTTATTGCCGTTAACGCCAGCAGGCACGTCTGCAAAAAATGTGCTGTCGATAGCAGGGTCTGGCGCGCCAGTGCCATAGTGAACTAAGGTTAGCAGTTCGCTGATTGTGGGTAAGCGCCAATTACTTTGGCCACAAAAGTTAGCATTGTTGACTGCGGCGATAAATTTTGTGGCATCGTTAGTTTCAGTGGTTGCCGCGTAGTTTTTGTCATCTGTTGGCAGGCTGGTGAAGACATTACTGGGATTATGTAAACCAGTGCCGGTTTTTCTTTCCCAAAGTAGTTGTGTCACGCTGTCTTTTACACAACTCCAATCGTCCTTCGTTGCCGCTGCTCCCGTGCTGCTGATTTTTTTAAACATAAACCCTGCAAATCCGTCTGAATCGTCATTCGCACCGGCATCTAAACCATAATCAGCATCTTGACCCGGATAGCTGGATTGCGGGCAAACCAAACCATTGGTTTTGTCAGTGGCGCATTTGCTGATGCCGGTGTCATTTAATGTACCTGGCAAGGTTGCCTGCAAATCGTTACTTGGGATTTCCATGGCATCATTGTGCGCAATCACTACAAAATGATACGTTCTGTTAATTTGCAAGCCGGAGATGGTGGTTGATGTATCTTGAACGGTTTGTTCAGTTGGCGTGCCGCCATCTGCACGTAAGCAACTCAGTACCCGGTCATCATCACCTGGTTTTATCGTTAAAAAATTGTCGGAATAACACACCCGATAGGCAGTGGCACCCGCTATTTTAGTCCAGCTAAGATTTTGTTGTTGGCCTAATTGGGTTCCCTCCAGCTTGGGTGGGGTTAGTTTTTCCCTAACATTAATAACAAGGTCTGTAGAAGCAATGCTGTTTTTGTTGTCTGTTACGGTTAGTGTAAAACTCAATTTTACTGCTGTGGTCGGTGCAATAAAGGTCGTTATTTTATCCGCACTATTGGCGATTTGGATTGATGTGCCGCTAGTAGTTTGTGTCCATTGATAACGGGTGATTTCGCCATCTGGATCTGTGCTGCCGCTGCCATCCAGCGTTACCGGGCTACCAACATTAACTGCCAACCGCTGGCTAGCACCTGTTTTGGCAACTGGATTGATATTTTGACCTTGGTTTTGAGTAGTCACCCAAACATGGACTTCTTTGGATGTGGTTTTGGCTTTTTCATTATCAGTAACGGTTAATTTAAAAGCAAGGTCCACAAAATCGACATTGCCTTTCAGTTTTGCAGGGGTAATAAATGAGGGATTCGGTGTTTTAGCATTGCTAAGTTTTACAGCAGGACCGGCAGTCTGTTTCCATTGCCATTTAACAATGCTGCCGTCAATATTGTCGTTACTACCACTGCCATCCAAAGTAATTGGCATGGCTAACCCAACGGTTTTGCTTTCACCTGCGCTGGCAACTGGGCTGGCGTTAACGGGGGCAACAGCAACAGTGGTTGTGGCGCTGGCGGCAGTGTTTGAATAGTTAACCGTTAATTTAAAGCCCAAACTAACGGCTTTGGTAATTTTTGGGGCTGTAAAGGTTGGCGTAAGTGTGTCTGCCGCGCTTAAAAGCACTGGCGTACCTTTAATTTGTTTCCAGACAATGCCTGTGATATTGCCGCCTGCGTAATTGGCACTACCGTTTAAAATTACTTGAGTTTGTTCTTTAACCGCTTGTCTGTTACCGGCTTTAACAACCGGTTTTTTAGTGCTGGCAAAAGCGCCAGTAAGGCTAGTCAAAAAAATGAGCAGACATAACAAGGTGGCGGTAAATTTGTTCATGGATGCAAATCTCAAAATGGTAAAGTCCGTTAGGTGTTAATTATAAACTGATTTGGTATACATCACCTTAACAACTAGGGTTTAACAAGGTTACTCCGGCTTTGTTTGGTGCTGTAAATTCAAATTTAAAAACCAGTCAATAGGTGATAATGTAGCTGACGTTTCTAGAATAATTTATAAATCACTGGAGCAAATAATGAAAAAACAAATTTTAGCTGTTATGTTGAGCTCCGCTTTCAACTTTTCAGCTTTTGCAGCGGACGCTTACACCGTTGATCCTCGTCATACTTTCCCAAGTTTTGAAATCAGTCATTTAGGGTTTTCAACTCAACGTGGCCGGTTTAATCAAACTACGGGTAAAATAACCCTGGATCCTAAAGCGGCGGCGGGTGAAATCAACATTAGCATCGAAACCAATTCAATCAGCACGGGCCTGCCCGAATTGGAAGAGCATTTACGTAGTAAGGATTTTTTGGATGCCGCCCGTTTTCCGCAAATTACTTTTAAATCCGATCACTTAACTTTTAACAACGATAAGCTGGTAGGCGCGGATGGCAAATTAACCTTGCATGGTGTGACCAAAACCGTGCATTTAGCAGTAGATCATTTTTATTGCGGTTTAAATATGATCGCCATGAAAAACGTATGCGGAGCCAATGCGACCACAACCATCAAACGAACCGAATTTGGCATCGATAAATATGCGCCAGTGCTTGCTGATAACGTTGATATTGAGATTCAAATTGAAGCTATTAAAAATTGATAGCATTACTAGGCACATGAATGATGCGTAAAAACTGGTTTAGGCGCAAAAATGATGCTTAATTCTACATAGATTTTTCAGTAAAACTAGACTGCTTGGGGTTGCTCCTACCTAAATAGCTGACTAGCATCTTGTTTTACTGAGTTATTAACCTGTTTTTTGATCGTAGCTTGGGTTGGCATGGTTGCTGCTGTTCATTTAATAACCTGACGCGATAATTCTGGTTTTTAACTGCATAACAAAGCAGTATTACCCTAAACATCCAACTCAATCGCTAGAAATGTTAAATAATACACCAGAGAAATCAGCACTTAAATTGGGCTTTATTCCATTAACGGATTGCGCTCCGTTGGTGATTGCCAAAGAAAAAGGTTTTTTTGCTGAAGAAGGCTTGTCCGTTACCTTATGCCGTGAGTCCTCATGGGCGAATATACGTGACAAAGTAGCGACAGGGTTGTTGGATGGCGGGCATATGCTTGCACCTATGCCCATAGCGGCCAGTTTAAACCTGGATGGCTTGAAAACACCGATGATGACAGCTTTGTCGTTAGGGTTAGGCGGAAATGCCATCACTGTTTCTCAAAACGTTTATCAAAAACTGCTGGAAATTCAGCCTCACCAGTTAATTCATCCATTGCATTCGGTTTTGGCATTGAAAGAATTAATTATTCATACTCGCAATCAAGGTTTGCCGCCCCTTAGCTTTGCTCATGTATTTCCGTTTTCTTGTCATCATTATTTATTACGCTATTGGTTAGCCAGTGTTGGCATTAATCCGGAACTGGACGTGCGATTGCTGGTTATCCCTCCGCCACTAATGGTATCGGCTTTGCAATCAGGCCAGATTGACGGTTTTTGTGTCGGTGAGCCCTGGAATACCCAGGCGATTGAGCAAGGGATTGGTGTGGCGTTAACCAGTAGTGTCGGTATTTGGCAAAATAGCCCTGAAAAAGTGCTGGGCGTGACTTGTATCTGGGCGGAGCGTTATCCAGGCACGCATCAGGCCTTGATACGGGCCTTGCTTCGGAGTGCGCAGTGGCTGGAGGATCTTGATAACCGCCGTGAAGCCAGTGTTTTACTGGCGCAGGCGCAATATGTGCCTGTGGATGTTCAATCGCTAAGAGTCTTTACCCAGGGGCGATTTCAATATCATCATGACGCAAGCCCAATAGATGAGCCGGATTTTAATGTGTTTTACCGGTATGCCGCTACATTTCCCTGGTTATCGCATGCAGAATGGATTGTTGGACAAATGCAACGCTGGGGGCATGTTCAAGCCAATGCTAATAGTGCCGAGTTGGCAGCCAAGGTTTATCGTCCTGATTTATACCGTCAAGCCGCCAAGTCGTTGGCTATACCAGTTCCATTGCAAGATCTAAAACAAGAAGGAACGCATGCGCTTAATTGGCAGTTACCCTGTGAATTCGGCTCAGTACTAATGGGGGGCGACAGGTTTTTTGATCGGTCTGGTGATGACAATGCTGTGCTTAAATCGCAATAATGTCTAAGTTAACCATTCTTTTAGTCGACAATGATTCGCGTCGTAGCGATATGGTCAATCAGGCCTTGCAGGATGCAGGGCATACCGTGATTGCCAAGCTGAGTGATGATGTTGATTTAAGTAACAATGTGCTGTCTTTACAACCGGATATCATTATTATTGATATGGAAGCGCCGGGCCGAGACACACTGGAACAAATGCGCCAAATTCAGCGCAATCAAGCTAAGCCGATAATCCTGTTCTCTGCGCCTAACGACCAAGGATTTATGCAGGAAGCTATTCAAGCCGGGGTAAGCGCTTATATGTTGGAAGGAATTAACCAAACGCAAATTATGCCAGTGGTTGAAGTAGCGGTTGCCAGATTTCGAGAATTTCAAGCGTTAAGGCAGGAGTTGGAGGATGTTAAATCCAAACTGGCGGATCGTAAAATCATTGAGAAAGCAAAGGGCATGATCATGTCCCGTAAGGGGCTGGACGAAGACGGCGCTTATCAATTACTGCGTAAAAATGCCATGAGTCAAAATAAACGTTTGATTGATGTGGCACGCACGCTGGTGTCAGTTGAGGAGTTGTTAGGTTAGGTTAGGTAGTAAATGTGGTATGCATGCTTGATAGTTAAAGATCGTAAATAAGCAAATTCAGCGAAAGCCCAGTCAAAAAGTTGTCAATATGGCAAAGTTAAACCAATGCCTCATTTTTACATTATATCGTCTAATCTTTTAGTTAATCGTAGACTAAACTGTTTCTATAAGTGCAATGGTTTCTGCTTGCTATTTATTAGTACAAGCTGAATTGAAATTGAATCGATTTCTGAGAAACGGCCCCGTACACGTTGTTTTCTCTATAGATTAACTGTCCAAACAAAATACCTTCAAAATATATGAATCAAGATAATGTCTTTCTCAAATCAACTGGAATCATTCTAAAGCAGATTGATGTGGAGGATCTGAAAGTTGGTATGTATGTTGCCAAGCTCGATCGACCTTGGCTGGAAAGCACGTTTTTGTTTCAGGGTTTTGTGTTAAAAAATCAGGCTGATATCAATGCTGTTAAACAGCAATGCAAGTTCGTGTTTATAGATGAACTTAAACAAAGTCGCGAAGCCGCAGGCAGCGAGCGGAAGCAGACATTACCAGAACAATGGATAAAAAATACACCACCTAAAAAACTATCCACTTTTGAAAAGGAAGCGGAAAAAACCGGTCGTGTATACCATCAAACCAGTTCTCTGGTTAAAAGCTTTATGGATGAAGTCAGATTGGGCGGGTCTATTAATGTGGCGCTAGCTGAAAAAACCGTGGCGCACTGTGTGGACCGAGTTTTGCAATCGCCCGATGCCATGATGTGGATGACGCAGTTAAAAAACCGGGATTTATATACTTCTCAACACAGTATGAATGTGGCGGTGTTGGCAATTGCATTAGGGCGACATTTAAATTTGGCTGTGCCGGATCTTAATAAGCTTGGTTTGTGCGGCATGATGCACGACATGGGTAAAATGAATATTCCTTTAGAAATATTAAATAAACCCGGTAAATTTACTCCTGAAGAACTCGTCATCATGCGCAGCCATGCCGAAATTGGCTGGAAGTTATTGATGTCCACCTCTGGGATGTACCCGGGTGCGATTGATGTGGCCTATAGCCATCATGAAAAACTGGACGGTACGGGTTATCCACGCCAATTAACTGCAGAGCAAACCACGCCGTTTACTAAAATTGTAACCATTGTGGATATCTATGATGCCATAACCAGTGACCGTGTTTACCAAAAAGGCCGTACGCATCTGGAGGCGATCAATGTGATGACCAAGTTATGCGGTACTGAGCTGGATTCAAGCTTAACGTATAAATTTATCGAATGTATGGGTATTTATCCTCCAGGCAGTGTGGTGGAAATGACCAACGGTGAAGTAGCCATTGTGGCCGAAGTTAATCAAAAGCAAAAAATTAAGCCTAAGATTATCTTGGTTTTGGATGAGGATAAGCAAGAAAGGCCGCCCAGATTTTTGGATTTGGCTAAATTAGACTTGGATGCTACTGGCAAATCTTACGGCATTAGAAAGATTGTGCGACCGGATGATTTTGGTATTGATTTAAATTTGTATTATGAAAACGGCTTGATTCAAACGGCTATCGCAGCTTTAGCAGGCGAATAACTCTGGTTTAATACGGTGCATATCAACCATTACAAGGTGGATATGACGAATTATTTATGTAATTCCGCTGGTTTAACACATCTTTAGTTTTATTTTCTATTTAATTTCATAGTCTTATCGTTTGTTTTTTAGTTGGCATGATTGTAGCTAATCATACAATAACGCTTAACAATCTATGAGGCTAAAAATGTCCCAAGCTAATCATTTATCAATACCCTTAACTGGCATCGCCGGTTTAAAACAGAATTGGCGCAGCGATTTGTTGTCCGGTTTTCTGGTTTTTTTAATTGCCTTGCCCTTGTGTCTGGGTATTTCCATGGCCTCTGGTTTTCCACCATCAGCAGGTATTATCACAGCTATTATCGGTGGTATGGTAGTTTCCAGAATTAGTGGATCTTATGTCACTATCAATGGCCCAGCGGCGGGATTAATTGTTGTGGTGTTGAGTGCCGTGCAGGAGTTAGGTGCCGGGGATGCGATGGCGGGTTATCGCTATACCTTGGCGGCCATTGTGGTAGCTAGTGTGGCACAGATTGCAATGGGGTTGTTTAAAGCTGGGCGATTAAGCTCATTTTTCCCGGCTTCTGTGGTTCATGGCATGTTAGCTGCAATTGGCATTATCATTATGACCAAGCAAATCCATGTCATGTTGGGTGCAGCACCCACGCCAGGTAGCAGTCTTTTTTCAACCATGGCGCAAATTCCGCATAGTTTGGCTAACCCAAATCACGAAATTGCCATTATTGGTATTACCGGATTGTTGATTTTGATCGCTTGGTCGTTAATTAAAAATCCCATCTTAAAAATGATTCCTGCACCATTGATTGTGGTTTTAGTCGGTATTGGCCTTGCCAAATATTTCGATTTGGATCATGAACATATGTATTTGTTTTTACCCGATGCTTCGTTTTTACCGCATCATGAAGAAACGGTTGGGCCAAAGTTTTTGGTGGCCATTTCCGATAACTTTATGTCCAGTTTTTATTTTCCAGACTTTTCTAAATTAGCCACCCTGGAATTCTGGGAAGCTGTTTTGGCGATCAGTTTAGTCGGCAGCTTGGAAAGTTTATTGAGTGCCATGGCGGTGGATAAGTTAGATCCATACAAACGTCATGCTAACTTAGATAAGGATTTAACCGCCGTCGGTGTGGGTAACTTGTTGTCAGGCTTGATTGGTGGTTTACCCATGATTGCAGAAATCGTACGGAGTTCTGCAAACGTAAACAACGGCGCTAAAACGGCATGGGCCAATTTTTTCCACGGCACGTTGTTGATGTTATTCGTAGTGTTGTTTCCGCGCTTGATTCACAGCATACCGTTAGCTGCCTTAGCCGCATTGTTGGTTTACACCGGCTTTCGGTTAGCATCGCCTAAAGAATTCGCCAAAGCGATGGGCGTGGGTAAAGAACAGTTATTTATGTTTGTAGTAACTATCATCGGCGTATTGGCAACTGATTTATTAGTTGGCGTGGCATTAGGCATACTTGCAAAATTTACCATTCATATCTTAAGAGGCGTGCGTTTTAACAACCTGTTTAAAATCCACTTTGTGATCGAGCAGAAAGATCCTGATACTTATGTGGTTGCTATTGTTGGTTCAGCCATTTTTTCAAACTTTATGGCATTAAAAACCGCTTTAACTGGACTGCCAGCAGGCAAAAAAATTATCTTCCAGTTAAACAACGCCTATATGCTGGATCACACGGTGATGGAGTTCTTGCATGATTTTGAACATAACTACGAGGCACAAGGTGGGCATATTGAATATTTAGGCATGGACACGCACGTTGCCTATTCCGAACATCCGCTGGCCGTGCGAAAAATGAAACCCGGCAATATGAGCCGGCGTAAAAGCGATCATTATGGCGTTTAAAAACAGCTATTTTTTACGAGGTATTTATGATGTATAAAAGATATAGTGTGTTTAAAGCGGCCGCATTAATGATTGCAATGTTAAGTGCGAACAGCGCTTGGGCAGCTGGTTCCATGGTGACCGATGACTTGACTCAAGATGCCGGCAGCTGGTTACAAGTAGTGGGTGAGGGTAGTTTGAAGGTCATTAATCCTAATCTGGAAAAAGCCCGTATCTGGGTTGAAGGCCAGACGCGTTTTGATGGTAACTGGGATCATTGGTATCAAGGTATGGTACGTACTGCTATCGGGTATTCATTAAGTGATCGCGCAACAATTTGGGCCGGTTATACTTGGCTGCCAACCCAAAATATCGGTAAGCCTTATTATTCTCAGCAAGACGTTTGGCCTGCATTTAGATATGTACTGCCAACCAGTTTTGGTTCTATTAGCTTTAGGACAATGGTTGAAAGTAACTTTATTGCCGGTAGCGATGTCAGATTCCGTCCTCGGCAGATGATTCGTTTTATGCACCCGTTTGATTTTGAACCACGTTTAAATTTAATCGCATGGGATGAGTTTTTTATCCGTGCTAACAGCACAAAATATGGCGGCAATGCCGGCTTTGACCAAAACCGTGCTTTTGCTGGTTTAGGCTGGTCGTTTAATAAAAACGTGCGTGCTGAATTCGGTTACATGAACCAGTATTTGGATGATGCCAAACACGTTAATAACACCATGCATCATTTAATAATGGGATCCGTATTTATTAATTTTTAAAGTTAGGTTTGGTAACTGTATAAGACAGAGATTATGATCTAGCGCTTAACTTATTCAGGTATTTCAATTATGCGCTTTATCTATCTGCTTATATTAGTCATCATAACGGTATTGGAAATCGGGCCTATACCGATCACACCCTTGGTTTTAATCTGGGTGGTCGTGTTTAGGCCTGGGTGGTTTTATGATTTGGTGCGGCATTTGTATAATAAAGACTAAATAATCGCTGTTAGGCAGGAAGTTTCTTAGTACATGGAGTTTGTTAGTTTATCCATTGTTATTGTCAAGGCTCTTGGTCTTTCGCGTTTGTAATTGAACTAAAGCTTTATAACTGAGGCCACACCATGAAGCCAATCTACTCCCGCCCCGTACAACATCGCGCGTTAGCTTTTTTGATGTTGCTGTTGTTAGCGCTAGTGATGCTGGGAGGCATGATATGGCGTAATTTGCACCATTTTAATACTGTTTTATCGCATGTTAATTACTCCCACAGCGTCCAAAATGTCTCAGTTGAATTACAGCAATCATTAATCCAGTTTTTGTCCGAAGCGATACCCGAATCTTATCCAGAAAAATTGCCCAATACCATTGCTGCAATCAATAAAACGCTGACTGAAATGGAGGCCTTAATAGCAGAAGACAGCATGTTATCGGCTGAAACCAGAAAAACCATGGTTGCTGTAAAATCGCTGTTGTCAAATATTGATGCTTTGGACAGAAAAGAGAAAAGCGCCCGTCTCTTGGATGCGCTGACCGTGTTGAGTCAAGCCTTGGACGATGAGGTGATCGAGCGTGACCATTCCTTAGAAAAGATTAGCAACGATACCCAGGCCGAGTTATATCTTGCGTCATTAACATTAATGGGCATTTTGATCGTAGCGGTATTGTTTTTACATAGACGTATTCTGCATCCGTTAAACAACTTAAAAGAGTTATTGCAACGTTTGACTGAAGAAAACTACACGCCAATTACCACGGACCATTTGGACCCTCTGCTGTTGCCGGTTTTTAACAGTTATAACGACATGGTTAAGCACTTGGCTGAGCTCGAAGAAGCCAATCGTTTGCACGCCCAATCTTTGCAAAAAGAAGTCCGGTTGGCTACCCAAGCCTTGTTAGAACAGCAATACAGCTTGGCACGAGCAGAACGTTTGGCTGCCATTGGGGAAGTAGCTGCGGAGTTGGCGCATGAAATCCGAAATCCATTGGCTGGTATCCAGATGGCTTTCAATAATTTACGCAGGGAAATGGCTGATGCTCATCAAGAAGAAAGAATGGATTTAATTGGTTCCGAATTAAAACGCTTGGGTCGGTTACTAACTGATATGCTGGATCAAAGTCGACACGCGCCAGAGGACGCCAGTAAATTTGATCTGACACGGTTAGTAAATGATCTGCTGACACTAACCCGTTACCAAATTGCCGAACCCATATTATTGCATCTGGATGCACCTGCCTCTCTGTGGGTATGTTTACCGGAAAGTGGATTAAGGCAGGCGTTATTGAATTTGCTGCTGAATGCTGCCGATGCTTTTGAAGGCGGTGCCGGCGTGGTGCGCATTAAAGTGCAAGATGGTCAAGATGGTTTGTTGATTGATGTCATAGATAGCGGCCCGGGGTTTTCCCAGGATATGTTAGATCATGGTATTCGTCCATTTCGGTCTGGTCGCCAGCGCGGCAACGGCTTGGGGCTTGCAATGGTCCAGCGCTTTGTAAAAAACTGTGGCGGGGTTATCAAACTATCCAACCATATTCCCCAGGGAGCTTGTGTGTCAATTAGTTTGCCCAAAGATTGTGTGACAGGACATAAATGATGATGGAAACAATACTGATTATTGAAGATGAAAAACTATTAGGTTCCGAACTATCCAAGCACTACCGCCAATCAGGTTGGGAAGTCGTTTGGGCGCCCGATTTGGCAACAGCTAAAGATTGGTTGATCAATCAGAATTTAGAGCCGCTGTTGATTTTATCAGACATGAATTTGCCCGATGGCAATGCTCTGGATTTTATGGAGACGTATAAAAAAAATGTCAGTTATGCCGAATGGGTGTTTTTAACCGGCTATGGTAGCGTACCTGATTCCGTTCGGGCTTTAAGGCTGGGCGCGTATGATTTTTTAGAAAAACCGTGCGATTTGGAACGCTTGGATTTGATTGTGAGCAGTGCGGTCAGGAGTGCATCCATCCAACGTCGAGTACTGGATCAAACCAAACAGCGGCATCGAAAATATTCACCGGATGCCTATGTTGGGCGCAGTAAACAGGCTCAACAAGTTCGAGATTTGTTAATGCGGCTGACTGAGGTGCCGTTTAGCGCGTTGATCATTGGCGGTGAAAGCGGGACAGGCAAAGGTTTGGCTGCGCGAATTCTGCATTATGGTGGCTCCAGAGCCTTGCAACCTATGATTGAAGTCAATTGCGCGGCGTTACCCAGGGAGCTATTGGAATCTGAATTGTTTGGACATGAGCCTGGCGCATTTACCGGCGCAACCGGACGGCACCGTGGATTGCTTGAGCAGGCAGATGGTGGAACGTTGTTTATGGATGAAATTGGCGAAATGCCTTTGGATTTACAAGCAAAGTTGCTAAAAGTGATTGAGGATCACAAAGTGAGAAGGCTGGGCGGCGAAAAGGAAATCAATGTGGATGTGCAGATTGTGGTGGCCAGTAATCGCGATCTGGAAAGCATGGCGCAAGCCGGTAGTTTTCGAGCTGATTTATATCATCGATTAAGTGTGTTCAAAGTTATTTTACCGCCACTACGCGAGGCAAAAGAAGATCTTGATGAGCTGGTGCCGTTATTTGTTGCCGAATACAATGCCAAGGCGGGGCGGCAGGTAAAAAACATACCTGATGACGTTTGGGTAAAGTTAAAAAGCCATTATTGGCCTGGCAATGTGCGGGAGTTACGCAATGTGATTGAGCGTTGCGTGCTGTTTTCCGATGGCTCAACCTTTCCGAGTCAGTGGTTACAATTACCAGGCCAGGATAATAGTCCCGCGCATAATTTGGCAGACTCCGAGCATGCTATTTGTTTGCCGCTGGATGGTAGTATGGCATTGGATGATATGGATAAGTTTATTATCCAAACAGCATTGGATAGGGCGGATAATAATTTAACGGCCGCTGCGAGAGCGTTGGGGGCAACCAGAGAGACTCTGCGTTATCGAGTTCGCAAATACAATCTTAAAATTGTTGATTAGGTGGTGGCAATACAGGGAAGCAAAGCTCAGTAGGTTAAGTTACAGCTTTTACCTACTGAGTGCGTTATTTAAGCAAACAGTATTTTCCAGATTGCGCGAATTTTTAGTAAACGCATCAGTTAGTAGCCAATCCAAAAAATACTTTGTGGTGCAATCGTTATTTGTACAGTGTTTAACAAAAGTAGGTGCAAACGGTTCAATTTTTTTGCACAGACTTCAAGTTAGTTAATTAGTGGGTAGACTTATTTTTTTGTAGCATGACGTTTGGTCGTCTTTTTTACTGACTTTTTAATAACAGCGGATTCCTTCGTATTTGCAGTAGCTTCAGTGGTTGAAGTCGCAGCGCCATCGGTTACAGTTTTTGTGCTGGTTTCAGTTGCTGTTTCCGTGGACTGAGTTTTAACGGCATCTGGCGTTGATACAACTGTGGAATTAAGCGTTTTGACTTTATCTATGGTTTCACTTGCTTGTTGAGCTTTTTCGATAGCGCCAGATGGAACGGCGGATGTGGCCGCATTTTTAACAGCGCTTTCGCCAGCTTGTTGTAATAAATTTGGTTCAGCAATGGCAGCGCTCGCAGTGATTAATAACGAGACTAATAGGGTTTTTTTTATTTTCATGGCCGATTCCTAACGTGTGGTGTAAAGCCACAAGATAGGCCTTGTATACTGAACTGCTGATGAATCAGCGGCCAGTCTTTTAATTGATTAAAGTTTGCGCATGCACAACAGCGTCATGGACGCTCCAGAATAACCTGGTTTCAAACGCCCGTTTTTTATCAATTTTTAACAGCAAAGCTTTTATAGGATCTTTAACTCTAGCCAGTAAAAGCGTAATGTTTGACTGTCTAAATGTTTCATTAAGTTCTAGTAAACATTCAGCGGCGGTGCTATCTAAATTTGCGCTAACTTCCAGACTTAAAATAACAATTTGAACCGACGTATTCTGTTGAGCAACTTGTTGAACATCTGCCAAAACGCCCTCAACACTGGCAAAAAACAACGGCTCTTCCGGGCGTAGAATTAAAATATGCGCATGACTTAAAGCATTTTTGTGGTTTTGTTTGTCGACATAATCACGGGAATTATCTAATTCTCCCAGTTCTCGCACTAGTGGCCGGCTAAATGTCCTGATTGCCCCGATTAAAGATAATCCAATGGCAATCAACATGCCATGCAAAACTCCAAATGCCAGTACCGCAATGGCTGCGGCCAGTGCTAAATATTGGTCACGGTCAATTCGCCAAAGATGCAGCAATGGCTTTGGATTTAGGGCGTGGCCGAGTGCGTTTATTACGGCGGCGGCAACTATGGGTTCCGGAATCAACGCCAGCCAGTATTTGCCAAACAATATAACGAACAGAATGATTGCAGCGGCAAATCCCCCCGACCACTTGCTGCTGGCGCCTGCCTGCTCATTGGCAGTGCTGGCTGAAAATCCTGCACCTACCGGCATGCCTTGAAACAAACCTGAAAGCAGATTAGCGCTGCCCAAGGCGAATAGCTCTCGGTTAGGGTTTTCTGATTGTCCATGTTTGATGGCCAAGCTGTTAATACTACCTAACGACTCGGCAATAATGATCATCATTAAACCGCAAGCTACCTCTGCTAATTGTAACCAGTTTTCAATCGATAATTGCGGAAGACTTAGCCTTGGCGTTTCCAGTGTGATTATCCCAACCACAGCCACATGATACGCGGGCAAATTGATTGTATGGCTGATAAAAATCCCTAAACATAAGGTGAGGAATGCGCCCGGTATTTTAGGGAAAATCTTTAATAAGTTTAATAAAATCAGCGCTGTTAACCCAGTCACCAAGCTCCATATTGACCAATTTGGAGTTTGGCGCACTATGTCTAGTATCAAGTACAAAATATTGCTGCTGTGAACTTCTAAACCAAGCAAATGCGGTAATTGCTTGATAATAATCGTGATCGCCAGTGCAAATGAAAAACCATGTAACACCGGGCGTGAGATAAAAGCGGATAACCGTCCCAGTCCTGCTTGGGCAAACGCTAGTAAGCCAATTCCGGTTAAAATCACCAGGCCAAATGCTAACCCGGTCGAACCGTTATTTATCGGTTTTAAGGATAAAACGACCGCCGCTAATAGCGCAGCGGCTGACGATGTGGGTGAAACTATCGCGAAGCGACTTCCACCCAGGCAGGCATAACAGATCAGCCCAATCAGAACGGCGGTGATGGCGTGTTGAATTTGTAAGTGCGCTATGGCTGCGTAGGCGACGGCTTCCGGTAATAAGATACTTGCTACGGATAGACCCGCAATCAGGTTTGCTGATAATGCCCACTGCTTGCTTGTCAATAGTTGAAAACGCGTCACTGGGTAAAATAGCCTATAGTTGCTGATTATTATGCTAACGAAAGGTTTATCTGTTCGACAGGCTTATGATTAACGAAATCCTGAACGCTGTTGAAAACATTATACGGGTTACCGGGATTGTTAGTCGTTTGAAAGTATATCCGATGTTAACAATCAAGCTAACTGTGCAACATAATTAGTAGGACTGCATTTTTTCTTGAATTGGCAAGCGTTTTGCAACCGTGGAATACTTCTGATGAACAACAACTGTGCGGGAAATATGGTGGGAGGCCGTGTTGAAATTGCAATACAAACGCGTATCAAAGCCTTTACAGCAATAATGATTGCAATTTCTTTCTGCCAAATCAGGTTTTAATTTGGCAAGTTGCTGATTTAATTAACAGTAGAAGATTAAAAACCAAATTCAGACTCGTCAAAGTCATCAAACTGTTCTTTTAAACGTTTCTTTTCCCAATAGATTTCAATTTTTCTACGAGAATCACGTTTAATGGTTTCTTTTTCAGCCGTTTCAGTCAGCGATGAAAATTCACTGTCTTCAAAGATGTCTTCGTCGTCAGGGTCAACTTCAGGGTCAGCAGCTACGCTGGGTTTTCCAATTGGATTTTGTGGGGGTTTGGCCATTTTTCACGTTCTCAATTTATAGAATTTAAGCATCAATACAACTCATTGATAGAATTTAAGTAAAAAAATCATTGAGCGAGTAGGCATTTAGTGTAGATAATATTTAATCAGTTTGCTAGCACCTGATTAACCTTTACCGCGAGTTTTAGTGCGAGTCGTCGTTTTTTCTTTACCAGTTTCCAGTGTTTCGAAGCGTTTTTCCATAAATTGAATAATTAAATCAGCAATATTTTTTTGACTGGCTTGCTCAATGCCTTTTAAACCAGGTGATGAATTCACTTCCATAATCACTGGTCCGTGATTAGATCTAAGCAAGTCAACACCGCACACATTTAAACCCATGATTTTAGCGGCACGTACCGCAGTTGAGCGTTCTTCCGGTGTTAGCTTAATAAGCTCCGCTGTGCCGCCACGGTGCAGATTTGACCTGAACTCACCTTCAGCACCTTGTCTTTTCATGGCGGCGACCACTTTATCGCCAATCACGAAACAACGAATGTCGCTTCCGCCCGCTTCTTTAATAAATTCTTGCACCATGATGTTGGCCTTAAGACCCATAAATGCCTGAATGACACTTTCGGCGGCGTTATGATTTTCAGCCAACACGACGCCAATCCCTTGTGTGCCTTGTAGTAACTTGATGACTAAAGGCGCACCGCCAACTTGATGGATTAAGTCGGCAATATCGTCTGGATTATTGGCAAAACCGGTCACAGGCAAGCCTATGCCTTTTCTTGCCAATAATTGCATAGATCTCAGCTTATCCCGTGATCTGGAAATAGCAACCGACTCGTTAAGCGGTAACACATTCATCATTTCAAATTGCCTGAGTACGGCGGTGCCGTAAAAGGTGACAGAGGCGCCTATTCTGGGGATAACAGCGTCAAAACCGGTTAAATCTTCACCCCGGTAATGAATGGATGGGTTGTGAGAGGTGATGTTCATGTAGCAACGTAATACGTCCAAAACCCGCACCTCATGTCCCCTGGCTTGTGCAGCTTCGACTAAGCGGACAGTTGAATATAATTTGGTATTGCGGGACAAAATAGCAATTTTCATGTTGGGTTTACGGCCTTGGACTGTGCACAAAATAATATGCTATTTTGGCATGGATCCTGGTATTTAGAAAACAGCAACTTGGGTTAATAGGGATAATGTATGAAAGAAATATTGGAAGATGTTAATTTATCTAACTATATTTATTCTATTAGAAAAAGCAATAAAGCTATGTAGAATGGTATTTTTATTAACTAAGAGGCAATTATGGTCGAATATCCTGAAAAATCTTGTTCAATTGATCGGCTGGTTACGCATCCAAAACTGGTTGCAGCCGCGTTGGCTGGAGAAAAAACCCAGCAACGCCGTGATGGCTTGTATGCCTTGCCTGGAGAAACATTTGCGTTGGAAGGAACTGAGTTTATCGTTACCGACGTAAAGCGGGAGCGCTTGGGGGATATGACTGATGAGCATGCTAAAGCTGAGGGATACCCAAGCCTTTCCCTGTATCGGGATATTATTTTACGGATGCATGCCGGTATGTCTTGGAATGAAGATGCGCTTGTCTGGGTGCACAGTTTTGCAATTAAGCAGGATTAATGAAATTCATTAATCCTTAGTTGGTAGAGCTAAGGGCTATCTCCTTAAGCCATTACCAAGAAATGAACCGGCTGCCGCGCCCAATCCTGCTGCAATTGGATCGCCATTGCCAATTTCATAACCTAACACGCTTCCTACGACACCACCGGCAAGACCTTGGTGACTGCGTGGGTCTTGATAAGATTGTCTGGGTTGGTAATAAGGTTGCGGTTGCTGATACACTGGTTGCGGTGGCTGGTAATAACTTTGTTGGGGTTGAGGATAATAACCCCTTCCACCTTGATATCCACCATCATAATCGTAGTCACGGTGGTGTCTATGGTGTCCATGTCCATGGTGCCCATGTCCGTGGCGACCCCAATCATCGTCCGCAGCGGAAAAACTGGAATAAGTAGCAATTACAAGAGCCAATGGCAGTAATGCTAATGATGTTTTCATTGTTAAGCCTCACAATAAGTTAAAGTTGATTTAAAAAGAACAAGGCCTAAAGCCTTGTCTTTCGTGAATGATTATCCTCCAGCACTATTAATAACTGCTTAACACTACATTAATAACGGCTTAAGCGAGTTATTTTTTAAATCTAAATAATGTTCATTTCCCGCATAGATCATAGATATAGTCAATCTGATTTATTTGCCGCCCAAAGTTTGTTGGTAACGCTTATAATAGCCGCATCTTAAATTTATAATATTTTTTAACGGCATAGCAATAAATGGAACAGTTCATTCCCGGGCAACGTTGGATCAGTAACACTGAGTCAGAACTTGGTTTAGGTCTTATTTTAGAAGTTAGTTTTAAACGCGTGACAGTGCTTTTTTTAGCCAGTGACCAACGGCGCATTTATGCGCAAGACAATGCGCCTTTAACGCGAGTTAGATTTTCTGTTGGCGATACCATTGAATCCATTGATGAAGAACGCTTTACGGTTCTAAGTTTGACTGAAGTTGATGGGCTGATTACGTACCTGGGCAGAAGTATTGATGGTGAAGAAGTTGAAGTGGAGGAGATTGAATTAAATCACCACATCCAGTTTAACAAACCTCAAGATCGCTTGTTTATGGGCCAAATTGACCCGACCGCATGGTTTTTGTTGCGGTATGAAACCTGGCTTAGACTGCAACAACATCAACAATCACCCGTTAAAGGCTTATTAGGTGGGCGCGCCTCCTTAATTCCGCATCAATTATATATTGCTCAGGAATCCGCCAATCGGGCGGCGCCACGCATTATGCTGGCTGATGAAGTGGGTTTGGGTAAAACCATTGAGGCAGGTTTGATTCTGCATCACCGCTTGATTAATGGCTTAAGCAAACGCGTACTCATCATCGTGCCAGAAAGTTTGGTGCACCAGTGGCTGGTCGAAATGCTCAGACGCTTTAATTTACGCTTTAGTGTATTTGATGAAGCCCGCTGCCTTGAAGAGCTGGGCGACGATGGTTTTGATGATGGCTTGGACGAAAGCAGCGGCAAAGGCGGGAATCCATTCAGCAATGAACAACTCATTTTATGCAGCCAAAGCTTTTTTGCTAATTATCCACGCCGCCAGCAACAAGCGATAGACGCCGGTTGGGATATGGTGATTGTGGATGAAGCGCACCATTTGGAATGGAGTGAAAAAGCAGCCAGTCCTGACTATTTGTTTGTGGAGCAATTGGGTTTACAAACGCCTGGTTTAATCTTGTTGACTGCAACACCGGAGCAATTAGGCAAAGAAAGTCATTTCGCCAGATTGCGCTTGCTTGATCCTGATCGCTTTTACAGTTTTGCGGCATTTTTAGAAGAAGAGCGTCAGTTTGAGCCAGTGGCTAATGCGGCCAAAGCCTTGTTAGCCGAAAAACCTTTAGATGCAGGTGAGGTCAACTTATTGTCCAAATTATTAAAAGACGATAATGTCGATGGCTTATTAAAAAGTCTGACTGATCCGGAAAAATCTGCTGTTGCTAGAGAAAAGCTGATTAATATCCTGCTGGATCACCATGGCACTGGCCGGATTCTGTTTAGAAATTCGCGCCAAACCGTGCAAGGTTTTCCAGATCGGGAAAGATATGGTTATCCATTAGCTGGCGCGGAAAACAGTGATGATTTACAACAAGATGCAAGATTTGCCTGGTTAGTTGATAAAATTAAAGAACTGGCTGGCCAAAAAGCGCTAGTGATTTGCAAACATGCGCAAACCGCAATCGATATTGAACAAGTTTTAAAAAATCGCATCGGTATCGCCGCCGCCGTCTTCCATGAAGGCATGACCATTATCGAACGAGATCGTGCGGCAGCCTATTTTGCCGATCAGGACAGCTCTGCCCGATTGTTGGTCTGTTCTGAAATTGGTAGTGAAGGCCGAAATTTTCAGTTTGTACACCATCTGATTTTATGGGATTTACCCACTAATCCTGATTTATTGCAACAACGTATTGGGCGTCTGGATCGAATCGGGCAAAAACATGTTATCCAGATTCATATACCGTACGTTGAAAATTCAGATAATGCCTTGCTGTATCGCTGGTATGACGAAGGCTTAGATTCATTTCGCAGTAACAATTCTGCGGCCCAGCGCGTTGCGGATATTTTAAGTGCAGAACTTAAATCTGTTTTACAAACTAAAACCGGCGTTGATGCTTTTATAGCAAAAACCAAAGCGCTAAACGAAGAAATCGATACTGAGTTGCACAATGGTCGCGATCAATTGTTGGAACTTAATTCCTGCCGTCATGAGCAAGCGGAAGAATTAATTGATCATTTGAGTGCTTTTGAAAAAGAAGGCGCGTTATGGCCTTACATGGAAGACGTGTTTGAATGTTATGGTGTTGATACCGAATTTCATTCCCCTGATTGCTTCATCATTCGGCCTAGTGATCATCTGCGGGTTTCGCATTTTCCTGGTTTGGATGAAGATGGCTTTACCGTAACCATCACCAGGGCGTGTGCGCTGGCGCGAGAAGAGTTGCAGTATTTAACTTGGGAACATCCCATTGTAACGGCATCCATGGATTTGATCTTGTCGAGTGAAACCGGCAATGCCAACGTCAGTGTCATTCGCCATCCCGATCTAAAAGCCGGGCAGTTTCTGCTGGAATGTTTATTTATCATTGAATGCAGCGCACCGGCAGAATTTCAAATGGGCCGGTTTTTGCCACATACGCCCATACGGATATTGATTGATCAGCATAAAAAGGATTTAACGGCTGCTATAGACCATCGCAGTTTGGTTGAAACAGGCACCAAGTTTGATAAACAGCAAATTGTCTCGTTTTTAAATACCCAACGCGACTACATTTCAGTGATTCTAAGTTTGGCTGAACAAATCGCGCAAGAACAAATGGCTGAAATTGTTGATACAGCCACCACAACCATGCTGGAGTCTTTAGCTGCGGAAATCAAACGCCTGGTCAGGTTGAAAAAAGTTAACCCAACCATTAAAGCCGATGAAATCGAGCAATTAAAAGACATGGCTGCCTTAGCACAAGAAAACATTCAAGCCGCACAGCTTAGGCTAGACGCTGTGCGTTTTATCGTCACGAGTTAATCCATTGCTATGATACATATCGGAAAGATAAACACGTTAAAAGTCGTTAAACAACAAGGTGCCGATGTGTATCTTGGCACCCCGACATCCGCCAAAATTTTATTAAGCGAAAAAAAGCTGCCCAAACCATTGGCATTAGATGATGAGCTAGATGTTTTTGTGTATGTTGATTCCGAAGGTCATCTGGCTGCTTCGCTTAAACAGCCTCTGGCGCTAGTGGATGACATTGCCTGGTTAAAAGTGGTGTCGATTAATTACGTGGGCGTGTTTATGGACTGGGGCTTAAGCAAGGATTTGCTGGTGCCGTTTAGTGAACAGCACCAGGAAATGGAAGTTGGGAAATCTTATTTGGTAAAACTGTTTTTGGACGACAAAGACCGGATTTTAGCAACCACTAAAATCAATCGATTTCTATCCGAAGAATCGGTTTACTTTAAAGTCGGTCAAAAAGTAGATTTACTGATCGCCGAACAAACCGATTTAGGTTTTAAAGCCATTATTAATAACAGTCACTGGGGTGTTTTATATCAAAATGAATTGTTTAAAACGGTGCAGCCAGGTCAAAAAATGCCCGGGTACATTAAACAAATCCGTGAAGACTTAAAGATTGATCTAAGCCTTCACGAGCCTGGATACGGTAAAGTTACTTCACTAACAGACAATATCATCAATCAGCTTAAAGCCAATGACGGGCTGTTAAAACTGAGTGATAAAAGCCCGCCAGAAGCGATTTATGCTACCTTTGGCGTGAGTAAAAAAGTGTTTAAACAAGCGATTGGTGCGTTATACAAACAAAAACTGATCGAAATTGACAAGGATGCCATCCGCTTGCGTTAGCGGATGGCCTTGGGTTGTAAAAAATCCTATTTCGCAGTGATGCCATCAATTTGTCGATCGCTAATCTCCGCATAATAAAACCATTCGTTCCCTGGTAAAGCAGTTGGGTTTGGAAACATCATATAGCCGGATTTACTGGCCTTAACTGGGACACCGTTTTGGCAAGTGCCGATTAAATCGCCTTCGGTTAACTGGTCAAAACTGATCCAGGCTTTGGCAAATTGGTCTTCCAGATGGCTTTTATCAATGACTTCATTAATCCGCAACACTTCCAGGTCGGTTTGTTTTGGCGGGGCAGGGCGGTCAATTAGGCCAAGATGCGCCAAGGTATTAAGGATGGCCTGATAAGCGACTTCCGGCGCATTGGGATCGGTATGTTGCCCGCATTCCAGTGTTAATGCGTAACCACCGTGGGCGCGCATATATTCCGTGGTGCCGATGCCATAACTGGGGTCGGTATTTAAAATATGTGCGCGTGCACTGATGGCAGCATTATTCATGCGATTTTCAACGCCACGCGCATAGGTATCCAGCCAACCATCCACTATTCGTGTTGGCCCTAAGCGCACGGCCAATGCTTCTTCCTCGACTGCGAGGCTAAATGGTTCTAACGTGCCACTGTTGTTTTCCGGCCCTAACATCACAAACGGCACCCCAGCAGAATGGAATGAATGCAAATCCAATAACACATCATGCGCAGCTAATAACGGGCAAAGGGCATTGGCGATGTGGTCTTCAAATTCAATCGGACTATCGGTAGGGCGCAGATTACGGTTTAAATTACGATCACCCGCACGTTGTTGCTTAAGGTAAGCCAGCGGGTTGGTAATGGGCACAAAGGTGACTTGGCCAGCTATCAATCGCAATTTGCCGGAGTCTAACTCTGCCATCACCCGCTCAATCCCGCGCGTACCGCAAGTTTCATTGCCGTGTACCGCACCTAGAATTATTAATTTAGTGCCGTTATTCAGGCTGTGGTAGTTGATGGATTTAAACGGTGGTTGAATATTGGCCGTGTTGGTCATAGATAATTAGCTCAAAATAAATCAGATGTTTGTGTTTACTCAATGCGGTAAGCATCTAGTTGAATGGATTGCACAACCAGACCCAGCATCGTGCAAACACCTTGGTAACGCTCGTTGCCTGTTGAAGAAAATTCAAATTGATAACTGCGTAACAAACGCAGTTTACCGCGTTGATCTCTGGCAAACCATAGCTTGCTTAAAGCAACGTACTCATCCAATAACTGCACTTCTGCATTGTGGCAATAAGCCTTGGTAGCATGAAACGCCAGTTCATTGATGCGTTTGGTATGCAGCCAATAGAGAGCTGCGGTTATTAGCAGGCCGGAAAAAAGCAGGTCATCTAGCATAATCAGGATTCAGATGGCTTTAGGTTATCAGCGTGGAGCATTGCAGTGGCTGTGCAGTATAGTGGATCAAAGTGCTGGAAACAACGTTGAGATGCTTTAAAAACTAAGCGTTGTTAACTAACCAAAATTATTTTTAGAGGTTTAGATTTTAACTTCCAAAATGTGTCTATCTTTCAGTTGGCTTGCACAATCACAAAGTAACAACAAATCGGAAAGGATTGCTTGTATCGAGGATACACAAATGTAACTCACCGATTATCATAGCCTGGACCCAGGCAGGGAGGCTTGTTCATTGTCAGTTTGACATTCACGAAGGCCCGGAATTAAGTTAGATTTGCTCCGTTTTATATCTATATATTAGATGACTTCATCTAATAATATCAGTTCATATAAAATCAATAAGCTTTAAGATATCCTCTATGGCACATTCTTGCCAAAATTTAATCTTGTTGCTTGTAATATTGAGTAACAAGAATGGCTGTTATTCCACCGGACAAGCCGGAGATCACACATATAAGATGCAATAATGCAACTGACTGGTCTTCTAGAAGTGGCATATGTTCGTGGAAAAATCATGCAAATATTTCCGAATCTCAAAAATAAATTGATGCATTCTGCTCGATTGGCCTTTGGTTTTTTGCGCTTGAATGTTCTGCAACCTATTTTCCTTCACAATAAAAAACTTCGTTTTAGTCATGCCCATATGGGTAATGGCCGCGCACGTTGTTGGTTTTTAGCGATGGAATAATAGTAATTCATATGAGCCGAATCCGCACATTTTCCTTAGGTAACATAAATAAATCAGTTGCCCAATACTTTGAGAACAAGGAGCCCTAAATGGGAAATTTTACACACGATGGGATTGTAATTGACACGCCTGTTACAGGTAGCGATCCATTAATTACTTTTTCTGAACCAGATTCACTGGCCTTATCCATACGTGCTTCGGCGTTAGTCTTTGTCGATCCAATATCCAAAGCGTTGCTAGAGTATACCCAGCGTATTGCGCCAAGCGAGGCAACCGTCTTGATTATTGGCGAGACAGGCACAGGCAAAGAATTGATGGCTCGCCATGTACATTCTTTAAGCCATCGCCATGACGGCCCTTTTGTTGCTGTCAATTGCGGTGCATTTTCTGAATCGCTGATTGAAAGTGAGTTGTTTGGTCATGAACGCGGCGCTTTTACCGGTGCTGTCAGCACTCGCCCTGGCTGGTTTGAAGCCGCAAATGGCGGTACGTTATTTTTGGACGAAATCGGCGATTTACCATTGTCGGCTCAGGTTAAGCTATTGCGGGTTTTGCAAGAGCGGGAAGTGGTTAGAATCGGAGCAAGAAATACCATACCGATAGATGTGCGTCTGATTGCGGCAACTAATATTGATTTGGCCGCAGCAGTGCGAGCTGGCCGATTTAGAGAAGATTTATTTTACCGGTTAAATGTTGCTCAGCTGAATTTGCAGCCGTTAAGGGAGCGCCCAGGAGATATTTTACCGTTGGTGCAGCATTTCATGCGTCGTTACGGAAAACGTTTGGCGTTAGATTCCACCTCATTATCCCATTGTGCCGAGCGAAAACTAATTGGTTATCCGTGGCCTGGAAATATACGTGAGTTGGAAAATGCGATTCATCACGCGTTATTAATTTCAAAAAACGGTGAGATTAAAGCAACCGATTTACAAAAAATGGATTGCCAATTGCCGCAGGAATTTACTGTAAACAATGCTACGCCCGGTACTTCAAATGGGTTTTTATCACTGCAACATGTGCTAAATAATCTATATGAAAACCCTACGGAACAATTATTTGAAAAAATTGAAGAAACCGTTGTGCAAACTGCTTACGCCTATTGCGAATATAACCAAGTGCAAACAGCGCGTATGTTAGGTATTAGCCGCAATATCTTAAGGCACCGGTTACAATTATATGGCTTGCTGGCGGCTTAATGGTAGCGCTTAAGTCCTAAAAATCAGGCCTTATTACATGAATGAAAAAAAGCCCTGGCAACATGATGTTACCAGGGCTTTTTTTATGCCGCTTTGGCAGATAGTAGGGCGAAATCTGCTTAAGCTGCGAATGAGCGAATGGTTTTAACCCCCGATTTACCAATTTTCATCTTTTACGAGCCTATGAATAAGCTCGTTCTCAATACAATCGCCAACTAAGCCAAAGATATATTTTTACCTTAAACAGTAACAGTAAAAACCATCGCAGGTTGTTCAGCTTTGTTATTTGGCAAGAGTAATTACCCGTCATGATGAGCAAACTAATTTTGCTCAAAATCAAAGACTTCCCATGCAACTTTGCAAAATGCAATTTAAAGCGCATTTTGCAAATATTTGCAGAAAATACCCAGAAAAATAATAAACAACTAGCTGATTTATAAGGTATTTTAGAGTTGGCGGGGTATTTGCTTTGTTGATATTAAAAAATTCAGCATAAGCGATACCTCAGGAGAACTAACATGAAAGCATGTGCATTTAATCAAACCGCAAAACAACTCTCAATGACAGTAAATGGCCAGGCGTTTAACAAAAATGAATACAATAAGTTTATGAAACTTGTTTTAAAAGGAAAGGATCTGCCTGATCCAGTTTTATCAATTGATCTGAGCGGAATCCATTCGTTAACGACCCAGGGTTTGTCGGAATTGGTTTGCTGCAAGCAATATGCTGAACAAAATGGAGTGAAGCTTTGCTTAAAGAATGTATCACCTGTACTGAAGGCTTTTTTCGAGCTGACGAGAATGAATAATTTTTTCGCTTTAGCAACGTCGGTAGCTTTTTGAGTCGCAGGTATAATTAATATGAATACCCAAATTTCAGCAAAGATTTTCATTGCAGAATTGTTGTCGGTTTGCCTGACCTGCTTTTTGGTCGCCTGCAGTAGTGTGCCAGAAATTCACAAGGACTCCTCTGTGCAAACTTTATCGCTTGTTGGTAAGGAAAAACCGGTTGATGAAAAATGGTTTGTTCCGGAAGCTTCCGCTTTGCCTTTATCACCGGGCGACAGGGTCAGAGTTAAAGTTGAAGATGGAGAAACGTTCGGCGGTATCTTTGAGGTTAATGTAGACGGCTGCTTGCATATTCCATACATCAATGCTTTGCCAGTGGTTGGCTTGAGCATGCAAGAGGCCGAAGATAAGTTGAGGCAGGCATTGATCGATCAAAAAATGTTTCAACCGGGTTTTAACGGCGTAAGCATGACTATTCTGCAATGGTCAAAAATCCATATTTTCGTTACCGGCTCAGTGTTTCGGCCCGGCCGCGTATTGATTAATGACCAGTTTGTGGCTGAACAATCTTTCCAGCAAACTCAGCAGAGTGGTGACTATTCGGTAAACCGTTTTCTAACCGCAGGTGTGAAAGGTGCTGGAGGAATCCGACCCGATGCAGACTTGTCTCGCATCAGAGTCACTCGTAATGGCAGAATGACGGAAATTGATATCCGAGGCATATTCACTGGTGCGGTTGTAAAAGATATACCGCTCATATCGGGTGATGAAATATTTATACCCTCGGTCGGCTATGTGCAGGAGAGTTTGATGCGGCCATCGCAGATTACACCGCCAGGATTTCAAATATTTATTTCCAATTTATCTACTCCAAATTCAGCAGCACTTAGCGGGCAAAAGATGGCTCGTGATCTTCCATATGGGTCAAGATTGCTGGAAGGTGCGCTGGCAGCCAATTGCGTCGGCGGGTCGTGGATCAACAGTTCGCGTAAAATCCTGTATAGCACTAAAAACTCAATGACAGGGAAGACGGATGTTGAAATATACAAAGTGGATGATATTGTAACAAGTGCACAGGATAAAAAACAAAACCCATATTTGATGCCAGATGACGGCATAGCTTGTTACGATTCCACGGCAACTAATGCGCGCGAAATAGCAAAATTTTTAGGTGATATGCTTGATCCTGCTGCCATTGCAAAACTCCTATTTTTACTATGACGCATGATCCATGTCAGGATATAAAACTCTGGCGTGGAATTTTATTATAAACCGCTATTGAACAAGGCCGGGTGGATATTCCAGTGAACTTAGCTTAGCTACCATGCTGGGTGTTTTATGATGCCAGATGACGGCATAGTTTGTTTAGATTCGACCGCTATCAATGTGCGCGAAATAGCATAGTTTTTAGGTGTTATACTTGCTCCTTTAGCCATTGCGAAACTTCTATTATTACTATGACGGATGAACAATTTCAGGATATTCAGCTGTGGCGTAGAATTTTGCTATGGACACATACAGAACAAGGTCGGGGGAAGCGTTATAGCTTGCTTATTTTAGCTACCATGCTGGCTATATGGGCCCCGTCTCTACTTTATCTGAAATTTTCAAAACCGACATTTACCTGCAAATGGACTTTGATTTTGCCTGGAACCGGCGTTAACACCTCTATTAATCTTGAGAATATCGGTCAAGCCGAAACTTCATCAGTCTCCGCTTACGGGAGTCATTCCATTAGCCCCAATGCCAACTATAAGAATATTGCCGAAAGCAGCAATGTTATCGAAAAGGCCTCGAAAAGTATGGGGATAAGTGTTGATCAGTTCGGCAAGTCCAGAATTTCGCTGGTAGATCAGACGTCTATGATTTTTTTTGAGGTCAATGGCGGTTCTGGTGAAGAGGCACAGAAAAAATCTTATGCTTTATATGAAGCATTGGAATCGACTTTACAAACCTTGCGTTTCGATGAAATCAAAAGACGTGAAGAAAGTGTGCAAAATATGCTCGCTGGTTTAAAAAAGAAGCTGAAACAAAGCCGCGACAGCTTGTTAGAGTATCAGTCTGGTTCTGAAATCGTTGAGATTGAGCAGTACACTCAGCTCACCATGTCGCTTGAAAAAGTCAAAATCGACTTAGTTGAATTAAAAGCTGAGCAGTCGCGATTAATCGGGGAAAGAGATCAATTGGTAAAGGTTCTCAAATTAACTGCGGAGCAGGCGTCTGAGGCTCTAATGCTACAAACAGACCAGGTGTTTCAGGAAAACATGGTTCATTACGTTCAGGCAGACTCTGCATTAGCTACGCTCATTCTAAAAATGGGCGAAAATCATCCCGAAGTTGTAAAATCTCGTAACCAAATGATCGCGGCAAAACAAAAAATCACCACTAGAATCAGGCAATTGATCGGAAATAAAAATATCGCCTTACTCAATAATTTGACTTTAGCGACCAATCAGACGAGGGGAGCCTTGTTTGAAAAGTTAATACTTGTAGATTCCGAAGCGAAAGGCATCACTGATAAAATTGCACGATTGAAGCAGCAGATAGTTGAGATGACGGAACGCTTCAATAAGGACACAAAATCGGCTGCAACCCTTGACGATTTAAAACGCGATCATCAGATAGCAGAAGCAGTTTTTACCGCTGCACTTGCCAGAATCGACACTGGTAAAACCGATGTTTATGCTTCGTATCCTCTGATCCAACTCCTTAACCCGCCCAACGTTCCCATTAAACCAACGTCTCCAAATCGAGTATTTGTTTTTTTGGGTGCTGGTGCGGCTACCTTCATTAGTATGTTTGGAATGCTCGTATTATGGACACGCAAGCCTTGGCTCCAGAAAATTTTGCTGAACGGGTAATTTGGTTTTCAATTACTCGCACTTATTTAATTTATTTATTCGGTGGTCTTTATATTCTCGCGCCAGCCATTGGATGGGTTTTGCTTTGGCATTTGGGCGCAACTCTCTGGCGGCAAAACGAACGGACTCCATCCAACGAGCGTATTTTCATCCCAATCGGTGTCTGGGTTTGGGTGTTATCAATGCTGGTTATGCAGTTGGCATTATTGGTAGGACATGCCGACTATAATCTAGATTTGGGGCAAACCATCAAATCAACTATCGGCTGGGCTAAAGGATGGGCATTATTAGCGATTTTTCCGTTGATTGGTTGCTTAAACATTAGACCGGAACTTATTTATAAAGCTACCGCAGTCGTTTGTTTACATACACTCATTATTCTACCTTTCTTGATACTGGCTTCTGTTGCACACTTGCCGCAAGAGCTTTACGTATCTCCTTTACAAGCTATCGGTGGACCAGGGCCTGATTTTTTTTCGGTTACTCTTTACGGCATAGGTCCTGATGGAGAAGCACGGTGGCGATTGTTTACGCCCTGGGCACCGGCGTTAGGGTTTGTTGCTAATTTTTACTTCATATTTGCGATGCAGCTTAAAGGAACCCGCTGGTTCTATATTGGTATTATAGGCAGCATACTCATGTGCTTAGTTTCAAAATCACGCTTGGCATTAGTTTGTATCGCCTTTGTCGCAGGGATTTCGTGGGTAATTGGCCGATTAACCAAGTTGTCTGTTTTGGCGGGTCTGACAGCAGGTTCCGTACTCGCTGGCATTAATGCACCTACCATTATTCAATTGCTGGCTGATTTTAACCAAAAGTTCAGCGCGGCAAGAGCAGATTCAAGCAGGGTTCGCAGCGCCTTGGGACGTATTGCCTTGAACCGCTGGGAAACGGAAGCTCCAATCTGGGGACATGGTATTGTCGAGAAAGGTCCGCATCTTGTCGAACATATGATGATTGGGTCGCATCATACGTGGTACGGATTACTGTTTGTGAAGGGACTGGTCGGGTTCATTGCGTTAGCTGCGGCCATGGCTTACTCATTTATCGAAATGGTCATAAAAGCTCAACAAAATGCCTTGTGTCGAGTTGGGGTCAGTGTTGTGCTGATATTATTTTTATACACTTTCGGCGAAAATTTGGAAATCCTGGCTTATTTATTTTGGCCTGGGCTGGTGATATTGGGCGCAGCGTTCAAACAACCTCTTTCTTCTGAAATTCCTCCTGCTTAATTGAAAAAGATATTTTCATTTTGCATTGCAGCATGCATATTTCCTCATACACATAGTGCTATTTCCCAAGCGAAATTCAATAAATTCACTGTATACCGGCTTTTAATATTTGGCATGATAGCTGCTTTATAGACATTAGCGACTTTCAATATTAAAAAACCGCTTTCTTGGCTGCTGTGAAAATCATAAGCAAAGGTATCGGCGCAGGATTTGTTCGCTCTTGCTGATTTAGCTTGACTGACCTGCTGCATCAATTTGGCAATCATCGGCTAGCTCGTATTAACTATAAACTTATTTGTAAAGCCTATATGAAAATCTATGGTATTTGTGTTGCGAAAAACGAAGAAGATATTATTGCTGAGTGTTTAATTCACGCCGCAGCATTTTGCGATCAAATTTTCGTTATTGACAATGGTAGCAGTGATAACACCTGGGCTATTGTCCATAACCTAGCTAAGGAACATGCTCAAATTGTACCTTTTTTACGAACAGATGAGCCTTTCCGAGATAGTATTCGTTCCTTAGTTTATAACCAGTACTTTCAGGCGTTATCCGCACAAGATTGGTGGTTCCGTTTGGATGCAGATGAATTTTTAACAGATAATCCCCGTTCTGCCTTGGAATTGGCTAATAAGGAAAAAGCCGACTTTATCCAGGCTTGGCAAGCCCAGTTTTATTTTACGGATGTTGATTACAAAAATTGGCAGGCGGGTAATGAGAACTTAGGTGACTCCATTATAGAGAGGCGAAGATACTATGCCGTCAATTGGCGGGAATACCGGTTTTTCCGTAATCAACCTAACCAGGCATGGGAAGAAGCTACAGCGCCGCAATGGCCCGAGGGATTAAAAAAAGTGGCATCAAAGCGAATTGTTAATTGTCACTATCAAGATCGTAACCCTGACCAAATTCAAAATCGCCTGAAACAGCGATATGGGCATACACAATTTCGACATATTGTTACAGCACCTGAAGACTGGAAAACAAAAATTCGTACTGTAAATAGCCTCGACCTTTATCAACCTGGGCAAGCTCTTAAAATAAGACGGCTGAAATTCTACCTGCAACGGATTCGAAAAAAGATCTTAAAGTGCTAACAACAGTGTTCCATTTAGCTAGCGTGTTTTTCGATTCTTATTAAACTGGAGAGCTTCTAATTTGCATTGCAAAATGCAAGATCCTGTTCAGAAAATCCAGTTAAAACGGCCATCAATTCGCTGAAGCCTTGCATTCAGCGAATTGATGTTAAATTGCAGTTGAATAATACCCACGTGTGTTCATGGTTTCAAAGGCAGTAACAGGTGGTAGCTATGAAAAAAAATCAAAGGATATTTCTTCAGTAAATTTTTTCTAACGTTTCCAGAGTAAAGCATGGCATAACTGTTGGGGCAGCGTACCAGCGGCAGTATGCATTGCCGATAATAGTCAGGCAAACACCCGTAATTTCAGCTGGATAATCGATTCACGATCTCTGCCAGCCTTGTATTTTTCGATAGATCGTTGAGGGACTCACGCCGAGCAGGGCAGCGGCATTCGGTATATTATCATTGCAAAATCGGATGGCTTTTTCGATTTCTTCTTTTTCCACCTGCCATAGCGGAAGAATTTCAATATTTTCTCTGGCTTTTACGGTTTCAATTTTTGGGAAGGATGCTGATGCTTTGCTCGGCTTAGGCGGCTGTAAAAGGACCGATTTTAAAGCCGGGCATAGCATATCAGTCTGTATATACTTACCCTGATTCATGACCACGGTATTCCGCATGACATTCTGCAGTTCGCGTATATTTCCAAGCCATTCGTACTGGGTAAAGATCGCTTCGCATTCCGGCGATAAGCCGACAAAATTTTTACCTTCTTCTGCGCTGTAGTCGGTTAGAAATTTATTGGCAATCAACAGGACATCGTCCCCTCTTTCACGCAACGGGGGTAGATGAACCGGGATTACATGCAAGCGGTAATATAGATCTTCCCTGAAGCGCCCAGCGGTGACTTCTTCCATCGGGTTGCGATTGGTGGCGCAGATAAACCGGATATCCACTGGTTCTGCTGTTGATCCGCCGACCTTCTGAATCTTGCCCGTCTGGATAAAGCGAAGTAACTTTGATTGCAGGTTGATGTCCATTTCACAGATTTCATCCAGGAACAGTGTGCCGCCGTCTGCCTGAGCCGCCGCGCCTTTACGGTCGCTGGATGCGCCGGTAAAAGCGCCTTTAACGTGGCCGAAAATTTCGCTTTCGATCAAGTCGCGGGGAATTGCGGCACAGTTTAGCGCGATGAACGGTTTCTTATTGCGCGGGCTTGCCTTGTGAATAGCTTCGGCACAAACTTCCTTGCCGGTTCCGCTTTCGCCGGTGATGAATACGGTTGCCTTGCTCGAAGCTGCGCTGTCGATAGTGCGATACACCGCTTGCATCGGTAGCGACATCCCTATAAAGCCATAATATTGGCTGCGAAAATCCTGCCTGAGCTGTTCGAGTTCGTTGTGCAAATTGCGGCTGTCCAACGCGTTGCGCAAGGTCATCAGCAGGCGTTTTCCGGTAAACGGCTTCTCAATGAAATCGAAAGCCCCGTAACGCATAGCATCGACTGCGACATCGACACTGCCGTAAGCGGTGATGATAATAACGGTACATTGATATTTGTTGTCATGAATATGCCTGAGGATATCCATGCCAGCCATATCGGGCAAAATTAAATCCAGCAGAACAACATCTGGAGTGCGGTCATCGATAGATTTTAGGGCACTCTTTCCATCGGCAGCATGGCTTAACTGAATTTTTTCATGCCGCAAATATTCTTGGTAAAGCAAGGTCAGGGTCATGCTGTCTTCTATCAGCAAGACGGTGGGTATAATATTGGTAGCCATGATTTATCACATTTGTAGGGTTATTAAATTGGCTGAATTTGTACTACTCTGAAAGAATACTAGATTAACTTCTTATTTCCTGCTGGTTTTATCGCAAAGTTTTTGGACCTGAATTAGTATTTCATCCTCTCTTAATTGGCGATCAGTCATAGCAGTTCCCTGTATCGTTAGCAGCTTATTTTGTGCGCTGTGTTTATCCATGTCCGGTATGGCGGTTCCTATTGAAATCAGGAGCGCGCCGTCAAAATAGATCATACTACTTTGAACCGATGGGCAATCAAGTTCTCGCCCTTGATCGATTTGGCCGCAAGCAAAGTTAACGGAAATCGGCGGGCACTTGGAGAATGGTCGATCTCCATGTCAAGCTTAAATGAGTTAGGATTTATTTGTATGGTCAGTTGTTGAGTTTGGAGGCTTAGTTTTGCAAGGTTGGCGTGACGAAGCTGCCAATACTGTATTCTTTAGACAAACGATAGCTAACAACGGCATTCCAGATAAAGTGGGCATAGATAACAGTGGCGCCAATTCTACATGGCTGGAAAATATCTTAACTGCTGATGTTTGCCGGTGATATTGGTTTTGTTGAGTTGTCAAAATCAAGTATCTGATCAGCCTCCCCGAACTTAAATAATCATAAAACAGATGATGGGCTTTAATGCGTTTCATGCGGCAAAAACAACTATTGACGGAATCTAATCGATACACAGGATTCGGAACGGCCAGTTGCCAACTTGATACATTTCAGCTTACCTGCAATTTATGGCAAAACCAGGCTAGCCTTGTCTTCAAGAGGGGCATCTTCCGACTTAGCCATAAACTTTATGGTATAACCTTTCTGTTAACGTGTTGATTAGACCTACTGTATTCATTGCGGTTGACTCCATCCAGCAAAAAATACTTTGCGGTAATAGATTTATCAAGCTGGCGCATAAAAGAGTATTAATGGTACGTTTGGGTTCCTTCAATAATATTCTAAAGTCGGTTTGTACCGCAAATAATGCCAGTTTTAGTGCCAAGCGCGAATCTCTTGATCGTATTGCACGTCTAGCCAAGTAACGCAATTGATAGCTTTCTGCCAGTGTTCCCAATTTGGCAAAAACATCAGGATCTTTGAGCTGTAATTTTTTGGCCGCTCGCTTCCAACTGTCAAATTGGTTGACGACATTAGCTGATAAACCGTTGTCATTCACTCGATAGTAGGTCAGCGCCTGCGTAATGCCTTCAAATTGCCAATGGGTTTGAGAAGCTATTCTTAACCAGCAATCGATATCTTCGGATTGTTTAAATGTCTCATCAAAATACCAGTTGCGCTTAATTCCATTACTGTTTCCTTTAAAGGCGATTTCATCAAATACCTTTTTGCGAATTACTGGAGCCGAACCGTTACCGATGGGATTACGGCAAAAAATATCTTCGATACTGATGTTTTTTAATTTTGGATTTTGTCTTATTCCCATCGAATGCCCCGAGTCTTCGATAAAATTTGAAGGACAGTAACTGACGCCAATTCTTGGGTTACTTTCCAGATGCTCAAGATGTGATTCGAGTTTTTTGGGTGCCCAATAATCATCTCCATCCAAAATTGCGATATATTCGCCTACAGCATGTTGGATGCCTGTATTGCGAGCACCTGCCAATCCCAAATTCTGCTGGCGGACAATACGGATGCGCGGGTCCTGATAGCTCTCGCAGATAGCGATGCTTTGATCGGGGGACTCATCATCAACGATGATCAGCTCAAAATCCGTATAGGTTTGATTTAGAACAGATTCAAGCGACTGTGCAATATATTTTTCTACCTTATATACAGGCATGATGACGGAAATTGTAGCCATTATAATTAACCCTAATACTTAGAAATTTGAAATAGTTGAGCAGTATGTTTCGTTGGAGCAATCCACCAACAAACTAATGCAATGAGTGTGGCCATACTTCGCCACGGTGAGGTAATAAGAATCGTCCAGTCTGATAAAATTGCCCGTTTCATGTAGTTAAGACCCATTTGTGCGGGCTCTCCTTGGCGCAAAGCTCTCCGAGCCAGATATCTTAAATAAGTTGCTTGAGCTCTAAGATAGTGTTGATCGACAAAATCGGGCGCATAGCCTTTAACCTTTTGGATTAAAGCTTGCCAACCTTGCTCCATTTTGCAGAGCGATGAAGATAGGCTGCCGGTTTGTGTACGATAATCCACAAGTAATTGAGGAACGCCAGCAATCAGCCAGTGTGAATTCAGTGCGACACGGAGTAGCCATTCTTGATCTTCGGCATAATTCATACCCGGATCGAATCCGGTAGTTTCCAGAAAAACCTGCTTGCGACACATAATATTCGAGCTTGTGCACAAATGGTTTTCAACCAATAAACTGTAAGCACTCAATGGTATTTTAGAAACTAAAGAATATTGATTGAGCGATTTACCCGACTGACTGGTAAATCGGACTTTGGAATAACAAACTCCTAGCAGTGGTTGCTTACTAAAATAGTTTATTTGAAGTTGCAGCTTTTCAGGATGCCATACATCATCGGCATCTAAAAAGGCCAAAAATTCACCTTTAGCGTTTTCTACACCGGTATTACGGGCATTGGATACCCCACGGTTTGGCGTATGGATTACTTTGATATTTCCCAAAGCTGTTAATTTTTCAGCCAACTCCTGGCTGTTGTCCGTCGACCCGTCATTTATGATGATGATTTCCCATTTTTTGTAAGTCTGGCGAATTACAGAATCAACGGTTTCATTTAATGTTTGCTCTGCGTTATAACAGGGGATAATGACCGAAATCAGTCCGGCTTCCTCAATTGGGAGAGTGGAAGGCATTTAAATCTCCTGCCTGATAAGTTGGGATGATCGGATTTTCCCCGGGTATTGCCAGCAACTACTGACATAAAATGGTATCAATAACGCATGACTCAGCAGGACCGCGTAAGCCACCGTTTCAATGTTGTAAAACACAGCTGACAATATGCCAAGTGTTAGAAGTAGGGTAAACACAACATTCCACCTAAAATCGATACGGGGTTTATTAATGGCGCGCAGATATTGCGCGCAAGCCTCCGCAGCTGGCCTTGGTATACCTGACAATGTAAGAATGATTAATATTGGCACTGCATAGCTCCATTGCTCTCCAAAAATCAATGGCACATACCAGGGCGCTAATAACGCCTGGGTGCCAAAAACCAGAAATGAAAGTCCTGTTACCATTCCCAGACCTTTTTTAAATTCTCGGCGCAACGCTTGCAAATTATCTCTCTGAGCACACAGATGAGGATAGAACGCTGTATTAAACGCGGTCGCCAGAGACAAACTCAATCCAAGACCGGAATTGACGGCAAAATAATAGATGCCGAGCGTGTCCAGCCCCAAAAAGTAGCCTATAAGCAATCTATCGATATGACGCCGCGCAGTCGCGCATATTTCGGAACCTAGAACATGTAATGAAAAAGACAAAATATCTTTTTGCGGAAAGTCTGATTTCGCGTTGGTTGGTCGCCAAGGCTGGATCCGGCGATAAAACAGAACCCAAATAGGCGCTACAATTAATTTTGGAATAATCACTGACCAAATTCCAAAACCGCACAAAGCCAGAGCTGCGCTACAAAGATTGTCTATGGATACTTGGGCGCAATTAGCAAGTGCTGTCATGCCTAACCGGTTTTGCCATTGCACCAGATAGACTTGAACCATAGCAAAAGGATAGATCAGGTATGGGATTGCCAGGGCAACCACTAAAGGAAACAATTCCGCATCATGATAAAACATGCGGATAGGCTGAGCGACAGCGCATTGAATGAAAAACAATGCAATACAGATGCGCCAGTTTAGCCGATAGACGATATTACAAACCGCGTTCTGATCTTTTTCATCGACTTGTACGATTTTTGCTCCGATGCCGTTGCGGGTCAGGGTTTGCACAACTTCCTGTACGGTCATAGCGATAGCTATAACGCCAAATTCATGTGCGTTAAGCATTCTCGCCAATATCACTGCAGTTGCCAGACGCGTAACCCTGATCGTGATTTCCGATGCCCCCAGCCAACCGATGTTACGAGTCAATGATGAACGCTTCGGTTCAGGTTTAAGATTACGCGACTTCATAGCTGTATTTTTTGTTGAGATTGGCACAGCAAATTTCCAATCCTATCTTGAAGTCATTTAGGACGGCGTGGCGTAAAGGCTCGACGTTAAAAGTTTCCTGGCCCGTTTTTTCGATTATTTCTATCGACTGCTCTGGGTTCAATTGCTCGACGCTTTCTCCAGGTATTTTTAGCCGGTGACATAAATCAGCCCCTTTGTTCGAATAATACAGATTATATGGTACACGCCCAGCAGCCAAAGCTAAAACAGCCGTGTGATAACGGACTGCCACAATCAATTGCGCGCTTTTTAGTACTCCTTGCAGTAATTCCCAGCTGGGAAAAACACTGGAATATTTAACTAAATCCAGTATTTTGATACCAGGACACAAATCCTGAATAGCCTTCGCTACCAGCCAATCGCTGTCGAGTTCTGATACGCTGGACTGAATCAACAGTATCGGTTGATACTGGCGTTGTTTGAGTTGTTGACAGAGCGTCGCAATATTACGAATAAATATTTCGTTATCGGCCGGATAGAGTGCATTGAAATCTCGTAATGAAATGACTGCACATTTTTGCTCACTCATCGAACTCAATAGATTGGAAGCAAAAGTTATTGCCGCTTCCGAACACTCAAGCACAAATGCCGTATCGTAAGACAGCTTGGCCTTAACTCCATGCCTTTTTAATAACTGATAACTTTGTTGATCTCTTACCGTCACTGACGCAATTCGCTTTAACTGCTCGGTCAATAACTTAAGGCTTAAGCCCTGGCATGAAGTCGGAATGGACTGGCCAAATAAAAAAGTCGTTTCGGGAGAGTTTCTTAATTGATTTACGTTATATAAGAAATTGCGGGTAAATAACCAGGGACGGGTATTGTTGAAGATGTCCCCGCCGACACTGACATAAGTATCGCATTCTGAAAGATCTTGTTTGTACCGGAGACCTTCGGGAGAGGTGCCATCGTTGTTTTGCAAAGCTACGTAAACCTCGTGGTCGCCCAGCATTTTGGTTAACGCTGCATAAATAGCCGCATCGCCGACATTGCTATAAGAATAGGTATTGATTAAGCCGATTTTCATTTTATTCTCCAGTTTAGTTGGAATATAAGTTGCAATCGCTGTGCCAGTAGGCAGGTTTATGCTTAATAGGTTGAGAATTAATTAAATTACTCGTCATCCATCACAAAAAATTCCCAGAAACCCTAAACGGTCATTAGCAAAATGCAAAGGCTGATTCGTTTTTTGCAAATTGACAAAGAAAAAGTCCTGATAAAACTTGCCATTAATCACTCAATAAACAATATATGTTATTGTTTTAAATAGTATTTAAAAATATTTTTAAAGCTTGGCATTGGTCTTGCGCTACTCATGGTTATTTGATTTAACTTAATAGGTGCCATGATGAAACGATTAACAGAAACCTTATCCCCTAATAGACAGGCTTACTCAAACATAGCTTTAGACGGACATACCAATCCAGCTCTAAAAAAGTCATATAACCCTGCAAACCATTTTAAGCAGACCTATATCAACTTGTTCTCAGTCGCTATAAGAAACTGCACAATGAAAACTGCGGTTGACACGATTATCAAGCATGCAGAAAACGATGAACCCGCCAATTTTGCCTACGTCAATGCCGACTGTCTCAATAAAGCCTGGTCTCAACCGGTTTATCGGGAAGTATTAGGCAGAATGACCGAGGTTTTCGGCGATGGTATCGGTGTCAAGTTAGCTTCAAAAATGAGATCCACTCCGATTGTGGAAAATGTTAATGGTACAGATATGTTTCCGTTGCTGTGCCAACAAGCAGCACAAAAAAACCTAAAGCTGTTTTTACTGGGTAGTCAACCCGGCGTAGCGGCATTATGTGCAGAAAAAATCACCCGCCGTTTTCCAGGTCTAATTATCACTGGCACGCAGGATGGCTATTTCCATGAAGATGAAACCCAGCAGATCATTGATCGTATCAACGAGTCCGGTGCTCATATTCTGATCGTAGCCTTTGGCGCGCCGTTACAGGAATTGTGGATGGATAACCACCGCAACAGCTTAAAAGTACCCGTTTGCATCGGCGTCGGCGGCTGTCTTGATTTCTTTTCTGAACGTATTGCAAGAGCGCCGAAATGGGTGCGTCAATTGTCCATGGAATGGGTATGGCGACTGTTTCTGGAACCAAAGCGCATGTGGCGCCGTTATGTCATCGGCAACCCGTTATTTCTTTACCGCGCCTGGAAATGGGCAAATCAATAAGGAGAATGGACATGTTAATCAGACAACAAGTTATTGAACTTGAAGCTATCAATTATTTTAAAACTGAAAAGCAGGATGGTTTACTCAGGCTCGCTGGCAAGGCTTTTCGCTTAACAATGTGGAAATGTTCCGTTGCTGGCTCCAAAGGAATAAAGAGAGGCATGGACATCCTTGCATCTCTTGCCATGTTGATGATGCTATCGCCAGTGTTTTTTACAGTTGCCATATTGATCCGTATTGAATCAAAAGGTCCCATTTTATTTTCTCAAACTCGGATCGGCTTGGGCGGAAAACCATTCAGGTTCTGGAAATTTCGCTCCATGCGGACCGATGCCGAACAAATACAAAGTCAGTTATCGACCAAATTCATGTCCGACGGTGTGCGTTTTAAATTAAAAAAAGACCCCCGAATCACCAGGGTAGGGGGATTTATCCGTAAATATTCCATAGATGAATTGCCGCAATTATGGAATGTGCTGATAGGCGACATGTCCTTGGTCGGACCAAGACCCGCATTACCGCAGGAAGTTGACGCCTATACACAGGCCGATAAACGACGCTTAGCCGTGATGCCGGGTATAACGTGTATCTGGCAGGTATCAGGTCGTTCCGAGATCCCATTCAAGCAACAGGTAAAACTTGATGTGCAATATAGGCTTTCACAATCGTTTGCTGAAGATATCAAATTGTTATTTTTAACTGTCCCCGCAGTTTTGTTGGGTAAAGGCGCTTACTAAAAGGAAAAGCAAGAATGAATACCATTATTTTATCCGGAGCTGTCAACCCCGACTTAAGCCTGCTCACTAGAGGAGCTTCAACTGGAGTGCTGCATTTTGTGGCCAAACCACTGCTCACCTATACCCTGGAGAACCTTCAGGAGTTAGTTAACACAACTATTTTCATTTTGGGCGAAAAAGGCGTTGAAAATCCAATTGCAGAAATAGCGCCTTACCTGGATTGGAAAACAGTCCAGTCCTGCAGCCCGGACTTAACTTTTGACCTGAATGAAGAAACTTTATGGCTAAGAGACGACATTATTTACGATCTGGATTTTACCGAACTTTTGGCGAGCATTCGGGGCAGCGATCAGGACTACGTTGCTATTTTCGCAGAAGAAACCCCTGCGCTGTTTTATAAAAAAAGCCATGTTCATAACACGAATGAATGCAGAAAAGAAATTAGCTTCCTAAATCTAACATCCGACTTGAATAAGGGCATGAGCAATAAAGATTATTGCCACGATCTCCTGAAAGCTTTTCACTGGCATAAGCAGTCATTTGATGCAGGCCAGGCAGAGGTTGTGGATACGCCCAAAAAATACCATGAACTTTCAATGACCTTTCTGCGTGGCGAATATCGACATTTGATTCTCGATCCTCACCAAAATGACAATCAGCTAATAAAAGGCTGGCATATCCAGATCGATGATATCAGTCTACGGCAGCATCATGCTTATATAGGTGATTGTGTAAAAGTGCATGAACATTCACAGTTGCACGAAAAAGTAATCTTATGCCAGGGAAGTTTTATCGATAAATTTGTCGACATAAATAACTCAATCGTGATGCCGGGCGTTTATGTCGGTCCTTATCTGAATGTGAATAATGCTATCGTTACCGGTAATGAGGTAATTCGTATCGATCGCGACGTTATTATACCAATTCTGGATAAACGCTTTACCCATGCTGTTTTTGCTCATTCCGAAATGAGGATGTAAGCAATAATAGCACCCTAATTTTGCCAAAAAACCTGACTAAAGTACTTGCTCGCCTGTTTGCCTGGGTGCAGCCTAGCAACATTGGCTGCATCAGAGTCAACATGATTGGTTGGTTGAAATCGGTGGGTATGATGGTTTTATAGTCTTTATTTACGCCATAGGCGGCGTGTGTTGAAAGTTTATCCGCTTAAACTTATTTTGGTATAGCTTTTGCATTACACCAGTTGATCTTATTTTAATATTAAAGCTCAAAACCTAAGGAGGGTTCATGCTCAAATATAATCGACTGGCTGCAAGCTTGGCTGTTATTTTAACGACGGCTGGTTGCAGTTCTGTGCCAACAGAAGAATCGGCGCAAGCAGGTCATCATGCTGATTCTGCTAAATCAATCGAATTTTCCGGCACAGGACGCTGGTATCAATTTGGCCAAGCGCCGAATCCTAATCAACCGTGGCCGCCATTTGACGTAAAAGATTACACGGCTGATATCAATTTCGAAAATAACAGTTCAAAAATTAAAATTGTGCGCAGCCAAGTGGTTGAAGAAGGCCGGTTACGTCCCGCACCAGTCGAACAAAACGTTGAGCAATACCTGAGTGGTAATTTGGCATGGAACGTAAATAAAGCGGCAAATGCCTCACCAACCCCATCTGCGCAACCTGCCGCGGTGGAGGAAAGATCAGCGGAAATTTTAGCTACCCCGCAAGGCTTTTTGAAAGCAACCTTAACTAATCAGGCTACCACAAACAAAGTGGCCGGCGGAACCGAGATTTCATTTACTCTGGGCGGAAAGTATCGTTACTTAGGTTTTTTAAACGATCAACACCAATTAACCAAAGTGCAAACCTGGATTGATAACCCCGTCTTGGGCGATACGCTTATTGAAACCGAGTTCAGTGATTACAAAGATTTTAATGGCGTTCAATTCCCCGGGCACATCGTGCGCAACCAGGGCGGTTTTCCAGTTTTAGACATAAATGTCTCATCAGTAAAGTTAAATCCTGTGGTTGATATTACTGTACCACCAGAAGCCTCTAAAATACCGCCGGTTAAAGTAGCAGAAACTGAGTTAGCTAAAGGTGTTTGGTATTTAACAGGCGGTACCCATCATAGTGTGGCCATTGAACAAAAAGAATATTTGGTTGTGGTGGAAGCGCCGCAAAATGAAGCGCGTTCTGTTGCTGTGATAGAGCACTTAACCCAAAAATTCCCCAATAAACCAATTAAGTACTTGGTTAACACGCATGCGCATTTTGACCACGCCGGTGGTTTACGAACTTACGCGGATGCAGGTGCCAAAATTGTAACTTTACAAGCTAATCAGGATTATTTTGAAAAGGTTTGGGCTGCGCCTAGAACCATCAGTCCTGATCGCTTGGCAAGCTCCAATAAGCCGGCACAGTTTGAAAGCTTTTTGGGAAAACATGTGCTAACCGATGGCAAACGCAAGATTGAAATTTACCCGATTGCTGGCAGCGGTCATAACGATGCGTTTGTATTAGTTTATTTACCTAAGGAAAAAGTCTTGATAGAAGCGGATGCGTATACGCCATTAGCGCCCAACGCACCAGCGCCTGCATCAGTAAATCCGTACAGTGTTAATTTGTACGAAAACATTCAAAACCTGCATTTAAAAGTCGATCAAATTGCTGCTTTGCATGGGCCGGGTGTTGTTAAACTGGCTGATTTACGCAATTTCATCAGTGTGAAAAAAGCCTCGCTTCAATAACTCAATTATCTAAAAACAGAGTCATGGTCGTCTTGCTGATGGCCATGACTTTGCTTTGTCCGGTTTATTATCTGATTTTACTTGTGTGAGAATTAAATGAGTTTCCGCTTTAAGCAAAAGGTAGTTCTAACAATAATACTGGCACAGTTAAGCGGGTGTACGGTCGGACCGGATTACGTCAAACCAACGTTGAATTTACCTGCGGACTTTAAGGAAGTTAAAGGATGGAAACAGGCGCAACCTAGAGACCAGTTAATTGGTGGGCAGTGGTGGTTATTATTTAATGATGCACAGTTGAATAAACTGGAAGAGCAGGTAGAAAAAGCCAATCAATCCGTTATCCAAGCCGAAGCTCAATATCGTCAAGCCCAACATTTGGTGCAATCAGCGCAGTCTGCCTTTTTTCCTGTTTTAAATATGACCGCTACATTTAACCGGTTTCGGGCCGCCACCGGGCAAACCGTGGTGGTGTCCGGAGTTAGAAATTTATTTGGACAGGCGCTCGGAGTAGCTTGGGAGCCTGATCTTTGGGGGAGTGTACGCCGACAAGTTGAAGCAAATACAGGTAGTGCGCAAGCCAGTGCTGCGACCTTAAAGGCGATAACGCTATCGGCTCAGGCTTCATTGGCGCAAAACTATTATCAACTACGCTCACTGGATGCACAAAAAGCCATACTGGACGAAACCGTTGCCAATTACCGCAAAGTGCTGGAGATTTCCCAGCATCGTTATCAGGTTGGTGTGGTTTCAAGGTCTGATGTGGTACAGGCAGAAACTCAATTATCTTCTGTGGAGGCGCAAGCCATTAATTTAGGCGTACAGCGAGCAAAACTGGAACATGCGATTGCGGTATTAATAGGTAAAAGTCCAACTGAATTATCGATTAAATCCATGCCTCTGGATGGGCAAACGCCCGTTATCCCTGGCATTTTACCTTCTGAATTATTAGAGCGACGTCCGGATATAGCCGCAGCAGAACGTAAGGCTTCTGCGGCGAATGCTCAAATTGGTGTTGCTAAAGCTGCCTATTTTCCAACCTTAAATCTTGCGGCAACCAATGGGTTTCAGTCATCTGTTGTTGATACTTTGTTTACGGTTGCCAGACGTTATTGGGCGCTAGGCCCGGCAGGTGCGGCCTTAACATTGTTTGACGGCGGCGCAAAACATTCACAATACAAGCAAGCCATCGACGGTTTTGATGCCAGTGTCGCTGAGTATAGGCAAACCGTATTGACGGCACTGCAAGAAGTTGAAGATAACCTGGCCGCTTTACGCATTTTGGCGGATGAAGCGCAAGTGCAAGAAAAAACCGTTGCATCGGCAAACTTGGCATTACAACTCACTACTAACCAATACAAAGCTGGTACGGTCAGCTACTTAAACGTAATGACTGCCCAAACCACTGCGCTCACCAACCGGCAAACCGCCTTGCAAGTACAAAGCGAACGCTTGCAAGCATCGGTATTGTTAGTGAAAGCATTGGGCGGCGGATGGAATGTTAAAACTCTACCAACCAAAGAACAGGCCATCGGCGATATGAAATGGACGGACTTTTTGATCTTGCCAGTGGATTAACCTATAAAAATCAGTTGGACGTGAAGAAATCCGCTCGTGCCGAGCCCAGTCGAACCATGAACGGATTTCTTTACTCTCACCCGTAACCTTTCGACAGGCTCAAGGCAAACGTGATTTGAGCGACTAACTGCAATTTCAAGGATTAAGACTGTTGGACAGGCAGCAGGGCTGATTGTTGGCTGTTGATTGATCAGCAACAACAGGCCGCATTGTTTCAAGATAAACAGGTAACTCGCCTGATTGCGCCGGTTTGGTTTTCTGGTATGTAAATTGCTTAACATGGGTGTATAACCTTTTTTAAAGCATTAACCTAGAAAAAGCAGTTGAGCTAGCTGAATCCCGTTCAACCCTTCGACAAGCTCAGGACGAACGGTTTTTTACGCATTCAACCGCTGTTTTTAGGTTTATGGCTTTTTTGATAACTCCCTCTTAACTAAATCGCTCTCTGAGAATTTCATGTGGATTGTCCATATTGCTTTGCGTCGCCCCTATACGTTTATCGTAGCGGCTTTGTTGATTCTATTATCTACGCCGTATGTGTTGCGCAACATGCCGACCGATATCTTTCCCACTATCGACATTCCAGTTGTGGCCATGCTTTGGGATTACAAAGGCATGAATGCCAAGGAGATTGCTGACCGGTTAACTGGCTCGGTTGAGCGTTCGATGTCATTGATTGAAGGCGTGGAACATAGTGAATCCGTGTCGTACGCTGGTTCGGCTGTAGTAAAAGTCTTTTTTCATCCTGATACCGACATTCGTACCGCTATAGCACAGGTGATGTCGAGCAGTAATTCTGTCTACCGGTCATTACCAACCAGTACTGCGCCGCCGCAAATCATTCAATATTCCGCTTCTGACCTGCCGTTGGTGCAGTTGGGTATTTCCAGTAGTACCGTGCCGGAAACCGAAGTTAACGATCTCGTTAATAACATCGTGCGCAATGCCTTACAGGCAAAACCCGGGGTAGCAGTAACCAACCCGTTTGGCTCTAAAGGTAGGCAAGTTAGTGTTGATATTGATCCGGCGGCTTTAGTGGCGCGCGGGCTAAGTCCGGCGGATTTGGTTGATGCAATGGCCGTGCAAAACCTGATTTTACCGACTGGTACAATCAAGGTTGGTTCTACCGAATACGACGTGACTTTAAATGGTGCTATTGCTGCCATTGCCAAGATTGGCGATATTCCGGTGCGTACCGTTAATGGCTCCACCACGTTGATTCGTGACGTGGCCAATGTGCGGGACGGCTCCTCGCCGCAAACCACCATTGCCAGACAAAACGGCGAGCGCGGCATTCTTAACTCCATCTTTAAAAGAGGCAGTGTATCGACTTTGGATGTGGTTGATTTTGTCAGGGAAGTGATTCCAAAAATGCTGGCGCAGATGCCGGAAGGCATCAACATGAAGCTGATGTTTGACCAGTCATTATTTGTAAAAGCGGCCATTGGCAACGTGTTGCATGAAGCGTTAATAGCAGCTGGCTTAACTGCCGCCATGATTTTATTGTTTTTGGGAAACTGGCGCAGCACCTGCATTATTGCCGTATCCATCCCGCTATCCATTATGAGTTCCTTGATCATTTTGTACTTGATTGGTGAAACCATCAACTTGATGACCATGGGCGGATTGGCTTTGGCTGTAGGCATTTTGGTGGATGACGCCACGGTTGAAATTGAAAATATCGAGCGGCAAATGTTGATGGGTAAAAATCCGCAACAAGCCATTTTGGATGGCGCAGCCGAAATTGCCATGCCCGCGTTTGTGTCCACCTTATGTATTTGTATCGTGTTTGTGCCCATGTTCTTTTTAACCGGCGTAGCGCACAGCCTGTTTGTACCGATGGCTGAGGCCGTGGTATTTGCCATGTTAGCATCGTATTTGTTATCCAGAACATTGGTGCCCACATTGGTGATGTATATGATGTCCGGCCACCATCATCAACACAAACAACCACCTACCCAATGGTTAGCTAAAGTTTTTCATGGTATTCACTTGGCGTTTGAGCGCGGATTTGAATCTTTTCGAGCGCATTATGTGGTGTTGCTGACGCATTTGTTGTTGCACCGGTTGCGTTATAGCATTGCATTTTTAGGCTTTTGTTTGTTGTCGCTTAACTTGGTGCCCATGTTGGGACAAGATTTGTTTCCAGCAGTGGATGCTGGGCAAATCAGACTGCATGTGCGTGCCCCAACCGGCACCCGAATTGAAGAAATGCCCGCCATTATCGATGAGGTGGAGCATGTGATCAGAGAACGTATTCCAGCAGAGCAGTTAAAAGATATGCTGGATATTATCGGCGGGCCGTATAGCACGCGTAATACTTTATTCGGCAACTCCGGTACAGTTGAAACCTCCGATACCGAAATCATGATTTCTTTACAACCTGGACATCACGCACCCAGCGCAGATTACATCAAATCACTGCGCGCCGAATTGCCTAACCGGTTTCCAAAACTGGAATTTTTCTTCCAGCCTGCTGATCAGGTTAGTCAAACCTTGAATTTTGGCATACCGGCGCCCATTGATATTCAGTTTGCTAATGGTCAGCCAGAACAAGTAATGCCTTTAGCGATTGCATTGAATAACCGATTGCGAAAGATCCCCGGCATTGTGGATGCGCATGTTTATCAGCGCAATAACCGGCCTGCGTTAAATCTGGAAATGAACCGCACCCAACTGCAACAGTTGGGTCTGTCGGCTCGCGATTTGGCGCAAAATTTATTGCTGACCTTAAGCGGCAGCATGCAAACCGCGCCCACTTATTGGCTAAATCCAAACAATGGTAATACCGTTAATATCGGCGTAATGGGCAATGTTTTGGAGCTGGATAGCATTGATGCCTTAATGCGCACACCGGTTGGTGCAAACGGTAAAAGTGATCAACAATTACTGGGCAATCTGGTTACCTTAAACCGTTCTGTGCAACCGTCAGTGGTCACGCACTACAACGGCAATAATTCAGTGAATATCTATGCCAATGTGGAGGGCCGAGATTTGGGCGCTGTGAGTAAGGACATCAAGCAAGTGCTGGCCGAAACCACGGCCAAATTGCCGCGCGGCGTAGAATTAACTTTGCGTGGGCAGGCGCAAACGTTGGAAAGCTCATTTACCAGTTTGGCAACGGGGTTGGCGGTAGCTATCGTCATGTTATATCTGTTGCTGGTGGTTAACTTTCAGTCCTGGTTAGATCCATTAATTATCATCAGTGCCTTGCCGGCTGCCTTGGCCGGTATTGCCTGGACTTTGTTTTTAACCGGCACCAGTTTAAGTATTCCGGCCTTAACCGGCAGCATTATGTCCATGGGTGTGGTGACGGCCAATAGCATTTTATTGGTGTCATTTGCCCGAACACGTTTAAGTGATGGCGTGCCGCCAGTGACTTCAGCTCTTGAAGCCGCAGCAACCAGACTCAGACCCGTCATGATGACCGCATTTGCCATGATAGTGGGCATGTTGCCTATGGCTGTGGGTTGGGGCGAAGGTGGCGAGCAGAATGCGCCATTAGGTTTGGCGGTTATTGGGGGCTTAACGTTTGCAACGGTGTCAACTTTATTGTTTGTGCCACTGGTCTTCGCCAGCGCCCATCGCTGGCTCGCGCATCGCAGTTTATCCCATACAACATTGGTAACTGAATAACATGTCTATGAATACACGCAAAACACCGGTTTTTGCTTTGCCCGCGTCAAAAAATCCCTTGCAAACAGTTGGCGCAGCCAAGGTGCTGGGGGGGGTGGTTTTATTGTCTTTGCTTTCGGCAGGTGCGTGGCGAATTGTGCAAAATCAGCACAAAGCCGAAGACTTAAGACAGCTGACCGAAGCCAGCCTGGCGCATACCGTCATCAGCGTGCATTCGCGTCCAGGTGAAACGTCCAGAAAAATCACCTTGCCAGCAACAATGCAAGGCAACACCGAAACCCAAATATACGCCCGCAGTAATGGCTACATTAGCAGCTGGCATAAAACCATTGGTGATCATGTTAAGAAAGGTGAATTACTGGCAGAAATTGACGTGCCTGAATTGGAACACGAACTGGCGCAGGGCAGGGCAAATCTGGCGCAAATAAAAGCCCGCCTGGAATTAGCCCGTACCACTTACAAACGCTTATCCCAGTTGAATGAAACCGACGGCATTATCCAGCAGGATTTTGATGAAAAACGCAGTGCCGTGTTGCAAGGCGAGGCCGATTTAGCCGCTGCCGAAGCCAATGTGCAACGCCTGGCTAAACTGGAAAGTTACCGTCATGTAACTGCGCCATTTTCCGGTGTAATTACGCGTCGCGGTGTGGACGTGGGTAATTTGATCAGCGCAAGCAGCCAGGAATTATTTGCGCTTACCCAAATCGATCCGCTACGTGTGACAGTTTGGGTGCCGCAATCTTATGCTAACGATGTTAGCGTCGGTCAAGAAGCCACTGTGCGCATCATCGGCAGCCACGATAAACCACTCACCACCCAAATTGCCCACGTTGCCGGCGCATTGGATCCGGTTAACCGCTCCAGACAAGTCGATATAATACTGCCCAATAAAGACGGTAAACTGCTCCCCGGCGCTTATGTAGAAATAGCCATCACCGTACAAACCAAAGCCAGCCCGCTAGTGGTTCCGGCTAACGTGCTGGTGGTGGATCAGCAAGGTATTCATGTGGTTGCGGTCGAACAAGGTAATAAAATCACCTTCAAGCCAGTTAAACTGGGCCGCGATTTCGGGCGGGAAGTTGAAGTTTTGGAAGGAATAAGTGCCAGTGATGTGCTGGTGGCCAGTCCGTCTGATTTGTTAGTGGCAGGGGAATTGGTGACGGTGGTTAAAGCGCCGGAGAAAGAAAAGCCTAAAGACAAACAGGTTGCGGCGAAGTAGGTTTAAGATTATGTAGGCCAGAAACAACCCGACCAGCGCAGCGATGCTGGCTTGTTTCTGGCAGGCGTTTGTGAGGCGTTGTGCCGGAATAAATATTAGCGATATCAAATCTGCCAATTGAAACCCATAAAAGTATATACTAATGGTATCTATTTATTGGTATAAGTAAAATACTTTTAACAGCAGTGTAGGTTGGGTAGAGCAGTAGCGAAATCCAGCATACGGACTTCGAAACGTTGGGTTACGGCTCACGCCTAACCCAACCTACATTGCTATCATTTTGCATAGGTGAAATCATGGCAACAGCAAAACTTTTTCAAAATGGCCGTTCACAAGCTGTTCGCTTACCTAAAGAATTCAGGCTGGAGGGTAAAGAAGTTAAAATTTCTAAGCTGGGCAATAAAATCATCTTGGAACCCATAGAGCTCTCGGTAAAACAATGGTTTGATGCAATGGCTGACTTTTCCGATGATTTTATGGTGGATGGTCGTGAGCAACCGGAACAAGCACAAGAGCGGGATTGGAGTGCATTTGAATGACCAACTACCTGCTGGATACCAATATTTGCATTTATCTGATAAAAAAACACCCTCCCGAAGTACTTGCTCGTTTTGAAAAAATCCAACTAAAGCAACTGCATGTTCCCACCATTACGCTATTTGAATTGTATTTTGGCATCGAAAAAAGTAATTCCCATCAGCGTAATCTAGCGGCAATGGAAAATTTTATCGCACCTTTGACGATAGTTGATTTTACTCAAGATGCCGCGAAAAAAGCCGCTAAAATTCGTAACCAATTGCAAAAACAAGGTACACCAATCGGTGCTTATGATATACAAATCGCCGCAGTTGCTTTGTCATTTAACATGACTTTGTTGACAAATAATACTCGTGAATTTGAGCGGGTTAAGGGGTTAAAGTTAGAGAATTGGGTTGGGGGCTGACTGATCATCAGATTCTATGTGGTATTGAATGGCAGGTATATCCTCCCATTCTTGATTCGCTTCAGTTGATAAACAATGTGGCTTTTTGATCATCCAAATCCTCCCTTTTTATAGTGTTCATAGGCTCCATCTAATGCGAAGACCAATGCTTCAAAAACATGTGGAGGATAATAAAAAGTACCCCAATCTTCGCTATTTACCCGCTCAAAAAAATAACGTGCATGAGTAAATTCATTGCGTAAAGAATTTATGGCTTCTTTGAATGTAGCATAGTTTGGAACTTTTACTTTGCCCTCAGGCAAGGGAAGAGTGTCTTGTCGGAGTGTTAAAGCTGTAATTTTAATTTCTCCTATTTTTTGCTTTCTTATTGTCGAATAGCAATCTTCCAGTGGATCACTTAGAAATGCAGGTAACTCATCGTACAATTTTGTAAGGTCGTGTCCCAGGGTTACTTTCCCGTTCCTACCCGCAATCATTATCGCCTTAAGATACAGCTCTATAGCCAATCCTGCATTTACTAAATATGCAAGATATTCACCTGGGTCTGAGTCGATAGAAGTATTCGAGGCAACATTTTTAGCAATATTCGCGAATGCCCTAGCCTCGGCTATTGCGAGAACGTCTGTGCTGGGATGTACAAAAATTTCATTATCTTTTTTTCCATTCATTTTTGATTTTTTTCGTGACATAGGTGAAATTTACGGGCAAATGATTAGTACGTTGGGTTAGGCGTAAGCCGTAACCCAACATATCTAAGTTCGTGCTTTAGGTTTAGCTCAATCTCTATCCAATTCATCCAACAATTGCAAAGCCTACTTTTGAGTGCCACGAAATTGGGCTGCAAGAACCTGTTGTTTCGCGTCTTCTTCCACCTATGGCATTCGTTGGTTTTTCTGGTCTGATTACTATTGCATCGCCTTGGCGTTCAAAATTCAGTTCTACATCAGGTTTTAAACCCAAAGCATTAATCAAATGATCGGGATGTTTACACCGTCGTTAATAGATAAGGTTGACAAAGGTTTACCATCTCAAAAATTAAATTGTACCCGTAATATTTTCCTGACATTTCCATTTTCATAAAGTTGCGCGGTTCCTGTTTAGAGTTGGATACCTGAAATCTAAGCTACTTCGAATTCCTTCGCAATCACTGGCTCGGTTCTCAGCTGTTTAGACATGTGTTGTTCTGCAGACAGCCAATAAACAGATGACCTGGAAAATGATGCTGAATAAGCAGATGTTATTGGGGTTTTTGGCCGTTACTAAAGCATCTTCGAAGCCAGTAAAAATCTACAGCAGTTCGTTGTTAATAATATCTATAAATAACAATAAGTTGCGATTTGTTGCTTGATCTGTTTTTGTTATGTACTTCACATTTTAAAAATGGCACAGAACATGCTTTATATATAGATAACAGATTTAATCAATAGTCGATCTGCCTTGGTAACCAATCGGTTCAATGGATTCAAGGTAAAACAATACAATCGGCGATTTTTATAGACGATGGAGACCTCGCATGAATAGACCTCTGAAAGTGGTTGATAAGTTTGCTGATTCTAAGACTACACAGGAAAAAAACTTGAGTAACGTAGTGCCAATTAGTGCTGATAGCGGCGTGTTGTTGAGTAACACTGGCGGGTTTATACCAGCTCTGCCTCTGGGTGATTATAAATTTGATGCCAATTCTCGCGATAGCAAATTACTCGATTATCTATTAATTGGCGTGCTGTCCATCATCGTTCATACCGTGGTTGTGGAAGTGTTTAAAGGCATGCCGCTGTCAAATGCAGATTTGGTAAAACCGGTTAAACCGCCATCAAAAGTACAGATTACGTTTGTACAACCGAAACCGGTTGTGCCACCACCGATTGTACAGCGGCCACCTCCACCACCGCCGCCACCGAAAGTAGTGCCGCTGAAGAAGCCGCCAAAACCGAAAGTAGCACCAAAGCCAATACCTAGACCAGTGCAATCCGTGCCTGATATTAAGCCTTCACCCGTGAAGTCTTATGAAGCACCAGTTAGTACGCCGTCACCGGTAATAGCACCACCTCCGCCACCGCCGCCAAAACCAAAGCCGGCAGTGGTTGAAAAAGTCACTCAGCCGAGTGCTGGAGCCGGCTACCTGGATAATCCAGAACCCGCTTATCCGGAAATTGCGGAAGAGCGTGGCTGGGAAGGCAAGGTGTTAATGAAGGTGCATGTAATGGCGAGTGGTAAACCTGATTCTGTATCAGTGATTAAATCCAGTGGTCACGATGTATTAGATAACGAAGCCGTGCGCACCGTTAAGAAGTGGTCTTTTGTACCTGCAAAACGTGGCACAACCCCCGTCGATGGATGGGTTAATGTTCCAATTTCATTTAATTTAGCTAACTGAGGTCTCTCATGACAGATATAACTACAGCCGCAGCTGCGGCAATACCACAAGCCGCAACTCAAGCACCAGCGATAACTGGCGTAGCAGGGGCAGTACCGAATGCGGTTCCAGCCGCTGCAAACCTGGCCTCTGCCGCAGTCGATGCAGCGCCAGCCGCAGTGCATGGGGCCGAATTCTCCTCGGGATTCATCGTTCAGTACACGCTATATGTATTAATTGCCTTCTCTGTAGTGACTTGGGCATTAATACTTATTAAGGGCATACAGCACTTGCGTATTTCACATCATAACCGGGCTTACGGAAAGAAATTCTGGGGTGCAAAAGATCTTCAAGCGGCTGCTTTTTTAGAAGATGTCAATGGACCAGCTGCCCGGGTAGCTGAAGTAGGATTTCATACCCTGGTTGAAGCGGATGGCGGTACTACCACGCATGATCTTGAACACACCGGTGACAGGCAAGAACTGTTGGACAGACGTTTGCGCCAACAAATGCAGAAGGAGCGCGGCTCATTAGAAGGTGGTCTGGCTATCTTGGCAACCGTTGGCAGTATTTCACCCTTCGTTGGCTTGTTCGGGACTGTTTGGGGGATTATGGGTGCCTTAACCAGCATTAGCAAAAGTGGTTCGGCCAGTTTGGAAGTTGTGGCAGGCCCCATTGGTGAAGCTTTGATTGCAACTGCGGTAGGTATTGCTGTCGCTGTACCAGCGGTTATTGCATACAACTTCTTTATTCGTAGAAATAAAGTGATTTGGGCTTTCCTGGATGACTTCGCCATCGACTTTGTTCACTTGGCTTTGAAAACATCTTTCTTGATTAAAAGACCGGGCAGTAATTATTCAGCCCCTGGAAAATCAACTGAAGGTTTGATCCGCAAAAATGTACTCAAGACCGATATTGATGATATTCAAGCAGAAGGAGCGCAAATCTAATGGCTTTTAAAACTCAAGATGATGGTGGTGATGATGTAATGAGTGAAATCAACGTTACGCCACTGGTGGATGTGATGTTGGTATTACTGGTGGTGTTTATCGTAACTGCACCGTTATTAACTAAAGCAGTTCATGTAAATCTTCCGAAGACGGCTGAAACTGCGCCACCGGATGAAAAAGAAGCGGTTTATGTAAGTGTTGATTCCAAAGGTAAAGTCTTTATTGATAAAACCGAAATTGCCTTGGAAAAATTCGAAACCGAACTGATCACTCGTAAAAGCGCCGATCCTGAGATAGCGCTTAACTTGAATGCAGATGATGCCGTGCAATATGGCACTGTTGCAAAAGTGATGGCAGCCATTGAAAGATCCGGCATTAGCAAATTATCGGTATTAACCGTACCCGTTCCTGGCAACTAACTAATAAGTCCCATCTTAGACCTAAAAAAACCAGCCCAATGGGCTGGTCAGGTTAGTTTTGCCTGAAATAGCAGATAAATGATTAAAAAATACAAAATTTAAAAAAATATAAGGGGAAATGACCATGAACAGAACAAACCAACTTGGACGACAGGGTGAATTTAAACAACTGAAAACGTTGAATAATGAAGTGACAGCTGAGCTGGAATTGCCTAAAACGATCGATCAAAACACTTACCCTCGTTTTGCACTGAATAGCGTAGCCTTTATTTTAGCCGGAGCTTTTTTGTTAGTGCCTACTGACAGTTATGCAAAAAAAGTACATCACAAATCAGCCAGAAAAGCCGCGTCAGTTTCAGATAGCTATGCGAGCGAATTGGCTTTAGAAAATGCTCGGTTAAAGCAAGAATTGGAACGTACGCAACAAGAAAATGCCGAATTAAAAAATTCAGTAGGTGCTACAGCTCCAACTGATGCAGCACCGGCAGACCCAAATGCTGTAACGCCGGAAGTTGCTGCTACACCAGCTGAAGCAGTAGTTGCCGAAAAAAAGGAGCCTAAAAACTTCGAAACAGATGAACCAAAAAATCTTTCCGAGGTGACAGTGACTTCACGTCGAAAAGAAGAAAAGTTGCAAGAAGTGCCAATACCGATTGCTGTAATCGGTGGCGAACAAATGAAGCGTGACAACATTGTGAGTGTGGCTGACTTTGCCCGCCGCGTACCTAACTTGGGTGTAACCAGCACCAACGCCAGGCAGACCAGTATTGCATTGCGTGGATTGGGTAAAAACAGTGGTAACGAATCCATGGAATCCAGCGTAGGCGTTATGGTGGATAACGTTTGGCAAACCTGGGTTGGTTCAACCTGGACTAACTATGCCGACATTGATCATGTTGAAGTATTACGTGGGCCACAAGGTACTTTGCAAGGTAAAAACAGTAATTTGGGATTGATCAACGTAGTCACTCAAACCCCATCATTTAAATCCGGCTATTACGTAGATGGTTTTGCCGGTAACAGGGATTCGTTGCAAGGTAAAGTTGGAGCTACTGGCGCAATTTTACCGGGATTATTGGCTTATCGTGGCTCGGTATTTATCGATAAACGTGATGGTTTTGTTGAAAACCTGGACACTTCCGTTACTAAAGGCAAGTTGCAAGAAACCAATGCCTTTGGTGGTCGTTTACAATTCTTGTTGACACCCACAGAGAATTTATCGTCCCGTTTAATTGTGGAGCGCACCACGGCCACACAAAGTATGAGTGTGAACCCGAATTTGGATGATCCAAAAACCTATGCTGACGGTACAGTTAGAACAACAACTTATAGCTCCCGTTTAGGTCGTGATTGGTTTAATGATTTGCGCAACTCCGGTCAACCACTGACTGTGATTGGTGATCCCCGCAAAGTGGCGCAAAACGATAAACAGGTTTCCCGTGCTGATTCTCAAGGCATTTCAAATGAGCTGAACTGGAATGTGGCGGGTCATAAAATAAGCTCGATCACCGCTTATAAATATTCCTTGTTTGAACCACATCACGATGGTGATCGTTCAACTGCCGATATTATGCGCATTGGCGGTGTCACGGTTACAAATAAACAATGGTCGCAAGAGTTACGCTTTGCCTCTCAAGAACCAGGCGTTATTGATTATCAAGGTGGCTTATTTGCATTACACACCGACGCAGAAACCTATAGCCAAAACTTATATGGTAATGATGCCGGCGCTTTTTATGCCAGCAATGCACAATACAAAGCACTCAATAGCACAGCAGCAGGTAGGGAAGCATTACGGAAGTCATTAAATGGCGTGATGGATATCGCTTATTTAAATCCAACTGTAAATAGCTTTGCAGCCTATGGCCAAGTTAACTGGCATATCACGGATGCCGCAACTTTAACCTTGGGTTTCCGCGATACTTTTGAACATCGCGAAAACAGTGGTTATCACACCTATACAGGCGGTTCTAAGCTAAGTGGACTTACTGGAGCAGCCTTAACTAACGCAACAGCAATCCGCACCACGCGTTTAGGGCCTGCTTGGAGCCAGGGAACCCAAGGCTTTGATCAAAACTCGCAAAACTGGTTGGTAAACCCGAGCTATAAAATAAGCAAGGATGTGATGGCTTATTTTTCGGTATCAGGTGGACAAAAATCAGGTGCGGCACAGTTTAACGCCAGTACCGGCGCTTTCGAAAACGTTAAGCCTGAAGATGTAATGGATTTTGAATTAGGCGTAAAGAGCAGTTGGTTTAACCGCAAATTGGCGGTCAACATGAACCTCTATCAAACGGATATTGAAGGCTTCCAGTCGCAGTTGTCAGTGGTGGATGAAACTAAGTCAACCCCTGGTAATACGCAATACAGAACGACTTTGGGTAACGTAAAAGGTATTCAGTTACGCGGCGTTGAGTTAGAAACCAATATAGATGTATTCAAAGGTTTGAATGTATTCCTGAATGGTTCTTATAACCATGCGGTGTATACCGATTTCAAAAATGCACCTTGCCCGCCAGAGTTAAACAAAGCGGTCTGCGATCAAACCGGCTTGACCTTACCCAATGCACCGCAATTTACAGTTAACTATGGTGTTGATTACCGTACTCCTCTAGGTTTTGGTGTTTGGGAAGACTTTGGTTTGCAATGGCATGCGTTCTTGGTGGATAGCTATAAATCATCTTCTAATTACAACTCCAGCTTATCAAGCTCTGGCAAACAAGCAGCTTATCACGTGACAGATGGCGGTATTGGTATCGGAACCAAAAATGGCCAATACAACCTGGATTTAGTAGGTCGTAATATTTTCGACACTATTTATTTAACCAATGTCGGTTCATGGTCTGGAACAGGCGCATCAACGGGTACTTACGGTGAAGCCCGTTACTTTGGTGTGCATTTCAGAGCCAAGTTCTAAGCTCGGCTTATTGAATAGGATGAGTAGATTTTCTACTCATCCATAAGTTAATGATCGAATCTACCTTTATTAAAGGAGAACACTATGCAATACAACAACATAAAGACAATTTTATTGGGAACCGCCTTACTATTCGCAGCAGTAGCGCATGCTGAAGATGACCCTGTTACACCCGCAATCCCTGGCGTATCCGCTGGTGGTGTGATTATAGATACCATCAAGGAAGGCTTTAAGGGTACAGAAGGTCCAATTGGTTATACCGATGGCAGTTTGCTGTTTACAGAAACCAATGACAACCGTATAACCAAAATTGCGCCAGATGGTACGGTTTCGACGTTTCTGGAAAACTCTAATGGTGCCAATGGCTTGGCGTTAACACCAACCGGTGAGTTAATTGCCGCACAAACCTTGAATACTCAGGTAGGTGTTATCTATCCGGAAGACAAGAAAAAAATCCTGGCGCAAAATTTTGAAGGCACTTCCTTTCAACGCCCAAATGATCTGGTTTTGCATAAGAGCGGCAATATCTATTTTACGGACAGCGGCACACGCGCAACCAAAGAAGTCCCAAATCCACCACCATCTCATCCAGGCTTATTTTTGATTACTGCATCAGGTGAATTGAAACGGCTGGCAAATGATATTAAACGACCAAACGGCGTTCAGCTAAACAAGGCTGAAACCATTCTTTATGTTGCAGATACCTTGGGCGAACACGTTCTGGCCTATGACATTGCGGCTGATGGTACGGTTTCAAATAAACGTAACTGCGCCAAACTGGATGGCTGGAAAAAAGAAGGTGAGGAATGGTCGAGTGGTGCGGATGGTCTGGCCATAGATGATAACGATCGGCTTTACGTAGCATCCAATTCTGGAATTGAAGTATTCAGTCCAAAAGGCGAAGCATTAGGAATTATTAAATTACCTAAAAAACCGCAAAACATAGCGTTTGCAGGTAAGGATAAGAAAACACTGTATGCGGTAGGCCGTGGTTCTGCTTACAAAATTCCGTTGTTGGCTCAAGGTTACCAGGGCCGGGCGAAATAGGTTTAAACCGATATTATCGTTAGTGTTTCAAGACAGACAGAACAGTTTCAAGGAATCCACATGACACGCAAAACCGCAGACGACTTTCATCCAGAAGTCTTAAAATTATTTGATAAATATGTACATGGCGACTTATCGCGGCGAGGTTTTTTGGCTTCAGCGGCAAAGTTTGTTGCAGTGGGGTTATCTGCAGAAATCGTACTTGAAGCACTCAATCCAAAATTTGCCCAAGCCCAGCAAATTGCCCTGGATGATCCGCGTATTAAAACCCGGTACATCGAGTTTAACTCACCGCTGGGTTACGGTAAAAACAAGGGTTATTTGGCGCAACCGGCAAGCTATTCCGGCAAATTGCCAACTGTATTGGTTATCCACGAAAACCGCGGTCTAAACCCACATATCGAAGATATAACCCGCCGTTTGGCATTGGATGGTTTTATCGCTTTTGCGCCCGATGCACTATTTCCAGTGGGCGGCTATCCAGGTGATGAAGATAAAGCTCGCGAGTTATTCAAAACCCTGGATCAAAACAAAACCCATGCTGATTTTATAGCGGCAGCTAATTTTCTAAAAAGCTGGCCGGATGGTAACGGTAAGTTAGGTGCGGTTGGCTTTTGCTATGGCGGCGGCATTGTAAATTTTCTGGCAACCAAGCTACCTGATTTAGCGGCGGGCGTACCTTTTTATGGCAGCCAGCCCAGTGCCGAAGAAACCGCAAAAATTAAAGCACCGTTGCTATTGCAATATGCAGGTGCTGATGAACGCATTAATGCCGGTTGGCCAGCATATGAAACCGCATTAAAAGCCGCGCAGGTAAATTACGAAGCCCACATCTATCCCGGCGTGCAACATGGTTTTAACAACGATACCACGCCTCGTTACGATGAAGCGGCCGCCAAGTTGGCCTGGCAACGAACGGTTGATTTCTTTAATAAGCATTTACGTACTTAAGAGAACGCTGTGATTTTTCATCAACTGACTCAATGGATTTTTGTTGGTGTGTTTTGGCTTGGGTTGTTAGCTACAGCTCAGGCCAGTTTGGGCATAGATCAGTCAGCACCCTTGTTTACGGGTTCTACAGAAAATGGCAGAAAGATTAATTTAGCTGATCTGCGTGGTCGCACGGTGGTGTTGGAATGGATTAAACAAGAATGTCCGTTTGTAAAAAAACATTACGAAAGCGGCAATCTACCCAATTTACAAAAAGCAGCCGTTTCAAAAGGCATTGTCTGGCTACAAGTGATGCAGCAAGAAAGTCGTAAAAAAACCAAAATCGCCGTTCAAGCAATCGATAGCCCAGTGGTGGACACCGCGCAGTTTGCCACCAGAATAATTGATAGCGATGGCTCAATCGGCAAGTTATACGGAGCCACCAATACACCAGAGTTTTTTATTATTGATGCTCGTGGCGTACTGGTTTATCAGGGTGGCATTGACAGCATTCCATCAGCAGAAAAAGCCGATATTGCCGTTGCTGAAAATTATTTAGGTGCAGCCCTGGCAGATGTATCCGCCGGGCTGACAGTAAGTAAACCCATTACCAAAGCGTATGGGTGTTTAGTTAATCATGCAGGTTAGAGGAGTTTAAACAATGAAAGTCATATCTGTCTGGGATTTACCCCTAAGACTATTCCATTGGTTATTAGTAGTTTCAGTGGTCGCCGCTTACGTTAGCGCCAAAGTTGGTGGAGCATGGATAGATTGGCATGGCAGGATCGGCCTGTTTATTGTTGGATTGCTGATTTTTAGAATTGTATGGGGATTTCTCGGCTCCACGCACGCCCGATTCAAAACATTCTTTCCAACATTCTCGCGTTTAGTCGCTTATTTTAAAGGCCACTGGCACGGCATCGGCCACAATCCACTCGGCGCATTGTCTGTACTGGCCTTGCTAACGTTGGTTGCAACCCAGGTTGGTTCCGGCTTGTTTGCCAATGACGACATTTCTTTCACCGGACCGTTAGCCAGTCTGGTTGATAAAGAACAAAGTGACCAATTTACCCGCTGGCACAACAGCTCATTCAACATTTTATTGGTACTGGTGATATTGCACGTAGTTGCCATCGTTTATCACCGCCTGATTAAAAAGAACAATCTGGTCGGTCCTATGGTCACTGGCAAAAAGAAAGTGCCTAAAGAACTGGCGGAAAAAGTTGCCCCTTCTATTAACACGGCCGTTGGACCGTTGCGTTTAGCGTTATCGCTGATTATTTCAGTGACGGTAGTGTGGAGTGTCTCTGGCGCTATCTCTTTAACATCGTCCGCGCCGACAGAAAACGTTCAGCAAGCCGCCCAAGTTAGCGCCGGTTTTTAATTATTTACAATTTTTACAACATAAAAGAGGAACCAAAGATGAAGAAAAAAATATTAGTTACATTGTTACTGGCGGCCACGGCTTCGGCCGCATTCGCCGGCCCCATTGAAGAACAAATCCGTTTTAGACAATCAGCTTACAGCTACTTAAGCTGGAATACGGCAAAGATTAAAAAGCAGGTGGTTGATAGCCCAGAAACATTCAACAAAGACTACGTTGCCGCCGCTGCCAATGCTATCGCTGCCGTTGCTAACTCAGGCCTGGGTGAATTATACGGGCCGGGCACCGATCAAGGTACAGGCTGGAAACCAACCCGCTTGAAAGCCGAATTCTTCCAGAAAAAAGATGAAGTCACCACAGTGGCTAATAATTTTAACGTAGCAGCGAATGAATTGGCCAAAGTTGCTGCCACTGGCGACAAAGCAGCTATCAAAGATGCGTTTGGCAAAGTGACTGAATCCTGCAAGGCTTGCCATGATTTGGCGCGGATTAAGGAATAATCCTGCAGAGCTGTAGGCCGGAATAAACCGATTTGAGCGGGAGCGAAAATCGGTGTTTCCGGCAATAACGCTCGACCCTTGCCGGAAACAACCACGCATCGCTACGCTGGCGTGGTTTTATTCCGGCCTACCAGTTAAGGATTATCCATCCTTGGTTAGATTAGCGTAGTGAAATTGAACGTATGTTAGTCATTAAAAACATGATCGCTTCTTTTGCATTTCATTAGCCTTATTTACTAACTCCATAGTTTCAACCCAATACTTCAGGCATAGTTCGACAAAACGCTGCTTTTCATAATTATCCGGCAATTGCTTTAAATCTTTGAGTTCAGCTAAGTCCGGAATAGTGTTTTGGTAAGCCGACAAAACCTGTTTATATTGATAACGATCTGCTTCAGGGACCACGATGGGTGGGAAGCCGGATTTAAGCACTGGCAGGTTTGCAAGCAATCTGGCCATCCGGCCATTACCATCAAAAAATGGATGGATGCAGACTAAACTAAGGTGTAGATCTGCATAAGCTTTTTCGGCGTCTTGGCTAGTATTGACTTTCGACAGGCTGATATTTAAGTTCTCCAACCATTGAGCCATCAGGCTGTCTATGTGTTTTGGTGACGGATATTCACGCCAAGCTTGCTTATTATCTGCGCCAATATAAGTAGTAAAATTTGGCTGCCTCTTCCAATTGCCAACCGGCTGATCGACGTCTCTAATGTGCTCGGTTAACACGGTTCCATGTAAATTAAAAATATCTTGCTTGGTTATGCTGGGGTGCGGGTTATTTAATAAGGCATAAATTAACTCGATAGCTTTTGCATGCCCATAAACCTCGTTATGGTCTTTTAGTGGCTTCCCTTGTATGGTCAAACCTTCTTCCAGAATAAAGTCGGTTTCGCCCAAGGTCAGACTGTTTCCTTCCAGTGAGGTTGAGTTATGAGTCCACAGATTGCGAATTTGCGCCAGAAGTATGGTTTTTAGGTCAGGATCAAGATGATCGTAAAAATAGCTCACTTCAATAGTCCAAAAGTTTTATGCTTATCAATGAAGGTGATGACAATGTACGCCAATATGATTTTCATTGTCCAATCGCAAATTAGCTATTAAGTTTCGTAGGTTCGATTAGCGCAGCGTAATCGAACGCATGATATTTTACGGTTAGCAACAATACTCCGATTACGCTGCGCTAATCGGAGCTACGCTTTAGTATAACCCGTATTGACCACTGCGAATCCCAAAAATCTAAACCTGCTTTTCCCTGTATTTCTAAGTACATAGCCTGATGCTGGCCTGCTGATTTTTCAGCAGGGCGTTAGAGCAGGACTGCTTGCAACATCCAAAATACATCACACCATAAAATAATTTAAATAAATAATTATCAACATATTCAATAACATAAGTAGATTATGCAGGCTTATCCGACTGTTTTTATAAGTTAATCTCAATCTTGGCACAGTAGCTGCATTACTACATAGTGAGTCTTCGCTCCAGTGTGTGAATCAACTGCCTACATTACCAATAACGAGAAACGACATGATGAAAATGAACAAAATTTTAATGCTTTTAGTGCTGGCCTTGGTAACTCCAACAGCATTTTCAGCAGAAGAAAAAGCACAGGCACCCGCTGCTGCCGAAAAATATACTCCAACTTCTCACAAGCTTAATCGCGCTGAATTTGATGTGCTGTTAGCTAAGCCAGATGAATTACTGATTATTGATTTACGTCGTCCTGATGAAATTAGCAAAATTGGTGGTTTCCCCGTTTATTTAAATATTCAAGCGGATCAGTTAGAAAGCAGCTTGGCTTCTATTCCTAAAGAAAGATCAATCGTTACGGTCTCAAATCACTCAGGTCGTTCAGGTAAGTCTGCGGATTTACTGACCAGCAAAGGTTTTAAAGTGGCTGGCTATTTAGGTGCGCAATATTATGAAGAAGAAGGCGGCAAGTTAACCAAGATTATTCCGCCACCACCAAAAGCCGCTGCACCAGCTCCAGCTAAAGCTCATCACAAAATATAATTCGAACTCTCTTTCGGAGGATCTCCATGAAGAAAAAACTCTATCTTGCAATTGTTTATGCACTGGCTGGAACGGCGGCTGAAGAAGCCGGTTCGGCAGTGGATTTATTTAACGCGCCAGTCGGTCAGATTGGCGTAACCAAAGCAGAAACCAAACCGGATTTGTTTAGTGCGCCAGTTGGTACGATTGGTGAAAAATCGGCGGAAACAGCCAAGGCTGCTGAAAGTAAACCAGCGGTAGCAGAAGTAAAATCAGAAGCTGCAGCTGCGCCTGCAGTAGCAGCCGCTCCGGCTGAACCAGCTAAAACGGAAGCTGCGCCAGCTGCAACACCTGCTGCGGCACCTGCGCCAGCAGTAACAACGGCAGAAGCAAAGCCAGCTGAGCAAGCTGCGCCAACCAAATCCAAATTATGGTCATATCAACCATTAAAAGTAGGTGATCAACCCGCGGTTAATAACAAAACCTGGGTGCGCTCGCCAATTGATGCTTATGTGCTTGCGCCCATCGAAGCTAAAGGCTTAACACCAGCACCGGATGCTGATCGTGCCGCGTTTATCCGTAGAGCTACGCTGGATGTGTTGGGTGTGATTCCTACACCACAAGAAGTTTCTGAATTTGTTAACGATACTTCTGAAAACGCCTACGAAAAGTTAGCTGATCGTTTATTGGCTTCGCCTAAATACGGTGAACGTCAAGCACGCCGCTGGCTGGATTTAGCTCGTTATGCAGACAGCACCGGTTTCCAAAACGATGAAACCCGTCCAAATTCATGGCGTTACCGTGATTACGTTATTAATGCGTTTAATAGCGATAAACCATACTCACGCTTTATTCAAGAGCAATTGGCAGGTGATGAAATTTATCCAGATAGCCAGGAAGCGTTGATCGCCACCGGCTACATGGCTGGCTTTCCTGACAACCACAACTCGCGCGATTTAATCCAAAGAAAGTATCAGATTGTCACTGACATTACTGATACCGTGGGTAAAGTGTTCCTGGGGCAAACCGTGGAATGCGCGCGCTGCCACAACCACAAATTCGACAAAATCAGCCAAAAAGATTACTTCTCTTTGCAATCATTCTTCGCCAACGTGAGTGCCGTGGATAACATTCCAGCGCCAAAAGGTGAAGTGGAACGTAACTACGAAGCCCAGTTAGCCAAATGGGAAGCGGCGACTAAAGATATCCGCGACAAGCAAAAAGCCATTATCGATTCTGTTAGGGATAAAGCGGAAAAGCATCATAAAGAACGTTATCTGACTGATAGCCGCGAAGCCATCTTTAAGCCTAAAAATGAATGGACTCCGCAAGATCGCTGGGTAAATCATCGCTTGGCTTATGTGACCGACGAGCAAAGTTTGGCGGCCTTCTTAAGAGATGCGGCTGAAAGTAAGGGTAATGATAAAGATTACAGCAAAGAAATCGTGGATAAATGGGCTGAATATGACAAGTTATCCGATGATTTAAAGAAATTTAACGATCTTAAACCTAAATCCGGTTCTAACACGATTTCAGCAATGACCGAATTAGGTTATGCAGATGCACCTCCATCTTATGTGTACTTTGGTGGTGATCATGAAAAACCATTGGAACAAGTGCAGCCTGCTTTCCCGGAAGCTATTACGGATGAAAAACCGGATATTAAACCGACTCCATTCTCATCTGGCAGACGCGCAGCCTTAGCAAAATGGATTGCTAGTGATACAAATCCGTTAACTGCCCGTGTGTTTGTTAACCGGGTTTGGGAAGAATATTTTGATAAAGGTATCGTTGAAACCGTCAGTGATTTCGGTAAAGCCGGACAAAAACCAACTAATCCGGAATTGTTGGATTACCTGGCTAGCAGCTTTATTAAAAACGGTTGGAGCATTAAGAAATTACACCGCGACATCCTATTGTCCAGTGTCTATCGTCAATCATCCGGTTACCGTGAAGATGTTGCCAAGGCGGATCCGGATAACAAATTGCTGGCGGTGTTTCCACGTAAACGTTTAGAAGCTGAGCAAATTCGTGACTCATTGTTAACGGCGGCCGGTAAATTGGAAGACAAAATCGGTGGGCCAAGCGTATTCCCGCCAGTGCCTGAAAATCTGGGCGCAGGCAATGCCTGGCAGGTTTCTAAAGATCCACATGACCAAAACCGCCGTAGCTTGTACATCTTTACTCGTCGTTCTGTGCCATATCCATTGTTGGAAACCTTCAACATGGCTTCTGCTCAGGAAGCGCATAGCAGAAGAGAAGTAACCACCTCACCATTGCAATCGCTGGCTTTGTTTAACAGTGATGTTGTGTTTGGTTGGTCACAAGCATTAGCTGGTCGTGTTATCAACGAGGCGGGTAATGATGAGTCTGCACAAATAGATAAGCTGTATCAAATCTTGTTCTCCCGCAACGCAAAAGACGAAGAAAAACAAGTGTTACAAAAGTTTTTAAATAGTCATGAAAAAGTGGTTCGGGATAAAACTTCAGAAGGCAAATTTGCGATCAGTATTCCGACAGGTTTAAAAGGTGATCAAAAACTTGATCCGATCCGTGCGGCAGCCTTTGTTGATTTGGTACATACCGTTGCCAATTCTAATGAGTTTATCTACCGGTTTTAATTACTAACAGTTTAAGAGGACACAACAATGCACAACAAATCACGTAGAGACTTTTTTATTAAATCCGGCTTAGGTTTAGGCGGTTTGGCAATGTCAGGCTTCCTGCCTGGTGGCGGCTTTCTGCAAGGCGCATTAGCGGCAGATTTGGCTGCTGATCCATTAGCACCAAAACAACCGCATTTTCCAGGTAAGGTTAAATCAGTTATTTGGTTACACCAGCATGGCGCGCCAAGTACTTTAGATTTATACGATTACAAACCGGATTTGATTAAATTATCAGGAAAAGAAGTGCCTGCATCGTTTTTAAAAGGCATTAAAACCAGTACCCAAGGTGGTTTAGGCAAGCTGTACACATCCAACCGGACTTGGAAGCAACATGGCGAAAGCGGTGCCTGGTTTTCTGACTTACTGCCGAATATTGCTGAACACGCGGACAAAATTGCCTTCATTAAATCCAGTGTCACCGTGGGCGCAACCCACGATATTTCAATTTTGAAATTGAATTCCGGCGGCTTAAACCCGGGTCGTCCAACATTGGGCGCCTGGATTCAATACGCATTAGGTTCTGCAAACCCGGATTTACCTGGTTATGTAGTGCTATACAACGGTAAATCTGAGCCATCCGGCGGTGCTGTTAACTGGAGTTCCGGTTTCTTACCAGCGGTTTATCAAGGTACTGCGTTCCGTTCCGGCAAGTCTCCGATCCTGCATTTGGAACGTCCTGAGTTGGTTGCTGCAACTCAACAAAGCGACAGCTTGGATCTATTAAAACAACTTAACGAGATTAAAGACTCCGCTTATCCAAATGATACCGAACTGCAAGCCAGAGTAAGAGCTTATGACTTGGCTAAACGCATGCAAACTTCTGCGCCGGAAGCCGTGGACTTAAGCAAAGAGTCCGATGCGACTAAAGCGCTGTATGGTTTAAACGATGAAGTCACTAAAGAATACGGCACTAACTTATTGCGGGCTCGCCGCTTGGTAGAACGTGGCGTGCGCTTTATTCAAGTGGTCACCGGGCCGGTTGACGTCGATGGTGATTCCAGAAACTGGGATGCGCATACTAAATTGGAAGAAAACCACGGCAAACATGCCAGAGTGGTTGATAAACCAATCGCCGGTTTGCTGACTGATTTAAAAGCGTTGGGCTTGTTGGATTCAACGCTGGTGGTTTGGACATCAGAATTTGGCCGTACTTCTTGGGGTGAAAGCGGCACGGGTCGTGACCACAATCCTTGGGGTTACACACAATGGTTGGCGGGTGGCGGTGTTAAAGCCGGTTACACGCACGGTGCCACGGACGAAATCGGTCTGCAAGTTGCTGACAAGAGTACAGCAGTTGATACCTATGACTTACATGCAACCGTGTTAAATCAAATGGGCTTAGACCATTTGCAATTGATATACAAACATCAGGGCCGTTCTGAACGGCCTACTGTAGTGTATGGAAAAGTTATCAAGGAGTTGATCGCTTAGTAATGGACTGATTTCTCGGCGCGTGATGCTCTCCCGTCAGTGGATGCTGGCGGGTCACGTTTTTTAAATAGTTGGCAGCAATGGTTGTTAGGCTTAATGGCTTTTGCTGGATAAGAACTGAACACATAAAAACGGTTTTTGGATAGACAATGCAACAAAAATACAAACTTTTAGGATTAACTTTATTGTTGGTGAGCGGCCTGGTTTTTGCCGAAGCTGAATTTGATTTTGAAGAATTAATGGAAGCTATTGATAACAACTCACACAACTTGCAAGGCAGTATTGCCTCAAAAGATGCTGCTGGAACCATCAAACTGGCTAAAGATATCCAAGGAGAATTCAAATTAGTAGAAGGCTTCTTTGCAAAAAGAGGCAGTGCTCAAGATGCTGTGGACGATGCCAAAAAATACGAAGATATGGCCGCAGAAATCGTTAAATTAGCGGAAGGCAGTAACTTTGATGCTGCATCCAACAAAGCCATTGAAATATCCAAAGCATGCGATACCGCTTGCCACGATACCTATAAACCACTCTAAATCACTAGGTGATACGATGAAAAAGTTCTTGTTTGCCTGCTTATTTTCCGTGGCGCTGTCGCACACCACGATTGCTTCTTTACAAGAAGGCAAAGCGGCTCCTGATTTTAAAGCACAAGCCTCATTGGCTGGAAAACCCTTTGGTTATTCGTTACAAGAAGAATTAAAGAAAGGTCCTGTCGTAGTTTACTTTTACCCTTCAGCATTTACTGGCGGCTGTAATATTCAGGCCCATACTTTTGCAACCAAGCATGAGCAATTTGCCCAAGCTGGCGCGTCAATTATTGGTGTTTCATTGGATTCCATTGATCGCTTGAACGCGTTTTCTGCCGATCCTGAATACTGCGCCGGTAAAGTGGCTGTCGCTTCAGACGCAGATGGCAACATTGCCAAAGCTTATGAACTAAATGTTAAGCAAGCCGCGCCGGATAAAAAAGATTCCCGTGGCGTGCCTATTACGCACGGATTTGCTGAACGAACCACGTTTATCATAAAACAAGATGGCAAAATTGCCGCTACTATCGGCGGCTTAAAACCTGCTGAAAACGTTGCTGCCGCGTTGGAGGCTGTACAAAAATTAGCTGCCGAAAAGCAGGCGACTGGTCTGTAAGTGCAGTTGATTAACGTAAGGACCAATTTACCGGTCAGGCAACCCAGTGCTTTACAGTATTGGCGCTGCCATGTCTGGTTAGTGTTGACCTTAGCGCTGCTAAGTTCTTTTAAAGCGATGGCTACCGATAACGTACCCGAGACCCAACGCATAGGTGCAGGTAATCCGGCACTGGGCAAAAGCAAATCTGAGGATAACCGCTGCCAGGAATGTCATGGCACTGAAGGACTAAGTGATGATGAACGGATACCTAATCATGCGGGACAACCGGCTGGCTACATCATTAAGCAATTAACCGATTTTCAGACCGGCAAACGCAATCATCAAACCATGAACCTGATGGCTGAAGATTTGGACGCCAGTGATAAAGCCGATATTGCGGCCTATTTTGCCAGCAAAAAGCCTATGCAGGGCGAGTCGATTAATAGCAAAGAGTTGGCTAAAACACTGTTTGCAAATGGAGATCCATCCCGTGATTTACCGGCTTGTGTTAGTTGTCACGGAGAAAATGGCAAGGGCAGGGTAGCTGATAATGTGTATTACCCGGTTATCGGCGGACAGCGCAGGGTTTATTTGCGTACCCAATTACTGGCCTGGCAAATGGGCGACCGGACCAATAGCCCGGACAACGTGATGAACAAAGTGGCTAAGTCACTAACTGACCAAGAGCTTCAAGCCTTGGCTGATTATATTTCCGGTCTTTAAAGCATCGATATAACAGGCAGGCCACCAATGAACCAGCAGAATATTCTTTTTTGAGAGGACACCCATGAAGGCTGTAATTCGATTGTTATATCAAATCCACCGCTGGGTTGGCGTGGTCTTGGCCTTGTTTATGTTTTTATGGTTTTTTACCGGCGTAGTGATCATCTATTCCACACCCACCACCCAAACCCGCAGTCAACAACTGGCGCATGCCGAAACCTTATCGCCGCAAGTTGGATGGCTAAGTTTGGGCGAAGCCTGGAATTTAAGCGAAGAACAACGCAAAGCAGCAGTCAAGGAAAAGCCCAAAGCCGCAGATGGCAAGCCAGCAGAAAACCAGGAAGTAAGCATTGCTGAAGCACGTCTGGTGCGCAGTGCCGGTGTGCCGTTGTGGTTGATTGAAGATAGTCAGGGCAAGCGATTTGCCATCTCAGCCTTGGATGGGACTTTGCAAAAAACATCAGTTCAACAGGCCATAACAATCGCCCAAAACTGGTATCAGGCTGAAGACAGCAAATCCATTATTCTGGCTAAACATTTGGATACTGTCGATGCGCCAATCATACTGCGCAATCAGGATGCCTTAAAGCCCTTCCATCATATAGGATTGGAAGACGGCCGCGAACTGTTGATATCAGAACGCACTGGCGAAGTGTTGCACGCATCCACCCAAGTTGATCGCGCCTTCTTTTGGGCGGGCAATTGGCTGCATTTATTAAAACCACTGGACTTAATCAGCAAAGGCGACTTGCGACACAACGTGCAATTATATCTTGGATTATTTGCTACACTGGCTACCCTAACTGGCTTGATTATTGGCTGGTTACGCTGGCGACCAGGTTTTAACGGCAAGCCGACTTATTCTGAAGGCCGCACCCAACCCTACCGTGAATTCTGGTTTAAATGGCATTTTTGGAGTGGTCTGATCGGCGGTAGTGTGGCCTTATTTTGGGCATTAAGTGGTTTTCTTGATACCAATCCAGGCAAGATTTTTTCCCAGGCTAATCCCGCCAAGCCGGAAATTAGCCGCTATTTAGGCAAAGAATTTCCGGACATCATGCGCCTATGGCAACCCAACTTACCACTAGCCCTGGCTGTTGGCGCAGATGGCAGTGACGTCGTCGAACTAACCTGGCGGCATTTGGGCAGCGATGCGGTAGTGCTGGCAAATACCCGTGACGGTCAACGCTTAACGCAAGTGCTTGATACAGGCAATAATGCGTTTGATCAAAAAGCCCTGTTAGCGGCAGTCAGCCGTGTAGCCGGTAAAACGCCGATTGCCAGCCAAGAGTTAGTCCAAAACTACGATAGTTATTATTATCCGCGCCATCATCAAAACCAGGTCGACAAACCGTTACCGGTATTGCTAGTCACCCTGGCGGATGACAGTGGAACCCGCTTTTATGTTGATCCACAAGATGGTCGCTTGTTAGCAAAATTGGACCGGAGCGCTAGAGCTTTCCGTTGGTTCTATTCAGCCTTGCACCACTGGGATTTTGGCTGGTTATACTGGCGGCCGGTCTGGGATTTATGGATGTTAACCTGGGTGGCTTTTGGAATTGTGCTGGGCTTTAGTTCAGTGATTATGGGCTATCGATTATTGAAAAAGACCTTCTTGCCAAAAAAACAAGGCGGTCAACAACAACGCCCTGGCAAACGTTATGTCAATGAAGACCGGTTAAAAACCGTAACTACAAGCCGCATTCCACCAAGAATTGCCGCTATGGCTACCTATTTAGCTAAAAGAACCCAATGAGTTTAAGCTGTACAAACGTAATGGATTTGCAACATGGTTAAATCTTTTCAGTTAAATCAAGTCAGTGCAGGTGATGACTATTCATCACCATTATTGGAATGCAAAGACCTTGCGCCCAGGCTGGATGCCCGGCCTGATCGCGCCAAAGCGTTGGTGTTTGAAGACCCCGTCTCCAAACAATTATTGGAACAAATCGAACGCATAGCCGCAACCGATGCCACGGTATTAATTACTGGCGAAAACGGCACCGGCAAAGCCTTGGTTGCAAAACACATTCATGCCATCAGCCAGCGCCATCGCCATGTATTTGGCGTGTTAAATTGTTCCGCACTTAGCGAAAGCTTGATAGAAAGTGAACTGTTTGGATTCGAAAAAGGCTCCTTTTCCGGCGCAGTTACCAACAAAGAAGGCTGGTTTCAATCGGCAAATCGTGGCAGCGTGTTTCTTGATGAAGTGGGTGATTTGCCCTTGAACGTACAAGTTAAACTACTGCGGGTGCTGCAAGAACGCCAGATTGTTAAACTTGGCGGCAGTCAAGCCTTGCCAGTTAATGTGCGGGTAATTGCTGCAACCAAATACAATCTTGGTGAGGCTGTTGCTACCGGACGTTTTCGGGCTGATTTATATTATCAATTCAACGTTGCTACTATCCATCTAAGACCTTTGCGCGAACGGCCCGGCGATATACTGCCTTTGGCTAAACATTTTTTAAAATTTTATGGCGAACGTTCGGGTCGCCCAGACATAAAGCTATCACCAGAAAGCGAAAGCGTCTTACTAAAATACGACTGGCCAGGAAACATAGGCGAACTGGAAAGCGCTGTGCAACGTGCAATTCTGGTCAGCGGCAGTAATGTCCTGCAAGCCGGTGATTTCAAGCTTTCTGCGCTCAGAGTCATTGAAAATAAACCCGCTGTTTCCACCTCGTCACTGGAAGAAGAATTGCTTAAGCTGTGCCAACAAGCGCCGGAAAAACTTTACGAACTCATCGAAGAAACCGCCATCCGAACCGCCTTCAAACACTGCGAAGAAAACCAGGTGCATACCGCCAAGTTATTGAATATTAGCCGGAATGTGCTTAGGCACAAGTTGGAGATTTATGGGATGTTGCCGGTGGGGCAGAAGCGGGTTTTGCGGAGTTGAAATCGGCAGGTTAATGTCATTCAAGACTAGAGTATTTGAACTGCATCTATTTTGTGTAGTTTTTACCAACCCAGTTCTGAATGCGAACCCAGCCTGACCAGTTGCAGCCTATCGTTGTCCAGTTAACGGTAGATAAGTCCTAAATCCGGCTTGATGTGGCAATCCCGAAAATCCTTCCATTCGCCACTGAGTGGGTGATCACAAAAGCGTTCCGGTAAAACTTCGTCATTTGCCAGTTTCCATAACGCTTCAATAAAGGCTGCCTCGAAGGAGCCGTGGCGTTTAAAATCGCGTTTAAACGCCGTCGTCCATTCAATCGTCCTCATGCATTGCCTTATTGAATTGCTCAATAGTGCTGGCAGATGCTAAATTTCCCTGTCTGGCTTCTCGCATGGCGGCAACTGTTTCCGTATTTGGGGTTAGCACGTCAAAAGGCAGCGCATGATCGTGTGCTACCCTAGTTAACATCAAGCGCACCGCATCAGATACCGTCAACCCCATTGCTGCCAACACGATTGCAGCCTCTTCTTTAATCGTACTATCAATACGCGTTTGTACCAAAGCATTGCTAGACATAAAACCTCCTCAAGCTGTTGTAAGTCTGGGTCGGGGTTACGTCAAAGTGCGGTCAGGTGCCCAGCCAAGTAGATGTAAAACGTTACCCTAGTCGGAGCTATGCCCTAGTTTGAGAAAATGACCAAGGTTTAATTTTCTTTAACACTTCAGAAAGAGCTTCCTCAGCGATTTCTGTATCATATTCGATTTGAGCACGTAGCCAATAGCCTCGCGACAAACCAAAAAAACGGCAAAGCCTAAGATCCGAATCAGCAGTTACTGTTCGCCGCCCCGCCACAATTTCACCAATACGTTGCTGAGGTACGCCTATTTCTTTTGCCAAGCGATATTGTGAAATACCCATTGGTTTTAAAAACTCTTCCATTAATAACTCACCGGGAGTTACAGGATCAATTTTAGTCATGATAGTTTCCTAATGATAATCAACGATTTCGACATCTTCAGCGCCAGTCGTCCAACGAAAACAGATTCGAAACTGATCATTTATTCGAATGCTGAACTGACCATCACGATCACCCTTCAGTGTTTCCAGGCGATTGCCTGGAGGAATTTTTAAATCAGTTAACAGCTCAGAAATTTTGAGTTGTTGTAGTTTACGTAACGCTCCTCTTTCAATGTTTATAAAACGCTGAACTCGATAGCCTTTAGCTAATGCTTCTGTGTCACTGCATTTGAACGAAATAATCATGTGGAAATAGTAACGTTACGCGTTATTGTTGTAAAGCGTTATTACAATCAAGCCGTGTTATAAGAACCATTGGATTTGCTGAGTTATGAAAGGCATCAATCGTGACCGATGCGTCTACTGTGCCGGTAAATCCAATGCTGCCAATTATATACATTTTGACGGGCAGAAAAGTGTTTCCTTCCTAATTGCCCAACTAAGCTTTAGTCCCTTTATTAGTTCTACAGGTGTTGATATATAAACACCAAAACAACAGTAGCTGCTGGTATATCAGCAGCTCATAAGTCTGTATTTCTAATATTATCTTTATAAATCAATAGTATGTTAAATGGCATATTGTTTGCTTGTTGATTAACAGTGCTCGTTTTCTGTGTCTTATTTTAAAGCTATCCGATAAACGGAAACTTAAATCCACTGGATGGAAGCCAATGTTGATTTGCTGTGCCGTTATCAGCAGCAGCTGTTGCCTAAGCAGCAGGTTTTATTTTATTGATTGAATAACTCAATGAAATCAACAGGGTATCGAATGGCACAGAGTCTGCATCGATTATTTATGTTGTTGGCAAACCACCACCCGCCATGCAGATTAACAATTATTAATTTTATTGAAGGTTATCTTATGAAAAAACTAACTAAATTAGCTGCGGCTATTTCATTATTGGCAGGTTCCTCGGCTGCGTTTGCACTTACGCCGTGGGGTTCACCCAACCCCGATCTGGTTATTTATACCTCCGGCGGAGCTGCTCAGGATAACGCTATTTCTAAAGTGGTTTCTACGGTTTTGGCGGAAAGCAACACTTTGGATACGTTCAGTGATGTTAGTGGATCAACAGTTGGTGGTCGTTGGCAGGCCTTTTATTTTACTGGCAACTCCAGTTTAACGGGTGGTTTGGCGGGTAAGAAGATTATTTTGGTCAAACGTTCTTACGGTGCTGCCGGTTATGGCGTTGTACCATTGTTTGCAAATAACGGAGAAGGTTTGGCTATTGAGCAATTAAACATTATCGGTACTGTTCAAGCCGATTGGGATGCAGATGGCGCTAATAAATGGAAAAAAGCCATCGATAATAGTAATGCCAGCAGATATTTAACAAAAGCGGTTTCTGATGGCGGATTTACTGGTGTCGATCCTGATATTTTATTAAAACCAAGTACAGAAAATTACCCGGAGCAAGTGGCTGAAGTGGGTTCCGGCTCAGTGGAAGCTGGCTGGCCTACTGACATTAATAAAGTGCCAGACGGTTTTACGCAAGTGACTACCGGTGGTTTGGTTTATGGTGTGGCGGTTACTTTAGATCTTTATAAAGCATTGCAGGCAGCGCAAAAACGATCAGGGTCTTTATCCAGTTCTGCTGTGGTCGGTCACTATGAGGATAAGGATATTCCTAACTTAAGCAGAAACTTCCTGGCTTCATTGTTAGCAGGCAAAATCGGTTCCTGGGAACAGGTAAAAATCGTCGATAAAACCGATGGCAATACCGCAAAACCTTTAAACCATGCCGATATTCTTGCTGATGCAGGCGTAGTCGCGCCGTTTAAAAACGTGGATGGCAAAACACCAATAGGGGTTGGTCGCCGTAACAAAGGTGCCGCGATTGGTGCTGTGGCTTATGCCAAATTGTTAAATTATCCAGGCACTGCTAATGCCACCAAACCCGCATCCAACACCGCGGCCGGTGATGATGATATTAGCGCGCCAGTAGTTAAATCACCGGGTGGTGCATCTGCCAGTGATAACTTATTAATCGATTGGAATGAAGGCACTAATACTTCCGGCTTAAACAGCAAAACTTTAAAAGTTTGGGGCTTTGCGGTTAACAGTGGTGATCGTAACCCAGGCGCTAACGCAGATGGAACTACAGTTGGTAAGAAATGGCGTTACATCAAAATCGATGGTTATGCGCCAACGATTGAAAACGTGGCAACCAGCAATTACCCCAACTGGGCGGAAGGCGTGGTGTTGTACAGAACCACCAAATCGACCGATGCTCAATGGGATCAAAAGAAAACGCTTTTGAAAACATTTGCTGACAGCCTGGGTAGTCCATCGATTGCCAGCTCAATCAATCCAACACTGCCGTATGGCGTGAGTGGTGTATTTGCCACTACTAAAGCTGGCTACACGGCCAATATTCCTTTTGTTGCAACTAACCCGGTTGTGCCATTTACCCATTTCTGCACAGCAACCAATTCTACGCTGACTGGCGTTGTTCCTGTTGCTGATGACACTGCCACGGGCGGTTTGCAAGTTCAGTTGAAATAAGCAAAACAGATCAGCTGTTGTTTTATTTTTTAATCACTGAATCTGCACATAGACTCAAGGAATTCATGATGTTATCAATTTATAAAAATCAGGGCTTAGCCGACAGGCTGCCCAATATCACCCTAACGGGATTGCTGGCTGGTATAAAAAGCGCCCGTTTGATTAGAGCGATTGGATTGTTGTTGTTCGCGTTTTCATTTTTAACTGTGCAAACGGTTGAAGCGGCTGCCAACAAAAAACCGAAAGCAGTGATCGCAAAAGTGACAGCGGTGAGCGAAGGAGCCTCTGTCACATTAAACGGAACTGCCAGTTCAGACAAGGATGGCAGCATTGCCAGTTACAAATGGGAGCAAACTAAAGGCACCGCTGTAACATTAACCGGAGCCACTACGGCAACAGCTAGTTTTAAAGCGCCTGCCATTGTTAAAACTGCTAAGCCGACTAAAGCGATCAGCTTAGCCTTTAAGTTGACAGTAACAGACAACTCAGGTGCCAGCAGTAACAGCAAAGTGACGGTTTCCGTTAAACCAATTAACGCCTTGCCAGTTGCTAATGCTGGGCCCGACTTTGCTGTCGCGTTAAATAAAGCAGCAACGCTGGATGCCAGTGCCAGCACGGATGATGGCAAGATCGTGTCTTATGCTTGGAAACAAACCAGTGGTAAAAAAGTCGCGCTTAAAACCCCAGGTAAAGCGCAAGCTGGTTTTACTTCGCCAAAAACTGCAGGAATCTTGGTTTTTCAACTGACTGTTAAGGACAATGACGGCAAAAAAGCATCGGATACCGTTACTGTAAACGCCACCTCCACGCCACCGGCATTATCAGCTGCTTTCAATGTTGATAAAACCAGCTTGATTCAAGGTGAAGCGGTTGCTGCCAGTATTAGCTCTATCACAGGTGGTACTGCGCCGTATAAAGTTAAGTTTGAATGGGGCGATACCTCAACCACTGACCAATTTACATTGGACAACAGCGCAACCAGCAAATCAGTTAGCCACACTTACAAAGAAAAGGGTACGTTCAACTTGGTGGAAACTGTCACTGATGCAGCTAATGCCGTTAAAACCAAAACTTATGAAATTGTAGCCAGCTCCAATATTCCGGATGTGGCAGCTACATTAAGCTTAACTCAAGCATCTGTGTCTTTTAACACCGCTGTGGAAGCTAATGTAAACATCACTAGCGGAAAAGGGCCTTATACCGTCAAGTATGAATGGGGCGACGGTAAATCCGACCAATTTAACCTGGATCAAGGTGTTACCTCTAAATCGGCTAAACATTTCTATGAATTGGTGGGTACTTACACTGTAACCGTGACTATTACTGATGCCAATGGCACTGTAATAAGTTATCCGATTACAGCAACAGTAACCCCTGCCATTGTTGATCCATTAACCCCATGTAATGGATGACGCTTAGGTACTGATTTAGGCTGGCATTTGCCTGAATGCAGACCGCTGACTAAACACCGCCCAACTTTGGTCGGTGTTTAGTGTTTTTTAAAGCTACGCAAATAGTGCGTTAAGCAGATTATCTAATTCAATAGCACGTTGATGCTAGTTATTAAGAATGGCCATGAATTCCAAATTATTAAATAGGTTTGCTCAGTTTAGGATGACGCAAGGCGCTTGGCTGTTTGGTCAGGTGATGGCGCTTAGTCATCCATTATTGATGCAACCTGTTTATGCAGAAGGCCAAGTTGAGCCACAAGCTGCTGAGCCGGTTGCTCAAGAGCAAGCACCGCCGTCATTTGACTTGTTTAGAGTACAAGTGGATGGCAATACTGTTTTGGAACAAAGATTAGTTGAAAAAACCGTCTATCCATTTTTAGGCCCCAATAAATCCATTGATGATGTTGAAAAAGCCCGCAGAGCATTAGAAGAAGTCTATGCCAAACAAGGCTATTCAACCGTCGTGGTAGAAATTCCTGAACAGGAAGTGGTTGATAATGCCGTGCGACTTGATGTGGTGGAAGGTAATGTCGAGCGCCTTAAAATCACCGGTTCCCGTTATTATTCCCTCGGCCAAATTCGCGCCAAATTACCCGCGCTGGCAAAAGGCCAGGTGCCCAATATGCCCGTTGTGCAAGAGCAATTGGCCAAACTCGCAGAAGAATCTCCCGACCGGCAAGTCACGCCCATATTTCGGGCCGGGTCAACTCCAGGCAAAACTGAGGTGGAATTGCGCGTAAAAGATGAGTTGCCATTACATGGCAGTGTAGAAATGAATGGCCGAAATAATGAGCATACTACCCGTTCCAGGTTAAATGCTTCCATTCGATACGATAATTTATGGCAGCGTTTTCATAGTGCCTCGTTACAGTTTCAGACCGCGCCGGAGAACAATGATGAGATGGAAGTCTGGTCCGGCACCTATGTATTGCCGACCGGTTGGGCGGATACCCGTTTAGCCATGTATGGCATCGGCATTAGTTCCAATACCAACTTGGGCACCAGCATTGGTGGATTATCGGTATTGGGTACGGGTTCAATTTATGGTGCCAGATTAATCAAACCGCTTTTTACCGAAGACAATTTCAGTAACAGCTTAACGTTTGGTTTTGACTACAAGGACTTCAATCAAGGCGTAACCGTGCAAGGTCGCGATTTAAAACCCTCGCCCATAAGTTATGCGGGCTTCCAAATTAGTTACGATAGCAGTTGGAAGTTTAAAAAAGCCATAACCTCATTGAGTTCCGGTGTGCATTTTTCTGTGCGCGGGTTAGGTAATGACCCGCAAGAATTCAGCAGTCGGCGTAAAGGCGGGAAACCCAACTACGCCTACTTCACATCCGAACTTAAACATCTACAAGAATTACCGTGGGATTTGCGCTTGGCGGCAAGAGTTTCCGGGCAAATCTCATCAACACCTTTAATCAGCAACGAACAGTTTGCCGTGGGTGGAACGCAAACCGTGCGCGGTTACTTTCAAACCCAGCAATTGGGCGATGACGGGATGAATTTTTCATTGGAATTCCAAAGCCCGCAGCTTAAACAGGCCGATTGGGCGTTCATGCAAAATTTACGTGCCCACGTGTTTTTCGATTACGCCTACTTATGGATATTACAACCGCAGTTAGCAAATCCAAGTTTTTACAAACTGGCGGGTATTGGTACCGGATTGCGCATGCAGTTATTTAAACATTGGATAGGCGAACTGGATTGGGCTTATCCCTTGTACCAGCAAGGTACCGTGGACGTGGGCAACCAGCGTGTCGACTTTCGTTTAGCTTACGAATTCTAGTGCTGACCATGAATAATTTGCTTACTAAACAATCGATTAAAATAGTCCCGCATCAGCCAAAACCATTGGTTCAGGCAATCCGTACCTTGATTGCCAGCGGCTTTGTGATGAGCGTTGGCGTGCCGCAAGTTCGCGCCGAACTGCCTGTGCCAATACACGGCGGGCCATTAGCCGCCACGCCTGTTGATATTGCCAGCCAGGGCCATGCCACTGCCGCCATTAATGCCAACACGCTCAATATCAAGCAGATTGACGATAAAGTCACTTTGGATTGGAAGAGCTTTAATATTGGCAAAGACAATGCGGTGGACTTTAACCAGCCATCAACCGGTTCCGTATCACTAAACAGAATTCACGACATTAACCCCAGCCAGATTTTAGGTAAATTAACGGCCAATGGTCAGGTGTATTTGGTTAACCAAAACGGCTTTGTGTTTGGTAAAGATTCGCAAGTTAATGTCAATTCACTGGTTGCCACCACCTTAAATATCAGTGATGAAGTGTTTCAGCGTGGCATCACTAAAGTTTTTGACATCAGCAAATCAGCGGCATTTGAAGGCAACGGCCAGTTGTATTTAAAAAATGACCAGGGCCAGTTTGTTTTGGATCAAAAGGGCGAAAAAATAAAAATTCAGATTTTTATTGAACAAGGCGCCAAGATTCATGCCGGTGTTAATGCAGCCGATAAAATAACTCCAGGCAGCCCCGGGCGTGTCATCATCGCCGCGCCCACCGTTACTAACGCAGGCACCATTAGCACGCCGGACGGCCAAACCATTCTGGCCGGCAGCCAGGACAAGGTTTACCTGCAAGAAGCTGGAAGTGATTCCAATATCCGTGGCTTACTGGTTGAAGTGGGTACAGGCGGTAAAACCACCAACGTGGGTAAAGTGATAGCCGAGCGTGGCAATGTTAGCTTGATGGGCTTTGCGGTTAATCAACAAGGGATTGCATCCGCGAGCACATCAGTTCGATTAAATGGCTCGGTGAGGTTGATGGCTCGCGAAGGCATTCAAAGTCCTTCTTCGACCGGAGGCAAGTTACTCGGTGCCAGCACCGTCCGTACTGCTGATAATGGCGATGGTTTAGGCACCAAAGCCACAGTTGATATGGCTGGTGGTAGCGTAACCAGCGTGAATTTGGATGCCGATAAATCAGCCACCGCTATCGATGCCCAAACCCAAACGCCTTCAAATATCGAAGTTTCAGGCCACAACGTCTTGTTGCACAACAAAGCGCTAATCCAGGCTAAATCGGGTGCAGTAAGCGTTGCTGCGATTGATAACCCGGCAAATACCAGCATTAAAGGCAATGCCCGGGTATTTTTGGAAGCGGGCAGCAAGGTTGATGTTTCTGGGGTTAAGAATGTCAGCTTGCCAATATCGCGTAACGTGGTGCAAGTGGAATTGCGCAAAAATGAGCTAAAGGATTCACCACTGCAACGGGACGGTATTTTGTATGGCAAAACCGTGTCGGTTGATCTGCGGAAAGCCGATGTTACTGTTGATAAGACAACTGGCAATGTCACAGCGGCCAGCGTACCCATTGCTGACATTAAAGGCGCGGTTGACCGGATAGCCAGAAATATCGACGAACGTAGCACGTCAGGCGGTAGCATTGCTTTGCAATCCAGTGGCGATGTGGTCACTAAAACAGGCAGTGTTCTGGATTTCTCCGGTGGCTCGGTGGCCTATAAAACCGGCACCATTAAAACCACTCAACTTTCGTCCACAGGGCAGGTTTACGACATTACCAAAGCAAATCCTGATCGCAAATACGATGCCGTTTTCACCGATAGCCATTATGAAAAAGGCTACACAGAAGGCAAAGCAGGTGGTGCTTTAAAAATTAACGCTTATGAAGCTTTTTTAAGGGGCGATCTAAATGGCAAAACCATTTCCGGCTTATGGCAGCGCACGCCCGAACAATTGGCACGCAGCAGTTCATTATCTATTGATTTAAACAACGGCAATTTATTTGGTCGGCAAAATATTGTTTTTGATGCCAAGGCAGCCGTGCCTGATGTTGGTGCTGATGACGCCTTACCTCGCAAGGCCGCAAATTCCAAAGAAGCAATCCCGTTAACTTTAGATTCTGGATTATTAAAAAAGACTGCTGTAGGCCAAGTTGATATTAAAACCAACGGCACGATTCAATTGGCGGCCGACCAAACTTTGCAGTTAAAGGAACAAGCCAGCCTTAATCTGGCTTCGGCAGGTGTTGAATTATTAGGATCTATCCGGGCACCTTCTGGTGTTATCTCAGTTAATCCCATCAACTTGGTGTCGCCCAGCCCGATTACTTTGGGGCAAGGTGCCAGTATTGATGTTAGTGGTTTATGGGTTAATGATTGGTTAAACAGCGCTCAAAACAAGCCATTAGGCTTGGTTTCCATTCAAGGTGGCACGGTAAATTTAAGCACGGAACAGGCCGATTTACATTTACAAGCGGGCAGCAAGATTGATGTAAGTGGAGGGGCTTGGTATCAAAATAATGCCAAGTTACAGGGCGGTGCGGGCGGCCAAATTAATTTGGTGGCAGCCACACATGAAGCTGGCGGCACCGTTGCCAGTTTGCTGTTGGAAGGCGATTTGGCCGGTTGGAGCTTAACCGAAGGCGGCAACTTACATCTGAGTAGCAATGAAGTGGTGGTCGGACCAGCAGATGCCGCAGCCGTGCATACCGGTTCCACGGCAACAGCACTGGTATTGGATCCAAACTTTTTTAACCAGGGCGGTTTTGCCAGTTACGGCTTGAATGCTAATTATTATGGCTTAACTGTTGCCGACAACGTCCAATTAAGCTTGCAGCAACAAAACTTACAGTTAAACGCCAAGGCTTATTTGAAACCATCTGGTTCCAATCTGCAAAGCATGACTAATGCGGTAACTTTGCCGGATTATTTGCGTAAGCCAACAGATTTATCGCTATCCGTTAACCAGTTGTCCGGCCAAAACCGTTCGTCTGTGTTAAGGATTGGTACTGGTTCTGTGATAAGTGGTGAAGCGGCCTCAACCATCAGTTTAAGTTCCGATACCTCAATTTATATGAACGGAACATTGAATGCGCCGGGCGGAGCGATTGATATAACCATTAACACGCCGAGCAAAGGCGATACCGGGTTTTATGCCAGCCAAACTATCTGGCTGGGTGCCAATAGCCAGTTATTAGCGCAAGGCGTTTATCAACCGGAATTCAGTAGTTATGGCTTAAGAACCGGTCAAGTCTTATCCGGCGGCAACATTAATTTAACTGCAAACCGTGGCTATATTGTGACGGATGCCAGTTCGGTGCTTGATGTCTCAGGCACCACCAGCAAGTTGGAAATTCAACAAGCGATTGGCGGTAACAGCAAAGTGATTGCTGCGAACATTGCTTCGGAAGGCGGTTCCATTAATCTGAATGCAGGCGAAGGCATATTAGCGGATGGCCAGTTTAAGGCGCAGGGCGGCACTGGCGCGGCCGGTGGCAAGCTGGCTTTGGATTTAAATGGCGGCTTGCGTAATAAACCGGAAATACCCATCGCCGGTGGCGCGTTTCCTGACGACCAAAATGTTAAAAGCCCGCGCAAAATCGAGATTGCCGCAACACAAACTTCGGTTATTCCAGGCAATCTCAGCCAAGGTAGTGCTATTCCATCGGCACAATTTAGCGGGCATGCTTTCATCAATGCGCCACAGCTTAATGATTCCGGTGCCGCTAACTTATCATTAAAGCTGAATGCAACTGCCGGTAATGATTACACGGGCAGCATAGTGTTTGTTGGTGATATGCAGTTAGCCATCGCCAGACAAATTGCCCTGGATGCGCCCAGCTTAAAAACCAACAACAGCCAAATTAATCTGGCCACCAACTATGCAGCTTTAGGTTCCAGCCAAAGTCGGTTGGATACGCAATTAGGTTTAAATAGCTATACCAGCCGGTTGGCGCCGGATGCAGTGACCGGTGCAGGGCAATTGACGGTTGACGCCAATAATATTGATTTGATCGGTGGCTTGAGTTTTAACGGCTTTGGCACAGTTAACCTAACCAGCCAAGGCGATGTGCGCACCATTGGCATTTTAGGCGTAAAAGGCACCAAAGATTACCTGGGCGCACTTAATCTGGCCGGTGATTTAAATATCACCGGTAGTCAACTTTATCCAGCCACACTAACCGATTACACCATCAATTTAACGGGCAACAGCATACAAACTCTGACCGTTAAAAATAGCGGTGAAACTGCCAATCCGGTGTTATCAGCCGGTGGGCGATTAACCATTAATGCCGATAATATCGATCAGCAAGGCACCATCAAAGCGCCATTTGGCCGGATTGCCTTAAATGCGAACAGTAATCTGGATTTGGCCAGTGGCAGTTTGACCTCCGTGTCCGGAAATGGCTTAACAGTGCCATTTGGGCAAGTTTCCGGCGGTTTGAATTGGCTTTATCCAATTGATAGCTCCGGGGCCGTTAATATAGTCATCGACACCCCACCCGAAAAGCGCTTAACCGTTACAGGTCAAAATATTGCGCTAAATGACGGTGCAACGGTTGATTTATCTGGGGGCGGCGATTTATATGCTTATGAATTTATCCCCGGCCCGGGCGGTTCTCAAAACGTGTTAAATCCGGCAGCAACCGGATTTACCCAAAAATTTGCCGTCATGCCAAGCTTGGGCACTGGCCTTACGCCTTATGATCCGCAAGCATTTGCAGCATCCGGTTTAAAGATGGGTGACAGTGTTTATTTAAGTTCAGGATCAGGTCTAAAAGCCGGTTGGTATAACTTATTACCGGCCAGTTATGCGCTGTTGCCGAATGCGTATTTAGTCACGCCACAAACCGGCACGCAAGATTTTACGCCCGGGCAGTCAATTACGGCACTTAATGGCGCTGCGCTGGTGGCAGGACGATATGGCGATGCCAGTGCCGAAATTAAAGCTGCCCGTTGGCAAGGCTTTGCAGTGGAACCAGGCGCAATTGCCAGAACCCGTTCTGAATTTAAAGATTACACAGCCAATAGCTTTTTCGCCAACAAAGCCAAATTAGATGGCAGTGTGGTGCCACAACTACCACAAGATGCCGGTAGCTTAGCTATAGCCGTCAATAACAGCCTGGCCTTGGGTGCAACATTATTAGCCAGTCCTGCCGCATCCGGTTTGGGTGGGCAGGTTGATATTAGCGCGAATAAATTGGTCGTAGTGGCCAGCCAAGCTGACGTTTCCAGCAGTCCGTCCGGTACAGTCAGTTTATTGGATAGCGATTTAAACAAATTAAATGCGCCCAGCTTAATGTTGGGTGGTTTGCGTAGCAAAGAAAAAGCCGGTCAACGCATTAAAGTTGCGTCCCAGACCTTAACCGTTGCTGGCGATAGTCATTTAACCGGCCAAGAAATTATTCTGACCGCAAAAGATCAAGTCAAAGTTAGTAGCGGTGCTTTGATAGAAAGCACGGCGAAAACCGATGCGGAAGGTATCAATTTATTAGTAGATAACAAAGTTGCTAGTGCCAGTCAGGCTAACAGTGACGGGGCATTGCTTAGAGTTTCGGCTTCGGGTCAGGCTGATATTACCCGTGACCAAAAGATAACCGGTACAACCGGCGTTTTAACGGTTGAATCCGGCGCAACCTTAAAAGCCAGTGGCTCAATGACACTGGATTCCACGCAGAACACCAAGTTCGACGGCGTTATTGATATGACTGGCGGCTCGTTGTCATTAAAATCCAGCCGGATTAGCTTGGGCAATGCACCTTCCAACACACCCGGTTTATTGTTAAAAAACACCGATTTTAGTCTGGATGAGTTAAAGCTGGCCAGTGCTTCTGACTTTGATATTTACGGCAGCGTTGGCATTAATACCAAAAAGTTAGCCATAAATGCCGCAGCGATTAATGGCTTTAATACCGCCATTGATAGCGTGACCATCGCTGCTGATACCATCAAATTAACCAACACTTCTTCAACTGGCAATCGCACGGGTACAGGAACTGGCGCTATCAGCCTGACCGCTAAAAATATTGAATTAGGCGGTGGCTCATACGCCTTAAACGGTTTTAAATCCGTCAATATCACCGGTACAAATACAGTAAAAGGTTTGGGGCAAGTCATTGATCCCAGCACCGGTAACAGCAGCTTAACCGCACCAGGAGTTTTAAAAGTTGCTGGTGATCTTAACTTAAGTGCTGGCCGGTTGTTAGGTGATAACGGTGCCACAACCACAATCGACGCCAGTGGTCATTCATTAAGCTTAAATGCGGTTTCAAATGCAGACACAACAAGCGCTGCTGGCTTGGGCGCAAGGCTAAGTTTGAATGCCGATAGCATAAGTAGCACAGCTGTGTTTGATCTACCTGGCGGTATTTTGGAAATGGCGGCAGCGCACGGCAATATTGATTTAAATGCCGGAACTTCCGTTAATGTCGCAGGCAAAGCAATCGCCTTTGATAACTTAACAAAAGCCATGCCCGCCGGCAGCGTTTTACTGTCCAGTAACACGGGTAACGTCAATTTAGCAACGGATGCTGGAATTAATCTGGCTGGCGCGGCTATCGATAAACAACAAGCGGGTAATGCGGGTGCGTTAACCGTAAATGCAACGCAAGGCCAGTTTAATTGGAACGGTACGGTTGATGCCGGTAGTGCACAACAACATGCCGATACCTTAAGACAAGGCCAGTTTAGCTTGGATGCCAAAAGCTTTGGCAGCAGTGGCTTGTCAGGTTTAAACACTCAATTAGCACAAGCCAATCTGACTGATAACGTCAGCTTGCGCCAGCGCATGGGTGATGTGGTTTTGGCAGCGACGGACACCGTTAAAGCCAGAATGTTTAATTTAGTTGCTGACCAAGGCAAAGTCACCTTAAACGGTGTTATTGATGTCAGTGCCGCTGAAGCAGGCGATGTTGCCATATCCGGCCGAAATGGCTTGGTGTTGGCGGCGGGCGCAAAAATTGATGCGCACTCAACTCAAGTTGGTGCTGATGGCGGCAGTGTTTATCTTAACGCCGTGCATGGCAACGACACCGGCAGTGGCTTATTGGATTTCTCCAGTCCTGGTTCGGCAATTAATGTGTCCGGTGGCGTTAATGGTAATGGCGGGGCTTTACATCTGCGTACTGGACGTGGTGATGCCAATAATTCCGTCAACATCACCGCTATTAAAACGGCCATTACCGGTGTTGATGCGCAACGCAGTTATCTGGAAGCCACGCGCGTCTATGCGGGTCAATCAGTTATCAATAACTCTCAGATTGTCAGCTGGAAAAACGATACCAGCAACTATATGAACACTGCGCCGACTGTAACCAATTTATCCGGTGCAACAATCAATTTAGTCCCTGGCGTGGAAGTTCGTGGTCAAAATGATTTGAGCCTGGCGACCAAGTGGGATTTGCTGGATTGGCGTTATAACAATGCCAGTGGCAGCAAGACATTGCCAGGATTTATCACCTTAAACGCCGGTAACAATCTCAATATCAATGCCTCACTAACGGATGCATTTGCCACCGATTCCATTCCTGGTCAAACCAGCCGCGTCTATGAGGACATGCTGCAATCCGGCCTATCGTGGAGCTACAACTTGATTGCCGGTAGCAATATCAACTTGGCGAATAGCTATGTCCCAGCAACTGCCAGCCAGAAATCTCAAGTGGTTGTTAGAACTGGCACTGGCAGCATCGATATTGCCGCAGGTAAAAATATCACTTTCGTCAGCGATACCAATGACAGCACCGCTGCAGCAGCGGTATACACCATGGGCACCGTGGGCAAGTACACGCGTGCGCAATTGCTGCAAGGCTTGGTGCCTGGCGTACCTGCCAGAGTTACTGGCGAAACCGACGCTCAATACCTAAATCGCCTGGATCCAACTTTAATGGATGATCTGTTGCGATTTGGTTATTTGGATGAAACGCGAATTGGAACTCTGTTCCAAAAAGCCGAGTTCCCAACCCAAGGCGGAAATATCAACTTACGTGCTGGCGGCAATATCGACGGCATCAACACCGGACAAAAGATTTCAGACTGGCTGGTGCGCAGTGGCACTCTGGCGGATAACCGCCCAACCTTATGGGGCATTAACATCAGTGGTGATCGCTCCAGCCAAACCGGCAGTACGCCTGCTGCTAAAGGCATCAGAACCTTCAACCAAAATGTGGCTGCATTGGGTGGCGGTGATGTCTCTGTGGTTGCCGGTGGTTCTGTGAGCAATTTATCCGTGATGATCCCAACCACTGGCAAGCCATTAGGTAAGGTTAGTGAAGCCGGAAACCAGTGGGTATCGAATAATCCTGCGATCAATGGTGGCGGCAATCTGTCACTGGTTACAGGCAAAGACATAGTTGGCGGTGAATATTTTACAGGCAAGGGCACGGCTAACTTAACAACTGGCGGCAGTGTGGCGAATGCCAAAAATGGCTCCGGCGCTATTTTTGAACTGGGCGATAGTCAGTTTAACGTTCAGGCCAGACAAGACGTCAACATAGCCGCAACTTATAACCCAACCTTACTAAAGCAAACCCAACTGGTGGGTGGTGAATCGCGTTTCTTTACCTATTCACCGGACAGCGCTATCAACTTCGTATCGTCGGCTGGGAATATTGTTTTCCAAAATACAGTCGGAACAACCTTTGAAACATCGGTTTATCCAGGCACGGTAAAAGCCACGGCTTATTCCGGCGATATTGGTATCAACAGCTCGATGACTTTATATCCAACGGCTAATGGACAACTGCAGTTATTGGCCAATAACAATATTAAGTCCAGTGCCGTTGCCGGTCAAAACGTTAACATTAATGTCTCCGATACGGATTTATCATTTTTGCCAAACGCTACAAATCCAGCGGCCAGTTTGGAAGGCAGTTTAAATGATGGTTTGATCAGAGCAAGAGAACGTCTGGATCCAACCACGCCATTAGCCAATGTGGTGCATGCCGTTACGCCCGTTCATCAAGGCAACAATAATCAAAGTTTAGTGGTGGCCAAACAAGGCAATATTGGTTTTACGCCTGGCTCGCAAGTAACGTTTTATCTGCCCACTGTATCTGAATTTATTGCCGGGCAAGACATTAAAAACCTGACCCTATCAGGCCAAAACCTGAACACCACTGACGTAACCCGCATTCAAGCAGGTCGCGACATTATCTATAACACGCAAATTAATAACGATGGTGTGGTATTGGCTAATGACAACGAGATCCAGTTAGCTGGCCCGGGGCAATTACAAGTCTTGGCTGGTCGCAATGTTAACTTGGGTGCGTCGGCGGGTGTGCAGACTATCGGCAATATCTTTAACACGGCTTTGGCCAGCTCCGGTGCCACAATCAATTTGGCGGCAGGTTTGTCCGATAAGGTCGATTACAACGGCTTTATAACCAAGTATTCCACCGTTAAAGAATATGCAGACTTATTAACGCCATTAAAGGATTTACCGGAAGCCCAGCAAAAGCAGCAGCTACAAAAAATGTTGCAAGTGCTGTTTTCTGAAATTAAACAATCCGCCGCAGCCGCTGCTGCCGCACCGGAATCTAAGCGCACCGAGCTTTATCAACGCGGTTTTGATGCCATTGCCGCGTTATTTCCGGGCGATAAATATGCCGGTGATTTGAACTTTGTGTTCAGCCAAGTTAAAACTTTGGATGGCGGCGACATCAATATGACTGCTCCAGGCGGCAAGATTGACGTTGGTTTGGCCGGTCAATTGGGCGGCATCAGCAAAACGGCCGCCCAGTTAGGTGTGGTTGCGCAACAGCAAGGTTCTGTAAACGCCTTTATCCGCGACAACTTCAACGTCAACCAGTCTCGCGTGTTCACTCTGGGCGGCGGTGATATTACGGTGTGGTCTTCCAAAGGCAGTATTGATGCCGGTAAGGGCGCTAAATCCGCTATTGCCGCACCGCCGCCGGTAACCACGGTGGATGAAAAAGGCAATATCGTTACCACCTTTCCACCTGTAGTTTCCGGTAGTGGTATTCAGGCCATCGGTAACGGACAAGTCACTTTAGCAGCGCCAGTGGGCATTGTTGATGCGGGTGAGGCAGGTATTAGCGGTGGTCAGATTGTGATTGCGGCTACGGCAGTTGTGGGTGCATCCAATATATCTTCCTCTGGTGGCAGTGTGGGTGTACCCACAACCGCCGCGCCGCCTGCAACACCATCCAGTGCCAGCAGTGCTGCAGCCAGTGCGGCCAAGTCGGCTACCGATTCCGGCAAAAAATCAGATGATGAAAACGTCAACAAAGATGACGATGAAAAATCCAAAAAACCTGGCGTAAGCAAGATCAGTACCGATGTGGTCGGCTACGGCTCTTGCAGCCCCAATGATGTGCGTGACAACAAACCAGGCTGTGGCGATAAAGATCCTCCGGCACCGCAAGTTAAATAAGTAAACGTAAGGAAAAAAACGCGAATGAAACAGAACCCGATTGCCCGCTTTCAGCTGGGTTTAGCTTTGTTGATGATGCCATTATTGGCACAAGCCTGGTGGAATGATGATTGGACATCCCGCAGACAAGTGACTGTGGATACCAGTATCACTGGCGCAGACATCCAGGAAAATCTAACCGATTTTCCGGTCTTGGTACGTTTACATACAGGTAATTTCGGCTTTTTTAGCGAATTGGCGGAAAACGGCAAAGATATCCGCTTTATGTTTGATGACAAAACCCCGTTAAAGCATGAAATCGAAAAAATCGATGCGGTTAACGAGATGGGCCTGATTTGGGTAAAAGCTGCCAACATCACAGGCAATGCCAATAGTGATAGTTTTTGGATGTATTACGGCAATAAAAGCGCCGAGGACGGATCGGATTCCAAAAGCGTTTACGATGTTAATCAAGCGCTGGTGTTCCATTTTACTGAACAAGCGGCCACACCGCAGGATGCCACAGCTTACGGCAACCATGCCGCCACATCCAAAGCCGTGGTTGATCCCGCTGGCTGGATAGGCGCTGCCGCTAAATTTGCTGGTAACAGCCAAATTAATGTTAATGCTTCGCCGTCCTTGCAAATTAATCCCGACAAAGGCTGGACGTTTAGCACCTGGATTAAAGTAGATGCGCCGCAAGCAGATGCGCTAGTGCTGCAAGCAAAAGAGGGCACCAAGCAGTTAAATCTGACGGTATCCGGCTTGGCGGCGACTGCCAGCTTTTCCGGTGTTGCAACGCCTGCCGCAACTTTACAGCAAGGTAAATGGCATCATCTGAGCCTGGTGGCTGCAAAAGATAAGCTGGAGCTATTTCTGGACGGCCAAAGCGCGGGCAGTACTGCCATCAGCCTGACAGCATTTAACCCGACAATCACCATTGGCGGTTCCGATGCCGGTGCCGGTTTGGTTGGCTTACTGGACGAAGTGCAAATAGCCAATAAGGCCCGCAGTGCCGATTGGGTAAAACTGTTATTCCGCAGCCAAAGCCCTGATTTTACGGTACTTAATTATGGTCAGGATGAAGGTAAGTCCTCCGGTGATGGCCCGGATTATTTCTTAATCATCTTACAAAGCTTAACTGTTGATGGTTGGGTGGTGATTGCATTGTGCGGCGTGATGTTGGTCATTAGTACGCTAGTGATTATCACCAAGGGGTTGGCTATTTCACGCGCGAAAAAAGACAACCTGGCGTTTTTGGATCAATACCGCAATGTGGATGCGTCCAATCCCGGAGCATTGGATCAGGACGAAACGGAAGAAGAAAAGGAATTTGCCGATTCTGATTTTCTGACGGCGGTTTTGGGTAAGCATGATCATTTTCAAAGCTCGCCTATTTACCACGTTTACCATGCCGGTTCGCAGGAAATCAAAAAATTATACGCCTTAACCAATAACAAACCCCTGACTGCAGAAGCCTTGAATTTAGTGCGCGCTCGCTTGGATGCGGCGGTAGTTAGGGAAGGCCAGAAGTTAAACAAGAACATGGTGTTATTAACCATTGCGATTTCCGGCGGTCCGTTTTTAGGCTTATTGGGAACCGTGTTGGGGGTAATGATCACGTTTGCAGTTATCGCCGCCACTGGCGATGTCAACATCAACTCCATTGCGCCAGGTATTTCCGGTGCGTTATTGGCAACCGTGGCAGGCTTGGCGGTAGCGATTCCAGCCTTGTTTGCCTACAACTATTTACTGACCCAAATCAAAGCCATCACAGCAGACATGCAAGTGTTTACCGATGAGTTTTTGGCCATGATTTCTTACCGCATTAGCGAACGAGGTTAAGCCATGAAAGTGGAAGCGGAAGATAAGGTATACGACGACATCAACATTACGCCCATGTTGGACGTGGCTTATGTGTTGTTGTTGATATTCATCATTATGACCACGGCAACCGTTCAAGGCATTACGGTTAACTTGCCCAAGGCCAGCAGCACGCCGTCATTATCCAAACCTAAAACCAAAGCGGTATCCATAACGCAAGACGGCACGATTTATTTGGATACTTATCCTGTGACGATTCAGGAACTGGAAACCCGATTGGCGCAATACAAAGCAGCCACGCCGGATTTGCCCGTAGTGTTAAAGGCTGATGCGGCCATTCAATATGAAAAAGTGATTGAAGTGTTGGATGTGGTGACCCGTTTGGAAATCAGCCAATTGGGTCTGGTGACCCAAAAATTGGTGAAGTAAGCGTAAGCCAAACAACATGACAAATCGGAAAAAATGGCTGCGCTATTTGCCAGTAACGCTTGGGGTGATTTCAGCGCTAGTGATTGGTTTTACCATTTACTGGCTTATGGGCAAGTTTGAGAAGCCGGCGCAAACCAAAAAAATGGTGCAACAAGTCACCATTATCCAACCGCCGCCTCCGCCTCCACCACCGCCACCGGAGCAAAAACCGCCGGAACCGGAAGTGAAGGAAGAAATACCGCAGCCCGAGCCGGAAAAAGAACCGGAGTCAGCACCGGAAGAATCTGAACAACCACCGGGCGAAGAGTTGGGCGTGGATGCAGATGGCGCAGCTGGTTCCGACGGCTTTGGTTTAGTCGGTAAAAAAGGTGGCAGAAGTTTATTGGGCGGCACCGGTGGTAGCAAGATTATTTGGTATGGCGGGCAGGTTAAGCAAAAGCTGGAAGAGGAACTGTATAGCTTGCTGCCGGACACAGCCCGAAATTCCAGCTATGTGTTTAACCTGAATGTATGGATTGGTAATGATGGCAGGGTTAGCCGAGCTGAGTTAGCCAGTGCCAGCGGTAAAGCGGAGGTGGATGATGCGGTTAAGAAGTTATTGCCGAATTTGCGGTTTTCAATAACCCAGCCACCGCCAGAAAACATGCCGCAACCGCTCAAAATTAGAGTGACTTCAAGAATTTAATAGTAATAGAGAATCAGGCTGAATCGAAGATGATAGGTAAAAAAACGTTAATTGCAGTATTGGCCAGCTCAATCGTAACGCCGGTTATGGCCGGTGAGAAAGAGGACTTGTTGCAACTCAAAAATGAGATTGCCAATGAACGCAAGGAACTGCAGAAGCTAAAAAATACCACAGTAAATTTGATTGATGTGTTTGTGCAGCAAGGTATGCTGGATAAAGACAAGGCCCAAAGTCTGGTTAAAGCTGCCGAATCGAAGGCAGCCATTGCAGTCGATGAAAAGTTGACCAGCCCTGAACCAGCAAGCAGCCAAGCTACTTTGGTATCACCGGCTCAGCCATTGGAAGACAATAAGCCCGCCGCCGCTGGAAAGTCATCGAAATCAATTCAAGTCACTTATGTGCCTGAGTTTGTTAAAGACGAAATTCGCCAGCAAGTGCGCGCTGAGCTAAAGGAAGACGTGCTTAAAGACGTAAAAGCGGATGCAAAAACCGAAAAATGGGGTATTCCAGCCGCCTTGCCTGAATGGATGAATAAAATAACCATTTCCGGCGATCTTAGAATTCGTGGTCAGGATGATTTTTTTGGTGCGGATAACCCAAGGCAAAACGATCCTACCAATGCGTATTATGACTATTTGGCAATCAACAAAGAAGGCGGGCACATACCGGCGCACAACAAAAACGAGGAGTTTTTGAATACGTCAAAAGACCGGTTGAGCATCCGCGAACGGGTTCGACTGGCTATTGATGCGCAAATTACGGATGGCTTAAAAGCGGGTATCCGCGTATCAACCAGTAACCTTAGCAGCCCGGTTTCCATAGACCAAAAACTGGGTAACACCGGCCAATCATTTGATTTTGTAATTGACCGTGCGTTTTTACAATACGATTTTGCGCATGCGAAATCCAATACCTCATTTAGCTTATATGGTGGCCGGATAGTTAACCCCTGGATGTCTACCGATTTGCTCTATGACCAGGATTTAAGTTTTGAAGGCTTTGCCGGAACTTTCAGACTTGGGTTTAACCAGGACAGTGCCATAGTTAAAAACTATAAAACGCCACCGGCCACAAGTATGAACAGGGCTGGCATCAACTGGGGGCCGCAATCACCCAATAGTGTGTTTGCCACAGTTGGCGTATTTCCCTTGCAGGAAGTTAATCTGTCCACTTCAGATAAATGGTTGTTTGGCGGTCAGTTGGGCGCCGATTGGTTAGTGCGCAAAGACTCACGCTTAAAATTTGCAGCGGCGTATTATGATTATCAAAATGTAAATGCCAGACCTAATCCAAGTAATTCCGGTGTGAATGATTGGACAGCGCCACAATTTATACAGCGTGGCAATTCTATGGTGCCGATTACTCTAAATGATCGCAAAAATGGCCGCTGTACCGATTCGCAGGCACAGGTTGGCGATGGTTGTCTTTATGGTTTAGCGTCCGGTTTTAAAATCTTTAACGTCAATGCCTTGCTTGATTATGCCGGATTTGCACCAGCCCACATTTTGTTCTCAGCCGATTATGCTAAAAACCTGGGCTTTGATGCCGCCAGAATTAACCGTGATTTTCCAAATGCTTTAGTGGGTGATGCCGCAAAAGATAAAACGTCTGCATTCCAAATCCGAATGGATGTCGGCGCCGAACAAATTAGCCGCTTTAAAGATTGGAGTACGTTTATTGCTTATCGTTATATCGAACGTGATGCCGTTTTGGATGCGTTTAGTGATTCCGTATTCCATCTCGGCGGTTCCAATGCCAAGGGTTGGGTAATTGGTGCTAGTTATGGACTGGCCAAAAACACCTTTCTGCAATTCAGATGGTTAAGCAGTGATGTGATTGATGCCGTTAAAGGTCAACCGATGAGCGTTGACTCGGCTGTATTGGATCTTAACGCCCGTTTTTAGAGATGAGCATGAATCCAGCCAAGAAATTAAAACTGATCAGTTCCATCTTATTGATGCTACACAGTGTTTGTGTGGCGACAGAGGCTTATGCTGAGCCAGCTAAGCCTAACCCTGCCGCTGCGCAACTGCAAAAAGCTCAAGGTATGCTGCGGCAATTAAGCCAGGAGAAGGTATCACTGGAAGCTGAGAAAACTGCATTTTTAGACAAGATAAAACAATTGGAAGCCGAAGTAGCCAAGATTGCGCCTTTGCAGGCGGAAGTTGAGCGCTATAAAGCTGAATTGAGCAGCGCGCAAGCCACAAATACCTCGTTGCAAAGCAACGTGCAATCCATGCAGACACAAGCCGGCAAAGCAGCACAACGCGAACGCAATCTGGATAGTAAATTGCAAGAAACCGTCGCTCAGGCAGAGCTGATTGATAAAGATAATCAGCTATTAGTTGCCAGTGTTCAAGAGCGGGAGCAGTGGATTAAGCAATGTGGCGAGAAAAATCAAAAGTTAGTCGAAGCCAATTTGGAGTTGGTAGGTAAATATAAGGCGAAAGGATTTTGGGATAAAGTGGCTGATGCAGAGCCATTTACCGGGATAGGCCAAGTAAAAACCGAAAATCTTGAACAAGATTACCAGTACAAACTGGAAGACTTAAAAACGCTTTCATTTACCGGTACTGTTGATGCCCAGGCAACTGGCGATCAAGGGGGTGTTAACAAAACCAACGCGCCGGACATGTCAGCTGGTCAAAACGCTGAGCATAAATAGCAGAAGCCGCAGTTAAAAACTTAGCAAACCGTTCGTGCTGAGCTTAGTCGAAGCATGGATGGTTTTCTTAGCTTCTAAAAGGATGAAACAGCATTGTCCACCTGTAGGCGTCGGCAATTGCTCCTGCATCGCCTAAAGCGCCTACTGTTGGTGCTCTACCTCCTGCATCCATGCAGTCGAGGACGAACGGACAATTGTTCTTGATAGGATAATTTACGCGGCCTAAAATTTTGATTATTGTTTACGGTTTTTACAACAAAATTTCCAGAATAGAAACGGAACTGATAAAGTTTATCGCTAGTCATAATTGAAAGTATTTTAGACTTAACCCCATAATAACTACCCAACGCCTGGTTACTGGGCTAAGCTAGTAAAAAATGGATAAACTTCAGCGTACTGAAGTCAGCGACAGAGGCCTTGTGATAACGACACTGAATTTGAAAAGAAACCGCTGTTATCTGCGTACGATGATCGTCGTATTGCTGGTAAGCTGGCTTTCTATGCTCATTTCAGCGACATGCACCATGCCTATGCCCAAGGCATTCGTGCTCAAAACCGCTACCGTCATGGATGCGTGTATTCATGACAGCGCAACCAAGCCAGCCATCCCGGATACTCAAAATTGCAGTCTTAAGCTGTGTCTGGATTCAACTAACGATACAGTCACGGATGCCAACCGGATAATTCACCCCGATTCACCTGTTTTTTTGCTAACACTAGCGTGGACTTTTTTAAGTCTGTTTATTTTTTACGCCCCTGTTCCTATCCCTCGCAAAGCTGATCCTCCGTTAGGTCGGCGGGTTTTGCTGATCTATCAATTCTGTAAATTACTCAATTAGCGTCTTCTCAACATCGAATCCAGCCAGGCTGGTTGTTATTTCGCGTATGCGGAAGTGTTTGTTCGTTTTGAGTTGAGAGGATGATCTCATGTTTGTTTTATTTAATCAGTTCCTGGGCCGGATGGGTTGGGCAAAGCTGATTGTCAGCTGTGCTTTGGTATTTGCTCTGCCGAATTCGGAATTCCATCTAACCACGGCAGGCGTTCAGGCGACTTGGCATGCTGCTGTTGCCGATACTGTGCCAGTTAGTTCAGATCAAGTCGCTTTGACTCTGGATAAAGCCATCGCTTATGCCTTGCAGGGCAATCCTGGGTTGGCGGAAATCAAAGCCCGCGCGGAAGCTTTGGCATCTATCCCCGCACAAGCTGGGGCACTGGATGATCCTACCGTAAACTTCGATATGTTGAACGTTCCTACGCGATCATTTAATCTGCGCAAAGAAGACATGACCATGATGGAATTAGGCATCAGCCAAGCTTTGCCGTTTCCAGGCAAGTTAGCTTTGCGCGAAAAAATTGCCAAACAGGAAGCGCTGGCGGCGTCTGATTCTGTGGATGAAGCGCGGCTGCGCTTAGTGCGGGACGTTAAACAAAACTGGTGGCGATTGTATTATTACGATCAGGCTGCGTTATTGTTGAATGAAGCAGAGCAGTTTTTTTTGCAGTTGATTGAAATCAGTCAAGCCAAATATCAGCTGGGTAAAGGCACGCAGCAAGACGTGCTGTTGGCTCAGATGGAGTTGTCCAAACTAAAGGATGAAAAATTGGACTTAATCAGTATGCGGCATAGTCTGGCCAATCAGTTTAATGTGCTGCTGGATAAACTGCCGGAAAAACCGGTGATTATTCCGCACCAAGTGGATGTTAAGTTACCTGATTTAACCGAAAGCGTGCTACAGGAAAAAGCCTTACGAACCCGGCCATTGTTTGCCCAGCACCAAAAAATGCTGGATGCTGCTGTCGCCAAAGTCGATTTAGCCAAGCGCAATGTTTACCCGGATTTTACCGTGGGTGCCGGTTACGCCGTGCGTCAAAACAGCCCGACCGGTGAAGCGCGTAGTGATTTCGCCAGCGTCAGGCTAAGCATGAATTTGCCGATTTATGCGGGTCAAAAACAACACAAAGCCATCGATCAACGCCAAAGCGAACTATTGCAGGAGCGCTATGCCTTGCAGGATGAGCATCACAAAATTCAAGCGGAAATTGCCAGCAAAGCCGCCGAATACCAACATGCGAAAGAAAAATTGCAGTTGCTGGAAAATGAAATCATCCCGCAAGCTCAGCAAACCGTTAATTCACTGCTGGCGGGTTATCAAGTCAGTCAATCGGATTTTTCCGACTTGCTGCGCACCCAGTTAAGCTATTTGCAATATCAAACCCAGTACTGGCAGGTGTTAACCAACAGCCAGCAACTCCTGGCCGATTTATCTGCGGATATTGGGGAGGAGTTAACCCATGATTAGAGCAATACAATGGCTAGTGGTTTTGGCATTGGGTTTAGGTCTGGGATTTTGGTTGGGGCAAGGACATAGATTTCCTGGCACAATTGAGCCGGTAACGACGGCAAAGCCGCTGTATTATCGTCATCCCATGAATGCTAGCGTCACCTCCCCAACGCCCAGCAAAGATGAGATGGGTATGGATTATGTGCCGGTGTATGCGGAGCCAACGCCGCCAGTTAATGCGCCCGCTAACGGCAAAATTTTATATTACCGTCATCCAATGGGCGCAGCCGATACCTCGCCCATACCCAAAAAAGATGAAATGGGTATGGATTATTTGCCCGTTTACGAAGGCGAGCAGGTTGCTGCCGGACAATTGCAACTGACGCCGGAAAAAATCCAGAAGTTGGGTGTAAAAACCGAGCCAGTAACCAAGCGGGTGTTATCACGCAACATTAAGGTGCTGGGCAGTATTCAGATTGACGAAAGCCGCGTCTATGCAGTCACGCCTAAGTTTGAGGGCTGGGTTAAGCGTTTGTATGTGAATACCACGGGAGCAGCTGTTAAGACCGGCCAACCGCTCTTGGAAATCTACAGTCCTGAGTTGATGACCGCCCAACAGGAATATTTGATCGCAAAGCAATCACAACAAGCACTGCAAAAGGCCAGCCCGCAAGCGCAAAGTACCGCCAAGCAGCTAACTGACAGCGCTTTGCAACGCTTGCATTATTGGGATATTGCTCCTGCACAGCTGCGTGGGTTGCAAACGCAGGCCAAACCATTGGATTCATTGCCGCTGTTGGCGCCCGTGCATGGAGTAGTCATTGATAAACCGGCACAACAAGGTATGCGCTTTATGCCGGGCGAATTGTTATTTCGGATTGCGGATTTAAGTTCGGTTTGGCTGTTGGCGGAAGTGTTTGAGCAGGATATTGCGGGCGTACACTTGGGGCAACGTGTACAAGTGGCTATCAATGCTTACCCTGACCGACAATTTGTTGGCAAAATTGGTTTTATTTATCCAACGTTGGCGACAGAAACGCGTACTGTGAAAGTGCGCGTTGAGCTGGCCAATAGTCATGATTTGCTTAAACCAGGGCTGTTTGGCAGCGTTAATCTGACTACCCAACAAGATAATCAGGAACGCTTAGTGGTATCCGAGTCGGCAGTGATCGACAGTGGCATTCGGCAAATTGTGCTACGGCAACGCGGTGCTGGTTTGTTTGAACCAAAAGAAGTCAAACTTGGCTTGCATGCGAATGGCTATTGGGAAGTGTTATCCGGGCTTGAGTTGGGTGATGAAGTGGTTACCCGGGCAAACTTTTTGCTGGATGCCGAAAGCAACCTGAAATCGGTGCTGGACAGCCTGGGCAGTGCGAACAAGGAGATAGCGATAGACCCGATGGGGGATCAGTAATCATGTTAAATCACATCATTACTTGGTCTTTGTATAATCGATTTCTCGTCTTATTAGCAACGCTGGGCATTATTATGGCGGGCGTTTACGCATTGGCGAAAATGCCGCTTGATGCACTACCGGATCTGTCCGATGCTCAGGTAATTGTGTACACAGAGTACCCAGGCCAAGCGCCGCAGGTTGTTGAGGATCAAGTGACTTATCCACTGACCACGGCCATGCTGAGCGTGCCGCGCTCAAAAGTTGTGCGTGGGTTTTCGTTTTTTGGCGTGTCCTTTGTCTATGTGATATTTGAGGATGGCACCGATATTTACTGGGCACGCTCGCGCGTTTTAGAATATCTGACCTCAATCACTGGCCGCTTACCGCGTGGCGTGGCGCCACAATTGGGGCCGGATGCGACCGGCGTGGGTTGGGTTTATCAATATGCGTTATTGGCTAAAAATTATTCACTGGCCGAATTGCGCACGCTGCAAGACTGGTTTATCCGCTATCAACTCAGCAAAGCCAAAGGCGTGGCCGAAGTGGCCAGTATTGGTGGTTTTGTGCAGCAGTATCAAGTCACCGTCGATCCCCACAAACTACAAGCCTACGGTATTTCTTTAGCCAGTTTAAGCGATGCCATTCGCAATGGTAATCGCGATGTGGGCGGTCGGGTGATTGAACTGGCTGAAACCGAATACATGATCCGTGGTCGCGGCTATTTACGCGGTTCAATGGATTTGGAACGTTTGGTGTTAAAAGCCGAACGCGGTATTCCGGTATTGCTGCGTGATGTGGCCAGAGTCGAGTTGGTTCCGGATGAGCGCCGGGGCATCACGGAATGGAATGGCGAAGGTGAGGCGGTTTCCGGCATTACCCTGGCTCGATATGGACAAAACGCCTTGGAGGTAATCAGCAATGTGAAAGCGCGCTTGCAAGAAATTACAGCCGGTTTGCCAGCTGGAGTTAACGTGCAAACGGTTTATGACCGATCGGAGCTGATTCATCGGGCGATTGATAACCTGCGTCATACCCTGCTGGAAGAAAGTGCAGTGGTTGCCGTGGTTTGTGTGTTGTTTTTGCTGCATTTGCGTAGCGCCCTGGTGGCAATTTTAATGCTGCCGGTGGGCGTATTGATTGCGTTTATCATCATGCAGGCGTTGGGTATGAATTCCAATATCATGAGTCTGGGCGGCATTGCCATTGCCATTGGCGCTATGGTTGATGCCGCTATTGTTATGATCGAAAATGCCCATAAACACTTGCAGCGCGATGCTGATCGCTTGCCGCGCATCGACATCTTGCTGGCAGCCTGCAAGGAAGTTGGCCCGCCGCTGTTTTTTAGTTTATTGATTATTACGGTATCGTTTTTACCGGTGTTTGCATTGGAAGCCCAGGAAGGCCGGCTGTTTCATCCACTGGCATTTACCAAAACGTTTGCGATGGCAGGCGCGGCGCTGCTGTCGGTAACTTTGGTGCCAGTGCTAATGTGGCTGTTTGTGCGCGGTAAGATTTTGCCTGAGCATTGCAATCCGATAAACCGGTTTTTAAGCTGGGTTTACCGGCCGGTAATCAACAAGGTGATGAAGTACAAAAAGTTGACGGTGGTGTTTGCCTTGCTAATGCTGGCTGGCAGTTGGTATCCGGCATCGCAGCTGGGTGGTGAGTTTATGCCAACCCTAAATGAAGGAACGCTATTGTTTATGCCGCAAACGCTGCCCGGTTTGTCGGTAACCAAAGCGGCGGAATTGCTGCAAACCCAAGACCGCATTATTAAACGTTTTCCAGAAGTGGAATCAGTATTTGGCAAAGCGGGCAGGGCATTGACCGCGACCGATCCGGCACCGCTGGAAATGTCGGAAACGCTGATCAATCTTAAGCCCGAATCCGCTTGGCGGTCAGGCATGACAATCGACAAATTAATTGCCGAAATGGATCAGGCTTTGCAAATTCCAGGCGTCAGCAATGCCTGGACCATGCCGATTAAAAACCGCATCGATATGCTGGCGACCGGTATTCGCACACCGATTGGCATCAAATTGTTTGGCAAAAATCTGCCAGAAATGGAAAGGCTGGCCCAACAAATTGAACAAGCCGTTAAAAAAGTTCCAGGAACGACTAGCGCCTATGCCGAACGAATCACAGGCGGTTTTTATCTGGACATTAGCCCGGACTACGATGCCTTGGCGCGTTACGGCTTGCAAATGGGCGATGTGCAGGATGTAATCGCGACCGCAATCGGCGGTGAGACTGTCACCACAATGGTGGAAGGGCGCGAGCGCTTTGCAGTTATCGTTCGTTACCCGCGTGAATTGCGCGACAATCCACAAGCCATAGCCAGCCACGTATTGGTGCCAGTACCAGGTGGCAGCGTGATTCCATTAGGCCAGATCGCAAAGCTCAACTTACACCAGGGACCGCCAGCTATCCGTACCGAAAATGCCTTGTTATCGGCTTACATCTATGTGGACATGCGCGGTCGTGATATAGACGGTTATGTGCTGGATGCCCAGCAAGCAGTAAAAAAAGCCGTGCAATTTCCATCAGGTTATTACGTTACCTGGAGTGGTCAGTTTGAGTATATGGAACGCGCCAAACAACGCTTGCAAATTGCAGTGCCAATAACGTTGTTTATCATTTTCATCCTGCTTTATTTAAATTTCCGGCGTTTAACAGAAACCTTAATTGTGATGTTATCGGTGCCATTTGCCTTGATTGGCGGCGTGTGGTTGCTGTGGTTTTTGGAATATAACTTTAGCGTGGCCGTTGGGGTGGGTTTAATTGCGCTGGCGGGTGTTGCGGCAGAAACCGGCGTGGTGATGCTGATGTACCTGGATCAAGCGTTTAATGAAAAACAGCAGCAATGTACCGATGAACAGCGCGATTTAACGGAAGCCGATCTTTATCATGCCTTAATGGATGGCGCGGCCGAACGTTTACGACCCAAAATGATGACAGTGACCGCCATCATGGCTGGCTTATTGCCCATCTTGTGGAGCACCGGCACCGGTTCTGAAGTAATGCGCCGGATTGCTGCGCCTATGGTTGGCGGTATGGTATCGTCAACCTTGCTGACCTTAATCGTCATTCCGGCTTTATACGCGCTGTGTAAACAATATGCTATACACAAGCAACATTAACAAAAAGGTGCAAGATATAACTGTCCATTAAAACCGATTAAATTGAATGAAAACGAACGAGTGGCCTTGATCGAGTGCGTCAAAAAGCCATTGGTGCTTATTCTGGATTAAGAAGGGGAAACTCATCATTGCCGATGCCCACCACAAAAAAATGCGCTTCGTACCTCTGCAGATCCTTCGCAAATATTAGTTAACGCACGTTTCCGTATTGTAAAAAGGTTTCCTGATTACGTATAACCTTCAGCTAAGGTCTACAATATTAAAGCAACGTCATACCGGCATGGATTGCCGGTATCCAGAATACAAGGACGTAACTCACCGATGATAATTACCTACATCCGTGTAACCTGGACCCCAGCATTCCCTGCTGGGGTGACGAGAATTTGAGCAATTGCATGATTTTCATCATATTGATTTTAGCTGAAGCTTGTAAGTAATCAGGAAAGGTTTTATAAACTTTGAATGATCACCTGCGCTTATTTCTTATTCGGTGTCAATTATTCAACTACCAGTTAATCATCAAGTTTTGATATATCGCGCACTGCACCCTTGTCGGCTGAGGTAGCAAATTTGGCGTAAGCCCTGAGTGCTACCGAGACTCTGCGGGCGCGTGGTTTTACTGGCTTCCAGCCTAATTTATCTTGCTCGGCGCGACGCAATGCCAATTCTTCATCACTTACCAGCACATCGATGGTGCGATTAGGAATATCTATACGGATACGGTCACCATTTTTTACCAGACCAATGGCGCCACCTGCTGCCGCCTCTGGTGAACAGTGCCCAATAGACAAGCCGGATGTACCGCCTGAGAACCGACCATCTGTTAACAATGCACACGCTTTACCCAAGCCCTTGGATTTAATGTAACTGGTCGGGTAGAGCATTTCCTGCATTCCTGGGCCACCCTTGGGACCTTCGTAACGGACCACAACCACGTCCCCCGCCTTAACTTTGTTGTTCAAGATATTTTCTACCGCTTCCTCTTGTGACTCTACGACATGGGCAGGGCCTTCAAACACTAACAGGCTATCGTCAACACCTGCGGATTTGACCACACAACCATCCAGCGCAATATTGCCATGTAGCACAGCCAAACCACCTTCGGTGCTAAAGGCATGATCTAATGAGCGTATACAACCTTCTGCGCGATCTAAATCCAAACTCGGCCAACGGGTATTTTGACTAAAAGCAACTTGAGATGGGACTCCTGCAGGGCCCGCCATATAAAAGTTTTTTACCGCGTCACTGGGATTACGTGCAATATCCCATAAGTCCAGTGCCTCTTTCATGGATTTGGTATGAATAGTAGGTACATCGGTATGCAGTTTACCGGCACGGTCAAGCTCACCCAAAATAGCCATAATGCCACCCGCGCGATGAACATCTTCGATATGATATTTGTTGGTGTTAGGCGCAACTTTACATAATTGCGGAACAACCTTTGACATCCTGTCAATATCAGCCAGCGTAAAGTCAATGTCTGCTTCTTGGGCTATTGCTAACAAATGTAAAATGGTATTGGTGGAGCCGCCCATGGCAATATCCAGGGCAATCGCATTTTCAAAGGCTTTAAAGCCAACTGCGCGTGGTAATACGGACGCATCATTTTGTTCGTAATACTGTTTAGCCAATCCTACAATACGATGTCCGGCCTGCTTAAACAATTGCTCACGGTCGGCATGCGTGGCGACCACTGTACCGTTGCCTGGTAAAGAAAGTCCCAATGCCTCAGTCAAGCAGTTCATTGAGTTTGCTGTAAACATGCCTGAACAGGAGCCACAGGTTGGACAGGCAGAACGTTCTACTTCAGCCAAATCAGCATCAGATACATTGCTATCCGCCGCCATCACCATCGCGTCGATTAAATCCAGTTTTTTGATTTCAATGGTATGACTTTCAGGATTAGCTAAGCGTACTTTCCCCGCTTCCATTGGGCCACCTGATACAAAAATGACCGGAATATTAAGGCGCATGGCAGCCATTAACATGCCTGGGGTAATTTTGTCGCAGTTAGAAATGCAAACCAGTGCATCGGCACAATGAGCATTGACCATATATTCCACGCTATCAGCGATTAAATCGCGGCTGGGTAAGCTATAAAGCATGCCGTCATGCCCCATGGCAATACCGTCATCAACTGCGATAGTGTTGAATTCTTTTGCTACACCGCCAGCGGCCTCGATTTCACGCGCCACCAACTGCCCCAAGTCTTTTAAATGCACATGCCCAGGCACAAATTGGGTAAAAGAGTTGGCAATTGCGATAATCGGTTTATCGAAATCTCCATCTTTCGTTCCGGTTGCGCGCCAAAGTGCGCGAGCACCCGCCATATTGCGGCCTTGTGTAGTGGTATATGATCGATATACAGGCATGTCAGTTTCCAACAATTATCAAAAGAAGTAATTTTAAACTACAGCGCCGGAAAGGGCATCAGTTATATGGTCTTTATAACTTCAATCCGGCTGGTTTATGTTTGTATAAATCAGTTATTACAAAAACGCAGCGTGTTTGGCTGTTTACGTGCGCGTATTAACTGACCATATTCCCAAAGCATTTGGCTGGTACAAAACTGCAAAATGAGCATTATTCAACAAAGCCCTTGCTAGCTTTGTCGGCTTTCCTACAAAGAAATTGGCAATAAAACCTAATAATATCAATATCATAAAAAATGGCATAACGCTTGCTTGGCTATAAATACAAGCAATGCGATTGGTTAAGATAATGAAACCTAAAAATGATCATGCCATGTTATTCAGCAAGCCCTGTTTTAGATTGTTTGATGAGGCCGCTTTGTGCCTGTCGAGCATTCAAATCTTACGACATAAAATCCTACTGGTACCTATTTGCAAAAGTGAGGTGAGGTATGGCTGATATTCTCAAACGCAATAAAGCGCTATCGGTTAATCCTTTAAAAGCCAGTCAACCCATCGGTGGTTCACTGGCGACATTGGGTTTTAACCGGGCCATGCCTATGTTGCACGGTTCTCAGGGCTGTACGGCTTTTGCAAAGGTGTTTTTTGTCAGGCATTTTCGTGAGCCTATCCCGCTGCAAAGTACCGCTATGGATCAGGGTAGTTCGGTGATGGGGGCGGATGAAAATGTGCGGGAAGGCATTAAAACTATCGCCGAAAAATCTCGCCCCGCGTTAATTACGGTATTAACTACCGGCTTGGCAGAAACCCAAGGCGCCGATGTACACAGAAATGTACGGGAATTTCGGGAAGCCAATCCAGAATTTGCCGATGTGGCTGTGGTTGCGGTCAATACGCCGGATTTTACCGGCAGTGTAGAAACCGGCTATGCGGCCACTTTAACTGAAATCATTAGAGCGACTGTGCCAAATGCTAAGGAAGCTAACACCCAGCCAGGAAGACGAAAACGTCAGGTAAACGTGTTAGCAAACTACACGTTAACGCCGGGTGATCTGGAAGCCCTGCGGGATACTTTTGAGCAATTTCAGTTACGGCCAGTGTTTGTGCCCGATTTGTCGGATTCATTGGATGGCTGTTTAACGGATGAAGATTTCAGTCCGGTGACTATTGGCGGAACCTTGATTTCGGAAATGGCTACTTTAGGTGATGCCTTGGCAACCATTGCCATTGGTCCCTCTTTACAGAAAGCGGCCGATTTACTGGCAGAAAAAACCGGCGTGCCCAGTTACAGCCTGGATCATTTATATGGTTTGCAAGCCAATGATGCCTTGATTTCATTGTTAACTGACATCAGCGGTGTGCCGGTGTCGGAACGTATTGAACGGCAACGCTCGCAGTTACAAGATGCCATGTTGGACACCCATTTTATGTTAGGGCAGTTGCGGGTGGCGATTGCTGCTGATGCTGATTTGCTGTTGGGTTTTGTGGATTTGGTTCAGGAAATGGGCGCTGACGTCGTTGCCGCAGTGACATCCTGCAATGTGCCGTTATTGGAGCGAATCCCAGTGGAAAGCATCAAAATTGGCGATTTGGAAGATATGGAATTAATCGGCAAAGCCAATAAAGTGCAATTGGTGATAGGCAACTCCCATGCTGTGGATACGGCAGAACGTTTGGGTACGCCCATCTTGCGGGCAGGTTTTCCGCTCTACGACATTATCGGCGGCTATCAAAAAACCTGGATTGGTTATCGGGGCACCCGCCAAACCTTGTTTGATTTGGCCAACCTGGTGATCAATTTCGCCCACGAAGAAATTCCGGCTTATCGCTCGATTTATGGGCAAAAGCCAGCCAGTGAACTAACCCAATCACCGCCGTCATGTCATTAACAAGACGCATGCAACTGCTGCCAAGCAATGAAGAGAGGCTGTTTATGGAAACTGCATTAAAAATCGCGTATGCCACGACCGATATGGAAACCGTTGACCAACATTTTGGTTCGGCCAAAAGCTTTGCCATTTATGCCGTCAATATGGACGACTCCAAATTATTGGAAGTGGCCCAGTTTGGTGAACTTAGTCAGGACGGGAATGAAGATAAGCTATCGGTAAAACTGGATTTGTTGAGTGGTTGTTGCGCGGTGTATTGCCAGGCAGTTGGCGGTTCGGCCATTAATCAATTGATCTCAAGAAATATTCAGCCGGTTAAAGTGCATGAAGGCAGCAAGATTAAAGATTTGATCGTGGATTTGCAGAATGAGATCAAAGCCGGTCCATCCAGTTGGCTGGCCAAAGCGATTAACCAGAATAAGCTTCCCGATCCTGAACGGTTTAACCAAATGGCCGACGAGGGCTGGGATGAATAACAGAACCCTTTACCTAATTCAAATCCATTCAATTTAAGGAGTAACCCATGTCCACAGCGGCGTTAGTAGTAGAAGAAAACGATATAAATCTGGGATCAGATATTGTTAAAGATATGATTAAACAACTTCGGGCCATTGATGCTTATGACACCTATGCTGGTTGGTCAGAAGCAAAGATTATCGATCCGATTGTATTAACCAAAGAGCGTAAGCAAGGCATTCCTGTGATTGGTGATCCGGATGAAATCACCATCGCGCGCTTGAAAGCCTATTACAACTCATTGGCCACGCTGATTGAAAAGAAAACCGGTCTGATGGCGGCGCCTATGGTGCATTTAAGCCATGAAGGTTTTGGTCGTGCGCTGATTATGGTCGGCAAACTGGTTGTGGTAGACAAGATTTTGCGTGATACCCATCGCTTTGGTTTTGCCAGCTTGTTGGATTTACGCGAAAAAAGTGATCAAACCATTGAGAAAGCCTTGGCGTTAATTGAAAAATACAATGCTGCCGCGACTGATTGAGGATTGCTGACATGACTGATGAAGAGTTAAAAAAGCTGGAAAAAGAAGTTAAAAAAACCAAACGCTTAGCCAGTGAGCAGGCGATGGAATTACACGATTTAATTGAAGATAAACTGCCTGATGCTTACGGTGAGTTGATGGGCATCGCCCAGGCAACCTACGATGCCTGTAAAGCCTGGGACGAAGCCAACCAAAAATTGCTCGCTGCGCAAGCGCAAGCAGCCTGACCGGGAGAGACCATGTCTGATTTTGTAACTGGCGTTACTTTTGGCGGCACCGAGTGGACGCCAGCGTATGTAACCGACATTAATCAAAAAACCTGCATAGGTTGTGGACGCTGTTTTAAAGTGTGTCCACGCGATGTATTTGATTTAGTTGAAAAAGCCGAGGTTTTGGGCGCTGAAGAATTTGATGACGATTACGGCGATTTTGAGGACGACGATGACAACAGTATGGTCATGAGCATTAAAAATGGCTTGGATTGTATTGGTTGCGAGGCTTGTTCCAAAGTTTGTCCTAAAGATTGTTTTAGTCATGAGCATAAGCAGGCGGCCTAACTAAATCATTTTTAAAATCAGGTTTAACTTCCTAAACCGAAGGTTAAAACCGCCATTTGGCAGGGTATGCCGACAACCAGTGCACAGGGATGTGTAACAGAGTTTAAAGTATTTTTTATTGCGCCAGACATTGCCACTCGTGGCTTCTGAATTTCGACATTTTCTGTCGAGATGATGCGTTACTCCGTTGTTTACCGTGAGGATTCCACCATGCCCAGACCAGAAAAACATGTGTTTATTTGTACTCAAAACCGTCCACAAGGCCATCCCAGAGGCTCTTGTGCCAGCAGCGGCTGTGCGGAAATTATGAATGAGTTTATGAATGAAATCCAAAACCGCAATTTATTTGAAAAAATAGCCCTGACCAATACCGGATGTATGGGGCCGTGCTCAATGGGGCCGAGTGTTCTGGTGTATCCAGAAGGCATTATGTATGGCAAGGTTAAAAAAGATCAGGTTAAAACCATTATAGAGCAACATCTTCTAGGTGGTGAGCCAGTTGCCAATCTGGTTGTGCCTGCCGAGGTCTGGTAATGTCAGCGCTGGCATTTATAGAAGAGCGGGTGTTGTTTAGCCCGCATATTCCACAGGCAGTTAACAGTCTTTTGCAAGTTGCCGTTGCGGCCAGTCAAGAAGATCCTGTGCGTGCAGAAACGGTTTTTTTAAAAGCGCTAGTGATGGCTCCTCAGTGTTTACAAGCCTATTTTGCTTTATATAAATTTTATTTTTACCAAAAACGGCTCAGTGATGCTGAGCGCATTGTCGAAAGTGGGTTGGATGAATCCGCCAAGCAAGGTGACTTTCCAAATGATCTTGAGTTTTTGGCTACGCATCCTCAGCAATGGGATTTTTATGCGAACGAAAGCACCTTGTTTTATTTATACACGCTAAAAGCGCTGGCTTTTATAAAATTGCGCCAAGGCTTTGATGCGGAAGCGGGCATTTTATTATCTTTGCTTAAACAATTGGATCCTGAAGACCGGTCCGGTGCATCGGTAATTATGGAACTGGCACAAGGGGTGAAAGGTGATTGAATTATCCGATATTGTTGTAAAGCATCAGCAGTTGGCTGAAGTTATCTGTACGCAGCTAACGGCTGAGATTGATAAATTGGGTCTTGAGGGGGCAGATCTTAAAAATGTACCTCGCTACGATGAAGCCGATTATCAGTTAATCAAGGACCCGTACACAGGCACGAATAACTTAGTGTGTTATTGGTACGATCATCAACAGACTAACCGGCAACGCATAGGCCGGTTGCAATTTAATAGCGACGGCTCTTTTTACGCCGAATATGATGTATTAAAACCGCATCCAGTTAAGACCAAATTTTTTGTTGAAGGCGTGACTGCTTGGGGGCAGGCGGAGAATATCAAATCGGAAGCGAAGTTGATTCCGATGGTTTGATTAAAAGGTGCTACGCGACCAATTTTAAAGTCGGTTCTCGCACCGACAGGCGAGATACTTTCTTTTGCGCGGCCTCGGCAATTGCTCCTGCATTGCTCTACCACCTACATCCGTGTAGGCGAAAAGAAAGTATCCAAAGACAAATCTGCCTGGAGCAGATTTGGATGCCATCGGCACACGTAGTGTGAGTGCCAGGAAGGTACGAATCAGCAGGCCGCCCTCTACCGCTTCATCCTGCGCGCCGATTGTTTAGACTGGGGTTGCCAAAAGGGGCTCCTGCCCCTTTGGCAACTGGCGGCACCGGCAATTGCTCCCTGCATTGCTCTACCTCCTGCATCCATGCAGTCGTCCATGCCGCCACCCTGTCGGGCTGATCCCGTCTAAACATTCGGTGCTCGGCGCGGCAGAAGGGAATTGTCGCCTGCGGGCAACTGGTTCGCTGGCGATTGGTTTGAGTTAAAAGCCATTAATGGTATGAATCGCTGAATAGTTACCAAGCAGCACAGCTAAACGAATCATTGTATTGTTTACGACAAAATCTTACAAAACCGCTCGTGTTGTTGGCTAAACCTCTAGTAAACAAGCTGTTAAATTTAAAAATAACTTAATAGGCCTCTGTTTTATATATTAAATATTGGCGTATAAACTCTGGCATAAACTCTGCTTATGTAAATGTATCCCTTAAATAATACAAGGAAATTATATGCAAGTTAGCACACGCAACCAATGGCCAGGCGTTGTTAAAGCCATTAATCACGGCAATATTGTTTCCGAAGTGACATTAGAAATATCTCCTAATGTCACGGTAGTCTCGATTGTTTCTAAATCTGCGGTCGAAGCACTGGGGCTAACAGTGGGCAGTCAGGCTTATGCGCTAGTTAAGTCCACAGAAGTCACGCTGGCTATTGAATAACGACAACCCTTAATTTTTACCATCCTTATCCATCAGGAGTAACACAATGCTATTAGAAACATATCAAGACAAAGGCTTATTAACTGTGACTTTGGTTAACGGTCAAACCAGCAAAAGTGGTGTATATGCCTATCGTGGTGATTTAGTATTAAAAGAAGGTTCATTACGCGACGGTTCAACTACCGACCGTAAACCACCTGAAAAATTGATGATCCATTCGGCGTTAATCATTGAAAATGACAAGATTAAATTTGTGAATGGTTTATTACCGACATTGGATTTATTGCCAATGTTTATTGAAAAATATAAAGATGATATTGCAGAAGATTGCACCGCACTGATTTATATTGAAAATATAGCAAAAGGCCTGCAAGTTGAATTGTCTGGTGTACTGTACAAGTTAATTCCTTTTAAAGACGGCTTGGTTTGGAATGAACTGCTGGAAGAGTTGTATATTGAAAAAAGCGAGCTGAAAAACCAGTCTGCCGAAGACAAGGTAGCAATTGCTTATGAAGCAGCCAAAACGTATAACCCAAAAACGCCAGTAGTGTCTTTTGCAGAAGCAGAAGCCAGCACTATTGTTGTGGTCAAAGATGCAACAGTAGGTGCAATTTAGTTACTCGGCACATCATAAAAAGGCTTGCGGTTACGCATCGCAAGCCTTTATTGACAAGTTCTAAAAGTTTAAGCTGTTTTATTTGCGTTTAACATTGCAACCAGCCCGTTTAAACCTTGTTCTACCAAGCTATTAGCATTTGCAGGTAACTGGCCGTCTGGGCTTAGTTTGTCAATAACCACAGGCAATAAACTGGCCAAACCGCCCGCCACGTCAGCTACATTGATACCTAATTTGCTAGATAACTCTTGAACCAGAGATGAGCCGAGCGCAGAGTGAATCTGGTCGCCAGAGACAGGCAAGTTTGCACCGGTGCTAACCCAGGATGCAACTTGATCACCCAAGCCGCTGGCTGAAAACTTTTGTACCAATCCAGACAAACCGCCAACTTCCGGGCTATTTAGTAAGCCAATAACTGATGACAGTAAATTGCCTTGCTGTCCACCAGTACCGGCCTGGTTTCCTAATACGTCTACGATAGAGTCAAGCAAACTCATAATAAATTCCTATGTTTAATTGATAAATAACGGCTTCTGATAAAAACCATGAGCATCATACTTTGTTCCTATTTTAGGGTCAAAGTTCGGTAATTTTAGTGTAACTATTGAGCGTAAGCGGGTTTGAATGCTTAATAGCAGGGGGTAGGCGCATTAATCATTACAGTCGGCTATTACAAAACAGTTACAAATAATCTAAATTACTTAGCGGATAATGGTAGCTCATTAAAATGAATGCCTGCCCAACCAAATTTCATAAATTGGCGAATATTTTGATGACTATCGCCTTGCGGGTTATTTAGCACGTCCAGCCGGTAATAATCACCAAACAAATTTAAGGTTTGTTGCTCAGTTAGCTTGTGCAAATGGGCAAAGGCAAATATTTTGCAGGAACCTTCATTGGTGCCGGCAGGGCTGGTTAGCATTTGCTCGCCTAAACCATTGCTAAATTCTGCGGCTTGGTAGTGGTAGTTATCCATGATAACCGCGATAGTTTCGGCAAAGCTGATGGTTTCGTTATTAGCAATTTTGGTAAGGAATTCGTTTAAGCTCATGAATAAAATCTTGAATAAAATGGAATGTAGTTATTTCAGCGTAAGCAGGTTTATATGATTGAGCGTGTAGGGGCGAATTTATTCGCCTTTATGTTTTCAGAAAGCCAACCAAAGCTTAAGCATGCTTCATAATCCGCTCTTTCTCCCGCGCCCAATCGCGATCTTTTGAAGCAGTTCGCTTATCGTGTAATTGTTTACCTTTGGCTAGCCCGATCTCCAATTTAGCACGGCCATTTTTCCAATACATTGACAACGGGATGATGGTATAGCCTTTGCGCTCAACGGAACCAATCAATTTATTGAGCTCATGTCGATTTAACAACAGCTTTTTGGAGCGGATGGCATCCGGCTTGATATGGGTAGATGCGGACAGCAATGCCGAGATGTGTGCACCAGCCAGCCAGGCTTCTCCACGCTTGATGGCAACGTAGCTTTCTTTTAATTGCACTTTGCCTTCGCGCAGGCTTTTTACTTCCCAACCTTCCAATACTAATCCGGCTTCAAAGCGTTCTTCAATAAAATATTCATGAGTCGCTTGGCGGTTAACAGCGATGTTGGCATTTTGCTGTTTGGCGTTTTTTTTGGTCTTTTTTTCGGCCATGATGAATGTTTAAGATTTTTAAACTGACGGAATCGGATAATTTTGCTATTTTACTCGATTTACCGGCAAACATTGAGTTTTTAATAGGGCAGGGGCTAGCAATGATGGATACAAAACAATCACAACATGGGGAATGGTCATCGCGATTTGCATTTATCCTGGCAGCAACGGGGTCTGCGGTCGGCTTAGGCAATATCTGGAAATTTCCATATATCACTGGCGAAAACGGCGGCGGTGCGTTCGTGCTGGTCTATTTGTTGTGTGTGTTGTTAATCGGTATTCCGATTATGATTGCCGAAACCATGTTGGGGCGACGAGGAAAGCAATGTCCTATCAATACTATGGAAGTGTTAACCAAAGAAGCGGAAGCCGATCCAAACTGGCACTATTTAGGCTGGATGGGCATGATAGCCGGATTTTTAATTCTTTCTTATTACAGTGTGATCGCTGGATGGGCGGGAGCTTATGTCTTAAAGGCATTTACCGGCAGTTTTTTTGGGTCGGATGCCGTGGCGATTAAAAGCCAGTTTGACGAGTTTTTAGCCAGTCCCATTAAGTTAATCTTTTGGCATAGCTTGTTCATGCTGGCGACCATGCTAGTGGTTGTGCGAGGCGTACAAAGCGGTTTAGAAAAAGCGGTGCGTTTTTTAATGCCCAGTTTGTTCTTATTGTTATTGATAATGGTGGGCTATGCGATGACCACCGATAAGTTCTATTTTCAAGGACTTAACTTTTTATTTACCCCCGATTTCAGTAAATTAACTGCCAACGGCGTATTGACGGCTATGGGACATGCTTTTTTTACTCTAAGCTTGGGCATGGGCGCCATTATGGTTTACGGATCGTATTTGCCAAAAAATGTGTCCATCGCTAAAACTGCCATGCTAATCGCCGGAACTGATACCGTCGTGGCGTTGCTGGCGGGAATTGCGATTTTTCCTATTGTGTTTGCCAATAATTTGCATCCCGCGTCCGGTCCGGGGTTGATTTTTGAAACCTTGCCCATTGCTTTTGGCAACATGCACGGCGGCTGGTTGTTTGGGGTACTGTTTTTTATCATGCTGGTGTTTGCAGCGCTTTCGTCGTCTATTTCATTAATTGAACCAGCGGTAGCATGGTTGATTGAAAACAAAAACATGAGCCGGGAAACGGCCTGTATCTGGTCGGGTTCTGCGGCCTGGGGATTAGGTTTGGCTACTATCTTTTCGTTTAATGCCTGGTCTAGCTTTAAAATCTTCGACCGCAACATGTTCCAATTGTTGGATTATTTAACTGCAAACCTGATGTTGCCAATTGGCGGCTTTTGTATTGCCGTTTTTGCCGGTTGGATTATGAAGCAGCAACATTCCGAACAGGAATTGCAATTAACGGATGCAAATCAGTACAAACTTTGGAAAGCATTGGTTTGTTATGTGGCGCCAGGCAGTGTGTTTCTGGTGTTTTTACATGTGGTGGGAGTTTTGTAACCATGACTGTGATCCAAAAAAGTGCCTTGGTAAAATTTTCTGCTTTGCAAATGTTTGATTTGGTAAACGATATTGAAGCTTATCCCAAGTTTTTGCCTTGGTGTAGTGATAGCCGGATTATTAAGCGCGAAGCCGACTTTTTGGAAGCCGAATTGATGATTTCCAAAGGCGGTTTTAAAAAATCTTTTTCCACCAGAAACCGGATCGATCAACATGGGCGCATAACTGTGTCATTATTAGACGGCCCATTTAATTACCTGGAAGGTCATTGGGCATTTATGCCCTTGCGCGAAGACGCCAGCAAAATTTCTCTGGATTTGGAATTTGAAATGTCGGGAAAACTGGCCAGCTTGGCGTTTGGAGCCGTGTTCCATCAAATTTGCAATACCATGGTCACTTCCTTTACCAATCGAGCTAAAGAAGTTTATGGATCTTGATCAGCCCGGCGCTCTGATTGCAGTGGAAGTGGCTTATGCCAAACCGGATCAGCAGGTGATTGTGCAATTAGACCTGCCGGCAGGCAGCACGGTGGCACAGGCCATCAGCAAATCGGGCTTGCTACAGCAGTTTCCTGAACTTGATTTGCAATCGGCCAATGTCGGCGTATTTGGAAAAGTCTGTGCACTTGATCAGCTTATCAAACAGGCCGATAGAATTGAAATCTACCGGCCATTGCTGCATGACCCAAAAGATGCCCGTCGGCAACGGGCTGCAAAACGATAACTAGCGTTTTTCGGAATCGTTTTGCGGGCTGATGATCATGCTGTCCGCTTCGGGGCGTTTGGCCTTTGGGGCTTCATTGCTGTCGCCATAACCAAATATGCCAGTGATCATCTGCCAAAGGGTTTTATCTAGTTCACGCTTAGGCAACTCAAGAGTTTGCTCGTCTGATGGCTTTAATACCGGCAAGGCACTGGGTTTAAAGTCGCCTTGAACTCCGGCAAGCTGATCATCATTAAAGACGAGGGTCACTCGCTTTTGGGTTCGATCACCACCGCGAATACTGGATGAATATAAATAATCCCAGCGATTTTCATGGAAGACATCAGCCATCATAGGCGAACCTAAAATATACAGCACCTGACGTTTAGACATATTCGGTCTAAGTTGGTCAATCATGGCCTGGTCAATAATGTTGCCTTGCTGGACGTCTATTTTATAAACACCGGGCAAATTATTTAAAATGGTTGAGCAGGAAACCAGGCTAAAGCTTAGTAAAAGGCTGGTTAATAAAAGCGGTTTTCTCATTGGGCGTTGAGGAATAGGGTCAAAAGGTAAAATCATACATGATGTTAAAAAATTATCCTATAAAACTGTCATACGGTAACGAGTAAAAAAAGGCTACAATGGCTTATTAGTACCTGAATAGTGAGACTGACTGGAGATTAGGCTTGGAAACTTATGACTTAAAGAATGCCGGCTTGAAGGTAACGATGCCCAGGCTAAAGATTCTGGAAATTTTAGAGAAACAAACCGATGAGCGGCATTTAACCGCAGAAAAGGTTTATAAAATTTTACTAAATGAAAACGAAGATATTGGTTTAGCGACAGTTTATCGTGTGTTAACCCAATTTGAAGCGGCCGGATTAGTTACTCGACACCACTTTGAGGGTGGAAATTCCGTTTTTGAACTGACCAAAGAGCAACACCATGATCACATACTTTGCATGAAATGCGGCAAGGTGGATGAATTTACCGACGAAATTATTGAACAAAGGCAAAAACAAATTGCCGAACAGTTGGGTTATGAACTTCAAGATCATGGCTTATATTTATACGGTTTTTGCAAGAAGTGCAAAAAAACCTGATTTCTTTCTAAATTAAATTACATGTTTAAACCCCTTATTTTTTATATAGGCTTGCGCTATACGCGCGCCAAACGTCGTACTCAATTTATTTCCTTTGTAACCTTAGCGTCTGTATTAGGCATCGCATTAAGCGTAACGGCCTTGATTACCGTGTTATCGGTGATGAACGGATTTGTTAAGGAAATCAGCCAGCGCATGTTAAGTATGACTGCGCATGCCACCATAACAGGTCGTTACGGTCAACTGGATAACTGGCAAGCATTGGAGCAGCGCATAAAAGATCATCCGCATATTCAAGGCGCAGCGCCGTTTGTTAGCGGTCAGATCATGATTAACGCCGATCGGCGGGTGAGCGGCACCATGCTGAGCGGAATTTTGCCTGAGTATGAAAATAAAGTTTCTGAAGTCGGCAATAAAATGGCCGCTGGCGAGCCAGGAAATTTGGGCAAGTTGTCTGATTTGGTCGCTGGTGCTTACAACATTGTGTTGGGTGCGGAGCTGGCGCAATATCTGGGCGTGTCATTGGGCGATAAGATTACTGTAATCAGTCCACAGGTTAATTCCACACCGGCTGGTATCGTACCAAGAATGCGCCGGTTTACCGTGGTGGGCGTATTTAAAGTGGGCATGTACGAATACGACCGTAATATGGCTTTTATCCATTTGGATGACGCCGCAAAATTGTTCCGTATGGAAGACAATACGGTCTCGGCTTTGCGGGTAAAAATGGATGATTTGTTGAATGCGCCTATGGTGCAGCAGGCATTGGCCGATGAGTTGATGGACGATTATCAGGTTAGTGATTGGACGATGGCGCATGAAAACTTTTTTCAGGCCATCAAAATGGAAAAGCGGGTCATGTCGATTATCTTGCTGTTGATGGTGGCGGTGGCGGCGTTTAATATCGTTTCCACTTTAATTATGGTGGTTACAGACAAACGCACGGACATCGCTATCTTAAAAACCCAGGGCTTAACATCCGCATCGGTTATGGGTATTTTTATGGTATTAGGCACAATTATCGGCGTTATTGGCACGGTGGTGGGGGTGATTGGCGGGGTGCTGCTGTCTTTGAATGCCGCAGACATCGTTAAAGCCATCGAAGAAACCTTTCACATAAAATTTTTAGACGCCAAAGTCTATTACATCAGCGATTTGCCTTCGGAGTTAATCTGGACAGACGTTTACGGCATCGCGGCAATGGCCTTTTTGTTGTCTTTATTGGCAACCATCTACCCGGCTTGGCAAGCATCCAGAATTAACCCAGCGGAAGTGTTACGTTATGAATAAGCCCAATATCCTGCAATGTCGACAATTGACCATGCGATTTACGCAAGGTGGTCTGGACGTGGAAGTTTTAAAAGGCGTTAACCTGGATATCGCTGCTGGAGAACGTGTGGCTGTGATGGGCGCATCCGGCTCCGGTAAAAGTACGTTACTGCACTTGTTGGGCGGCTTGGAAAAACCCACAGGCGGTGAAGTTATTTTGGATGGCGTTAACTTAAATACCGTCAGTTCCACCAAAATGGCCAAGTTAAGAAACAGCTCGCTCGGTTTTATCTATCAAGCGCATCATCTGCTGGCAGAATTTACCGTTTTAGAAAATGTGGCCATGCCGCTATTGATTGCTGGGCTTTCTGTCAGTGAAGCCAAAGAACGCGCTGTTGAATTACTTAAGCGGGTTAAGCTTGGGCATCGCATAGAGCACAAGCCAGGTGAATTATCCGGTGGTGAACGGCAGCGGGCATCGGTAGCCAGAGCATTGATTAATAAACCTAAATGCGTGCTGGCTGATGAGCCAACCGGTAATCTGGACAGCAAAACCGCTGAACAGGTTTATGAGTTAATGTTGGAGCTAAACCAATCTTTGCAGGTCAGTTTTTTAGTGGTGACGCATGACCACGAACTGGCGGCTAAGATCGGTAAGGTGCTGCATATGGAAGATGGTTTGATCGTAAGCTGAAGGTTTAAGTCGCCGTTACACCCTCTCTTGCTTTAGAGGGTGTAACGGCGTATGCCAAGGTTAATGTGGAATTATTGCTTGTTGCACTTGCGGTGCACCCATTTTGCGCGCTTGCCACAAATCATAGGCTGCTTGCTGTGCTATCCAAACATCAGCTCTGCCGCCATTCTCTACACCTAACCAATTTTCAATTCTCAACGCCATTTCAGGCGATATAGCCGCCTTTCCGTTGAGAACTCGCGACAAGGCAGCGCGAGTAACGCCAAGTTGTTTGGCGGCATCAGTAATGGTAATGGACAAGAAGGGAAGTATATCTTCCCGTAAAGTTTCGCCAGGATGAGGAGGATCGAATATTTGTGTCATGATGTTTGTTTAGTGATAATCAAGATAATTAACTAAAATAACGTCGTCACCTTCAAATTTAAAAATGACTCGCCAGTTTCCATTTACACCTATCGAATAATAACCAGCTAAATCGCCATTCAGTAAATGTAGCCGCCAGCCAGGCAAATTAACATCCTGTGCAGTTTTGGCAATATCAAGACGAGACAGTAAGCGTTTAAGCTTATCGGCATGATCCGGCTGAATACCTGATTTTCTGCCTGTTTCGAAAAATACTTTTAATCCTTTGTGTTCAAATGATTTAATCATGGTTCCTTCCATTGATTAGTATGATTGGAAATAAGTGTATAGCGTAGCGTTTCGGGTGTCAATTGAAAAATGGTCTCACCAATTCTTAGACCGACATGGATTTTGGCTGGCTGCCAGCTCTCGTTTTACCCGCCGTTCCTTCCATTTGCGTTGTATATAATAATTCCATAAATGCAGTATGCCGTACTGCCCGATGATGGCACAGGTTACGCCCATTACTAAACAGCCGGTTAAAAACGGCAGCAGAATTTCCCCTGACAACACCGCATCCAAAGAAAACGCCGCCGCAGGCACGTTTAGCACCCAAAGTCCTACTAAATACGCAAAATAAAACAGAGGTGGCATGGTGATTGGATTGGTAATCCAAACCAGGGCCACCGACAACGGCAAGTTTGATCTAAAATAAACAGCACCAACCGCTGCAATTGCCATTTGGGTGGGAGTAGGAATCCAGGCGCAAAACAGGCCTACCGCAAATGCCATGGATACTGAGTGCCGATTTAAATGCCATAAATTGGGATCATGTAATTTATCGCCCAGAAATTGCAGGCTTTTATGCTTTTTAATGGTTTCTGGATTAGGTAGATATTTTTTTATAAATTTTTTAGGCATAGTCTTAATTAATTTCTGACTTGAATGGGTTAAGTGTATCAGGTTTTTATTAAGCTCCAAAAACAGCTAGCTACAAATGATTACCATTACATTCTCATTGTTAGCAGGAATACTCCTGGTGCAGCTTTTACCAGCATTGCCAGATGGGGCTTGGTTGCTTGCCATTATGATGATGGCTGGGCTTGTGGCAGTTAAACGCTGCTATCGCTTGGCTTTTGTTCTTTTTGGGATAGCTTGGGCTTTGTATTTTGCCAGTCTGCAATTATCTGATCGGCTAAGTGATAATTTAGAAGGTCAGGAACTGGTGGTTAAAGGTACGGTGGTCAGTTTACCCGAGCAAGAAGACAAGCGGCTGCGCTTTGATTTTCATGTGACTGACTCAACCGTGGTATTACCAAAAAAAATTCGGTTATCCTGGTATAACAACGAACAAACCGTTAAAGCCGGACAACAATGGAGCTTTACCGTAAAGCTAAAAAAGCCGCACGGCACCTTAAATCCGGCCGGTTTTGATTATGAGCGCTGGTTATTTCTTGAAGGCATTGGCGCAACCGGTTATATCCGCCCAGCGCCGCCACCGCTGCAAATTGCAGATGCGTCGCCCTGGCGTTTGTTATCCTGGCGGCAAGCTATTGCCGATCAACTGTCAGACATCATCAAAGCGCCCGACTATTTGGCGCTGATAAAAGCCTTAACCATAGGCGATGGCAGTCAAATCAGCCATCAGCAGTGGGATGTGTTCAGAAAAACCGGCACCACGCATCTGGTGGTGATTTCAGGCTCACATATCGCATTAATAGCCGGACTGGCTTATTTGATCATGCTAAAACTGTGGGCGCGCACAGGCATGTCAACGTGGTCGCCGCAAAAAGTTGCCGCCATAACCGCCATTGTGGTGGCAATTTTTTATGCAGGGTTGGCTGGTTTTACCGTGCCGACCCAACGGGCCGTGCTAATGCTAAGCACAGCCATGCTGGCAATTATTTTACAACGGCACACCCAGCCACTGCAGGTGTTAATGTTGGCCATGTTTGGGGTGCTGTTATACGACCCGCTCGCGGTGTTATCGGCCGGATTTTGGTTGTCGTTTGCCGCAGTGGCCGTCATTCTTTATATTTCAACGGGGCGGGTGGGCAAATCCGGTGTGTTTTTGGCTGCTTTTAAAGTTAACTGGGTGACGTCCGTAGCACTAGCCCCCTTGTTATTGGTTTTTTTTCAGCAAGTGTCTTTGATTGCACCGTTGGCTAATATGATTGTGGTGCCAGTGATTAGCTTTATAGTTGTACCACTGGCGTTACTGGCCGTGGTGGTCATGTTGTTTAGCACTGTGCTGGCGGCAAAGCTGTTTTATTTGGTTGTGCTAAGTTTAAAGGCAATTTGGTGGTTATTAGTCTGGCTGGCGACGTTGCCTATGGCCAGTTTAGAGCATCCTGCGCCGCCGTTATGGTCTTTGGTGTTTGTGTTGCCAGGGCTTATGTTATTAATGGCTCCGCGTGGCGTTCCGGTGCGTTGGTTGGGATTGGTACTGTTATTTCCAGCCATCTTTGTTAATATCACTAAACCGCCAACCGGCAGTTATAAATTAACCTTGCTGGATGTCGGGCAGGGCTTATCAACCGTGGTGCAAACGACTAATCATTGGTTGGTTTTTGATACCGGCGGTAAGTTTTCATCAGAAAGCGATAGTGGGCAAAGTATTATCTTGCCGTTTTTACGATCGCAAGGCCTAAGCCACATTGACAGCTTAATCATCAGTCATGGCGATAATGATCATATCGGTGGTGCTGAATCCGTTTTAAACAACATCCAAGTTCAACAGCTATTGACCAGTGTACCTCAGCAATTAGCGGCCTATACACCCATAAATTGCACCGCGGGCCAAACATGGCAATGGGACGGCGTGGTGTTTACAATCTTGTCGCCAGCGCTGGCTTTTGATTCTGATAATAACAATTCGTGCGTGCTTAAAATTGCAGCGCACAACGGCACAACCTTGCTCACAGGCGATATAGAAGCCGATGCAGAAACATGGCTGGTTCAGCACTACGGTGATTATTTAAAAGCCGATGTTTTGGTGGCTCCTCATCACGGCAGTAAAACTTCATCTACAATTGAGTTTTTACAAGCGGTAAAACCAGCGTATTTGCTGATTCCGTCTGGATACCGAAATCAATTTGGGCATCCCCATCCGCTGGTTTTAGAACGCTATCGGCAAATTAATGCGCAATACTTAATGAGTGCAGAGAGTGGCGCAATTGAAGTCAATATGATTCCGACATTGGCGGTTAAAGCATTTCGTGCAACTGCGGGTAGATATTGGAATAATAGTCAGTAATTGATTTAGACTAAAAATTCGAATTAACAGATGTCTGAGTTCCGTTCGTCCTGAGCCTGTCGAAGGACTGCTTGACGAGGGATAAGTTCTTTGCAATTCGGCAAAGCTGACTGCGAGGGGTTAGCTCTTAATTCACATTTATTACTTAACAACGAGGCTAAAAATGGCAGAATTTATGGTAACTGGAGATGTTGATCCTTTTTTGCATGTCAGCATGCAGGCTGGCGAAAAGATTTTTTGTGAATCTAACGCCATGGTCATGATGGAATCGGCTTTGGATTTGTCCGGTAAAATGACGGGTGGCTTAGGTAGCGCGCTTATGCGTCGCTTTGCCAATGGTGAATCATTTTTTCAACAACACATTGAGGCCAACAGAGGGGCAGGCGATTGTTTATTGTCGCCCACCTTGCCGGGCGCTATTGATGTACTAACCGTTGGCCCCAACCGTTACATGTTAACTGATGGCGCTTTTGTAGCAGCAGAAAGCGGCGTAACCCTGAATGTGCGTACCCAAAGTTTGGGCACAGCCGTATTTGGTCAGACCGGTGGTTTTTTTATCTGCGAAGCATCCGGTTCCGGTAAATTGGCCGTGTCAGGATTTGGTTCCAGTTTTGTGCTGGATGTGCTGCCAGGAAAAGATATTGTGATCGACAACGCGCACGTAGTGGCTTGGGATGCCGGCTTGCATCATGAAGTCTCAGTTACAACACAAAACAGTGGCGGATTTTTAGGCCAGATAATTAACAGCGTAACCAGTGGTGAAGGCATGGTGTTAAAGTTTTCAGGCAAGGGCAAAGTCATTATCTGCTCGCGTAATCGTGCTAATTTTGTGTCATGGCTACGCCAAAGTTCGAGCAATGGTTAATGGATTCTGATTTTTACCCCTTGGCGGAAAAACTCGGCCAACTTTTACGCCTGCATACCGCGATGTGCGCCACGGCCGAATCTTGCACGGGCGGATGGATTTCTCAGGTTTTAACAGAAGTCCCAGGCAGCTCAACCTGGTTTGACCGTGGTTTCGTTACCTATAGCAACGCCGCCAAATGTGACATGTTAGGTGTTAAGCCGGAGACCTTGGTCAGAAATGGAGCCGTCAGCGAGCAGACAGCCGTGGAGATGGCGCTGGGTGCGCTGGCGCATAGCACAGCGACATGTTCAGTAGCAGTCACAGGAATTGCTGGCCCGGATGGTGGCAGTGTTGAAAAACCGGTCGGCACGGTTTTTATCGCCTGGGCGGTACAAAATCAGTCAGTACAAGTTGCCCACAAATTCTTTGCCGGAAGCCGCCAGCACATTAGAGCACAAACGGTGCAAGCGGCTTTGAAAGGATTGATTTTGGCTATGTCTGCACGATAGATAACTCAGGACTTATCTGGCATAAGTCGAGGTAATAAACGCTTTATCTAAAATGTTGCTGTGGATCATAAACCCGATTAAAGCAGGGCTGGCATCATCCGGCACATCCAGCTTATCCACTTTTAACGCGTAAACGGTATGAATGTAGTGGTGCGGTTTATCGCCTTTAGGCGGGCAGGCACCGCCAAAATTACGCTCGCCAAAATCATTCTTACCTTGCTTGGTTCCTGTTGGCAAAGGCGTTTTAACCACCGCACCAGCCGGTAATGATGTGGCGGTTGCAGGAATGTTATACGCCACCCAATGCCACCAGCCACTGCCAGTTGGCGCATCAGGATCATAAACCGTCACAGCAAAGCTGCGCGTGCCAGCAGGTATATCCTTCCAAGCCAATGCCGGAGAAAGATTTCCGCCCTCACAACCAAATCCCTTGTATTCCTGAGCTGGTTTCATGGGTTGGCCTTCCATTAAATCCGTACTAATTAATTCAAAAGCAAAGGTATTGCAAGCAAACAAAAAGGCCGGAACCGCACTCATTAAAAAACGTTTCATAAAAAACTCCGCTATAAAAAACCATAGCAACAGTTTAATCGAACATTCGTAAGGATACCGAATAAAAAATCTGGCTTAGACTATTTTAGGTTAATCACTATAAATCAGTCTGCTTATCTGACTTGCTCTTTTTCCAAAAAAAATAACCAGCGCCAGCCGCTGCCCCGAATAAGAATACGATTAAAATAGGATGCTGATAGAACGATTCAACCAGTCCACCCATGCCCTGTGAAGTAACTTGATAATATGGCCCCATGACGATTTCCCCCTGTTTGGGTCTGATAAGTTGTGTGATTTATATTGTCAATTGAGGATGGTATTTCTCCGCTTCACAATATAGAGTCAGGTTATCTTACAAATGGGGATTGTCCAGTGCCGCAATGATTAGCGCATTTAAAAAGGAATAACAAACACTTTTGGGGTGAGGAGGTGATGGGGATGCTTGGGTGGCTGGCTATGATTAACATCCGTCCGATTTCGTTGCACTAATCGGACCTACGCGCTTGGGGTAATCATTTGCATAACCAAATATACAAGTTTAAACAATACTCAAAAGGTACTTCGTGACAAATCGGCGTCTTGAATTGGGTGCTAGATGACACAAACCAGTAATGCCCAATAACATTGAGGGAGAAACATGAATTTGAATAATCCAGTACAAATATCAATACGGCGCAATACCCTATGGTTATTACGCCTTATGGCCTTGTGGCTTTACCTCGTGTCGATCCCTAGCTATGCCAATCCCTTAGCCGGTTATTGCATCACCAAACAAGGCCAATCCCTTAGCCGGTTATTGCATCACCAAACAAGGCCAAAAGCCGCCTCCAGTTGAAGTGCGCCCTTTTAATCAACCACGGCAGCGACCAGAGCAAATTGAAATTCAATTTACCTTTAAAAACAATATCTACCGACTTCGGAGTAATAGGAGTAACGTCACGCTCTTCGACGCCGACAATCATCAACTGGGTGAGGTCTTTGCCCGACAAAGAGACGGCGGTAGCATTGAGCATTTACAACTCGTGGCAGAGGGTTTGTTGTGGATCAATGGCGACAGAATGGACTATTTAGTGCGGCTGGATTTAAATCAATCGCCTATCCGATTTGGTGCTCTGGAAGCCATTACATTAACGCCTAGACCCAGTTCAAGAATTGGGGAATTTATTCTGCCACCAGACTATTACTCTCATGGCCAATATAGCCAAGTTTTGAATCGCCTGTTCATTACCGGTCATCGCAGAACGCTGTTCGGGACGTCTGATCCAGTGGCCACCGAGTGGGTCAATGGACAACCCAGGCCGTTACCGAAAGAATTGTACGATACCGAACTGGACAAAGAGCTGCCGCAACTTAATGGGGTGCTATTTATTCGTAGAAAAATTCCCGGTGATCCACTGAAGGCTTGTAAAGCTGTTTTTTATGATGGTGTCAAGGCGATGCCGTTGCTGCAGAGTTATATGGATGAGGATATGGAAAGAGGGAGCTGGTCTGTCAGGGAAATTCCATTTGAAAAGCGAGTGTTTTTGCATTCCCAGAGAAATAAAAAAACATTCATGTTTGAGCTCAAAGCGGGTCCTAAATTGAATTTCGTGTTATCCCAAGATGAGCCGGATACTTATACTTTTTTTGGCTTACCGGAAGATTCACGCTTATTTGCCGTTGGAGACCGGTCTATTTTAACCGAAATGAGCGATCGTTG